>WNGO01000269.1_pt1 | contig 33699 bp, 34 predicted proteins | sample 5400511 | NCBI WGS metagenome assembly WNGO01 (sample SAMN13153380, study PRJNA577476) | soil metagenome | isolation source: 20 cm soil or saprolite under Garry oak tree replicate 2 | place: USA:California | collected 2016-06-15 | reverse complement strand
ATTCCGGTGGAACGCGATACCGCTTCGTGATCAGGTCGTTGCTTTGCTCGGTGAGTGGGATCACTGACACTGCATACGGTTCAACTTTGACCTTCAATCCGGCTTGATTCGCGATGTAGCGCAGCGCTTCACCAAGTGGAATATTGTCCAGTGTAACCGTAATACGTGCGTTCAATGGCGGTATTGCAGACGTTGGAACTACTGCTGGCGCTGCGACAGCACCAGCCTGAACAGGTGCGCCCGGAGCAGCCGGCGCAGCAGCACCGCCACCTGAAGGAGCACCACCCGCCGGAGTGCCGGTGCCTGTTGGCGGCGCGGCGGGCTGCACCGGGATCGAAGGAGGAGCAACCTGTCCAATTGGCACTAGCCGTAGCACAATGTTCACGCCCCTCTGACCTTCCGGCCCCGTATCGTTCTCGGCAGCCTGTTCCCGAAGAACATCGATTGCTTCCCGAATAGTCGCATCCCGAAATTCAATGTGCGGAATGATGATGCTGTTTAGCTTTTTGCTAACGAGCGCGGTTCCACCAAGATCTCTTGCCGCGCCAATCGCGGCTGACGGACCCACGGCGCCATATTTCCTGACCGGTTGCTGCCACGCGCCTTCTACTTTCCAAAGCTGACGGGCGCGTGTCTCGTTGTACGCTTCCTCGCCGTACTGATATTTGGTGTTGTTGATTTTTTCCTGGCCCTTCCGCGCCGCTGTGTTGTAGGGATCAAGCGCAAGGACCTGATCGTATCGCTTCATCGCAAGATCGTACTGGCCCGATTGATAAAAGCCGTCGGCGTCGGTCAGCAATTGTTTTACTTCTTCGACCTTGTTGATGAAGTTTGGGGTGATCGTTTTGTTGAAGTAACCGGGTGTGCGCAGGTGCTTGTAGAGTTCCTGGGCTTCGCGGCAATTGGGATCGTAACGGCTGCTTAACGCTTGACTCAGGATCGCCTCGGCCCCGGCGTAATCGCCTTGCGCAACCCGCGCCTGGGCCAATATTACGGCGCTTTTGCAATAGCCGTCGACCGCTTCGTCGTGCGCTTTCCCCGAGACGACTGAGTCCGGCAAATACCCGACGGCTGTTTTGAATTCTTCGTTCGCGAGCGTATAATTTTTCGCTTTCATCGCGGTTTTGCCACGCGCCAAAGCGGCTTCGCCTTGTGGTAAGGCAGACTGACGCCGCTGAACTTCGCGCTCGGCGACGTTATCCGGAGTTTGCGCAAAGCTCGTCAGGCAAAGGAGCGACAAGCAGATCGCGAAGAACGCAGGGGGGATTTGACTGTAGGGCGTCTGTGTCAGACGCCGTGGCGTTTCACAGAAACGCCCTACAATGACAGATCGGCGGTCATAGACAGCCGCTACAGAAGTGGAATTTTGTTTCATAAGGGGTCCTTCCATGGAGCGGCAAAACCGATCTCGATCGGCGCATTTGAATCTTGCGTATTCACGTTCCATGGAGCGGCAAAACCGATCTCGATCGGCGCATTTGAATCTTGCGTATTCACGATTACGGCCTTGGCGGCTGCACATCCACGAGCTTGTATTTGATTTCCTCTACCGGCTGCAAGGAAAATTCTTACGATTTTTTCGGAGGCAACCACGAATGGACACGAATTGGGAGCAGAGGAGACAACCACGGATTACGCAGATGACACGGATCAAGGGAGCCACTGCTGAAATAAGCTATGGCGCCGGACGGGGGTATTTCGACAGAATGAACAGAATTTTCAGAATGGGTTTTGGTCGATTCTGTAGAGTCCGTCCAATCTTCTGCGGCCTATCCGTGATATCCGCGAGCGGAGCTGCTGGGAGCAGCGACACGAAAGGTAAAGCGGCGAAGGGTAGCGGCGAGCGCAGCGGGAGCCGAGCGAGTTTCAAATCCGTGGTTCTCCTATTCGTGTTCATTCGTGGTTAAAGATTCTCACGGCGCGGCAAAACCGATCTCGATCGGCGCATTCGGCTTTTGCATATTGACGATCACGGCCTTCGCCGGCTGCACTTCCACGAGCTTGTATTTGATTTCTTCTACGGGCTTCAAAGAAAATTCTTGATCTTTTCTCACCTCGAATTCCCGGCGTCCGCCCCAAGTATAAACGAACGTAGCCACGGATTGCGGCGAGGTAGCGACTTTTCCCTTTACCAATGTGACCTGCGCATGGCTTTCCGGGTGTTCGAGGTGTAGCTCCGATACATCCTCATTGATTCCGTACCGATTGCGTGCGCGTTTTTCCGTAAATTTTACGATCTTAAAGTCAGTGCCGCGGACGACGTCACCGACCCTCAAGAATTGTGTCGGCTCACTTTGGTCGATGGTGTTGATCCCAAATTTGTCTTTTATCCGCGATGAAAATATGTAGCGGAACGGTTCCTCGGTGGCGGAAGCCAAATGTAATTTTGTGATGTAATCCGGGTGCGAATCTTTGTTCGTCGGATCGGTGCCGCCCTGCCATTCGTCGAGATTGGTGAAGCCGTCCTTATCAGGATCCTGATCGAGAACGCCGGCGTCTTCGATAGGCAAACCGTATTTTTCGAACCAATCATTCGGAACCGGAGCGTGTACCTCCGTGTTTTGCAGCGTGGCCGGAAGACCGTCCGCGCCGATGAAATGTTTCTCGGGAACAAAAAGCCCCGAACGGGTGCTGGCTTTCCACTGCGCAGGTTGCTGGAGCTGCTCCGTTGCGCGATCGAGCTCGACTGCGACCGGCGGCTGCGAGGCAGCTTTCGGGCGCGGCGGTTGCGGCGTGAGAAGCCGGTCCCCGAACTGGATCGCGCTCCACCAAATGGCGATGGCGGAAATGAAAAGGAACAGCGCCGCAGCCATGACCGCGACGCGGTCGTAATGCGCCTTAATCCACTCCAAGACCTTTGCCACGGCTAATCATTAACCACGAAGTTAACCACGAATGAACACAAATAGACACGAATTTTATAAGGCAATCCTCTGCCACTCTAATTTCGAGTGCTTAAAGTTAAGAATCTCGCCAACGCGCAGGCCGGTGATCCGCAGATAATTCAGCATCAGTCCCCGTTCGTGGTCGGAGATTTTCTCAATTACCTTCGTATCTACGACGAGAGAATTGAAAGCAATCAGGTCGGGAACAAAGATGCCAATCTTCTGACCTTTGTACACCACATCAAACGGGGGTTGCTGCTGGAAAGGAATTTTCCGCAGCAAAAACTCGATGACCAATGCATTTTCGTATGGCTTCTCGACGAGACCATGGCCGAGTGTGTTGAGAACCTCGATGGCGCAGCCCACAACTTGAAAAACCTCGTCCTTGAGCAACAGCTTTTCGCTCTTCGTGTTCATTCGTGTTCATTCGTGGTTAAAAGCTAAATCTTAGCATTTCGATCGTGGCTGAAACCTCGATGTGCTCGTTGCCCACGATAAAATTCAGCGCGCCGGCTGGGCTTGGCTGGCCTGGACTCGCCTGCGGGCTTGGCGGCGGTGTTGGCACTGTCGCTCTCTCGCGCGGCGGACCTTTGTCTTTTTCGTTGTGCACGTACAGCGTGCGAATGATAAAAAACTGTCCGGTAGAGGCTGTGATTTCGTTAATGACTTTTCGCGCCGCAGACGGCGACGCTTTAAAGCTCACATCAACCACATTGCGCTGAATCAATGTTGGCGCAGGCGTGCTGCCGGGTTTCGTCGCCGCGATCCTTTGACCGGGAGCTGGAGACGGCGTCGGAGTTGGCGAACCCTTATGTTCTTCGGATATCGGTGCACGATGAAAGGACGTCACGCTGTCCACCTTGGCATCGAGCAAAATGTTTATGAGCATCTGGATTTGGGAGAGCTCTTGCCCAAGCAGCGGCGTCACGGGTGTGTCAGGCATTGTCCTGGTGAACTCGTCGAAGCCCAGCTGAAATCTGTCCGGCAGTTTGACGTTGTTAAGGCGCGCTCTGTCAGCCATCGCGATGGTTGCCTGGCGCAAGCGTGACTGAAATTCATTCGGCGCAAGCGGTGGGGCCGGGGCAACCTCGCTTTTGAGCTGTCCCTTGAATTTATCGAGAGCCGCGCTGTATCTCTCGAGGTAACCCTGCACTTTCCGATAGTTCGCGTCATTTGGGAACGGATCGAGACTTCCGAGTCGGTACCGCTCTGCAACCATTTCCGTGAACCCTCGCCTTGCATCGTTCCCGGCACTCCATCTCCAATAAAGCAGTGCACCGGTGAGTAACATGCAAATTGCAAAGCCAATCAGCAACATGCCGAACGCCCGATTTTGCTGAAACCATTTCATGGCATCAACCACGAATGAACACGAATAGACACGAATAAGGCAATCCTCTGCCACTCTAATTTCGAATGTTTGAAGTTGAGGATTATGCCAACACGCAGGCCTGTGATCCTCAGATAATTCAGCATCAGTCCACGTTCATGGTCGCTGATCTTGTCAATCACCTTTGTGTCTACGACGAGACAATTGAACGCGATTATGTCAGGAACGAAGAGGCCAATCTTGTGGCCTTTGTAGAGCACATCAAATGAAGCTTGCTGCTGGAAAGGAATTTTCCGGAGCAAAAACTCGATGACCAACGCATTTTCGTATGGCTTCTCTACGAGACCGTGACCCAGCATGTTGAGAACTTCGATGGCACAGCCGACAACTTGAAAGACTTCGTCCTTCAGCAACAGCTTTTCGCTATTGGTGTTCATTCGTGTTCGTTCGTGGTTCTGCTGAAACCACTTCATGGCAGTTTCACCGGCTTGCGCAAAGTGAGCTGAAGCTCATACGGGAACGCCCAATCCGTGTCGTTTGGGACGGAGTTGGATTTGATCACACGCTCCGGAGTTCTTGGATCAATATTGAAAAATGGCGACTTCGCCAAATTGCGAAGGTAGTCGACGACGATTTCCTGCTGTTTGGGATTATACAGGTAAAGCCCGCGTACCATGATGCCGTCGATTACCTTACCGGCACCAGCCCCGCCTTTCGCTGGCGATCCGGCAATGATCGGCGACGGAGCCGGCGCAGTTTCCCCGGCACGTTTTTCAGGGGCACCGAGCAGTTTTCCACCTGAAGTTGCGGCAAGCTCGGTGATCCAGATGTCTGCTTCCGGCAGGCGCGTGTTTAAATCTTCAAGAATTTCCGGCCAGAAGTTGCGATCGTTCACCGACGCGATGAGCGGAGTGGCGACGTTGTCTAATGCGGTGATTTGCTTCTTAAGTTTGTCGAGCTGAGCCTCCGCCGCGCGCATCGTGTCGTTCTTCCGCCCCATTGTCTGTGCAGTTTGCTGCGCTACTTGGGCCGCGCGCGTGTAGTAAGCCGACCAACCAAGCAGGACGAGTAAGATGCATGCCGCTGCAGCAATGAAGAATGGTCGCCGCTTTTCCAGCTCCTGTCTTTGAACGACGCCGCCTGGAAGTAGATTTAGCTCCATCGGGCAAACGGTGACGGTGCGCAGCGCCAAGCCAACCAATTCCCCAAAAAGATGCGCGAAATGCCCCCCCTCCGCCGCCGACTCCGACACGCTTACATTTTGAAGCGGATTAAAAAATTCGATCGGCACCTGGAACTTCTCGTGGAAGAACTCGCGCATGTTCGGCATGCCTGCGCCTCCGCCACAAAGAAAGATGCGATCGGGCCGACTTCCCTGCTCTTGCGAACGGTAATGAGTGATTGAACGCATCAATTCCGCATGGAGCCGAGTCATGGTGCTGCGAACTATCTTCGACGCACGGCTGATGTCGGGGTCGGCAGGTTCGGCGGCACCTCCCAGAGCGACAAATCCATCACGCTGCTTTCGAGTTTCCGCTGCCGCGAAGGATTCCCCAAATTCTCTGGAAATCGCGGAGGTGATCGCAATACCGCCGATCGGAAGACTGCGCGAGAAAATTCTTCCGGATTCGATGAAGAGAACGTTGGTCGTGCGCGCGCCAATATCCACCAGCAACGAGCAGCCGCTCAGGTTGGTGTAGTTGTAACAAAATGCATTGTATAGACCCATCGACGCCACACCGACGATCCTGGTCCGCAGGCCGGTTTCTTCTACGGTATTATTAATTTCGTCGAGCAGATCGCGCTTGATCGCGACAATGACGACCTCGATTTGTTCGCCCATACCGCCTCCCACAAGTTGGTAATCCCAAACCACCTGGTCGATAGGGAATGGAACATTTTGTTGCGCCTCGAACGAGATGATCTTGTCTATCTTTTCCGCATCAAGCGCGGGCAATTTGACAAAACGCGCAAAAACCGATTGCGCGGGCACCGCATAGTTTACTGGGCCCCGATGAATGTGCATTTCTTGCATCATTTCGCGCAACGCGACAGCCGTTTCCTGCAGCGCAACGTGGGCGTCAAGACGTTGCCCGCTTGCAGGATCAAGCGGGGTTTGGCGGAACCGATAACTCAGCAAAACCAAACGCCCGTTGATTACCCGAAATTCCGCCAGACCGATGGTTTGGGACCCCAGATTGAGACTAATGAGACGCGCCGGTGCGGCCATGGGCTAAACCTCTAACTCCCAATTCCCAAATCCGGAGCCAAATTTCAACACGCAAATCTCAAACAGACGGAACCAGACGAATCTCATCGACACTTGGCCTGCGTCGAAGGTGAGATAACCTGACCTCTCGAAATCGGGAAGTCCCATCAAATGATGCGATAATCGTTCAGTTCCCTGAAGAAGGTCGCGACCGCAGTCTTGACTACTACCACGGTGGGAATAGCGAATAACATGCCCCACAGACCCATGATGAGGGAGCCGCCGATGATCGCGATGACAACTACGAGAGGATGAACGTTCACCGCGCTGCCAAGGACAAAGGGTTGAAATACAAGATCGTCCAGCACGTGCGTGATTATGATCAGAATCACCACATACAGCGCCAGATCATTCGGATTCAGACCGGGAATCAGCGGTCTTATATTTTCCGCAATCAATGCGTAGCCAAGACCAATCACCAGAGCGATGGCCGTGCCCAAAAAAGGAATAGCGTTGAGAAGTCCGGAGACCACACCAATAGCCACGGCGATCCCCAAAGGAATTCCGAGGAGGGTCAAACCCAGTGTAAGAGTCATACCAACTAAAAAACACTCCGTTAACGTCCCGCGTAAATAATTGCCGATGGCGTCATCGAGTCTGTCAAGGACCGTAAGTGACAACTCAAAGTAGCGATTCGGCACGAGACTAATGAAAAAACGCCGGATCTGCCCATTATCGAAACCGAGAAAGACAAAAATCAACGGTGCCAAGATCCACGCGGACAATTTATTCTCCAGGCTCGCGCCTTCCGTAGCAGCCGGAGGTTGGGCTGAAGCGGCTGCAACCGGGCCCGTGGGCGGCGGGCCACCAGCGGGAGCCTTTTCGGGAATCACATATTCCCTGGTGTTTTGGTTGGCCCGAAAGTAACCAACGAACTTACTCTGAACAGGAGGTTTGCCGTTGTATCCCGCGGCATATTTCAGGAACAGATTGCGCTCCTCCCGGTTAAGCTCGAGTGCCTGATTGATTTTATCCATGACCGGGCCAAGCTCTTTTTCAATCAACGGTAGGACTGCGTTTGATTTTCCCTCCGGCGGTTTCGCCACCAACTGCCGGTATTTTTCATTGAGTTTGTATTTTAGGCGGACCTTAAACTCGAGCTTCTGCTCTTCGTCGGGAATATGCTTGCGAAAGGTATTGTAGGCGAAGAACAGGACAAGACCAATGACTGCGAACGAACACAGAACCTGAAGCTCGTGAGGCAACCACCGGATCTTAAAGCGCTCTTTCACCGGACGGAACAAAAAGGCCAGTAAGGCGCCCACTATGATCGGCAGAATGAGACCCCTTAACTTCCAAATCAGGAACGCTCCCACGATCAATGCGAGCGCGGCAAATGTGAGATAAAAGACTTTGCGCCGACCTTTGCGGTCTCGCTCTGTTGCTTCGAAGTCCCGACCGTTGCTCATCCTAATCCGACCTTGTCGGCAGGCGCTTTCATCTGCACCAATTCATTGGTCAAACGAAGGCGATCGCCGATCATCCCCGCAAGGGAGCGGTAAATCTGGCAGGCAGTCTTTGCGTCTCGATGAACTAACTCGTTAAGGTCGTTCCGATAAAGCGCCAGCGTCCGGGTCCGTTCCAAGGCCCGCGCCGTGGCTGAGCGGGGCGTTTCATCGAGCAATGCCATCTCACCGAAAAAGGCACCTCTGTCCAAGACGGCCAGACACGTCGTGCTGGTCTCGCGGCAAATTTCTATCGCAATTTTGCCATCCAAAATCAAAAAGAGAGCCGCCCCAGGTTGTCCCTCCTCAAAAATTGATTCATTGGTCTCATAGGTGCGTTCAAATATGATATCAGAGACACTTTTGAGCTGCCGATTCGAGAGTTGGTCAAAGAACGGCACGGTCTTCAGGAATTGAATGCGATCCAATTCAGGACTCGAACGTTTCCAGCGTCCCAGCGTTTCCCACAGCAATTTATCCGCGACGAGGTTTCGAGCCGACATTGATGTTAATGCGTTGAAGCGACTTCGGCCAGCGGGCCATAGTAGGAAGGATCGCTCGGGAATTTCAATCGGAAAGATCGAAGCAAATATTCTTTATTGCGCCGCTGAGGTAATGTATTCAGCTACAAGCACGGAGCTTCAATGAGCGAGTCTCCTCAAGAATGGATTCTCAAGCGTCGGCATGAGGATTTAGGTGTGACGGTACGGATGTGCTGGGATCTCTACATAAAGTTCTACACCGTGTTCCTGACTTTCAGCGTCGTCGGACTCGGCTGGGTGCTGACGCGTCCTGGTGACATTCAAATGCTTCCGCGCGCGAAGCAGGTTATTGCGATTGTCTTTGTGATCCAGACACTGCTAACCGCGATAACAAGTGCGGCAATCGCACTCTACACAGTACGTGTGGCGCAGGACCAGGGGCACATCGAGGACCTCCTGACTCAATCGCATCCTGGCACACGGCCTTCCATCAAGCCGGCGGTACCCGCGTTTTTAGCTCAGTTGGGTGGCTGGTCCAATTGCGCAGCAATGCTTGCCATGGCCGCCTTGTGGCTTTACGTCGGTTTTGTTCGCTAGGCAGGTCGCTGTGAGTTGCGTCCAATTTACAACGTGTTGAGGACAACACGTTCCACCTTCGCGTTAGGATTCCAGCTGGGGAACTATCTTGAAGGGGTGGACGAGCGGAATTTCACGGCACTTCCACTCGCCTGCTCATACGCGGCGCCAGCTGTGATCTGGAAATGCTCATTGCCCACGGCGCCCTGAATATAAGTCTCCAGCATGTCGCCGCTGCCTTTGCCGATCGAATGGCCGTATAAGATCCCTATTTCTCCACCGTAATAGATCAGATCCGACGGCGGCGCCATGAGCTCGCCAGGTAAATCCTTGGCATCGCTTCCAAAATTTTCGGAGCGCGAGCCGGAAGGAGCACTTTCTTTCCGTGCCGCCGCTGACCCGAAAGTATCCGGCACGAAATACGCGTCCGAAAATAAGTTGAGCGACGCCATTCCGACACTGGCCAATGCGTTCTCACTCGCCAGTCGACCACCGTCCGACCACGCCAGCACCCGACCTTTATTAAATAAAAGGGAACTATTCTTCGCGCTCAAAATTTTTGACTGATAAAGGCTCAGCGCAAAAGCCCGGTCCAACGCGCCGGCGGCGTACGATTGTTCGAATGCGGCCGATCGATCTTTTGTTGGTTCCGGCGGATTCGCTTGCTGCCCTGCAACCGGAAAGCAAATAGCGACGAAACCCGTCGCGACGGCGAGAGCACGCCTGATCATGCAGCAATTCATAACCAAATGGGTGCGAGCGCCAGTAAAATTTTGAGAGCTCACCTATTATTTAACTTGTGATCCCGACAAAAGCTTCTCAAGTTCGGCCACTCGCGCTTCGGTCGAGATGGCTTTGCTCTCCAAAATTCGCGCGGTCGCTTCCCTTCCCGAGCTCCACATCTGAAGCGCGGCGATTTCCGCTTCAGTATCGCGTGATATGAGCCACGCGCGTTGTTCGTTGCGAATCGATTCCCGCTTTGCCGGTTCGATTTTTGCAATGAGTTTGTCGTAAACATCGTTCAATCGTTTATCGACGACGTCGAAACGTTCTTTCGGTGAGGATTGCGGCCCTTCTTCACCGATCGACTCGGCATTCGTTACAACAGCCAGGAGCGCGAACGCATCATCGCTGGTGTTTGATTTGCGTTCCGGCCGTGTATCCGCTGTGCGCAACCGATCAGTGAGCTCGAATTTGCCCGAGCGCGTGTTGAAATAGCAATACCAGGTGTAAGCCGCGGCCTCGACCCATTCGCTTTTCGACGGCGACCATGCCCCACCTCCCACGCTGAGCAACAACCGCGCAGAATCCCGGCTCCAGTCAATAAAAGACGCGGAGTAAACTCGCTTGGCGTCCGGCGGAAGATCAGGACGGCCCAACTTTAATTCCTTATCGAGAAATTCCCATGCCGCTTTGTCGAAACGATCCGGAGTCGCGGCTTCAAAATGGATCGTCCCATCCGACGAACGCGTTCTTCGAAAAAGAGCCGATGGACGGCTGAATGACTCAGGCGGAGGCGCGTCATTATCCACATTCATAACAAACACCCAGTTGCTGTCGGGTGAGATAAAAGGAAGCGGAGTCGCCATGGAATGGTCACGGGAGCTTTGCTCCGACTCTGGAATTTTCAGTTCGGCAATTACCGCGCCGTCAGGCTTCGAAACGACACGAGGCGGTCCGTCGGGCGCGGTCCAGTCAACTGCGTACTCACCGCTTGGCGCAGTCGCTAATCGAATCGGCCCCTCTTTTTCCTCTGCTGCATGGCTGAGGCACTCCAGCGAAATGATCAAGAGCGCCAGTAGCAATCTCATTGTTCTTTCCTTCCGGCTGCGTGAAACGAGACGCGCGCCAACTGATGTCGAACGAGTTTTCGCTGCGCGACATCCCAAACTGCCGTGAGCTCACCGTACCACGAACTCTCCTCTTCAAAGCCCTTCGGATTGGTCGATCCTTCGCACTTGATCTCGACCTGAAGACTTTTCCCGGTTTTCCATTTCACCCCTGTGATGTCGAGTTCCCCCACTGCGCTGTCTTCGACCCGGCTATGCTGGGCCTTTGCGATTGCAGGTGAAAAAATCTTGTTGAGCGAGTCGAGTAAATCTGTTTGCAGGATCACCTTTCCGTCTTTCAATTCGACCAGCAGCAGTCCAATGGGTTCCCATTTCCCGCTATTCTCAATAACCGCTGCCGAACTGTTCGGAGCCCAATGCGCAGCCAGATCGCCGTGGTTTTTTCCTTCGAAATAGGGATCACCGGTTTCAAGAACCGCGAGAATGCGCGAGTGCTTCAGATCGACGATAAAGTCCGGGCTCTCCTCTAACAGGCGATTGGGATAGATGATTCCAAACTGTTTGTTGGGCGAAAATGTGTCGAAGAGGATATACCCAATTTCGAACGGATCGGGATAACCAGGATGTGGCGGTGGCCCGTGGAATTCTTCCGGCTCGTCCGTCGCAGCCGCAAGCCGGCACGGCTCATCGAGTATCCCTTCGCCGATGAGCAGGCAAAGGCCAAGCGTGACCCAGACAGCAAAATGTTTCTTCGCGAAAGTAAAATAATGCGGGCACCGATTTCGGATCACGCTGAGGATTTTTGACTGGGCTACGTTCCAATTTTCACGGATTCTCTAAAATACTCGATGGTCTTTTTGATTCCCTGTTCGAACTCCACGCATGGCTCCCAGCCGAGGACTTCTTTCGCGCGCGAGATATCCGGTTGTCGCACCTTCGGGTCATCCACGGGCAATGGTTTGTATTCGATCGCGGATTTTGTTCCAGTGATGCGAATGATTTCTTCGGCAAATTGTTTGATCGTCATCTCGCGCGGATTACCAAGGTTGACCGGTTCGTGAAAACTGCTCATGGCCAGTTTGAAAATTCCATCAATCAAATCGGACACGTAACAGAATGAGCGGGTCTGCGAGCCGTCGCCGAAAACGGTCAGTGGCTGTCCACTCAAGGCCTGACCGATAAACGCCGGAACTACGCGCCCGTCGCGCAGCCGCATTCGCGGACCGTATGTGTTAAAGATACGGACGATTTTTGTATCCACTCTGTGATAACGGTGATACGCCATCGTGATTGCTTCCGCGAACCGCTTCGCCTCGTCGTAAACACCGCGCGGCCCGATCGGGTTGACATTACCCCAGTAATCTTCTTTCTGCGGATGCACGAGCGGATCACCGTACACTTCGGATGTTGACGCAAGAATGAATGAGGCGTTTTTGTCCTTCGCCAGGCCGAGCGTGTTATGCGTGCCGAGTGCACCTACTTTGAGCGTGGGAATCGGCAACTCCAGATAATCGATCGGGCTTGCTGGTGACGCGAAGTGAAACACGTAATCGACTTTTTCTTCCGGCAGAAAAATGAAATTCGAAACGTTATGTTTGATGAACCGGAAATTCTCGTTACCGGCGAGATGACCAATGTTTGCGGTGTTACCGGTGATTAGATTGTCGATGGCGATCACGCGATGGCCTTCGGTCAAAAGCCGATCTACCAGATGCGAGCCGAGGAAACCCGCGCCGCCGGTCACAACGGAAACAGGCTGGGAATTTTTGGTCGCCATTGCGCATTTCTTCTAATGGTTGCCACGCGAGTTTACCAGCAGGAACTCAGATCAATGACGAAGCACCCGCTTTCGCTAAGGCTCCGCGCGGCAGCTGAATAGCGTGCTGAACTTTGCTTTGTCATTCAGAAACTCGATATTGATTCGTCATTCGACATTCGGCACTCGTCATTTAGTTAATCGCATGCGCATCCTTTCCGGTATTCAGCCCAGCGGCGCGCTGCACATCGGTAATTATTTCGGCATGATGAGGCCAGCTGTTGCGCTGCAAGCGGAGGGAGAAGCGCTTTATTTTATCGCCGACTATCACGCGCTCACCACGGTGCGGGATCCGCAAGCGCTCCGCGAAAACAGCCGCCGCGTGGCGCTGGACTTTTTGGCGTGCGGCCTTGATCCGGAGCGCGCTACGCTTTTTCGGCACTCAGATGTGCCGCAAGTGACCGAGCTCGCCTGGATTTTATCAGCGGTGGCGCCGATGGGGCTTTTCGAGCGCGCTCACTCATACAAAGACAAACTCGCCCGCGGTATGGCCGCTACAGTTGGATTGTTTAGTTACCCAATCCTGATGGCCGCCGACATTTTGATTTACGACAGTGACATCGTGCCGGTCGGCAAAGACCAAAAACAGCACATCGAAATGACCCGCGATCTAGCCGTGAAGATGAACGAAACGTTCGGCCAGTCCGAGCCGGACGGACGGATTTTTAAGTTGCCGGAACCTCGTATTCAGGCCGCGACAGAAACAGTGCCCGGAATCGATGGTCAGAAAATGAGCAAGAGCTACGGGAACAACATCGACATTTTTAGCGACGAAAAGGAGATGCGAAAGCGCGTGATGAGTATCGTCACCGATTCCACACCGGTGGACGCACCGAAGGACCCGGCGAACTCGACAATTTTCAAACTCTACTCGCTGGTCGCGTCTAAAGAAGAAATCGCCGACATGCGCGAACGATTTCTAAAAGGCGGAACCGGCTACGGCGATTTCAAGAAGCGACTGTTCGAGAAACTTTGGGAATATTTCGCGCCGATGCGCAAACGCCGGGAAGAGATTCTAAATGACAAATCGTACATCGACGACGTCCTCGCGCGAGGCGCAAAGCGCGCGAACGAGCTTGCCAATCAAGTAATGGAACGCGTTCGCGCGGCCGTTGGCTTGCGCTGAAGAGTCTCAGCCAGTCGTTTCGGTGTGGTGTTCCGCCACGCCGCTGCGAGAGCCTCCCGCACGATGTCGATCTTCGCCGCAGGCAAATAGACGTTTGTGTTTCCGCGTCGACCCCAAGCGCCCTTCACGGGTTGGAAGATTCTCGGATCACGTTGCATAAAACGCTCTTGCTCGTCTGGCGTCAGTTTTACGACCGCCCATTCTCTACCAGGGTATCCAAGCGTCGCGAAAATTCTCCCGCCCACACGTAAATCAGGATGACGCATATGCGCCGATTCAACCGCTTCCGGAAAACTCAGCGCCAGTTCGCGAAAATCATTCGTCGTCATCGGTGATGAAATCTCTCAAGCTCGAGCAGTTGTTCGGTCCAACCTCACCTGCCTTAGAAAAAGAAAAAGCGGGAATCCAAACGATACGCCGACGATCAATGTTCCAATGGTTGGCAACCACAGAAGCCGGACTCGCAAACGTTTGCCTTCGCTTTGAATAAACCAGATCAGCACGATTGCAGAAACGATCACATCCAACACAAAAAACGTGCTGATCCGGTTGGCGAACAGTTCACGAAAGAACAACGTAACATTTAAGCCGTGCTCCAATAGCCACGGCACAAATTGCAAGTAAGGAAGGACCATTCCGAGCACACAGCAAATCAAGTAGAAGTGTCGCGCTTTCATGGATGCATATCATCGCATGCGGTGCCAAAATCCGTCGAGCGAGTTCACCTCTGCTCTGATATGATCTGCCGAATGGCAATTCTGCGCGTTCACATCGTTCCGAATGCCAAGACCGATAGTGTCGTGGGCGAACACGGCGGCGCAGTTAAGATCAAACTGCGCGCACCGGCGGTTGAAGGGCAGGCCAATGCCGCGCTGGTGCGCTTTCTCGCCGAGCAAATGAAACTCCCTCGGCATGCCATCGTGCTGCAACGGGGTCACAAATCGCGCGACAAACTGATTCGGGTAGATGGCTTAAGCCAAGAAGACGTGCGTCCCCGTCTACTCGAGAATTGAAACGAATTGAGCGCTATTCCGTAATGATCTTGTCAGCCCATTCCACGAGCGACACGAAAATCTTGGGATTACCAAACTTAGCACTGTATTCAGTCAAGTCAGCGTCGGTTACACTTCTTGCACGGGAGCATGCACCGCATGCGTAGATTTGTATCTTCTTTGTCACGATTTTGCTTAGAACTTCCGACAGCGGCGGCCACCCGACAGGAACGATTGAATTAGCTACTGATTTTCGCATCAGAGATACCGCTTCGCCGAGAAGGAAGATTTGAACTTCGTGGCCGGCACCAGAAAGCGCATCGCCATGAAGAAATGGAAATGCGGCTTTTGTCGGGTCGTCCGATCCCCAGGCGCTCTTCAAGAGAATTTTTAGTTTCGTTCCGCTTGCGCGAGCAGTCGCAGGTGCCGCAGTAGCGACAAGCGGAAGCGCTGCAAGATGCTTCAGGAACGATCGCCGTATCATGCGATCCGATTTGACCAGAAACGGGCTGCACCGAGCAACCCATTTCGGCCAATGTCAGCGGCTGCGGCTTTGACGAGCTGGTTTAGTTTGCTCCGGGACTTTTGATTGAGTGGTTGCGGCCGTATCGCGATAAAACAATACGCCGTGCGCCCGCAAATTAGTGATCAGCGCGTGGAGATCATTTGCTAACTGCTGATCGTTTAAGAGCGCGGCTACCAAACCTTTCCCCTGGGTTGCGCTGCGCAGCGCTGTGCGCGCGTCACCAATCGCGTTCTGCAAATTGTCGGCTGCTTTTTTCGTGGAAGCCATTGTTGAATCCGCCTGCTCGATCACCCCATCCAATTTTTTTGAGGATTCCGCCAGTGCACCAGTAGCCTGGTTTAAATGCTCCATGCTCGACTTCAGATTCTCCATGTTCGCAGAGGAGAGTGTGTCTTGATTCAAACGGTTCACCGTCGTGTCGATCTTTTGCACGGCCCCACGGAGATCGGTCACAAGCGCGCCGCCTTCGCGCGTGAGATCGTCAATGCCGGTCTCTCGCACGCCGCTGATGTGGGTGTTTGGCGCCAGAAACGCCTTCGGCTGCCCCGGCGGCATGACCACGTTTACGAAGCGATCGCCGAGCAACCCGGAACTTCCGACGGTGAATTTGCTACCTTCAGGAATCTTAATGTGCTCATAAATCTTCAGCGGTACATCCACACCCTGGCCTTCGCGAACCATTCGCGGACCACCCGAGACTTTTCCAATTTTGGCTCCCGCAAGCAAAACATCGGAACCTTTTAACAGGCCACTCGCGTCAGTGAAGCGAACGGTGAGAGGGTAATACGTTTTGAGGCCTTCTCCCAGTCGGCCGAATTGCACGACCAGCGCGCCTAACATCGCCAACCCGACGAAAACAAACGCGCCAACTTTAAATTCCAAGCCTCGCTCGTGCCGATTCATTGAACGCTAATTGTCGATCTTACCGCTGATTTTCGCAAGGTAGACGCAGTTCAGCCAAACCGAGCCATTCGCAAACGTGAAATACGGGGCTCCGAGCGATTGAGGTCAACTCGCGAAGTTTTCGGAGTCAATCGCCTCTGCCGTCGGAGCGTCCCAGCAGGAAATCCTGCAAAATCGGATCGCGCGTCTGTTGAAGCTCAATGGGTGTGCCGTAGAAATAAATTCGACCTTCGTGCAGGTAGGCAACGTGATTGGCGACGTCGAATGCGCTTTTCATGTCGTGCGTAACCACTACGCTCGTCACTCCCAGCCGCTGCTGTAATCTACGAATCAGGCGATTGATACTGTCCGCGACCACGGGATCGAGGCCCGATGTCGGCTCATCGTACAACACGCACGAGGGCCGGCGAATGATGGAGCGTGCGAGACCAACGCGCTTTTTCATTCCACCGCTCAAACTCTCCGGCATTTTATCTTGCTGCCCCTCCATTTCAATGACCTCGAGGATTTCCTCCACTTTCGCCTGTAAAGCCTTTGGATCCCGTTCGCCCGCCTCACGTAGTGGAAAAGCGATGTTTTCCTCGACGGTCATTGAATCAAAAAGCGCGCCCCCCTGAAAGAGAATGCCTACCTTTTTGCGAATCGCTCCGAGCTGCCGCTCGTTCATTCCAATAATGTTTTGACCATCGATGCAAATTTCTCCCGCGTCCGGCGTCATCAATCCCACGAGATGTTTAAGCAAAACGCTTTTGCCGCCGCCGCTTCGTCCAATGATCGCGAGTGTCTCGCCAGTTGCGACCTCAAGATCGACGCCGCGCAAGATTTCCTGCTGCCCAATCTTTTTGGCCAACGATCGGACTGCGATCATTGGGGAAGAATGGCCCGAAACCACACGAGGTTGAGCGGATGGTTTTGAAGATGGCGGCGCTTCGATCATCGCAAGGCTCAAACTCTTAACTCTCAACCCTCAACTCTCAACTCCCGCACAGCGTTACTGGTATCCCGCTGGATAAATGATGTTGAGCAACATCGTGAGGAAGAAATTGCAAATCAGCACCGCGAGCGAGGAGTTTACTACCGCTTCAGTAGTCGCGCGGCCAACACCGACGGCACCTTCCCGCGCGCTCAGTCCTTTTTGGCAACTGATGAACACAATCAGAATCCCAAAACAAAATGCTTTCGACAGGCCCATGATAATATCGCGACTACGCGTCCATTTCACCATGTTCGCCATGTAATAGGTGCCGTTAATGTCGAGCATGAAAATCGCAACGAAATACCCAGCAGCGATGCCGACAGCGATACATTCGGCTACCAGGAGCGGCATAGATATCATCATGGCGAGCGCACGCGGAACGACCAGATAATCGGTCGGATACACTGCAAGCGCTCGTAACGCATCGATCTGCTCGGTCACTTTCATTGTCCCGATTTCCGCCGACATGGCTGCGCCGACGCGGCCCGCTACCATCAATGCCGTGAGCACCGGGCCAAGTTCGCGACAGATCGACACCGATACCACAGCACCGGTGGCCGATCCCATTCCGATCTTGTTAAACTGAAAGAATGTTTGAGCTGCGAAAACAGCGCCGGTAAACCCACCCGTGATCACGACAACAAGCTGTGAAAGCAATCCAATCTCGACGACTTGATTGAGAAACAATTTCCAGCGGAGCCTGTGTGTGAAAATGGAACGAAAGGTGTCCGCTGCCAGCAGCACGAGTTCGCCCAAGTATTGAAAGAACGAGAGCAGCGGCGCGCCCAGAGCGTTGAAGAATCGGACCATTTATCAACCTAGTGATTACTGATTAGTGACTAGTGATCAGTGAACGGCAAAGTGCAAGATTTGTTTCGGATTTCGCGTGGCACGCCGTACTTGTGCCAAGGTGGGACATTCGGATTTAAAATTTTCGCCGGCAGAGCTTCCAATTGCGCCTCGCGGAAAGCTGCGATAAAAGATGTCCATCGAAGGAATGAGACGCGCTATTCAGTTGTTGCTGGCACGGAATCTATTGCTGAGCGCGGTGTTCTTGAGCAGTTGCCAAACCATGCCGCAGGGAATTCAGCAAGCAAGAATCGAGATGGCGCAACGCATCGCGGCCGAGCCAACCGGGGATTATTTTATCGGACGGCGCTATTACAAGCCCGATTACAAGTTCTGGGGCTACGTCCGGCGCCCGGGTCAGCCATGGAGCACAGCGGAGATGGTGATGTTAAATGAAAAACAGAAACTTGCGCCCGATCGCGAACGGCTCGAATTCGGCAGCGACAATAATTACGAATACAAACTCTACGGCTCCTTCAGTGGCGACAAAGTCTATGAGCCTGCGAGCAACGGTATTTATCCGGAATTTGTGTTGAAGGGCTACGAATTAATTTCCATGAACCCGCCGCCGATTTTTAGAAGCCAGTTTCGGGGTAACGCCAGCGCTGCGGACCTTCGTTACGTGGTGGAAAAGCCGGAATGATACCCTTGTGGTTGTCATTCCGAGTGAAGTTGAGGAATCTCAATATTGCTTCCGCGATCGATGCGATTTAAAGGACGAGAGATATCTCGACTTCGCTCGACATGATAAAACTCCCGCGCGCTTCGGATAAAAAAGACCCTCTGGTCGAAGAATTCTTGCGTTACCTCGCGAACGAGCGAAACGCTTCGCCGCGCACCCTCAAGGCATATCGCCAGGCGCTGACTGCTTTCGGTGCGGAGAGCAAAACGTCGTGGAAAAAATGCACGGCCGACGATTTTCGCGATTACCTCTTCGCGCTTATGAAGTGCGGCCAGGCGCGCTCCTACGTGCGACTGCAATTCTCCGCGTTGCGCACTTTTTATCAGTTTCTGGCAGCTCGAAAACGGCTGCGCGGCAATCCCATTCAAGAAGTGCAATTGCCAAAAATTGAGAAAAAACTGCCGCTGGTCCTCACACGTCAGCAGGTTGAGGAGCTTCTTACCGCGCCAACCCGCGAGACGAAGAAACGCTCTGCGCCCGTTTGGATGCCGCTGCGCGACGTGGCGATTATGGAATTATTTTACAGCAGCGGCTTACGATTGAGCGAACTGGCTGGGCTCGATGTAGCCGACCTCGATCCTTACACCGAGTCTGTGCGCGTATTCGGCAAAGGCCGCAAAGAGCGCGTCTGCCCAGTGGGCTTGCCTGCGCTTGAAGCGATCTCGCGCTATCGCGCCGCAGCCAATGTACATGCGGGACCGCTATTCATAAATAAGGCCCGAAGGCGAATGTCCGTGCGCTCCATCTGGCTGGTGTTGAAACGTTATGTGCGCCACACATCCATTCCAATTTCAATCAGTCCGCACAAGTTGCGACATAGTTTCGCGACGCATATGCTCGACCGCGGCGCCGATTTGCGAAGTGTGCAGGCGTTACTTGGACATGCCAGCCTTTCGACAACACAAATCTACACGCACGTCACAGTCGAACGGCTGAAGAAAGCCTACGCAGACGCCCATCCGCGGGCGTGATTTTCGTACCGCGCCTTAGCTCGCCGGCGCAGCGGCGTTACTCTGTGGTTCCGATTCCGGCACGTGGAACGACAGCTTCCCATCGACGGCCTCAACTTCGACTTTGTCGCCTGGCTTGACGTTGCCGCGAAGCAATTCTTCCGCGAGCGGGTCTTCGAGAAAACGCTCCACCGCACGGCGCATTGGCCGGGCTCCATACTGCGGATCGTATCCTTTCTCGATGAGGAATTCCTTCGCGCTTGGCTTCAACTCAATGTGGACTTCCTTGGCTTTGATGCGCGTGAGCACTTTGTCCACTTCCAGATCAACAATGCGCAACAGCTCCGGCTTGCCGAGCGAATGAAACACGATGATCTCGTCCAGCCGGTTGAGAAACTCGGGTTTAAAGACGCGCTTGGTCTCGTCGAGAATTTTGTCACGCATCGAATCGTAATCATGTCCTTCCATGGGCGCGCCGAAGCCCATTACTGTTTGTTTTTTCAACAACTCGGCGCCGACGTTGGAAGTCATGATGATGATCGTGTTCCTGAAATCGATCTTGCGCCCTAACGAGTCGGTGATTTTGCCGTCTTCCAATATTTGCAAAAGTAGATGCATCACATCGGGGTGCGCCTTTTCGATCTCATCAAAAAGCACAACCGAATACGGCCGGCGCCGCACAGCCTCGGAAAGCTGTCCGCCCTCTTCGTAACCGACGTACCCCGGCGGCGAACCGATCAAACGCGACGCGGTGAATTTTTCCATGTACTCCGACATGTCGATTTGAATCAACGCGTCAGCGTCACCGAACATGAATTCAGCGAGAGTGCGCGCGAGATACGTTTTGCCGACGCCGGTCGGACCGAGAAAGACAAATGACCCAATCGGGCGTTTTGGATCTTTCAAATCCGCGCGTGAACGGCGCAGAGCTTTGCTGATGGCGGTGACTGCTTCGTACTGGCCAATGACGCGCTGCTTCATCTCGCTCTCCATCATGAGAAGTTTTTGTGTTTCCTCCTGCTCCATGCGCTGGAGAGGAACGCCGGTGACCTTCGAGATGATGTGCATCATGTCGTCGGCCGTCACCACGACTTGTTTTTCTTCTCGCTCCTCACGCCATTTGTTGAGAATGGCATCGAGTTTTTCCTTGGTTTGCTTCTCCTTGTCGCGAAGGGCTGCAGCTTTTTCGAAATCCTGCGCCTTGATCGCTCCTTCCTTTTCCACCCGGATCTCTTCTATTTCCTTTTCGATGCCCTTCACGTCTGGCGGCCGCGTCATGGAGTTAATACGAGCACGCGCGCCGGCCTCATCCATTACATCGATCGCCTTGTCGGGGAGAAATCGTCCCGTGATATAGCGATCGGAAAATCTGACGGCAGTCTCCAGCGCCTCATCCGTAAGTTTTGCTTTGTGGTGGGCCTCGTACTTGGGTCGGAGACCTTTCAAGATTTGAATGGCTTCGTCAATGGTCGGCGCATCCACCTTTATCGTCTGGAAACGGCGTTCCAGCGCTGCGTCTTTCTCGATGTACTTGCGGTATTCGTTCATCGTGGTCGCGCCGACACATTGCAATTCGCCACGACTCAGCGCGGGCTTGATGATGTTCGATGCGTCCATCGCGCCTTCGGCCGATCCTGCTCCGACGATGGTGTGCAATTCGTCAATGAAAAGAATGACGGTCTTGGAACGGCGGATTTCGTCCATTACGGCTTTGATGCGCTCTTCGAACTGGCCGCGGTATTTTGTTCCGGCGACCATCAACGCCAGATCGAGTGTGATCACGCGTCTGTCGCGCAACAATTCGGGCACGTCGCCGTTTGCAATCTCCTGAGCCAATCCTTCGGCAATGGCCGTCTTGCCGACGCCTGCTTCGCCGATCAGGACTGGATTGTTCTTGGTCCTCCGGCAAAGCACTTGAATTACGCGCTCGATTTCATTGCGCCGGCCAATTACGGGATCGAGTTCTCCCTTCCTCGCCAATTCAGTCAGGTCACGGCCGAATGCGCGAAGCGCTGGAGTTTTGACGTCCTTCTTCGCCGGTTCGCCACCTTCCTGCTCCGATTCAGACGGCGTGAAGTTTGGATCGAGCTCTTTAAGAATCTCGTTGCGAGTGCGTTCGATATCGAGTTCGAGGCTCTTGAGCACTCTGGCGGCAACCCCCTCGCCCTCGCGCAGAAGTCCAAGCAAAATATGTTCCGTGCCGACGTAAGAATGATTGAGCGCCTTGGCTTCCTTGCCTGCTAGCGCCAACACCTTTTTGACTCTGGGCGTGTAGGGAACGTTACCGACGATCTTGGTTTCCGGTCCCGAGCCGACCTGCTTCTCCACCTCCATGCGGACTGTCTCGAGATCCAGACCCATCTTCTGCAAGACGTTCACCGCTACTCCCTGGCCCAGTTTGATGAGTCCCAAAAGCAGATGCTCGGTGCCGACGTAGTTGTGGTTAAACCGGTCGGCTTCCTTGCGAGCAAGCGCCAAGACCTGTTGAGCCCGCGGTGTAAAATTATTCATTGTTCGATGGCGCGTTAGTCGAGCCATTGCCCGACTCCCTTGCCATCTTACTAATATCAGGTTTGGGAAAGAGTTTCAAACGCTCGCGGATAATCTGGGCGCGCAGATGGTCGCGTTCTTCGGCATTCAGTTTCTGTTGGGAGCTTTTTTGCAAATGCGCCGGCTGCGTCTCGATAAACAATTCATCGATCTGCAGGCGCTGGTCTTCTGGAAACGCGCCCAAGTCCATGCCGAGCTTAATGATCGACAGCAGGTTGAGCGCTTCCTTCGACGCCATGGCGTGCGCGTATGTCAAAATCCCATAGGCGCGACCGATCTGGTCACAAAGCGTGTTCGGCTTTTTCTGGAGCAAAATTTGCCGCGCGTCATGTTCCTTTTCGATGATCGTTTCAATTACTTTGCTCAGACGATTGATGATCTCGTCCTCTTTCTCGCCAAGGGTGGTCTGATTTGAGATCTGAAAGAGGTTGCCCATCGCTTCAGTTCCCTCGCCGTAAAGTCCACGCACTGCGAGGCCGATTTTACCTACGGCTTGAATCACTTGATTAATCAGCTCGCTCAGAACAAGGCCTGGCAAGTGGAGCATCGCGGAGGCGCGCATCCCGGTGCCAACGTTCGTCGGGCACGCAGTCAGATATCCGAGCCGAGAATCAAAAGCGAAGTCCAGTTTGCTTTCGAGTGCGCTGTCGATTTTGTCCACCAGCTTGAATGCCTGTTTCAACTGCAGCCCCGAGCGAATCGATTGCATCCGCAGATGATCTTCTTCGTTGATCATGATGCTAACGGTTTGCCGTCGATTCACCACTACAGCGCTGCCCCCACCTTTGGCCGCATGCTCGCGACTGATCAGATGACGCTCTACCAACACCTGCCTGTCCAAGGCCGAAAGATCCTGCAAGCTTTCCGAGAATGACTCCTGCATCTCCGGAAGCGCTTCCACCTGTGACCTAATCAGTTCCAGGATTGAATTCCGTTCCGCTTTCTTCGCCCAGCCTGGAAAAGGTCGGTTCCGGAGATTGCGTGCGAGGCGCACCCGGCTGCTGATTACAACTCGGTGATGTGGCCCTTCACCGCGCAGCCATTCTCCAGCAGTAGCCAGCATATTCGAGAATTTCATGGGGAGTTGGAGAGTTCGCTTTCAAGCTGTTTAATCTGATCGCGCAACGACGCGGCCGTCTCGTAGTTCTCGTCGGCCACGGCTTTTTGCAGATTTTCCGTCAGAGCGCGCATCCGGTGGCTGAGCGCCACGGCGCGCTGCGCGCGTTCCGGCAATTTCCCCACGTGTTCGGTACCTTTGTGCATTGCTTTCAAAAGCGAGTTCAGTCCCTCTGCAAACGTGACGTAGCATTCGCTGCATCCCAGGCGTCCAGTTTTTTTGAAATCAGCCTGGCTAAAACCACATACCGGGCATTTTTGCGTGGGCGCTCCCTTTTCGATCTCTTCCGCTGCTCCAATGCCAAGCAGCAGATCGGCAAGAGCGAAGCTCGTGGGGTCCTGTACACCTTTTTCTTTCGAGCAGGCTTCGCACAGATTCACCTTGTGCATCTTGCCTTCAAGAATCTGTGTCAGGAACACCGTAGCATCATTGCATTTGCAAACGTCGCACAACATCTCGCTTAATTAGACCCTGATATTTTGGAAACATTCAACCCCGAATATTTCCCCGACATCCTCTGCGTCAGAAGTGACTTCGGTCAACGCTAGGTGAAAATCGGTGTGCCCGTTTCGCGTGTCATTTCCCGGAAGCGCGCAATTATACGGGTAGTAATGGGGCCGGGTTTGCCGTTACCGATGACGCGTCCATCGGCTTTGACCACCGGAACGATCTCCGCAGCCGTCCCCGTGAGGAAACATTCGTCGGCAGCGTAAACGTCGTGGCGTGTAATGTCGGCCTTCAACGTTTTGAAACCGAGTTCCGCGGCGATTTCAAACGCTACAGACCGCGTGATGCCGCGAAGTGCGCCCGCAGTAACAGGCGGAGTAACAATTTGACCGCGCTTGACAACGAAAATGTTGTCCGCCGTGCATTCGGCAACGTTGCCCTCGTCATTCAACATCAGCGCTTCATCCGCGTCGGCCAGATTCGCCTCCAGCCGCGCCATCACGTTGTTCAAGTAATTGAGGGACTTCACTGCCGGATTTAGTGCGCCCGGATTGCAGCGGCGGGTTGCGCATGTGACGATCGTTAGACCTTTTCGATAAAGGTTCTCGTGATAAAGGGTGATCGCTGCCACAATAATAATCACGCTCGGCGATTTACATTGCATCGGATTTAAACCCAGATTGCCAATCCCGCGCGTGACCAGCAGCCGGACGTAACCGTCCCGTAAATGATTTTGCCGGATTGTTTCGAGGAGAGCTTCCGTCATCTCCTCCTTGGTCATTGGAATTTCAAGGCAGATCGAGCGAGCCGAATCCCACAAACGATCCAGATGTTCGCCAAGCCGAAAAACACGCCCATCATAAAAACGAATCCCCTCGAAAATTCCGTCGCCGTACAGGAGGCCGTGGTCGAACACGGAAATTTTCGCGTCCGCTTCGGAGTAAAATTTTCCGTCAATGTAAATCTTCGCGTCCTTGACGCCCACTGCGGTGGGGCGTGGACGACCTTCAATTGCCGGTTCAACTGCCGCTTCTGCGGTAGGCTCGTGAATTTTGGGTTCGTCTAATACCGCTGCATCCGTGGTTTTCATAGTCGCAAAAAAATCTTCGATGTTTAATCGCGTAATTCAAGCAGCAAAAATAGAAGACGTTATATCGTTAAACCATTGAATCGTTGAAGCGTAAGCCGCCAATGGATTCGCGATGTAAGGATTTACGACTCACGTCTCCGCTCACTGCAACATTCCATCCTTGATGTGCAATTGCCGATCGCCGCGCGCCGCCAGCCGAGCATCGTGTGTCACTACGAGCAACGTCTTATTTCGCGCACGCGTCAGATCCAACAGCAGATCCATTATCGCATCGCCCGTTTTCGAATCGAGATTTCCAGTCGGTTCGTCGGCAAAAATGATGTCGGGATCGTTCGTTAACGCCCGCGCGATGGCGACACGCTGCTGTTCCCCGCCTGAAAGCTCTGCTGGCAAATGATGGACGCGATCAGCGAGACCGACCGCGGCAAGGCTCTGCTCGGCCCGTTGTCTTGTTGCCCTATGGCCAATCATTCCTGGCAGCAGGACGTTTTCCAATGCGGTAAGTTCAGGCAGCAAAAAGTAACCCTGAAAAACAAAACCCATTTTTTTATTCCGCAAACGCGCCTCTGCGGAGGAGCCGCCACAATACAGTCGCCGGCCTTCGAATTCGACGGTTCCCGATTCGGGACGCTCCAGACCGGCTAAAGTGTAAAGAAGTGTCGTTTTACCCGCGCCGGAAGCGCCGGAAAGAAACACTGCTTCATTACGCTCGACTTCCATGGAGATGCCGCGCAAGACTTCGATCCGGCGCGCGCCCATTCGAAACGACTGATAAATATCACGAGCTATCAACTGCGGTGGCTGCACGGCAACTATCTCTCACTAGGATCGACATCGCACAACAATCATCGCAATTGGTAGGGACGGGCACGCCGCACTGTTCGGAAGCCGCAGCGCGGCGTCCCTACCATTCTTCGGACCGCGCTTGTTGCCAAATGGTTAGGCCATTCCCAATGATTCCAGAGTTGGTCGATCAATCGCTGCCGTTTCGTAAAGTCCGTGGCCACGCTGATTCAACGTCGAAGCGCGGCCTTAGTTGCATGTAGCATGACGCGAAACTCAAGTGACAAACAAATTCAATCATTGAAAACGATGCGCGCACCGAGATCTCTTCGGTACGCAGAAAGCCGCCGTCGAAAATAGTTCGCGGCGGCTCTTTGTAATAGACCTTATTAAGCCATTCCCAAAGATCGCAGCGTCGGCTGATCGATCGTGGACGTTGTGTAAAGGCCGTGGTCGCGTTGATAATTCGCGATTGCATCACGCGTAAGCGGCCCGAGAAGACCATCCACTTCGCCTTGATAATAACCTTGCTGTTGCAGCGCCGCCTGCGCATTGGCAATTACCTGGTCGGGCGGCAAATGATTGTAGCCGTAGATGGGACCATCCCACGCGTAGTACGCGTTAGGATTGTAGCCCCAAGCTGGGAACCAATACCCCGCGTTCCAGTAATACGGTGCACCGAACACGAAAACAATATTGCTATGATGGCTATGCCACCAGTTCTGATCGTGCCACTCTGATTTATAGTTGCGGAAAACAGTATATTGCTGGCCCTGCCAGTTTTGGCTTCCTTCAATGTGTTTGTTCGGCTGGAACTTCACGGGCGGTGCCTTTGCCGTGTTTGGCTGTTTTGGAAGATTGAACTTCTGCGCCTTAAGTGGCTTGCCTGCTTTCGCCGTACCGGCTGCCGCAGTCTTTCCTGTTGTCGTCGCCGTAGCAGCCTCGCCTGCCTTGCCCGGTCCTGTTACCTTTCCGCCCTTTGCCGCCTTGCCGGTTTGCACCTGAGAAGCTTCCTTTGCGGTTTGGCCTTTCTTGCCCTTCTGACCTTGAGAAGCTTCCATTGGGGTTTGGCCTTTCTTGCCCTTCTGACCCTGAGAAGCTTCCATTGGGGTTTGACTCTTCTTGCCCTTCTGACCCTGAGAAGCCCCCATCGAGGTTTGGCCCTTCTTGCCCTCATAGGCTCCCATTGACGTTTTCTTGGGACCTGCTCCAGCGCCCGTCACATGTCCGGTCGTAGGCTGAGGTGCGTGCTGCGCCGTTGGCGCCTGCTTTTTCTTTTGTGGTTTGTTTTCTTCTGGCTGCGCACTGTACGCGACACTCACGAGCCCAAGACTGCAAATCAAAGCAACAAATATTTTCATAAGTTTTTTCATTCGGGGTTGTTAGACCTTTTAGTGCCTCTATTTATTCAACGGTGCAGCGTTGGTTTTTGGATGCCTTCCCTGCCACAAAAACGCGCTGGCTATTGCGCTCAAATGCTCCAGTACTCAGCGCTGTTGGCGCACGGCCTCGAACAACACAATTGCAACCGCTGTAGCCAGGTTCAGACTTCGCGTCCCGTGCATCGGAATAGTGATGCAGCTATCAACATTGGCGGCGAGTAGATCCTCCGCGAGGCCTTTGGTTTCGCGACCAAAGACCAGGAAATCATCTTTCTGAAATCTCGCTTCATAGTAAGGGCGTTTGCTTTTTGTCGTCAGAAAAAAGTAGCGCGCGCCAGCCGATTGCGCACGCCGCAATGCGTCGAAAGAATCCCACACTTGGAGACGCACTTCGTTCCAGTAATCAAGGCCGGCCCGGCGCAATTCTCGATCGTCGAGGGAAAAGCCGAGCGGTTTGACGAGATGCAGGGTTGACCGCGTTGCCAGACAAAGCCGACCGATGTTGCCGGTGTTCGGCGGAATCTCCGGTTCAACAAGAACGATGTTAAACACGAACGCTTCCTCTTCCGCTTAGTCTTAATCTCCCTCTGAACGATTGAGAGACAGAACTAGAGGAAGATTCGCTACAGCTTCGAGGCGACAAATTTCTCCAGCTTCACCACATCAGCCGCGAATTTGCGAATTCCCTCGCCAGTTTTTTCGTAGGCCATTGCGTTCTCGTTTAACAGCCAGCGGAATTTCTTTTCGTCGAACTCGAGCTTGTCGATCTTCGTCGCTTTCGCTTTTTCGGGATCAAGTTTGCGTTCGAGCGGGTCGGTCGATTCGGAAAGTTCTTTCATTAGTTCGGGGCTGATCGTCAGGCAATCGCACCCCGCCAGCTCGCGGATTTGACCAGCGTTGCGGAAGCTTGCGCCCATGACCTCGGTCGGGATATCGAACTTCTTATAATACGTATAAATCTCAGTAACTGACTGCACCCCCGGATCTTCCGGACCGCTGTAATCGCGCTTGTATTCTTTCTTGTACCAATCGTAAATCCTGCCGACGAACGGCGAGATGAGCTGCACTTTTGCTTCCGCTGCGCGCACCGCCTGTGGCAGCGAAAACATCAGCGTCAGATTGCAGCGGATGCCTTCCCTTTGTAGTTGCTCGGCCGCGTTCAATCCCTCCCAAGTCGATGCGATCTTAATCAACACGCGTTCCCGTGGAATTTTGCGCTCCTCGTAAAGTTGAATCAGCCGCCGTGCTTTCTTGATCGAGCCTTCCACATCATACGACAAACGCGCGTCGGTTTCGGTCGAGACGCGCCCCGGCACGATTTCCAAAATGTCGCAGCCAAACTGGACCAGCAGATGATCGCAAATGTCTTCAATCTGCTCGTGTCCGCTCAGACCTGATTTCTTTCGATCGGCCATCACCTCCTCCACCAAATGCGCGTACTCTGGTTTTTGCGTGGCGGCATACACGAGACTTGGGTTCGTTGTTGCGTCCTGCGGCTTGAAGTCCTTGATCGATTCAAAGTCGGCGGTGTCGGCCACGACTTTCGTGAACTTCTTCAGTTGCTCGAGTTGATTCAGTTTCGTTTTCTTTTCTTCGGCGATAGCAGTGCTCATAATGAATCCTCCATTGGGGTTAGCCGTAAAACGTACGCCTCGAATAAATATCGACAATCAAAAATCTGTAAGGACGCTCGATGACCGCCGCGTACATGCTCAGATGTCGACGCTCGTAGAGCGTCCCTACAGTTTGGCAGAAACTGTCGACCGGGATTGAACAGCCCTCCTCGAACCGATCGCTGCTTTGACGAAATTGTTCCCGAGCTCCCACATCGGGCCGGGGAATTTGCGGCATTCCGTGAGAACGTCGTCGAGAGCGTTCACAAACATGTCCACTTCCTTTTCGCCGATGATGAGTGGCGGCAAAATTTTCATCACGTCCATGGCGTGCCCGGCTACCTGGGTAAGAATGCGATGTTTGCTCAGCATTTGGGTTACCACCATTTGCGCGAACAGCACCTTGTCGATTTTGTGCAGAAGTTTCCAGGCCATCTTCAGCTTGAGCTCGCTCGGCTCGTGAAATTCGATTCCGATCATCAAGCCCTTCCCGCGAACTTCTTTGATGAAGGAATGTTTCGCGCGCAGCGCATCGATCCTTTCCATCAGCAGCGCGCCCATCTTCGCCGCGTTCTCGATTAACTTCTCGTTGTCGATCACTTCAAGCGCGGCCAAACCGCAGGCCATGGCGAGGTTGTTGCGCCCGAAAGTTGTCGAATGAACCACGCAGCGATCCATTCGCGAAAACGTTCTTTGGTAAATCTCGCGTCTGGTCACAATGGCGCCGCAGGGCACGTATCCGCCGCTCAACGTTTTTGCGAGCGTAATGATGTCCGGCTCTAAATTCCAATGCTGGAATCCGAACATTTTTCCTGTGCGACCGAGCCCGGTCTGCACTTCATCTGAAATCAGGAGCGTGCCGTACTTGCGACAAAGTTCTTGCGCGCGAACAAAGAAATCAGTCTTGGAAGTTTGACAGCCTTTTCCCTGAACGGTTTCGATCACAAACGCTGCGACATCGCGCGATCGCAGTTGTCGATCTAACTCGTCGATGTCGTCGAGCGCTACCCGTGCGTCGAAGCCTTCCATCAACGGGCCGAATCCGTCGGTGAAACTTTCACAACCCATGAGCGAGAGTGAACCAAGACTCAATCCGTGAAACGCGCTCGCCAGCGACACGGCCCGTTTTCGGCCGGTCGCAGCACGCGCGAACTTCAGCGCGCCTTCCATCGCTTCAGTCCCGGAGTTACAGAAGAAAACGGCGTTTAAGTGCGCGGGCGTCCGCTTCACAAGCGCTTCAGCCAGCAATCCGCTCAGGAGCGAGCAATCCATCTGCACCATGTTTGGGAGATCGAGATCGAGAACGTCGCGGATCGCTTGTTGCACCATCGGGTGATTGCGACCGATGTTGAATACGCTGTAACCACTCAGGAAATCCAGATACGCCTGATTATCCATGTCGTAGAGGTATGCGCCCTCCGCTCGCGCATATACCTTGTCGAACCCGATGACCCGCTGAGCAGCCACCAGGGTTGGGTTCACGTGGCGCTCGTGCAGCTGATAGTTTTCACCCAGCCGCGCCGCTACGATTTCCTTCAGATCAAAAGCCATTGGGCAACGTTCTGCGAAGTCGCTGGGAACGCAACTGCTACGGCCTCCAATCCTGATAAGCTTGATGGGCGCCTCTCGTCAGGTTGGTTTTTCCCGGTGAATATCGTTCCAGCTGCGTAGCAAGCCATTGGAACCATTCAAAAGTCTTCTGTGACCCACTGCGGCGTCGTTCTTCTTCGACATAGGACTGGACTTTACGCCAGGCCAAACGAACTGTGCCACCCAGCAGGTCCCCGACTACGGTCAAAGGTACAATTCGCGCATACACAGAATAGCCAAGGCCTTCCAGTATGCAGCCCACCGCCTGCACTGCAGCGAACACACGGGCGTCCCCTTCGATCTCCGACGCGGTCGATCCGTCGGGGATACTCTGCACGACGATCATCGACTTCATCCATTCTGGAGTGAGGATTGCTTGGACGGCGGCAAACGCCGCGCGTTCCGCGCGCTCTTTCCGTGCACGACGCGCTTCCAGCAAACCGAATGCGACCGCAGTCAAAACAGCTAATGCCGTCGCTACATTTGCCAAAGTCGAGAGGTCCACGCGTTAGAGTTTATAAGAACCCTGCTGTCCAGTGCGAAGCCGAAATCGCTACAGAAAAAAAGCTGCAGGATCAGAAGCGATCCTGCAGCTTTAATTTTGCGAACTGATTTTTACTCTTCGACGACCACGCGCTCAACCGTCCGACTCTCAGTCGGACCGGTGTAGTAAACACGCACCTTTTGACCAGCTCGCAGCGGGGCTGTCACCACCTTGCCGGCAGCGTCAACAACTCGCGCGGCTGTGCCGAGAGCAAAGCTGACAGGTCCCTGATCACTCCTAACCACAACAGTCTTGCCAGGCTCGTAGGTGGTTACCGTACCGGCGGTATAAGTTGTGGAAGTAGTCGTTTCTGTCGTAGTTGCTGGTTTTGTCGATGTAGTTTCCTCGGTCGTCGTCGTGCTGGTTTGCGCAAAAGCTAACGGCGTTACCAGCGCGCAGATCAAACCAATGATTGTTTTCTTCACTCTGATCCTCCCTGTTTATGGTTAATTTTACCCCCAAGTTCGCGACTCAAGGGTTGAACGGACGCTCCCGTCCGTGTGATGTTTTTGACTGCCTTCCCAGCAGCGGTATTCGAACTATTTGCGTTTTGCGTGGTTGAGCGGGCCTGACCAATTCATTAATGTTCGATTTCGATGAATCGCAAAGTGCCTGCCGATCCAGTTGTTACAGCCGAACTCGTCCGGCGGCACGGTCTCACTCCGGAAGAGTTTGAGCGGATCAAAAAAATCCTCGGTCGCGAGCCGAATTTCACCGAGCTCGGAATTTTCTCAGTCATGTGGAGCGAACACTGCTCGTACAAAAATTCGAGGAAAGAATTGAGAAAATTTCCCACCGCCGGTCCGAAAATTTTGGTCAAAGCGGGCGAAGAGAATGCCGGTGTCGTGGATATCGGTGATGGCTGGGCAGTGGCGTTCAAAATGGAGAGCCACAATCATCCCAGCGCCATCGAGCCGTTCCAAGGCGCAGCGACCGGTGTGGGCGGTATCATCCGTGACATTTTCACCATGGGCGCGCGCCCAGAGTTTTGCCTGAACTCGTTGCGCTTTGGGCCAATAACAGAAAAGTGTCGCGACACCCGTGTCGGCCGCGCAAGCGACACGCCTGCCACCACAGAAGATCGACAAAAACAGATCGCTGCAAACCGCCGATTGTTTACTGGCGTGGTAAGTGGCATTGCACATTACGGAAACTGCGTCGGTATCCCGACTATCGGCGGCGAGATTTATTTCGATGAGAGCTTCGAAGGCAATCCTCTGGTAAATGTTTTTTGCCTCGGTGTATTGCGTCACGAACAGCTCGCGCGCGGCACGGCAGAAGGCGCCGGCAATCCTGTTTTTTACGTCGGCGCAGAAACAGGTCGTGACGGTCTCGCGGGCGCCGCGTTTGCGTCACGCGAATTGACCCAACAATCGCGCGAAGATCGTCCTGCCGTGCAGGTCGGCGATCCTTTTAAGGAGAAGTTATTGCTGGAAGCTTGTCTTGAGCTGCTCGCCCGCGGCGCGGTCGCAGGAATTCAAGACATGGGCGCGGCCGGTTTGACTTGCTCCACGTGCGAAACCGCGAGTCGCGCCGGCAGCGGTATCGAAATCGATCTGGCCAAAGTGCCGAAGCGCGAGCCGGGCATGACGCCGTACGAGATCCTGTTGAGCGAATCACAGGAGCGAATGCTAATCATTGCTCGCCACGGAAAAGAAGACGTTGTTCGTGAAGTATTCGAGAAATGGGACGTGCCGTGCGCAGAAATTGGGCGCGTCACCAGCGACGGCATCATGCGCGTCCGAAATAACGGTCAGATTGCTGCTGAGATTCCAGCGAAAGCGTTGGCTGAAGAAGCGCCGCTTTATTCGAGAGAAGCCAAAAAAAACATCGCAGAGATCACAGAGGACGCAGAGATTATCAGGAAGATCTCTGCGCTATCTGCATCCTCTGTCATTGAATCTCTCCGGCAAGTTCTCCGCGACCCGACAATTGCATCCAAGAACTGGGTCTATCGGCAATACGACCATACCGTTCGCACAGGCACGATTGTAAAACCGGGTTCTGATGCCGCCGTGTTCTTCGTTCGCTACGCCAATAAAATTTTGGCAGCCAGTACCGACTGCAATTCGACTTATTGCGCGCTCGATCCGCGTCAGGGCGGCAAGATCGCCGTCGCGGAAGCCGCGCGCAATCTGACCTGCTCCGGCGCAAAGCCACTCGCTTTGACGGATTGCCTTAATTTTGGCAATCCGTACAAGCCGGAAAACTTCTGGCAGTTGCGTGAAGCAATTGAAGGAATAGCAGAAGCATGCCGGGCGTTCGGGACACCGGTCACCGGAGGAAATGTCTCGTTGTATAACGAGAGCCCGGCTGGCGTAGTCGATCCAACACCGACAATTGCGATGGTCGGACTAATTGATGACGAAAAGTACATCACCACTCAATGGTTCAAAAACGAAGGCGACATGATCATTCTGGTTGGCGAGATTGGAAACGAGATTGGCGCCTCGCGGCTTTTAAAAATTTGCCACGGATGCGAAGAAGGTCCTCCACCACGCATCGATCTTGAGCTAGAGATCAAAGTTCAAGATGCTGTGCGCGATTTAATTCGCAAAGGTCTCGTAAAAGGCGCACATGATTGCTCTGAAGGGGGACTCGGCGTCGCGCTGGCGGAAAGCTGTTTTAATCCTCAAGAAAGTTTTGGAGCGGAGATTAGTCTGAAAGCAGGCGACACTGCTGCCGCTACAGTATTGTTTAATGAATCGCAGTCGCGCATCGTCATTTCTGTTGCGCCTGCTGATTTGAAGAAGACGATCACGATCTTACGTGCCAGTAGCGTCCCGTTTGAGCAGCTTGGCAAGGTCTGTCGTGACGAGCTGCGCATCGCGATAAACGGGGAAACGTTTCGCTGGCCGATTGCTGATCTTTACGACGGTTGGTTCAATGCAATCCGCCACGTGGTTGAAGAAGATGCGGAGCGGATTCCAAGTTTGTGAAGTGCGCACGAAAAGGCGATTGAATGCTTAACGATCTGGTGGATTAT
>WNGO01000244.1_pt1 | contig 33721 bp, 27 predicted proteins | sample 5400511 | NCBI WGS metagenome assembly WNGO01 (sample SAMN13153380, study PRJNA577476) | soil metagenome | isolation source: 20 cm soil or saprolite under Garry oak tree replicate 2 | place: USA:California | collected 2016-06-15 | reverse complement strand
GCCAGATCGCCGTGCACCGCCGGCATGTAATAGCGCCGTCCGATGCCGTTGATGGCTCCGGATTCCCAGGTCACCGTTCCGTCGCCTTTAATCGTTCCGACCATTTTCCAGCGGCCGTCGATTTTCTTGATACCGCAAGCCGTGTTGGGCGCAGAGCCGTGCACATAAATGGTGTTGTCCTTGTGCCGCTCCGGCAAGGCCGGCGTCAATGCGCCGTCTCGATCCCAAAGCCATTTGCCTTGGTTCAGCGCAGCCTCGCTGGGCACGGCGGCCACTCCGGCGCCGAACCAGAAATCGTTCATCTCTGCTTTGAGTGCCGTCCATCGCGCGACGGTAAAATAGTCGTCAAATTGCGCCTCGCCGACGTCTTGGAATTCCGCCTTCGGCAACAGCTGCAGCGCGCCGCGAAATTCGCCGATGATGTTTAGAATCGTCTGCAAATCATTTTTGAGATCGACACCGGCTAGACCGCGCAGCGTATCGGACTTACCGAGCAGCGCCTCCACCATCGAGTGCGCTCCTTGGTTCGGCGTGCCGAGCATGATGAAGCGCGCCCCGTCGCGCGCCATGAGATCGTCCCAGAGCTGGGGCTGCTTGTGAATCAGGCCGCGCACGACCAAGCCGCCCATGCTATGCGCGAGAATCCGAATCGGCCGCTCAGGACTCTTCGTCTCGGCGACGAGGGCGCGCAGAAACGTTTCCAGGCGATCTGCGAGAGTGTCGAGCGGCAATCGCCAGTCGTAAGAAAAACGCTCGACGCGATGCGTGTCCATCAGATAAAGGCAAAGATCACCGTAGGACATGTCGAAGAGCTTTTCCGCCGTGATGCCGTCGCCCGCTGCCGTTCCCGTGGAGGGACTCCATGCAAGCTTTGCCAAACCGCCGGTCACCAGATCCGGAAAATCGAACCATACCCGATCCCTCTCGTTGCGCCAAAGATGCGAGCCCATAATACCTGGCAGCACAACGACCACGGGTAAGCTCGCTTCCGCCGCGTCGCCGCCGCGGCTGCGCCGGACTGCCGACAGGCGCATTTTTTCTTCAGCCAAACTCGGCTCCACCAAGTCGCCGGGCAGAGCTTTGAACAATTCCAGCTGAGCCACGCCGTCTGCAATCAGCCAGTCGCGCAGGGCGCCGCGGGTTAAGTCATTTTGGAAATAATTGAAATGTGTCGTCGTCGGTCCTTGATCGAAGAGCGCGTGTCCATGTGCCTGGCGCGCGATACCCGCGTACATCGAGTCCGTGTCGACGACTAGGTCATTGTCCCCGCTGCTGAAGAAAGCGTAGTCGGTAAAAAGCACGCCGAGCCGTTTGAGCAGTCCGCCGCCTTCGATGTCTCCGGCGATCACCGCGAGCTGGGTTGATGGCTGGGGATTGGCCATCGCCAAAAAGCGCGCCATCGGGGAGTCGGGCAGCATCGCTTCGATGCCGGGGACAAGCTTGGCGTTGGTGCGGTTCTTGGCGATTTCAAGCACGACGCGCTTGAACGCAAAGTAAAGCGGGTTGCCGTAAAGATACGGTACGCGCCCGATCAAAGTCAGCAATGCGGAAAGAAAAACGTCGAAATTTCCCGACGCCAAGAGCGTGCCGCGCGCCGGAGACGCAACGCGCGCGTAGCGCTCGATGACGAATTGTTTACGCTGCAGGGCGGCGCGCAGCTCGCGCAGTAGATCTCGATTTTCGGCGTGAGCATTGTCGATCTCTTTTTTTAATCGTTCCCGCTCGTCGTCGGCGACATCGCCGGGCTCCGGCAGGTTGTTCTTGAAACCGTCAATCAGCTCATCGGTGATATTCTGCAGGCAAAGCAAATCGCCGACCAAACCGCCGCGCGAATGGGTCACGATGTTGACGCGCGCGCCGGTCGGCAGCTTGCTCGCCAAATCCAACGCGTTCTTGATCGGACTCTCCGACAACGTGTGATGCTCAAAACCGTAGATCCGATCGCCGAACTTGCTCTCGAGCGCTTTCCAGTCGTCGGAGGAAGTCTTTTGCAAGTCGCCAAAGCTGCCGGTCGTGGACGAGCCGGTGCCGTGAATAAAAACCAGCAGTGCTCCTTCCTTCGCGTCATTCGCCAGCTCGGCATCATCGACGCTTGTCAGTTCAACCGTTTCGCCCGTCGGGTGATGCCAGCGATATAGACCCGGCTTGCAATCGAGGCGACCTTCGATCGCCCACAGGAGCGCTTTGGTACCGATCCACGTGACCCCCAGCCCGCGGTATTCCTGGATCTTTTCCTCCGCCTTCTCGCCCAACCACTCCGCCGCTTTGCGTTTGGCGGCATCGATGATCGAATCCGGGACGTCGCCGACGGCCAACGTGAACACGCGCGAGAAAATGCCGCTCACCGTATCGCCGATAATCCCGCGTGTCTCCTCGCCGCGATCATGCAGAGCATCGAGCTTCAGTGTCCCGTCTGCTTCCACCGCCTCGGGCTTGACCCGCTTGAGCGACTCTCTGAGCTTCGCTGCGCTAGTGATGACGGTTACGCCGTCCGCCATTTCTAGGACAACCACTTCGTTATCCGCGGCCTGGATTGTCTTTTCGATCGCGCCCGCGGCCGTCGAACGCGAGCGCTGTGCCACATCGAAAGCCGCGGTGACTTTCAGATAGCCGTCTGGTAAAAACTCATCCGCTTTGGCGCCTTCGGCGGTGCGCGTTATCGGGCGCAGCGTGTTGGGCAAAGTGGCATTGGCGATCGGCGTGCCGGTGAGCTTAAACGAAATATTGTCTGCCATGCGAGTCTCCTCAACGATCAGCGCACACTAGACTGAACGCAGTCTTGATGATTGCGTTTGGGTGCTGCGCTTCAATTCAAATCTAGCGAGAAATGTTCTGCGTGGAATATTATAAATGAAGACCGCTGCTCACGGGTACAAAGAATTTCACAGAACGGCGGAGCGGATCATGCAGTAACTTTCGGCAACGGCTCTGCGGGCTTTTTTCGAGCAATCCAAGTGCCAAAACCTTCAATCGCTTGCTCCATCGCAGCAAGATATGGAAGTTACTTGGAATTGATCGTGCGAGACGAGAGGAGCAAGAACCCAGGGCTGTTTCAGCGCACCAGTTCGTTACAGAGATGTTAACAAGCTGGCGCTGCATCTGGTTTACGGTTTGACTGCCGACGTTCGTGCAAGCCGGCGGGACGGACTTGATCCGCGGGCACTAGTATATTTTGCCAGTCCAATTGCCGCCGCCCCAAATATCGACGCCGCCGATGATCATATCGCGGGCATCGAGCGTCAACGCGGCACGCGCCGGCGTCGCCGGCGCGCCGGGATAACTTAAGACGCGAATCTCTTCGTAGGGACCGACGATTTTTTCCGCCTCGGGCAACTCGATCCAGCGGTCGCGGCTGCCGGTGCTCACCACCGCATCCGCTTCCGGAACATAATAAAGCAACGGAGAATCCACGCCGTCCTTACCGCCGTATTCGTAAGTCACGAGCGTGGTCTTGATGCCGCGCCGTTCGCACGCGCGTATCGTGAGCATGACCTCGACGAAGGCATTGCCCGAGCCGAGCCAAGTGACGAGTGCCGCGTCTGCGCCAACCTGTGCCGCGAGCTCAGCGGTGTTGAGAGCGACGACTTCCTTGCCGTGAATCGTGTCATAGGAAATCCGCTCGATGATCATCCCGGCGAAATTCAGCCGGCCAGCGGCTTGTTCGCGATACAATCCCAGCGCCAGCGGATGATTTTGCCAGTCCCAGGTCGTCGGGTAGTAGCCGATGCCGCGCGTGGTGTTGGTCGTCATCGCGCCGTCAAATAATTCGTTGGGATGAATCAGCGTCGCCAGCGATTCACGGATCGACAGACCGTAATAACTCACGCCGGAGTGCGGCTGGCCACCGTTGGTGATGCAGCCTTGGATCAAGACGACGCGCGGCGCCGCTCGCTTCGTGTCATTCAACTCGTAGCGCTGCGACTGTTCCGGTGTGAGCCCTTGAGTGACTTCAGCTATCTTTTTCGCGACTTCGAATTCGGCCGTTTGGATGGCGCTATGCGCGTCGAGCTCGCCCAAATCATCTTTGAGCCGCGTAATCAAAACCAGGTGAACCAATTTACCGAACTGCGAAGCCTCCGCGCCCGGCCCCCACGTATCGAGGATGGCGCTGCGCTGCACACCCGTGCCGGCGCGAATCGTTCCTTCGTAAGCCGCCGTGGCGAGCACGGTCATGCCGGATAAGCGGTGCGTCACACCGCTACCGACACTCTCCACCGGACCGATGGTTCCCGGAAAGACTTGAGCGTCACCGCCAATCTTCACTCTCGGCTCTACGACATCGCGAATGCCGGTGACGCGCACCTGTTCGCCCGGCGAAGCAGTTTCGAAGCTCGCTTCCTCGATGCGCTGATCCCGCAGCACGAGTTGGACGAGATTTTCGGTGTTCAATTCCAACCTTCCGCTTTGATAGCCATAAGCTCTGCCGAGACGAATCTCGCGGACCGGAAAATCCGCCAAGTCGAGTTGCATAGGTTTCCCTAGTGATTCCATGCGACCGTTATTTGAATCGGTTCATGATTGAAACGGTTTGAACTTTTTGAACGATTTGAACGACTGGAACGGTCTTTTAATTAGAACAACCCTTCCTTTGCTAATTTTCCGACGATGCTGTCATCGACAAGATTCACACCCTTGAGTTGGCGAATTTTTTCATTGCTGAGGCCGAGCAGGCGAATCGCATTGTTGATCCCGTCGATATTGGGATAGACGCGCCGCTCGTAAACGTTCTTTATGACCTCGTAACCTTCTTCCGCGTCCTCAGGCCGGACGATCTGCAAACCCTTCGTCAACGTCGCAACCACCGCCGCTTTGTTTGCCGGCCGCTGAATAAATCCGATCGATTCGACCAAGGCCCGGACGACTTTCTCCGCCGTCGCGGACGAGGAGCTCAAGTAGCTCCGCCGCGCCAAAATCGCCGTGCTCTGAAACGGCACGCCGAGCTTGGTCAGGTCCGCGAGCACGCGGAAGCCCTGCTTTTTGAGCATCGTGGCGTAGGCGTATCCGGCGTAGGTTGCATCCACCGTTCCGAGTATCAAGGATTGGACCATCACCGACTCATCGCCGACGATGCGCAAGTTGATCCGATCCCGTTTGGGCTCCAGGCCCCAATGTTCGAGAACCAGTTGGGTGATCATCCAGACGCCGCCGCCGATACTCTGGATACCGATGTTTTTGCCCTTGAGATCGGCGGGCGAATGAATCGCCGGCGCCGCGACCATAGTGCCATTGAGCTGGTTCGCCAAGCCGGCGACGAAAACCAGGTCGAGTCCACCCGCCATCGCGCCGAGCGCGGAACCATTGGCGGAGCCGGAATAAAACTGCGCCTCGCCCGCAGACAAGGCCGATAACGCCACGGCCGCGTTGCGCATGAAGATCAACTGGACGTCAAGATCGTACTTACGGAAAAATCCCTGATCGCGCGCGACGAGCAGCGCTCCCGCGCCGCGCTCGTTGAGAGATGAATAAGCGATAACAATTCTGTTCGCGGACGTCGCCGCGCGAGAGACTCCAGCCCACACGACAAGCAACAACAGACTCACACCGGCCACCGATGGTAACTTCTTCAATTGATTCTCCAAATAAATAATCTTTGCAGCACCATTTGCTTCGTTCGTAACAATCTATTTCTTTCTCATGAACCGGCGTGGTTCACAATCCTTCCTTCTCCAACTTTCGCGCGATGCGGTCGTCGACGAGATCATCGGCTTTGAGCTTGGCAAACTTTGCATCGCTCTTGGCGAGAAGTTGGAGCGCACTTTGGATTCCCTCTTTCGTCGGCACAATGCTCCGATCGTAGAGCAGCCGTATCCGGTTGTATAGATCTTCGCCGCTGTCCGTCGGCGCCAGTCGCAACCATTTCCGTAAGCTGCGGATAATCGCGGGCTGATTGTTCTTATCCTGGATGAATCGATTCGCTTTGATCAGCGCTCTGAGAGTTTTCTCCACGGCGTCCGGCGAGCTGTCGATAAAACGGCGCGGCGCCACCAGCCCCGTGCCTTGGTACTTGATATTGAGGGTCGGCAGCTCCACCAAGATACGGCCGCCCTTCTGTGAAATGATTCGGCTGTACGTATAACCCAGTACCGCGCCATCGACGATGCCGGTCATCACCGCCTGCGCCAAGACTGAGTCGTCGCCGATGGCGCGTATTTGAATCTTGTCGCGCTCGGCGTTGAGACCCCAGTGATCGAGCAAGATCTGCGTGAACATCCAGATGCCGCCGCCGATGCTTTGGACTCCGAGCGTCTTCCCTTTTAAATCCTCCGGCGCGCGCACCTTCGTCGACACGGCGAAATAACCGTCCAGCCGATTGATAAACCCCGCGACAAAAACAATATCGAGGCCGCCGGCCATCGCTCCCAGCGATGCGCCGGTCGCCGACACGCTGTAGAACTGTGCCTCGCCGGACGCGACCGCGGCGATCGCAACCGGACCGTTGCGCACTTGAACGACATCCATGTCCACGCCCTGCTCTTCGAAGAAGTGTTGATCCTTGGCGACGAATAAAAGGCCTGCCCGCTCGCTGAAGTCGGCAAACACCATCGACAGCTTTCGGTTCGGCGTCGCGGCTGCGGCGGCGACGCCAAGCAAATGAATAATCGCCAACGTGATCGCGAGCCTCGTCGCAAAATCAATCAGACGCTTTGACAACATCGCTCCACCGTCTTTCTGATCATGGTGTGCCTCGGCGCGGAATAGCAACCGAATTAGCATAAGCAGGCCCTTACGTCACTGCCCGCACCGCAAGAAACTCGCCGTTACCCACCGGCACCAAACTCGTAATGAATTCGGCGTCGGCTTTCACCTGAGCGACGAACGGCGCAACCTCACTCGGATGGGAAGTGGCGTTGTCGACGACGAGCAAGCCGCCGGGGCGAAGCACGCGGCGCAGATGCGTCCACCAACCGGAATATTCCGGCCGCTCGGAGTCCAGGAAAATCAAATCAAAAACGCCATCGGGGAAGCGTTCGAGCAAGCGGCCCGCGTCGTCCTGAACTTGCGAGATCGAAGAAGCCAAACCGGACCGCGCGAAGTTTTTTGCCGCGAGATCGATCTTGTATTGAGACTTTTCTACGGTGGTGACTGATCCGCCGATGTCCCGCGCGGCGCTCGCGAGTCAGAGCGTCGAATAGCCGTTCGACGTGCCGATCTCCAGCACCCGGCGCGCAAGCGTGGCCCTGACCAACATGGCGAGAAACTCGCCGGTGTCGCGCGTAATGTTGAGCATCTTGCGCGGCCGCTCGACAGTCGCGCTGTCGTTGTCGTGCCCAAACTGCTCGATCTCAGTCAGCAAATTTTCCAGAGTATCAACCATAGCGTCTTTTCAACACCTAATATTCGTTTGCGCTTCGCGCTTTACCACGAACGTTTCGAGGCGACAATTCTAAGAGTTGGCATGAATCCGTGGTGAAATATTTTTGAGAACCTCTTCAGCACCTTCGCATTTTTTGAAATTGACGCTGCGAAAGATTTCTTGTCGGGTCGCGATTTCCAAATGCCCGCAGGTGCGGTAGGCGCGCAGAAGCTTCACGTCGACCAAGGCGTCGGCTCCCAGACTCACCGGTGGTCGCGGCCAAAAAAATATCAGCTCAATCTCACCCGGTCCGATACCGACCGCGTGAAAGCGCAAATACATCGACGAGCCCAAGAACCAGACAGCCAGAGCCCCGGCAATCACGAAAACCCAGGGCTGACGCCCACGTCGTCCTCGGGTTCGAGATCCCGGGGAATTGCTGCTGGGAATTAACAGTGAGCGAAGCAGCATTGTAACCGCGAACAGAAAGCCGCAGAGGACAAGCAATCCCAGGAGATAAGTTGTCCAAAGAGGAAAGTCGTCAAGAACTATGAACTTCATAACTACATCTCGAAGGCGGCGTTGGCGTCGCTCCGAATACGCGAATACGAATGCTACGGCGCCTTGCGCAGCGAATAAGTCGCTCGGTCATGGATATAAATCTCGCGACCTTTCATTACATTGGATGCGACACTCGCCCAATCTGCTTGCAAGTGCGGCACCATTTCTCCGTCGACAATCAGCACGTTTGCGTCTTTGCAACCCGCCGCCAAAGCGCTGGCGTGACCCTCAAAAACCCACACAGCGTGCCCGATGTAAGCAAAACCGAGAAGGATTCCGAAGAAGGGTATCGTTTTTGAGATATCTGATCTTAGGGCGCTCAATTCGGTGTAAGCGATCGTCGCAATATTTCTCTTGACCTTGGGCGGGATCATTCCCTCGACGGCGGCCACTTGGCTCGACGCCATTGATCCTGGCGCAGGACAAGGTTGCAGCATCAGCATTCGCCCCGGCGTCACGACGATTACGTTTCGCCCTTTTTGCTCCGTAGGCTCCACTCCCAGCGCAGCGTTTCTAGCCTTGTCGAAGACTTCTTCGATGTCGGGCACCTCGTCCACCTCAGGCATAGAATAATCACTCGGTACGTACCGGAATCGTCCAAATAATTTTTCGAACATTGCTTTCCCTTCAGAACAATCTGCCGGGCTGATCCGCATTCATAAACACCAGCCGCAACCTTCCGACAGCGCCGCGCGTGTGCGCCAATACCTTCATTTCGCCGTCGGCGTTGGTCGACCGGGACCCGTGTAGCGCAGAACAAAAACGCCCCACTGCTTGTCGGTGATATAAATGTTGCCACGCGTGTCGACAAGCACGTCTTCGGTCTGGCTGACGAGCTTGTCGTAGGGAAGTGGGCCGTGGCGTTTGATCGGCGTCGGTGGCATAAACCAACCGACTTCTTTCGGCGCCCGCGGATTTTTGATGTCGAAGACGCGCAGCCCGGCATTGAAGTAGGTCAGGTAAATCAAGTCCGCCTGCTTCTCAACGTCGGGCAGATGATATTCAAGATTCGTATTGTGCGGACCGAACCGGCCGCCCTTATCGCAGAAATCTGCGTACGGCGCGCCCTTCGGCGGCATCGGCCGCGGCAAGATGGAAATCATAAAAGGCTTCGCCGGGTCTTTGATATCGATCATCGCCGCAGTGGTGATCGGCCCGGTGCACGCCAGCGGCCCGTTTGGCAAATCACCCTCGCCGGTCATCTCGCCGTGCACGAACAACAAATTCTTTCCAGCGATCGGTAAAACGTCGTGCGCGGGGATCGCGCCGAACGGCGGACTTATGGTCAGCTGCCCGATCGTCTTCGGCTTCGAGATGTCGCTGATATCAAGGATCACCACGGCCGGGCCGTAACCCACGTAAGCGGTCTTGCCGTCACCGCTGATAATCGCTGGCCCGTGGAATGACGCGTCCGACTTAGGCTCCTCACCGTCCTTCTGCCCCGGCATCCACCAGCGCCCTGCTTCCTTTGGATTCTTCGGATCGCTGACGTCGAGAAATAGCAGGATCTGCCGCGAGAAGCCCGGTGCTGACGTCGAGAGGCTCGCGTACTTGCCGCCGGGATATCCGACACGATGAACACCGGTGCCACCGGATTTCCAATGCGAGAGCTGCTTCCAATTCACTGGATCGCTGATGTCCCAGAGCAACACGCCTTCGTCGTGTGGTCGTTTCGGATCGCCGCCCCAATTGGGCTGCTTTCGCTGCAGCGCCGTAAGCATCAAGTTGTCGTGAAACTCCATCTGGATCGTATTCGTGTTGTCCGGCCCTTCGACAAACTTCACGAACTTCGGATTCGTCGCGTCGGTCACGTCGATGATTGTCCAACCGCGATGCCACTCGTGCCCCATGTAAAGATACCAGCGCCCCGCCACTTGGCGAATCGCCATCTTAAACGCGCCACCGCGTCCATCGAGCCCGCTGTAACCGACCGTCTTCATGTTGCTCGCCTGCCAACCTTTGGGGATCGGATCGGCGTGAGCGGCGTGTTGCACACAATCCACCGTGATCCACAGCAGAGTAAAAATTAGTCCCTGCGCTAATTGCTTTCGTGATGCTTCCATTTCACGCCTCCCTTGTTGGTGGCAGTCAATGCTAATCGCACCGTACTGTATGCACTACGTTGCTTCACTAGCTACAGCACGTATTAATTGGTCAACATATTTATGATTGAGTCTCTTTTGGCTCGCATACCCTAGCAATAAACCTTCACGCGCAACCCGGCGCGCGAGCACGGTAGCGCTTGCTAATCCCGCGAAGCTCGCGCCCACCACGACGCAATCTGCCTGCAGACGAAATGAATTAGACTGAACCAAGCTGCCTCAATAGATGGATCAAGCTGATGGCGAGGAGTTTCTTTTTTATATGGTCAACTGTCAAGGTTGATTTACAGTCGGTGAACCCCCGAGCATACTAGTCAACGTGAGAACCGACCGTATATTTGCAATTGAGAAGCACGTGACAGCGTCCAATAATTTAAGTAGATTCACCATGAGATTTCGGTATCGAGTCCTTCAAAAAGAACACTACCCGGTCATTAACCGTCAATTAACGATGAAAGATTCGCTCCTTTGCTTTTTCTATCTCTGTCTGTTAATCGCCTTCAGCTCAACGCTGGCTAAGTCTCAAGCGCCGGTTCATAGCTCTAGCCGAGAAAACCGTGAGCCGCACCTGCAAAACCTAAAGCAGTTAACTTTCGGTGGTCAGAATGCTGAAGCATACTTTTCCTATGACGGCGCGAAAATCATCTTCCAATCCACTCGTCCGCCCTATCAGTGCGACCAGATTTTCAGCATGAACGTCGACGGCAGCGACGTGAAACTTTTGAACAACGGCAAAGGCCGGACGACTTGCGGTTTCTTTTTCCCTGACGGAAAGCGAATTATTTATGCCTCCACCCATTTGGCAGGCGAAGGCTGCCCGCCGGCGCCGGATCGTAGCCAAGGTTACGTCTGGCCAATTTATCCCTCGTATGAAATTTTCAGCGCCAATGTCGACGGCTCCGGATTGAAGCGCTTGACCAAGAACCCCGGGTACGATGCCGAGGGAACCATTGCGCCGGACGGGAAGAAAATCGTGTTTACTTCGATGCGCTCTGGCGACCTCGACATTTACACGATGAACGCCAATGGCAGCGGCACGAAGCGATTGACCACCGAGAAAGGTTATGACGGCGGACCGTTCTTCTCGTGGGATGGCAAGACGATCGCCTATCGAGCCTACCATCCAAAAACCACGGACGAAGTGAAGGAATACGAAACGCTGCTCAAACAGAACTTGATCAAGCCGACGCGAGCGGAAATTTTTACCATGAAGGCCGACGGCTCAAACAAGCGGCAGATCACCGACAATGGCGCGGCAAACTGGGCGCCGTTTCTGCTTCCCAACAACCGGCAAATTATCTTCTCCTCGAATCTGCACGATCCCGAGCGGAAAAGCTTTTCACTTTACATGATTAACATCGACGGAACCGCAATGGAGAGAATTACTTACGGCGCGCGCTTCGATAGCTTCCCGATGTTTTCGCGAGACGGAAAGAAATTAGTTTTCGCTTCTACGCGAAATGGCAAAGAGCCGCGAGAGTTCAATATCTTTATCGCCGACTGGGTGCCGTAGCATCATTGTTAGTTTTTCCTAGTGGCGCTTGATCGCGCCATTCCACTGCCGCTCATGCTCTGCCAATTTTTGCTCATCACAGACGGGGCAAAGTTGGCGGCGCGTACGCCGCCGCGGGCCGGTCAAAAAAACAATATCCCCGCCGCACCGTTTGCAGCGCAGCGGCAATTGCGGAATCGCGTAATACGGCAGAAGACAATGGCCCGTCGTATTCGGCAGGGCGCGGGCCAAGGCCGCGTAGTCTTCGAGCTGAAACTGAAACTCGTGCGAAACGTGCAAGTACTTCAAGTTAGAAAGGCGCTGCAACGGATCAAGCCGGGCGTCGAGCGGCTTTACACCCATCAGAGAAAGCGATTCCAATTCTGGAAGGTAGCTCAAGGGCTCGAGCGACTCCACTTCAAGACAACGGCGCGACGCGTCCCAGCTTGGGATCGTCGAAATCGAGATCGCGCGCAGTCCGTTTAATCCGCCAACCGGCGCAAGACTTTTGATTCGGCGGATGTGTCGCAGCACCAGGCACTTGAGCGGTGCGAGTTGATCGAGCCCCGCCAGAGTTGACGGGTCGTCCAATTCGAGCGCTGCCAAATGTGCAAGCGCGCGTAGCGGCTCGAGCGACGTGATCCGTGGCATCACCAAACGTACGCACGTGACCGCAGCGAATTGTGTGATGACTTCCAAGTCACCTTGCGTTGCATGACCGATCGACACGCCTTTTAGATTGGTAAACTCTTCAAGCACAGTTAAGGCTGTAAGCTTTGTGTCGAGGCGAACAAAGTGCGCGTCTGGTGACGGTGTTTTGGAGCGCTCGAGACCCACCCACTGTTGCGCCTTTGGAAAGTAAACTGCCCAGGGATAACTTAACGCGTCCATTGGAGTACCGTTAAAATTGACAATTCTCACGACTCGCCGACCGTCTGTCAAGCTCACCTGACTCGATTCTCATCGTCCGATACGCCCCGGCTCCTCGGCACAACGGGTGGTGACATCCACGCCTTTTTTGAGTAGAGTCGAGTTCAGGACTACGGTCGGCATTGTTCCCGCACTGGAGGAAAATCGCTTGGAAACCGCGGCGCGTGAATTTCAGATCATGGTGAAGACCATCGGGGCGATTTGCAACCTCGATTGTCACTACTGTTACTATCTGGAGAAGGAAAATCTTTATCCCAAAGGGACGAATTTTCGCCTCGACGATGAAACGCTGGAGCGCTACATCCAACAGCATATCGAGGCGACACCGGGAGAGATCGTTAGTTTTTCCTGGCACGGCGGCGAACCGACGCTCCTCGGCGTCGATTTCTTTCGCAAAGCCGTCGCTCTGCAGAAACAATATCTACCCACCGGCAAGAAAATCATCAACGGCATCCAGACCAACGGCACGACCATCGACGACGAGTGGTGCGGGTTTCTTGCCAAAGAGAACTTTTACATCGGTCTAAGCTTGGACGGGCCGAGAGAGCTACACGATCACTATCGCGTCACCAAAGGGCAAAAGCCGACCCACAAACAGGTCGTGCAGGCATTTCACATGCTGCGAAAAGCCAAAGTGCATGTCGATCTGCTCTGCGTCGTCCATAACGTCAACGTCAGGTATCCCACGCAGGTTTATCGTTACTTCAAAGAAATCGGCGGGCAGTATTTGCAGTTTCTGCCGCTGGTCGAGAAAACTGGCGATCCGAATAATCCGGCGCACAAGCGCTCAGTGCCAGCGGCGGCCTATGGCAAATTCCTGAACACGATCTTCGACGAATGGGTGCGCCATGACATCGGCAAGATTTTTATCCAGCTCTTTGACGAATCGGTGCGGCCGTTTCTCGGCATGGAGCACGCGCTTTGCATTTATCGCGAGACCTGCGGCGATGTGCCGGTGGTAGAGCACAACGGCGATTTTTATTCCTGCGATCACTACGTGTTGCCGGAATATAAAATTGGTAACATCTATGACACGCCGCTCGCGGAAATGGTCGAGGACCCGAAGCAGCGCGCATTCGGTCAAAAGAAGTGGACGAGCCTGCCCAAATATTGCCGCGAGTGCGAAGTGCTCAGCATGTGCAACGGCGGCTGTCCCAAAGACCGCATCATCAAAACACCGGACGGCGAGGAAGGATTGAATTACCTATGCGCAGGATTGAAGGCCTTCTTCACGCATAGCAAGCCTTACTTTCAAAAATTCGCCGACCTGGTCGAAGCCGGCGAGCCAACCGAGAAACTGATGGAGGTCGTCCGTGCCACGGATGCAAAGACTTCCGTGCGCCAAGCCGGTCGCAACGACCCTTGCCCCTGCGGCAGCGGCAAGAAATACAAACGCTGCTGCGGCGGCGCCCGTCCCGGAGTCTAGGGCAAATCGTGCTCGTCTGACGTGTTCGGACCGAAAAACACGCATCACGATCACGCCCACGCGTCTTACACTTGCGTCCCTTGCGTTCGCTGCGGTAAATCTCTTTCGTCTTAATCTACCGAGGAGCAAATCATGACTCTGTACGACGACATGATGGAAGGCGTCATCGACGTCCACTGTCATATCGACTTCGAGTTTTCCGCCAAAGAGCGCAAGCGCGAGCCGGAGTCTCTCTGGCTGCCTAAAGCCGAGGCGATGGGCATGCGCGGCGTGGTGCTAAAGTCCCACTGGTGGCCGACAATCAACGTCGTTCCTTATATCCTCGCAACCACACCGACCAAAGTCGCTCTTTGGTCGAGCATTGCGCTCAACAGCATCGCGGGCGGACCCAATCCGTGCGTCGTCGAAGCCTGCGCCGAGCTCGGCGGGAAGATGGTTTTCTTGCCGACCTGGAGCGCGCGCAACGATGTTCAGCGCAAGGGCTTCAGCAGCCGCATCAAGTCCTACTACAAGAGCCACGACAAACTGGAAAATCCCAATTACTATTTTCTCGACGATAGAGGTAAGCTCATTGCCCGCGGCTATGAAATCATCGAAGCTTGTAAGGCGCACGATCTAACCTTGGGGATGGGCCATGTTTCCTGGCAAGAATCTCTGGCGTTCATCGAAGCCGCGCGCGACCTGGGTTACAGTCATAGAATCGTCGTGAACCACGTGCAGAGCCACATGATCGCCATGCCCGTCGACGCGATGAAGCGAGCTGCCGAAATGGGCGCGTTCCTCGAAGCGTGCTGGAACGCGCTCGCGCCGGGGCGCATGGACTCACCCGAACTCGTGAAGCAGTTCCGCGAAGTCGGGTTACGCCAGATTATCGCCAGCACGGATTATTTTCGACCTTACAGCCCCAATCCGGCGGAGCTCTTTCGGATGTATTTAGGGATGCTGCATGAAGGCGGCTTGAGCAAGGGAGAAGTGAATCAGGTTGCGTCGATCAACCCGGCCCGGCTAATGGGAATGGCGTAGAGCTCCGACAGTTTCAAGCGACCATCCGCCCCTTGTACACTGTGACGTCCGACCCTTCGGCGAGAAATGCCGACACCGGCTTTGCTTTTAGCGCCTCGGTGAATTGGGTGCCATAAAGACGTTTAACGTCGCACTCCGGGCGGCAACTCTGCGCTTGCCAGACGCGCCACAGCGGGTGCTCGACCCGGTATTCTACCGTACCAACGTCTTTTTGCACCGAGCAACCCCCAATAGTGTGAAAACGACTTTCGAAATCCGAATTTGTATTTAGCCTACATGTAAACCTCGCATCCGGCGGCGGGCGCTATAGCTTTTCGTCTTCTGGAGTGATGTCCGTGATCAAATCCCGAATCAGCGGTCGCTTCGGTAACGGCTCCACCGTGATCAAGTCCGGCGTCAGCTTCGCGATACAGGTGTACCCCACTTCGCCATTGACGAGGGCCATGCAGGTTTTGCAGGCGTTGGCATTGATGCAGCTGTAGCGGATCGCCAGCGTGCTATCGAGATGGATGCGGATCCAACGCAGGGCATCGAGCACCGACATGCCGGGTTCGTACGGCACTTCGAAGTCATCGTAGCGGCGGGGCTCACTTGGCGAGCCGCGCTTGATGCGAAGATGCGCCGTTGCGTCCATTCAGCTAACTGTTTTCCAGTTGGCTGCGATTGAGACGAACAGGTTGAGCCCAGCGAGATATAATTTCCCCGTCCTTGAGCTCAACCACTTGGTTCTTGAGAAACTGGTAATCCGCGATTGGAAAATCTTCGCGCTGATGCGCGCCCCGGCTCTCGGTTCGCGCTAGCGCCGAACGGACCACCACTGCCGCGGTCGTGAGCATCGCACGCAGTTCGAATCCATCTTGTATATCGAGATTGAACTTGCTCTCGGCGCCGATCCGAAGATGAAACAAATCTTCTCTTTGCATCTCTTCGATACGCGCCAGCGCCGCAGCCAATCGGTCTCCAGTGCGAAACGGCCCCGCCTTCTCCCACATGAGCTTTTGCAGTTCCGCTTGCAGCGCGATCGGCGCGATACGAGGATCGGCGGAATTTCCGCGAAATCCAGTCAAGCGGTCGAGTGTCTCGTCTGCGAATTTCTCGTCCCACTCGCCAATTTTTTCACTTGCGCTGGCGGCGGCGGCACCCGCTCGCTCGCCAAAAACAAATGCTTCGGTGATCGCGTTGCCCGACAGGCGATTCGCACCGTTGGAGCCGCCGACGGCTTCCCCAGCAGCATAGAGTCCATCAATCCTTGTGCACATATTCGCGTCAACGCGAATTCCACCCATGTGATAGTGTGCCATCGGTCCGACTTCCACCGGCGTTTTCGTCAGATCGATACCGTTGCCGAGCAAGCGGTCGATCACCGGGCCGAAAGCGCTGCGCAGATCGCGCTCCGGAATATGTCGAAAGTCGAGATAGGCGCCGCCGTGCTGCGTGCCGCGACCCGATTCGACTTCTTTTAAGATGGCGTAGGCCGCGACATCCCGGGTGGCATTGTACTCGCCGGAATCCGTGCTGCCGTAGCGATCGATAAATTCTTCGAATCGCCCGTTGAGCAGTTTGCCGCCGACCTTGTAACGAAACGGATCCCACATGATCGGATCCATGCCGACGAGCCGCGGCGCGAGATGGCCGATGGGAAAAAATTGCACGAACTCCATATCGATCAGCTCTGCGCCCGCCCACAATGCCAGCGCATAAGCCTCGCCGCCCATGTGAGTTGACGCGCTGTTGCGCTCAAAGAGTTTCGTCAGTCCGCCGGCGGCCAGCACGATGGCATTGGCTCGAATCGTGAGCAATCCGCCGTCCACGAGATTTAGGGCGACCGCGCCAATCGCGCAGCCGTTGCGAACGAGGATATCAATTACCGCGAGATTGCTGACCCGGCGAACTGCCGCCATCTCGCTCGTTTTCCGTCTCAGCGTCGCGGCAACGGCGGGACCCGTATTGAGAAAGTCAACGTAGCAGCAGCGCTTAACGCTATGACCGGGCGCCATCTCTTGTTTGATGCGACCGCTTTCCCGGGCCCAACGCGTGCCCCACCCTTCCATTTCGAGGATGCGCTTCGGTCCTTCGGCGCACACCAGCGCGGCAAGTTCTTCGTTGCAGATACCGCGGCCGGCTTTCAGCGTATCTTCGAGATGCAGCGCGACGGAATCCGGCTCTTGCTGCGCCAACGCGGCAGCGACGGTCATCTGCGCCATCACCGTTGCGCCGCCCCGCCCGACTTGGCCTTTGTCGATGAGAAGCACGGACGCGCCGGCGCGCGCCGCGGCGATCGCCGCATACATGCCGGCCGCGCCGGCGCCGATGACAAGCACGTCTGTGGACAGTTGGGGCATAAGGAATTTGTTACCGCCTCGCTGGCTTCGATCAATCGAAGTCAGCCCGCTGCGCTTTGCTCTCCACTCTTTTGCAGTTCCTGAAGCGCTTGCTTCGCGGCTTCCTGCTCGGATTGCTTCTTGCTTTTACCTGCGCCTTTTCCGAGAACCTTGCCGCCGACGGCAATTTCCGTAACGAATAGTTTTTCATGGTCGGGACCCATCTCGGCAACGATTCGGTAAATAGGCGGAGCATGAAACAGCATCTGGCTGATTTCTTGAAGTCGGGTCTTGTAGTCGTGCTGACCGAGGGTTTTGGTTGTGAAATCGGCTGCGAAAAAACGTTCGACCACTGCTCGAGCGGATTCGTAACCGCCGTCCTGATAGATGCCGCCCAGGATCGCTTCAAAAGTGCCGGCGAGGATCGATGGTTTATCGCGCCCGCCGCTTAACTCCTCGCCCTTGCCGAGCCGTAACAACGGACCGAAATTGAGCTTGCCCGCTTTCTCTGCAAGCACGGCGGAGTTCACCAGCGCCGCGCGCATTTTTGACAACAAGCCCTCGCTCTTTTCCGGATTTCGGCTGATCAATAGATCGCTGACCGCGAGATCGAGCACCGCGTCGCCGAGAAATTCCAACACTTCATTGTGGCCTTCGCTTTTTTTACGCTCGTAGGAAACGTGGGTGAGACAGCGTAGCAACAGCGCGGGATCTTTAAAGCTGTATCCCAGCTGCGTTTGCAAGAGATTGAGCTCAGTGTGATTTTTCACGCCGCGCCTATTGTGAATAAGCGGCAACAAGACCGACGCCAGGGGAGAATCTGGAATCCGCGTCTGAAATAAACCCGGTAAGCCAGCCGCTGTCCAAACCGGTAAGCTCGACACTCACTTCGCGGTTGGAGCAATCGCTGCTGCCGCGCACATTGACCGGCAGATAATTCCGGCTAAAGCCGCGTCGTAGGCCGCTCGATCCGTCGATTTTCTCTTCGACCAACACGGAAACCCGCCGCCCGATAAAACTCGCACAAAATGCCATTTTCTTTTGCGCACCCAATTCGCGCATGCGCCGCGCGCGCGCTTTTTTTACCGAACCTCCGATGTGATTCGCCAGCGTCGCCGCCACGGTGCCGCGCCGCAGCGAATAGGGAAAGACGTGAAAGTAAGTGAGTGGCAAGGAGGCGAAATATTCCAGAGAACTGTCGAACTGAGCGTCGGTTTCACCGGGAAAGCCGACGATGATATCGCTGCCCAGCGCCGCTTCCGGCAACCGATGGCGCACGCCCTGGAGCAAGTCACGATAGTAAGCTCGATCGTAATTGCGCCGCATCCGCTTGAGAATCTCGTCATCGCCGGCCTGCGCGCAGATATGCAGGTGCGGGCAGATGATTTTGGAAGCGGTAATCAGATCGATCAAACGCTCCGGCACCTCGCGGGGGTCGAGGGAGCTCAACCGTAGCCGGGAAATCAGTCCGCTATCGGTGATCATTGCCGCCAAGGCCGTAAGATCTATCTTGGGATTTAGATCGTGGCCATAGCCGCCGAGATGAATGCCGGTAAGAACGATTTCCTTGTATCCTACGTCGGCCAACTGGCGCACTTGTTCCATCACCTCGCCCGGCGGCACGCTGCGGCTCAGCCCGCGCGCCGTCGGGATAATGCAATAGGTGCAGGAATAGTTACAGCCTTCCTGAATTTTTAGAAACGCCCGCGTGTGACCCGGCAGCGCCCGAGTGCCAAGCACCGGCACGCCGCGCTCCCGCTTCACGTCGCTCACGGCAACCTTCGTCGAACCCTCGGGCGCGCTCTCAACGAAGCGCAGCAAATCATCGAGACGATTCAGACCAACAACATAATCAACGCCGGAAACTTCAGCGACCTCCTGCGAATTCACTTGCGCATAGCAGCCCGTGACCAGCACCTTCGCCGCGGGGTTTCGTCGCTTCGCCCGACGCACCAACTGACGCGCTTCCCAGTCCGCTCTATCGGTCACGGTGCAGGTATTAATCAGATAGCAATCCGCAAGCTCATCGAACGGCACGAACGAATGCTTCTCTTCCAAACGGCTCTGGATCACCGCGGAATCATATTGGTTGATTTTACAACCCAGTGTCGTAATCGCGATACGCATATCTTCGCTTTGCTCAGAATTTCAGATTTCAAATTTCATATTTCACAGGCAGCCGCGTAACGTTTGAAATCTGCAATTGAGACTTGTCATCGCGCGCACGACGCGCCTAGCGCAGCGCGCGCTCGATCCATCCACCACCGAGCAGTTTATCACCTCGATAAAATACCGCGGCTTGCCCCGGCGTCACCGCTGGAAACGCTTCTGTGAAACGTACTTCATAGACGTCGTCTGAAGTCTTGCGGATGCTGCATGGAATCGCCGGCGCGCGATAACGAATCTGCACTTCGGCGTCGATGCCGGTATCCATCGGCGCCTCGATCCAGTTAATCGACCGCGCACGTAACCCGGCACAGCTCAGTTCATTCTTCTTGCCGACGACCACGCGCTTTGACTCATCATCGATCTCGACGACATAAAGCGGCTCGTCCGCGGCAATGCCCAATCCTCGGCGCTGCCCAACGGTAACCGTGTGCACCCCGCCGTGCCGGCCGAGCACCTTGCCGGTCCGATCGACCACAGTCCCGCCGCCAAGCTCGTCTTCGTCGGCGTAGGCTGCAACCAGCTCTTTGTAGTCGCCGAAGCAAATATCTTGGCTCTCCGGCCGCTCAGCCGCGGGCAATCCAAGCCGGCGCGCGCATTCACGCACTTGTGTCTTTTGCATCTCGCCGAGTGGAAAAACCGTGTGCGCCAACTGCTCCTGCGACAGCGCGAACAAAAAATAGGACTGATCCTTGCCGCGGTCGGCGCCGCGCAGCAACGACGCATGTTGCGTTCGATGGTCGCACACCACTCGAGCATAGTGTCCGGTGGCGACGTAGTCAGCGCCCTGCTCCTTAGCCCATCGAAGCAGCGTGCCGACCTTAAAGTCGCGGTTGCACGCCACGCAAGGATTCGGCGTGCGGCCGTGGAGATAATCCCGAGCGAACGGTTTTACCACCGTTTCGGCAAACTGGCCGCGCAGGTCGAGCAGCGTGTGCGGAATGCCAAGATGCTCGGCAACTTCTCGGGCGCCCCGGTGATCGGAGCACACACGCGGACCACGATTCCCCTCCCACATGCGCAACGACACGCCTTGAACGTCGCAGCCTTGCTCCACGAGCAACGCCGCCGTTACGGAACTATCGACGCCGCCGCTCATAGCGACGACGATCTTATGCTTTCGCGCATTCATGGCGTCCGAAAACGTTTTGAACTTTTTAAACGGCTTGAACGATTTGAACGACTGTCCGGCCATTGCCTAGTGCCTTCTTCAAGTTCCGGTATTCTTCAGCAGTTCTTTAATTCTGCTCAGCTCTTCGCTTTCCTCGGCGGTCTTTTCTTCCAGTCCGCCTTGGCGATCCGTTAACTCGTCGACCCGCTTTTCCAATTTCTCTATATAGTCGGCGAGGCCGCCGATCGCCTTGGCGACAAGGTCAGGCAGGTCAGCCGAATTAAGGTCGATGATCGCTTTACCGGCTTCGGTATGTCTCGGCTCTGCCTTCACAACTCTCCCTGGGATCCCGACCACCGTGGAATGCTGTGGCACGGAGGTGACCAGCACGGAGCCAGCCCCCACCCGGCTATGGCGACCGACCGTTACCGGCCCGAGAACCGCCGCACCGCTGAAGATTGTCACCGAGTCCTCGATCGTGGGGTGGCGCTTAATCGGCTGCGTCGAAGTGCCACCGAGGGTAACGCCCTGGTAGATCGTCACGTCGTCGCCGATCTCACTCGTCTCGCCGATCACCACACCCATGCCATGATCGATAAAACAGCGCCGGCCGATTTTCGCTCCAGGATGAATCTCGATCCCCGTGAGGAAGCGGCCGACATGACTGATGAAGCGTGCCAGCGTCGTGAGCTTTCGCTCCCAGAGCCAGTGCGCGAAGCGGTGGATCAGGATCGCGTGAAAACCGGGATAAGCAATCGCCACTTCCCACGTCGAGCGCGCCGCCGGGTCGCGATCGAACACCGCCTGGATATCTTCTTTAAGCGTTTGCCACATCCCGAATCGGCATAAGGTAACGGCATTACGCAACAGTAAGAGAGACAAAGCTTCTCCCGCTTTTCTATTGCCTTTTGCCTACTGCCTAATGCCTCCTCTTCTAACTCGTCCGATGCCTCGCATCTTTATAAAGCTTGTAGTCGATGCCATCGACCAACGCTTGCCAGCTTGCTTCGATCACGTTGTGCGATACGCCGACGGTACCCCAGCGATCTTTGCCGTCGCCGGACTCGATCAACACCCGCACCATCGCGCCGGTGCCTTCGCCCGAAGAGAGCACACGGACTTTGTAATCCAGAAGCTCGACTTGCTTGAGCGCTGGATAAAACTTGGTGAGCGCGCGGCGCAGCGCCTGATCGAGAGCGTTCACTGGGCCGTTGCCCATCGCAGCGGCGTGCTCCATCACGCCGTCTACTTGCACCATGATCGTCGCTTCGGAAATCGGCGCTTCGCCTTCTTTACGCTTTTCGTCGATCACCCGAAAACCGACGAGGTTGAAATTCTTCTTTTTCTTCCCCAACGCTTCCTGGATCAGCAGCTCGAACGACGCCTCGGCGGCTTGGAACTCGTAGCCCTGCCCCTCCAGCTCCTTGGTGCGTCGCAAAATATCTTTGACGGCATCGCCGGCGTCCTCGAGGTCGATACCGTACTCTTTGCCTTTGTAAACAACGTTGCTTCTGCCCGAGAGATCCGAGACCAAAACTCGCTGGCGGTTACCGACCAGTTCCGGATCGATGTGCTCATAGGTCTCGCGGTTCTTGAGCACGCCGGAAACATGCAGCCCGCCTTTGTGCGCGAACGCGCTGTCGCCGACGTATGCCTGGCGCTTGTTCGGTTGAATGTTCGCCAGCTCATAGAAAAGTTGCGACACTTCCCGGAGCTTTTTGAGCTGCGCCGGCGTGACGCATTTTTTTTCCATCTTTAATTGCAAGTTGGCGATCACCGAAATCAAGTTGACGTTGCCACAGCGCTCGCCGAAGCCGTTGATCGTTCCCTGCACTTGTGTCGCGCCCATTTCCACCGCGGCGAGCGTGTTGGCGACCGCGAGTTCGCCGTCGTTGTGGCAGTGAATACCGAGCGGTGTCTTGATCACCCGATTCACGTGCGCGAACGCGTCGCGAATATGACCCGGTAATCGCCCGCCGTTGGTCTCGCAAAGCACGATCCAATCTGCGCCGCCGTCCTGCGCCGCCTTGAGACACTCCAGGGCGTAGTCAGGATTGGCGCGAAAACCGTCGAAAAAATGCTCGGCGTCGAAAATAACTTCGTCGACGCGCTTTTTCATGAAAGCGATGGAATCGGCAATGAGTTCCAAGTTCGCCTTCTGGCTGATGCGCAGATCATCGCGCACATGCAGATCCCAAGTTTTGCCGACGAGCGTCACGGCGGGCGTGTCCGCTGCCAAGAGCATCTTGAGATTAATATCTTGCGACGGCTTGGCACCAAATTTTCTCGTCGTGCCGAAGGATGCGACTTTGGAGTTCTTGAGCTTGAGCTTTTTAACTTGCTTGAAAAAGTCGGCGTCGCGCGGGTTAGATCCCGGATATCCGCCCTCGATGTAGTCGACACCCATCTCGTCAAGCTTCGCCGCGATGCGAAGTTTGTCCTCGAGCGTGAATGAAACATCCTCCGCCTGGCAACCGTCCCTGAGAGTCGTGTCGTAGAGTAAAACGTCCTTCATGCCGTTCCCTGCTTGTCTATAAATGCGCCGTGCAACACGCGCACCGCGAGCTCCGTATATTTCGCATCGATAACCACCGAGATTTTAATCTCCGAAGTGGAAATCATCTCGATGTTAATGCCTTCGGCTGCCAACACCTGGAACATCTTCGCGGCAACGCCCGCATGCGAGCGCATTCCGACGCCCACCACGGAGATTTTGGCAATGTCGGTGTCGACCCTGACGCCCTTGGCATGCACGGCCAGCAAGGTTTTTTCGACGATGCCGAGCGCCTTTTTGTGATCGGCCTTGGGCACGGTGAAGGTCAGATCCGTCGTGCCATCTTCGCTGGCATTCTGTATGATCATGTCGACAACGATGTGCGCGTCCGCGATGGGGCCAAAAATCTGCGCCGCCAGCCCGGGCTGATCGGGAACGCGGACCAAGGTGATCTTCACTTCATTCTTGTCCGAGGCCACACCGGACACTAACACATCGTTCATACTCTCCTCCTCGTTGATCAGCCAAGTGCCTTCGGCATCCGAAAAAGTCGAACGCACGTGCACCGGCACCGAATAATTCTTGGCAAACTCCACCGAGCGGATTTCTAAAACTTTCGCGCCGGTGCTCGCCAGCTCGATCATCTCGTCGTAGGAAATCCGCGCCAGCTTGCGCGCCGCCGGGCATATGCCCGGATCGGTGGTGAAAACGCCTTCGACGTCGGTGTAGATTTCACATGCCGCGGCATTGAGAAACGCCGCCAACGCCACCGCGCTGGTGTCCGAGCCGCCGCGCCCGAGCGTCGTAATATTGTCGTCCTCATCCACGCCTTGGAATCCGGCGATGACGACGACTTCGCCCGCCTTTAACGACTGCACGATCTTGGTCGAATCGATGCTCAATATGCGCGCCTTGCCATAGGCGTTGTCGGTCTCGATGCGCACTTGATGTCCCAAGTAAGAGCGCGCCGGCTGGCCGATCTCCTTGAGCGCGAGCGTCAATAACGCCACGGAAACCTGTTCGCCCGACGCAAGCAGCACGTCTTTTTCCCGCTCGTCAGGTATCTCTGAAATCTCGTGAGCCAGTCCCAGCAACCGATTAGTCTCTCCCGCCATGGCCGAAACCACGACCACCACATCGTTTCCCGCGCGCTTGGCGGCGACGATTTTTGCCGCCACCCGCTTGATGCACTCGATCGATCCGACCGACGTGCCGCCGTATTTCTGAACCAGTAACGACACTCGCCTAATCCCTTGTGTCTGAAGTCCGACGTTGAACCTTTGAACTTTTGAACTTTTGAACGCCTGATTTCTTAATCAATTGGTCGACAATTGTTTCATACCGCTCGCCATGAGCGATAAATTTTAACTCCCGCTTCGACCCGCCGGCGTGCGCGATCCGCACTTCGAGGTATGCGTCAACTTCCTGCGCCGGCAGATATTCAAACCATTCGATCAGGCTGACGCCGTCGGCATACAGATACTCACGCAGATTGAGCGCCTCGATCTCTTCCTGTTTGCCGACGCGGTACAGATCGATGTGGTAAACCGGCAACCGCCCTTGATACTCGTTGATCAAGGTGAACGTCGGACTGCGCACCCAAGCCGCTTTGCCGACTTCAATGCCTGCGCAGAAGCCGCGCACAAAGCAAGTTTTTCCGCTTCCCAGTTCACCGACCAAGCCGATAATTTCCGCGCCTTGAATCAGCTTTGCCAGTTTTCGCCCCAGGCTCATGGTCATACGGGCAGAAGTCGAAAGAGTAGTCCACGAACCCATCGCCACCGGGCCCCCAAGTAGAAGTAGTATATTTTTATCGAGAATTCGAGTCTAAGGGCGCCGCGCCGCGAGCGCGCTTAGACCGGCGGGGAGACCTTGAATGATATCCGACGCGATCAGTCCGATCTCGCCATTGTCGTCGGCAACCCGATCGGCGACAAAACCATGCAGATAGACGCCAAGGTTCATGGCATCCTGTGGCGAAAGACCTTGACCCAAAAGCGCGCCAAGTATTCCCGCCAGCACGTCGCCCATGCCGCCGCTCGCCATCCCGGGGTTGCCGGTCGGATTGATGAAAACTCTTCCCTCGGCAGTGGCGATCACGGTGCGCGCGCCTTTGAGAACCAGATGGCAGTGGTTCGCCACGGCGAACGATCGCGCGACTTCCACGCGATCGGCGTTGACGGCCGCAGTGCTTTTTCCAATCAGTCGCGCCATTTCGCCGGGGTGGGGCGTCAGGACGGGCGGTCTCTTCGCATGGCGCAACCGGTCGATGTCCAGCGCAAGATTGTTAAGCCCGTCGGCATCAATGACCCACGGCATGGCTAAATTTCTGAGCAGCCAGCGCAAGCTGTTTTGCGTCGTTTCATTGACGCCGATGCCCGGCCCGAAAATCAATGCGCTCTTTCGTTCCAGCAAACGCCGCCAATCTTCGTCGCTCAGCGACGTCATCTCTTCGGTGTCGTTATCGCGCAGTGGCTCGGTCATGACCTCGACCAGCGAGCTGGCAAAAATATTATTCAGCGAACGCGGCGCGGCCAAGGTCACCAATCCAGCGCCGCTGCGCATGGCGGCGCGGCAAGCGAGAATGGCCGCGCCGGTCTTGCCGCGCGAGCCCGCCACGACGAGCAGATGGCCGTAAGTTCCCTTGTGCGTGTCGGGCTCGCGGCGCGGCACCAACCCGCGAATCGTTTCACGATCCAAAAGCTCGGTCTTAGGCGCGACTTCCGCGACGGCCTCTTCCGCAATACCGATATCGGCGATTGCGAGCTCGCCGATAAACTTTAAGCCCGGGTAAATCACTTCCCCGAGCTTAGGAAATCCGAGCGCCACCGTCATCTCCGCTTGAACGGCAACACCCAGCGGCTTGCCGTTATCCGTATCGAGGCCGGAGGGAATATCGATGGCGACGATAGGCAAGCCGGAGGCGTTGAACAAGGTGATCGCGTCGGCAAACAATCCGCGCACTTCGTTTTTCACTCCGGTGCCGAGGATGCCGTCGACGATCAAACCGTTCTTGCTGATTCGTTGGCTGAGCGAATCTAAATTGCCAGCGGAAATCTCGCTCACCTTGCCCTTGAGCTTGAGAAAGACGCGCATATTGTGCGCCGCGTCGGCTGAAAGATCGTCCTGGCGCGCCAGCAGCGCCACCTCGCAGGGAATGCGCTTTTTCTTAAGCAGACGCGCGACGACGAAGCCGTCACCGCCGTTGTTGCCTTTGCCGGCAACGATCAACACGCCTTGCTTAGCGTTACGCGAAAAGCTTTTTAGAATAGCCTGCGCAATCGCTTCGCCGGCGCGCTCCATCAGCGCCAGGCTCGGCACGCCAAACTTTTGGATCGTCAGGCGATCCATCTCGCGCATCTGTTCGGCGGTGACAACGATCATAAACCGTGGACGTGTTCGTGACTCGTGGGGCTAGCAGGCTCGGTCACAGATCGCGTCAAAACGAACACGATCACGATCCACGAACACGTTTAAACAGCTCTTTCATCTCGCTGACGGCTTGGCTGATGCCGACCATAATGGCACGGGCGATGATGCTATGGCCGATATTGAGCTCGACGATTTCTGCAATGTTCGCGATCGGCAGGACGTTTTCGTAATCGAGCCCATGACCGCCATGCACTTCGAGTCCCAGGCTTCGCGCCAATGCTGCCGCGCGAACGATCGATTGCCGCGCACTTTCTCGCGCTGCCGCGCTGGCGTTGCAGTACGTGCCGGTGTGAATTTCGACAGCATAGGCGCCAACTTCTTTGGTGCTCTCGATTTGCGCCTGGATTGGATCGATGAACAGGCTCACATGAACGCCGCGGTCTTGCAGACGTGCCACGGCGTCTTTGATTCTGGTGCGATTCATAACCGCATCGAGGCCGCCTTCGGTCGTCAACTCCTCGCGTTTTTCAGGCACAAAACAGGCGTCGTCGGGCCGAATTCTTTCGGCGTACGCCACCATCGCCGGCGTCACGGCCATTTCCAAATTGACCTTAGTTTGGCTTTGTGCGCGCAGGCGTTCGACGTCCCGCTCTTGAATATGCCGTCGGTCTTCGCGCAAATGTACGGTGATCCCGTCGGCGCCGGCTGCTTCGGCGAGCAGCGCCGCCGCGACGGGATCGGGAAGCTCGGCGCGACGCGCCTGCCGCAGCGTCGCCACGTGATCGACGTTGACTCCTAATCGAATCATCGGCTACTTGCCGACCTCCGCGTGAATCTCATCGGCGATGGCCTGCGCCATGGCGCGAATTTTTTTCTCGTCTTCGCCTTCCAGCATCACTCGCGCCAGCAACTCGGTGCCGGAATAGCGCACCAACACGCGCCCACGCTCCGCCAACGCGCGCTCGACTTCGGCGATTTTTTGGTTGACTTTTGGCATCGCCGTAAAATCTTTTCGCTCTTTCACGTGAAGATTGAGCAAAACCTGCGGCAGGCGCGTCATGACACCCTTGAGCTCACTCAATCGTTTGCGCGTCTCGACCATCAGAGCGAGCATTTGCAGACAGGTGATCGCCCCGTCTCCGGTCGTGTTATGATCCAAAAACAAGATGTGGCCGGACTGCTCGCCGCCGAGATTAAAATTGCCCGCCACCATTTTCTCGACCACGTAGCGGTCGCCGACCTGGGTGCGCACCACCTCTAGCCCGGCGTTGCGCATGGCCAATTCCAGCCCCAGATTGCTCATCACCGTGGCGACCACGCCGGCGCCTTTGAGGGTACCTTTTTGTTGCATGTCCAAGGCTGAGATCGCCAGCACCTGATCGCCGTCGAGAATATCGCCGGTTTCATCGATGAAGATCGCTCGATCGGCGTCGCCGTCCAACGACACGGCGAAGTCGGCACCTTCGTGCAGCAAAACTTCACGCGCCGTTTCCGGATAAAGCGCGCCGCAGCGCCGGTTGATGTTTTCGCCGTCCGGTTGGACGCCGATGGGCAACACTTCGGCGCCGAGCTCAGACAAAACTTCGGGAATGACTTTGTAGGCCGCACCGTGGCCGCAATCGACGACGATCTTTAAGCCCTCCAAGGTAAGGTGGCGTGGAAAACTATTTTTGAGAAACACGTTGTAGCGGCCCACGGCGTCGGACAGCCGAAAAGCCTTGCCGATCTCTGACGCGGTCGGCCGCGACGCGTCGGTCACGCCGCTAAAGATCATTTCTTCCATGCGCGCTTCGACTTCGTCCGGCAACTTAAAACCATCCCAGGAAAAGAATTTGATGCCGTTATCTTGGTAAGGGTTGTGCGACGCCGAGATCACTACGCCCGCGTCCGCCCGCATGCTCCGGGTTAAAAATGCCACGCCGGGCGTCGGCATTGGCCCGACCAGCAGGACATCGGCTCCCATGGAGACAATGCCGGAGGCCAAAGCAGTTTCCAGCATGTAACCCGAGAGACGGGTGTCCTTGCCGATAAGAATCTTGTAGCGGTGTTTATCGCCAACGCCGTTCTTGCGTGAAAACGACGGCGGCGCAGCGCGGCCCGATGCATCGGTCGGTTTCGACTCATGCAAGACTTTGGCGATGGCACGGCCAAGTTTGAGCGCTATTTCCGACGTCATCGGCTCTTGGTTGGCGACGCCGCGAACACCGTCAGTGCCAAAGAGGTGGCGTTTGGCTTGCTGTTTTCTCATTTCCGGCTGACTAGTCATTACGGCGCGCTCCTTTGCGTGAAAAACATCACTCGGCTGGCTTTGCGATCCGAACGCGAAAACGCTGCGGCTTTTGCTCGACAACTTTAATCTCCGGAGGGAGATTAAACAACAACGCAATGCTGTGTTCCCCTGCGGACATGCCGTTTAGATTTAAATAGACATTTTCCGAAGTCAATTTAAATTTTTCAATCACGCTCTTGGGCCCGGAAAGCCGTAAACGGACCGATTGCGGAGAGACGGTATAGACGCCTTTGAAATCTTTCGCCTGGATCCCGCGGTCAAACTCTCGCACCGCTTGTTCTTCCTCGATAGTGACGACGACTTCCACTTGGTCGGGGGCGATGGCGAGAGGTTTACCGTCATTGGACAAGCGAACTTTGCGCTTGATACTGCTCTGGCCATCCTCGACGTCCACCGGCACCGTCTCAATCGCTGCCAATCGTCGAACCTCTTCCGCCGGGCCTTGCACCGAAACGCTGTCCGGCTGGACGGCGGTCTGCACCACCCGATAGCCTGTGGCCGGCTTGCCGGATAGCCGCGCCGCCACGGGCAATGTCCGTTTGACCACGGGTTCCAGGCGCAGGTGAATCACGGGCGGTGTAATTCTCCCGACGCTGATACCGCGGGGGATATTAAAATCGTTGGCCGCCAGTGGATAACTCGATGTGCCGGATTTGGCGCGGTCGAGATCTAGCAGCAGTTTAAGGTTTTCCGGATCGAGCGTCGAAACCAACGTGCGCGGACCCATGAGCCTGAGCACCACGTAATCGATCCGGTTATCCATGACCATCAGATCGGATGGGATGTTGCGAAACTCCACCGGCACTTCGATCGCTCGCTCAGTATCCCGATGGCCCGCTAACCACAACCCCACGGCGATCGTCAAGGCCAGCCCCTTGAGACCGAGATTGCTGCCCGCCAAAGAAACAATTTTTTCCCAGAGCTGTTTCATCCTTTGACCAGATCCTGCAACGCCGAGCGCAGCCTGGCGCGATCGATGTTTTCTGTCACGTTGCCGCCGATCACGAGCGCTGCCGTTCCTTCCTGCTCAGAGATCACAATCGCGACGGCGTCGGTTTCTTCGGTCACGCCAAGGGCGGCCCGATGGCGCGTACCCCAGGTCTTTCGCAAGTTGGGATTGGTGCTCAGCGGCAAAAGACAACGCACCGCCGTAACCCGCCCCTTTTGAATCACTAGCGCGCCATCATGAATCGGCGAATGTGGCAGGAAGACGCTCTCGACGAGCTCCCGGCTTACCCGCGCGTCGAGGCGCGTGCCGATTTCCATATATTCGTTCAGGCCCACTTCACGCTCGACCACGATGAGACCGCCCACATGCCTCTCGGCCAGCGATAGCGCGGCTTGAGCGATTTCCTCGATGATGTCTTCGCGCCGCTGCACCGTGCGGTCCGCGGTGACAAAAAGCGGCGCGGTGCCGACTTGCGTGAGAGCGCGGCGGATATCGCTTTGGAAAATCACAATGATGACCAGGATGATCGAGCCGAGAAAGTTATCGAGAATCCAGTTGAGCGTAAACAAGCCGAGCGCGCGCGATGACACATAGGCGACAAGAATCACCGCCAGGCCGATGATCATCTGCATGGCACGGCTGCCGCGCACGATTTGTAGAGAGCGATAGACGAGAAACGTGATAATGCCGATGTCGACCGCGTCCTGCCAACGTATCTGCCGGACTAGTTCGAACATCGGCTCACGCTTGCTTTTGACGGAATCCGTAGCGGATGGCGTCCGCGATCCGCACGGCCTTGGAAGTTTCTGCCACGTCATGGACACGGATCATATTCGCCCCCGCCAAAACCGCCGCCACTGCCGCCGCCAAGCTTCCCTCCAGACGTTGGGCGGGCTTTTCCAAATTCAGGAGCTTGCCGAGAAAAGCTTTGCGGGAGGCACCCACGAGCAGCGGTTGACCCAAGGCGGCGAGCACCGGCAAGCCGCGCAAGAGTTGCAAATTGTGCTCGACGGTTTTGCCAAAGCCAATGCCGGGATCAATCACGATCATTTCCTGCGCAATTCCGCCATCCATCGCTTCGTAAAGCTGCGCCGCGAGAAAATCTCTCACCTCGCGCACCACGTCGGCGTACCGCGGCTCTTGCTGCATGGTTCGCGGCGTGCCCTGCATATGCATCAGCACCACAGGCACTTTCTCCATTGCGATCAGCGAAGCCATCGCCGGATCGAAGCGCAGCGCGCTGATGTCGTTGACGATATCCGCGCCGGCGTCGAGCGCGGCGCGCGCAATATTCGCCTTGTAGGTGTCAATGGAAATCGGCACGCTTACTTCCCGGCGCAAGCCACGCACCACCGGCAACACGCGCGCCAACTCTTCGTCTTCCGAAACCGGCTGAGCGCCCGGGCGAGTCGACTCGCCGCCGACGTCGAGGATGTCCGCGCCATTTTGCGTCATTGCGATTCCGTCGGCGATCGCTTTAACCGGATCGTGCCGCAGTCCACCGTCGAAAAACGAATCCGGCGTCACGTTGATGATACCCATGATCAAGGTGCGCCGGGCAAGATCGAGTTTGCCGCGGCGGGTAAGCAGGTAGCCGCGCCCGCTCGACGCCAATGGCGCAAATAGATTCCCCGACATGTTCAAGTCCTGTGTATTCTGATCGGCCATCAAGCTCCCATCTTAACAACGTCACAACACTGGTCGGGCCTCGCGGCAACTCAACTCGCTCGGCATTATCTCTCGAACCAAAGCAGACCGGTTATCGGGGGAGAATGAACGTGGATGGGGAACGTAGAGTTTTCGGAGCCGAAGGCTCCGGGCAAGGAAAGGCCTAGGCGATAGCCGCGGCGGCCGAAGCGAGCGGGGCTCCACCGTTCCCGCCGAAATCTCTGACGATCGCGTCGATCTCGGATCCATCCAGAACTTCTTTTTCGAGCAGCGATTCAGCAACTTTATGGAGGAGCCGCAGATTCGTTTTCAACAGGTCTTTGGCCTTGTGATAGCTGTCTTGAATGATCCGTCTGACCTCGGCATCGATCTCGATCGCGGTGCTCTCGGAGTAATCCACCTTCTGAGTAAAGTCTCTCCCTAAAAAGATCTCTTCCTCTTTTTTCCCGAACGTCATCGGACCGAGCTTTTCACTCATGCCCCACTCGCACACCATGCGGCGCGCCAGATCCGTCGCCTTTTCGATATCGTTGCCGGCCCCGGTCGTCATATGGTTGAGCACCAACTCTTCCGCCACTCGGCCGCCGAACAGGATCACCAGGTTATTGAGTAGATACTCGCGCGGATACGTGTGCTTCTCATCCATTGGCAACTGCTGCGTTAAACCCAGCGCCATGCCGCGCGGGATGATGGTGACTTTGTGAATCGGATCGGCGCCCGGCAAGAGTTTCGCCACCAGCGCGTGTCCTGCTTCGTGGTAGGCGGTGTTGCGCTTTTCTTCATCGCTGATGATCATGCTGCGCCGCTCGGCGCCCATCATGACTTTATCTTTGGCAAGCTCAAAGTCGCGCATGTCGACTTTTTCTTTGTTGTTTCGCGCCGCGAGCAGTGCCGCCTCGTTGACGAGATTTTCCAGATCGGCGCCGGCAAAACCGGGCGTCGAACGCGCGAGCACGCTGATATCGACGTCCGTCCCAACCGGCACTTTCCGCGTGTGCACCTGGAGGATGCCCTCACGTCCCTTGATATCAGGTCGGGGCACAACGACGCGCCGATCAAATCGCCCGGGCCGGAGCAATGCGGGGTCCAATACATCAGGACGATTGGTTGCAGCGATGAGAATAACGCCTTCGTTGGCCTCGAATCCGTCCATCTCAACAAGTAATTGATTTAGCGTCTGTTCACGTTCATCGTGACCGCCGCCGAGGCCTGCGCCGCGATGGCGCCCCACAGCATCTATTTCGTCGATAAAAATGATGCATGGAGCATTCTTCTTGCCCTGCACGAAAAGATCGCGCACCCGGGAGGCGCCGACGCCGACGAACATTTCGACGAAGTCCGAACCGCTGATACTGAAAAACGGCACGCCGGCCTCGCCGGCGATGGCTCGGGCCAACAAAGTTTTCCCTGTGCCCGGAGGACCGACAAGAAGGCAACCCTTGGGAATCCGGCCGCCTAGTTTGGTGAACTTTTTGGGATCCTTGAGAAAGGCGATGATTTCCTGCAGATCGTCTTTTGCTTCATCGACCCCGGCAACGTCGCTGAAAGTCACCCGATGCTGATTTTCAGTGAGCAGTTTCGCCCGGCTTTTGCCGAACGACATCGCCTTCCCGCCACCGACCTGCATCTGGCGCATGAAGAAGATCCATACGCCGATGAGCAACAGCATGGGGAACCAGTTGAGCAAAAGTACCATGTACCAGGGCGAATCTTCCTCGGGTTTAGCCGCGATCTTGACTTTTTTCTCGCGCAAAGACTTTACCAATTCAGGATCATTAGGCGCGAAAGTTCGAAAACGCTCGCCGTTTTTGTATTCCCCCTGAATATTATGGCCTTGGATGGTAACCTTCTGCACGTCACCGCGATCGACCGAGGTCATGAACTCACTGAAAACAATCTCTGGTTCGCGGCCGTGTTGTTTATTGAACACGCTGAAAATGGCCAGGAAAATCAGTGCCAGGACGAGCCATAGAGCAATATGTTTTGATGACTGACTCAACCGTTCCTCCAAGGTTTAAGAACGAAAAAAGTCTAACATACGCGACTACTTCGATCAATCGTTAAGTCTAGATAGGGATTGCCTTTATATGAACCGCCGTCACGGTTTTTTCCGACACACGAGCGGTCTCGCTCCTGCCGTAACCGGGAATCCAGAGAATTTCTTCCCCCATGATCAAAAGCGGTAATTTGGCCCTGATTGACAGCGGAACGCTATTTTCAATGAACAGGTCTTTGATTTTTTTATGCCCGGCCATGCCGAGCGGCTGAAATCGATCGCCATGACGGAAGTTTCGCACCCATAACGGCGCTGTCAAGCAAGAGGCATCGAAAATCGCCTCGGTCAGGTTGGCTGGCAACCGCGCCTGAGACGACGGCACGCACCGGCTAATGAATTCCATGCGGCTCTCGGCAATCCGCATCGTGGTGCCGATTTCAAAACTATAACTGTAGCAGAACCGTTTAAATCCCCGGGAACTTTTCTCCAGCCGCAGATCTTCATACTCGCGAACGACCTCCCACCC
>WNGO01000251.1_pt1 | contig 33746 bp, 29 predicted proteins | sample 5400511 | NCBI WGS metagenome assembly WNGO01 (sample SAMN13153380, study PRJNA577476) | soil metagenome | isolation source: 20 cm soil or saprolite under Garry oak tree replicate 2 | place: USA:California | collected 2016-06-15 | reverse complement strand
AACCGCTGTCGAAGGTTCCCGCATTCCCACTGCCCAGCAGCAATAAGATCCTCTGCTTCAAATCCTGTTCCGAATCCTGTTCTTCGGGTGGGTCACTTTAAGAAAGCATAGGTGGGTCACTTTTGCCGAGCGCCGAAGTAGCAGGAACTTGCCAAAAAAAAAGCAAACAAGACGGCCGTTTCCTGGCTCCCCAGATTATTCATGCCACTGCCTTTGTTAAGGGAGTGTTTCAGGTCATCAGAATGATGGAACCGGCAGGCCAATTTGTCAGGAAAATTTGTTACCAGCCACGAAACATTTTTCGATTTTCAACGTCTTTACCAGTGAGGAGAACGTAAGCTGAATGTGGCGGAGAAACGTAATGATGATAAACGTCCCAAAACAACCGCCCCTCGTGGAAGATCTGCGAAACCACACGCAGGAACAGATCGCTGAACTGCGTCAACTTCTGGCTATGGGCGCGCCCTCGCGCCCAGATCCGCGCCGGCCTGGCTTTTATGAAGTAGAAGGCGCCTCGAGCACATACTACGTGTTTAAGTATCCGACAGGCACCAAAGTGCTGCTTCTCGGTGTATGGGACCGCGAAAGCGATCCAGTAGCCGCTATGGTGTCGTGTTCCTGCCCGGCGGCATAACCCCCTTTTCTTGCCGCGCCCCTGAAAACGCAACTGAAAGAGCTCCGGCGATGCCGGGACGTCTTCTAGTCTTCCTCCAATTCCAGCGCAACGGAGTTGATGCAATAGCGCATCCCGGTGGGTTGTGGTCCATCATCGAAGACGTGCCCGAGGTGGGCGTCGCACCGGCTGCACTTCACTTCCGTGCGCCGCATGCCGTGGCTGGTGTCGTTTTCGGCCTCGACTGCCTCTTCGCTGGCCGGAGCGTAAAAACTGGGCCATCCTGAGCCTGAATGAAATTTAGTTTCGGAACGAAAGACGGGTTGGCCACAACAGACACATTTATAGGTACCGGTAGTTTCGGTGTCCTCATACTCGCCGGTAAAAGGAGGCTCAGTACCCTTCTGCCTTGTCACAAAGTATTGATTCTGCGTGAGTTGCTTTTTCCAGGATGCGTCATCCTTATGGACCTTTTCTTCCATAGCGCCTTCCTCTCTTGTATTTTGACCTTCCCACAGTATCAGATTCAATTCCCTTGCTTCACGTTTCAAACGTCAGTTAAATCTTAATAGCCGATCCGCTTGTTGCGGGAATCGGCCCAACTCCGTTTCTCTAATCCTTTCATTGACAGGCCCGGCGAGTTCTTTTACCTTAGATACTGGAAATGAACCGCACACATACAGCTCAGGCGCATCGACACGATCATCATCACGGCCACACGCCGCGCCTGCCGAGGTGTGCATAGCGATTCGCTAAACAAAGCACTCTTTGGCCCGCTGGCGCAGCAAGCTCCAGCGGGATTTTTGTTTTCAGGAGACCTCATCGTGGAGATCGACTTTCAGAAAAGCGGCGGGCTGGTACCGGCCATCATTCAGGACGAGCGCAACGGCGAAATCTTGATGCTTGGCTTCATGAATGCGGAATCGCTTGCGGAAACGCAGCGTACCGGCGAGGTCGTGTTCTTCAGCCGCTCGCGGAACAAGCTCTGGAAAAAGGGCGAATCCAGCGGGCATGTCTTGCGGGTTCGTGAAATGCGTGTGGATTGCGATGCCGATGCGCTCCTCGTGCGCGTCGAAGCTGTCGGCCCTGGCGTTTGTCATGAGGGCTATCGGAGCTGCTTCTTCCGTTCGATCGAACCCGGTGGAAACGCAAGAATCATCGCTGAGCGGACGTTTGTGCCGGAAACAGTGTATGGGAAGGAGAAATCCCGATGAGCCTGCTGAAGCTGGGAATCCCTAAGGGCAGCCTGCAGGACGCCACGCTGGATCTTTTTTCGCGCGCCGGCTGGAAAATCACGCTGAGCTCGCGTAGCTATGTCCCCTCCATTGACGATCCGGAAATCGAATGCCTCATGGTGCGAGCGCAAGAAATGGCGCGCTACGTCGAATCCGGCGCCCTGGACGCGGGAATCACGGGGCACGACTGGGTGGTGGAGACGAGCGCAGCTGTGGAGGAACTTTCGGAGCTCGTTTATGCCAAGCAGCGCCTTGCGCGCGTGCGCTGGGTCCTTGCCGTTCCGGAGGACTCCGCAATCCACCAGCCACGTGACCTGGAAAGCAAAGTAATCGCCACGGAAGTCGTGCAAATCACTCAAAAGTATCTTGCCAAGCACGGCGTAAAAGCCCACGTGGAGTTTTCCTGGGGAGCCACGGAAGTGAAAGTTCCGCAGCTCGCGGATGCCATCGTCGAGGTAACCGAGACGGGCTCATCTCTGCGCGCCAACCGTCTGCGCATCGTGGACACGGTGCTCGAGTCCGCAACCGTCTTCATCATGAATCGCGGCAGCGCGGCCGATTCCTGGAAGCGCGAAAAGGCGGAAAATCTGATCCTGATGCTTCAGGGCGCCATCGCGGCGACCAGCAAAGTCGGCCTGCTTCTCAACGTGCATCGCGATGACTTGGAAGGTGTCCTGGGCGTTCTTCCGGCGCTCAAGAACCCCACCATTTCGGCTCTCAGCGACCCCGAGTGGGTGGCCATCAATACTATCGTCGAAGAAGCCGTTGTGCGGCAGATTCTGCCCAAACTCAAAGCCGCCAAAGCCCAGGGCATCGTCGAATATCCCTTGAATAAAATCGTGCTCTGATGCGCATCCTCAAGCTCACTCGGCGAACGGAAAAGTGGCTGCTCGCCCGCCGCGCTCAACGTGACGACGAAGCCCACTCTGTTGCCGCTGAAATCGTCGCGGATGTGCGAAGGCGCGGCGATTCTGCGCTCTTTGCCTGGACCAAAAAACTGGATGATTCGGACCTCTCGCGCAGCGGAGTCTGGATTTCAAGAAAAGAAATCCGCTCTGCCGAAGCGCAGGTGGGTCCTGATTTCTTAAAGGCCATCCGGAGAGCCACCAAGAATGTCCGTCGCGTCGCCGAACAGCAGCTTCCCCGCCCTTGGACCATCGAGACCGAACCTGGCGTTAAGATCAACCAGCGCGTTTCCTCTATCGAATCCATCGGTTGCTACATCCCCGGCGGCCTTTTTTCGCTCGTATCCACGCTGGTCATGACGGCGGTCCCCGCGCAGGTCGCCGGAGTTCCGCGCATCATTGCCGTTTGCCCGCGACCAAATACCGAGCTGCTGGCAACTGCAAATCTACTCGGCATTGAAAAGATCGCTCGCGTTGGCGGTGCACAAGCGATCGCCGCCCTGGCGTATGGTACAAACTCGGTTCCGCGCGTGGAAAAAATTTTCGGGCCGGGTAACAAATATGTCACCGCCGCCAAACAACTGGTCAGCGGCGATTGCGCCATCGATCTGCCGGCCGGCCCTACTGAAACGATCGTCCTGGCCGCCGAAGGCAATGCGCGCTGGATTGCCGGCGATCTCCTAGCCCAGGCCGAGCACGCCAAAGACGCTGCAAGCTTTTTCGTCACCACCTCACGGGCTCTCGCTCAAGAGGTTCAACGTGAGATTAAATGGCAACTCGCCGAACTTCTTCCCGGAATGGCCGGCGTCTCCACGGAAGCGGCCGGCGCAATTCTCGTGGCGGATTCGCTAGAGGAGGCTTGTGAATTTATCAACCGCCTCGCGCCGGAGCATCTCAGCCTCCCGGAGAACGGCGAACGGCTCCTGCAAAAAATCCGATCAGCGGGCACCGTCTTTCTCGGCCCGTGGGGCGCGCAGCCGCTTGGCGACTACGCTACCGGCAGCAATCACGTCCTCCCGACGGGAGGCTGGGCGCGCAAGCGCGGCGGACTTTCGGCGGCGGACTTTGTGAAATGCATGAGCGTACAAACCATTCGCCGCAACGGTTTCCTTCGCCTCGCCGATACGGTCGAAACTCTGGCAGAATCCGAGGGCTTAATGGCACACCGCAACGCCGTGAGGGTTCGCCGATGAGGGTTCACTTGCCCGTACGAGATGCGATTCTGAATCGTCGCACTTATGAAGCGCCCGCGGAAGGCCGTGCGGACAAGGTACGGCTGGACTTCAATGAAAACACAACCGGCTGCTCCCCAGCCGTGCGGCGTGCGCTGGCAAAGCTCACCTCCAAGCAGCTAGCGATGTACCCCGAGTACCAAGCGCCAACGGCACGACTGGCTCGCTACTTCGGCGTTCGCCAGGAAGAACTCTTGCTCGCCAACGGCGGAGACGACGCACTGCGAGTTTTCTTCGACACGTTCGTCGAAGCCGGAAGCAGCATCCTGATTTGCGAACCGACGTTTCCGATGTATCGCTACTACGCTGAGATTTACGGCGCCAGGATCTCCGCACTGCGCTACGGCAGAGAAATGGAACTCCCCCTAGATCGCATTATTGCGGCCCTGCGAAAGAAGCCTCGCGTCCTATTTCTTGCAAACCCGAATAATCCCACAGGCACTCTCTTTGGCTTCAAGGAACTGGAGAAAATCCTGCATGCCGCCACGCATACCGCCGTTGTGATGGACGAAGCTTACGCGGAGTTTTCAGGCTTCACCGCAGTGACGTGGATTCGCAAGTTTCCCCAACTGTTTGTCGCCAGAACCTTTTCCAAGGTGGCCGGCCTGGCGTCGCTGCGGCTTGGCGCGGTCATCGCCAGCAAGGAATCGCTTACCCTTGTGAGCCGCGCTATGCCGCCCTTTCCCGTGAATCTTGCCGCGCTGGTGGCCGCCGAAGCCGCTGTGAAGGACCGCGCAACGATGCAAGCGTACGTCAACGAAGTGAAGCGCTTGCGTCCTTGGCTTGCCACCGAACTGCAGAATCTCGGTGTGAAGACCTATGTGAGCGCAGGAAATTTTCTGCTGGCCAATTTTGGGCCGGACGGACCTGCGCTGTTTCGAAAGCTTGAAAAACAGGGGATTCTCCTGCGAGAGCGCACCAAGGACATGGGGCCAGGATTCGTGCGCATCTCGATTGGAACGTCAGCCGAAATGAAGAGGCTACAAAATACCATTCGAAAGGAATGGAAGGCGCCAGCCTGAACTTGGCGTAAGAAGAAAATGCCACGAACCGCTATGATTCATCGCAAGACAAACGAGACGGAGATTCGCCTAAAGTTGAATTTGGATGGTCGCGGGAACGCCCGCATCGCCACGGGAATCCGCTTCTTCGACCATATGCTCGAACTGGTCGCGCGGCATGGCGCATTTGACCTGACCGTGGAAGCTCGCGGCGATCTCGACGTAGATCAGCATCACACGGTCGAAGATGTCGGCATTACGCTTGGTGAAGCGGTGCAGAAAGCCCTTGCCTCGAAGCGAGGTATCCTGCGCGCGGGATACTTTTTAATGCCGATGGACGAAACGCTCGCCGCTGCCGCGATTGATCTGGGCGGACGGCCCTACTGCGTGGTAAATGTAAAAATCGTCGCAAATCGCGTTGGCGATTTCCAAGTTGAGCTGATGGAGGATTTCTTTCAGGGCTTCGCGCAATCGGCAAAAGCCAACGTCCATCTCCGCGCCCTCTATGGCCGCTCCTCGCATCATCAAGTCGAAGCGATCTTCAAGGCGTTTGCACGCGCGCTGCGTTTCGCGGTGTCTCGCGACAAGCGCCTTCGCCAGGTTTTGCCCAGCACCAAGGGGCTGCTATGAAAATAACCATCCTCGACTATGGTGCCGGCAATGTGCCCTCTGTCGAACGCGCTCTCCAGCGCCTCGGTGTGGAATCGCACCGCACGTCCTCACCCGAATGCATTTGCAAAGCGGAAGCCCTGCTCCTTCCCGGCGTCGGTCATTACGCCGCGCTGATTCGCGCCCTCGACGAAAAACATCTCCGCTCGCCCCTGCTTGACGCCGTCCACCGCGGCGTGCCATTTCTGGGCATCTGTCTCGGGCTGCAAGTGTTGTTCAAATCGAGCGACGAGGCATCGCAACTCCAAGGATTGAATCTCCTTCCAGGAACCGTCAGCGCTTTACCGCCGGGCGTGAAACTGCCGCACATGGGTTGGAACCAGGTTGAAAAGAAGCGCGAGTCTGCCCTGCTCTCAGGCATTGACCCTGGAGCGTATTTTTATTTTGCGCATTCCTATGCCGCGCTCGATTTGAATGATGCCGCGGCAGCCTGCTCCCACGGCGCGGAATTTGCTGCCGTCATCGAACAACGCAATATCTTTGCCCTGCAATTTCATCCGGAGAAAAGCGGCGATTCTGGCGCTCGCGTTCTCCAGAATTTCCTGAGGCTCGCGGCATGAGCCTCGCGCACCGCATTATTCCGTGCCTCGATACCGACGGCGAGCGCGTCGTGAAAGGCGTGAATTTTGTGGGGCTGCGCGACGCCGGCGATCCGGTTGCGCTCGCCGCCCGCTACAATGCCGAAGGCGCTGACGAATTGGTCGTGCTGGACATTGCCGCCTCGCGTGATCGCCGCCCCACTTTTCTCGAAACTATTCGCCGCGTCGCCGCGGAATTAGCGATTCCCCTTACCGCTGGCGGCGGCATTCGAACGCTTGAGGACGGCCGCGCCGTGGTGCGCGCTGGGGCAGACAAGGTAACGGTGAACACCGCTGCTGTCGAGCGGCCCGGGCTGATTTCTGAATTGTCGCGCGAGTTCGGCGCACAAGCCGTGGTCCTGGCTATCGATGCGAAACGCGCCGGCGATCATTGGGACGTCATGGTCCGCGGCGGACGTGAATCCGCATCGCGCGATGCCATAGAATGGGCGCGCACGGGAGTCGCCGCAGGCGCCGGTGAAATCTTGCTGACTTCCGTTGATCGCGATGGCACGCAGAGTGGTTTTGATGTAACGCTGACTGCGGCGATTTCCAGCGCCGTAACCGTTCCCGTGATTGCGTCCGGCGGGGCCAAGTCGGCAGGACATTTTGTCCAAATCTTCCGGGACGGAGCCGCGGACGCGGCCCTGGCGGCCTCAATCTTTCACGATGCAGTGCAATCCATTCGAACGTTGAAGGAATTTCTCGCCTCAAGCGGGGTCGAGGTTCGCCTGCCGTGCTGATTCCCTGCATCGACTTGCAAGGGGGACAAGCCGTTCAGCTGGTGCACGGGCGGAAGCGCGAGCTTGTCGTCACGGATGTCTTTGGCCTATTGGAAAAATTCAGAAAGTATCCCTGGCTGCACGTGATTGACCTTGACGCCGCCATGGGTAAAAGCTCAAATGACGGTCTCGTTCGAAACCTTTGCGCGAAAGCAAGAAATGATTTTGGAATGAAGGTGCGCGTCGGGGGGGGCATTCGAAGCATCACCCGCGCGCAAGAAGTTGCCAGTTGGGGCGCAAACCAAATTATTGTCGGAAGCGCGGCGTTCCATAGCGGAAAAGTGAATGTGCGTTTCCTGCAGGAGCTTATGGAAGATGTCTCCTGCGAGAGAATTGTCATCGCACTCGACACGGCCCACGGAAAAATCACCATTCACGGCTGGCGGAAGAAGCTAACGTTGCAGGCCGAAAAGGTGATGACGCAACTCGAACCCTACTGCGCGGGATTTCTCTGCACCGACGTAGACCGTGAGGGGACGATGATGGGCGCAAACCTCGACTGGTTTCGAAAGCTGCGCAACGCGACGTCGCATCCAATTATTGGCGCCGGCGGCATCAAAACGCGGCGCGAAGTAGCCACGTTGGAAAAGATGGGGATGGACGCTGCCGTCGGCATGGCCATGTACAAGAACCGGCTGCGTTAAGGAAAGGGAGCCCGGTGCGCCCTGGGACGATCAACAATTCCTGGCACATCAACGCAGATACGCGTCAGTGATGTACTGCTGCACCATACGCTGCGTGTTGAAGAACGATCCGTTGATGGCGATGGCGTGCTGCATGACTTCCAGAAATCTTCCCCGATCGTTGTAGTACAGTGGAAGAATTACGCTTTCCAGCTTGTTGTAAAGCGATTCGGCTTCAGCGGTATTATCGGCCGGAGTATTGCCTGCAGCGGTGCGGCGGGATTCCCCGATGCACCAGCCAGTGACGCCTTCGATGTGACCTTCCACCCACCAGCCGTCCAGAATGCTCAGGCTCGGCACGCCATTCAGCGCGGCCTTCATGCCACTGGTCCCGGACGCTTCCAGAGGAAACTGCGGTGTGTTGAGCCAGACGTCTACGCTGGAAGTTATCTTTCCGCCGAGCTCGAGATTGTAATCGTCAAGGAACACGACCGGCACGGCCTTGCGGAGCGCTTTTTTTGCATGGAAAATCCGGCGAATGATGTCCTTCCCGCCGGCATCATTCGGATGCGCCTTACCAGCATAGATAATCTGGAACGGTCCGGAGTTCTTGGCAATCTGCCGGAGACGATCGAGATCGGCCAGTATCAGATCAGCGCGCTTGTATCCTGTTGCACGTCGCGCGAAACCAATCGTGAACACTTCGGGATCAAACTTAAGGCCGGTCTTCTCGCGAACCGTCTCGAGCAAATTGTGTTTGGCGATCAGGTGCGCCGCCCACACCTCCTCCGCGGGCAAGCCCAGCGCGCTCCGCAAACTATAGTTGTCTTCGCGCCACGAGGGAATGTAACGGTCAAACAGTTGCTGAAATGGAGCCGAGGTCCAGGTGCCGGCGTGCACGCCGTTGGTGATTGCCTCGATCGGCACTTCGGGAAACATCTGGCGTGAAGTTTCGCCGTGCTGCTTGGCGACGCCATTGACGTAGGTGCTCAGGCCGAGAGCCAGTTGCGTCATGTTGAGTGATGCTCCCCGCCGCGCCGCTTCCTGCAAGTCCAAAAAATTTTGCTCCGCCTGCAAAACGCGCTTCATCAAATCCGCGGAAGAAGCGTCCTTCAAATCGAGAAACCCGGTCTGGCCGGGAAATACGCGCGTGAAGTATTCCATCGGAAAACGGTCGTGCCCGGCAGGCACGGGAGTATGAGTTGTGAAGACGCACTTGCTCCTGACCTTTTCAATGTCTTCGCTGCGGATGGATTTGCGTCCGGCCTTTGTAGCTTCTTCATCGAGCAATTGCAGCGTGAGCAGAGCAGCGTGGCCTTCGTTCATGTGGTAGCGGGTGAGGTCGTTGTAGCCGAGGGCGCGGAGAATACGCACGCCTCCGATCCCCAAGATGACCTCCTGGCACAAACGGTAGTAAGAATCGCCGCCATATAAGCTGCCCGTGAGATTGCGATCGGCTTCGGTGTTGGATGGAAGGTCAGCATCGAGGAAATAGATGGGCACTTCAAAACCGCGCACACCTTTTGCCGAATAACGCCAGCACCGCAGCTCAACGCGGCGGTTTTCAATAGAGATGCTGGCTCGGGCGGGCTCCTCGGTCAAGAAGTCTTCCACGCGCCACTCGACTGGCTCTTCGGTTTGCGAGCCGTCTTCGGCGAGGCGCTGCGTGAAGTACCCTTTGCGGTAAAGCAGGGAGACGGCCACCATGGGCAGCCGCAAGTCCGCAGCGGCACGAATCGTGTCGCCCGCAAGAACGCCCAGCCCGCCGCTGTAGCTCGGCATGGCGTTCTGCAAAGCAATCTCCATCGAAAAGTAGGCGATTAACCGCCTTATGGAATTCTGCTGACTTGCCATTTCACTCGCTTTTCAGTTCGGTGCGGGCCTCCGCTACCGTGCGGAAAATCACGCATGTATAAACCTTAGATTGTCAGGGATTCGCAACGTTCAAGCAAGCACTGCGGAAACGTCGTGTGTCCATTCTTGTCGCTCGGATTCTCGATCGTGATTCGCAAAAGCAAAGAGGAGCGCCGTAGCGCCCCTCTTCTGGTGAATTGAGAGTGTGACTTGCAGCCGCTTCGTCAGAACTCGAAGCGCACAGAGAGTTGCGCTTGGCGCGGGTCGCCCACGCCAACGCGAAGGAACCCGTCGAAATTGAAGAGACCAGGCGTGCTTAATGGGTTCACGTTGTTCTTATTGTTGAAAGTATTAAACACTTCGATCCTCGGGATGAGCTGCATGCGTTCGCCGATATGAATGGGACGATCGACACCGAAGTCGAAAGTGAAGAAAGCATTGTCCTTCAGCAATGAGTTGCGGCCTAAATCTTTGCCGCCCTGAAAGCGCGGTGATGGTGTAATCGGCTGGGCGGAATGCGCCTGCATGCGTACGTTGCCGTTGAATCCCCAAGGCAGATTGGCAACGGTATAAGCGTTGAACTTGTGCGTTTCGTTGCGGTCGGACAGTGAATATTCCGATGCCAGGTTGAAAAGATTGGCATAACGGAATGTGAACGGATCGCGTTCGTTGGAGTCGTCGTCCCAGTCCCGGGAATACGTGTAGTTGGCGTCAAACAGGAATTTGTGACTCATGCGCTTGCGCATGCCAATCGTGAACCCGCGGTACAGAGACTTCGCGGAGCTGACGGTGTCAGTGACGCTGCCGAGATCCGTGAAGGGCGGTGCGACACCAGAACCGAACACGTCGCTGGGGTAAGTAACCGTGGAACCGCTACTTGGCAGGCAAACGCCAGGACTAATATTGGTAAAACCGGCTCCGCAATTGAAGGTAGTGCTCACACCCTTATTGGGATCGATAAAGCGGGTAAGGTGCACGCCTTTCGACCAGGTAAAGTCCAAATAGGCGGCGTAGTCACCGTAGAGTTGCTGTTCATAGCCAACGTTCGTAGTGTAAATCCGCGGATTTTCGTAGTCCTTGCTGAAGACCGTAACGCTGGCACCAGGAGGCGGAGGTGTTCCCGGCGGAGGAAGATTAGCATTGTTAAACACAGATGCGTTGGTTCCGTAAGCTGGCGGTGCGCCAAACGCTGAACCTGCGGCAAAGGACTGCTGCTGGACACCGTTCGTCGTGATGGCGCCGACTTGAGTGAGCATATTCTGCCGGGCATAGAACATGCCCCAACTCGCTCGCAGCGCGGACTTGCCGTTGCCGAGAATATCCCATGCGAAGCCAACACGCGGCTGAAATTCCTTATTCTGGTTAGGGATGAAGCCCGTCGAAGGAAACTTAGGATTAGTCAGATCTGCGCCGTAGGAAGTCTTGGAGGGCGCTACAGTGGGATCGGGAAAATGCTGCGCATCCCAACGCAGGCCATAGTTCAAGGTCACATTCCTGAACAGCTTCCATGAGTCCTGAATGAACAGCGAGATATCCTCATTCTTGATGTCGGAAGCGCCGGATTGGTCGAACGTTTCACCCTTCGTCGCGGGGCCATGCTGCAGATAGAGAAGCAGAGGGCCAACGACGCTAGTTCCCGCAGGGCACGCCCCCACTACGGTCGTTCCGTTTGAGCACTCCCTGTACGTGGGGCCCTGAGAGACGTAGTGCATGAAGCCGGTGACACCGTCGAAGATATAGCGTCCGGTGAAGAAGCCCCGGAAAATCTGGCCATTGTCGCTGTGAATCCATTCGCCGCCGACCTTCCAAGTGTGCTTGCCTTTGATGATCGAGAAATTGTCGCGAATGTCGGTGCGCCAAAAGACTTCATCGATGGCGGGCTCAAGGAAGAACGGCTGGCCGAAGCGGAATGTCGTGGCAAAGCCCATGGCCGTGTCCGGCACGCTGGAAGGATCGATGGTGTTGCGCGGGCGGTTTTCCCTCGCATAGGTGAAGTGGGCCTCGTTCAACATGGTGTTGGAGAGTGTGCTGAACCAGTTGCCGTTGATGTCTTGGATTTTCGAAGGACCTTCGGTGCCGTTGGCGCTCGTGCCATATGTGGGAACGTCGAAAGTTTGGTTGGGATTCTTGGACCAGTCAAAGCTGTACGACCCAAAAATCTGGTTCTTCGAGGTTAGGTTGTAATCCACGCGGCCAAATATGGAAGCATTGCGCTGCTCGTGGATAACGGGAAGCCCCTCGTCAGTATTCTTGAAGGGCGCCGGAAAGGTTGTCGACTTAAAGAAGTTGATCAGGGCAACGCGCTGGCAATCAGCGCTGGAGTTGATCACCGCATCCGTAGCGGCAGTTCCATTGAAAACGGGGCTCGAGGCACAAGCAGTGCCGATGGGCGCACTAAGGTTCGTGCGCGTGAGATCTTCGCGGATGCCCTCGGCGGCGGCAAAGAAAAATAACTTGTCCTTAATGAGCGGGCCGCCAAAGCTGCCACCAAATTGATTGCGGCGAAAATCCTGCAGCGGCTTGCCGTCTGAGGTCGCTGCGGTCAGGGATTCAGTGCGGAAGTATTCAAAGCCGGAACCGTGAATGGCATTGGTGCCGGATTTCGTAACCACGTTGATGATGCCTCCGGCGCTCCGGCCGAACTCCGCGTTGGCGCCGCTCGCCGTGATTTGGAATTCCTTGACGGCTTCCAGCGTGATGTCAATCGCGGCGCGCTGACCACCCATCTGCTCGCCGAAGAATCCGTTGTTGTAGTCGCCGCCATCGAGGCTGATGTTGTTGAAGATGCCGCGCTGCCCGTTGATGTTGATTTCGTCGCCGTCCGGACCTTGGGTTATGCTGACGCCGGGAGTCAGCGTCAGCAGGTCTTCAAACTTGCGGCCGAGCACCGGGGTTGTGGCTACGGAGATCTCGTCAAGAGTGGAAGAGGAGGTCGTCTTTGTAACTTCTACAATCGGCACGTCGCTGACGACAATCTGCTGGGCGACCGAAGATACCTTCATGGTTACCGGCAATGTTATGCTTTGCCCTACGGTGAGGTTCACATTTTCCTGAACGATCGTGGCGAAACCGGGTTTGCTGATGGTGAGGGTGTAACGTCCGGGCGCCAGACTCAAGAAGGCAAAGTGACCGTCCGCGTTGGTCGTGTCCGTCTGCACGAAATTGGTCGCCAGGTTTTTTGCTTCTACGGTCGCACCCGCGACGCTCCCGCCTTTTTCATCGAGCACGTCTCCCTGTACGGCCCCTGCGGTGATCTGCGATTGGCCCCACCCGGACGAGGCAAGCCCCAGCGCAAGTGTCAAGACGAAAAACGCACACAACACTCTTCTCATTTTGTCTCCCCCAGACATCACGACCCCATTCACGCGAGCCCTGGAATTCCTCAGAAGGTTGAGGCGGCTCGCAAGAAACAATGATGCTGCGAAGAAGTTTATGCCGAGACAGTCCGAAAGCACAAGGGCGGCACCTGTGGAAACCCTCATTATCCTGATTCAAGTTTTGGATGCAATACATCGGTGCGGAGATCTACAACTTGACGCTGCCATAGGCCGCGGCAGCCGGATGGTACTATGGCTATTAAGCCGTAGCCCTGAACTTCTTCAGATTCCGTCTCAAGGAGTTCGCGTCCGCCTTGCGAAGCAGTTTGCTCTACCCAGCCTACGCAATTGTGTATGGTGGGTTGAACTCTGGTACTCCAGCACGCCGTCCAGCAATCCACCGCAGTACATAGACGTTTTTCGGGTCAGTCAGAGTTCCTGCAATGCCATTCACAAGGACTTCCAACAAGGCGTGGGCTAAGAGATCCTTATAGTAGTCAATGTCTGGCTCGACCACGATGCACTCTGTCCCGTCAATTATTTGCGTGTCTCCTTCGTGAAAAGTTAGCTGGACGTTTGCTTCTCCAAGCTGGATTTGCTTGTAGCTGCTCGTTGCTCCCTTATGGAATGCGCTCGGGTCCAGTTCAGGCGCAAATTCGTTTTGCTGAGAAGCTAGCTGGACTTGGCTGACGAGGGCCTTGTCAGCATAAGCGTAGAACCGGTCCTGCTTCGGCGCGAAGATGTTGCGCTCAGGCACATCTTCCCAAACGAGCTGTTTCAGGTAAGTTAGCGGTGTCCCGGAGGGCAGATCAATGTCCCTCATTGCGGTCATTAGATTCCACAGGCAGGCCAGGGTCGCTGGATCCTTCTCCATCAAATTCTCATAGCGGGTTTGTGCTTCTTCTTCCGTCGCAGCCCCTCGCGCAAGAATGGAGTGAATTTCAGGGTAGTTTTCTGGTAGATAGCTCCACCTAGCATTCGCAAACTGGAAGGTCGCGTTCTTATCCAAAAGCATGAGATCGACAGTTTGCGGGAGGGCTCGCTGAACGTTCACGGGCGTCGCGCCGGCCTGCGAATGACGGTCCGCGGATACGATCACGGTATAGCGGTCACCGAAGTTGTCATAGAAGGGGACTTGAAATTGAAAACTGGAACCGTTACGAAAGTCACCAGACAACTGTTTCTGATTTCCGTCAATAATGCGCACAAGGAGATTCTTGACTCCCGGTCCGATCGGTTGACGCCTTCCGTCGAATACGTTCAGCAGAATGGTGGCCTGGTCCTTTGGGATAATCGATGCAGTTGCCATGGATCTCCTTTCACCGAGAAACTTTTCGTGCGACGACTCTGAACTAAGAAGCCATTCCTCAAGCGATCGATTTTACCGCTCTCGCCGCCATGGACACGATGCTTAGAGTTGGATTCACCGCCACCCCTCCCGGAATGATCGATGCGTCCAGCACGTAAAGCCCGTCATACACCGTCTCCGCGCCGGCCTTCGCGTTGTACACCTGGCCGTTGCTGTTGACGACGCCGTCCGTCGAGCTGCCTCCGATGGGACAGCCACCGAGAGGATGCACGACGACCAGCTTCTTGGATACAAACGGTTCCAAACCGTGCCACAGCGGAAACGCACGATAGGTTCCACCCATCGCCTTCGCCAGTTCCTGGAGAACGCTCTCCGCTTTCTGAAACGTAGGGTGCTTGGCGATCGCGCCTGTGAAATTGAGCTGTAGATCGTCGCCGTCCAGTCTGAGGACTCCAGTGGCGTCGTCCATTCCCATACAATTGAACCAACAGGTGTTCATCAGCATCTCAGCTTCCGTCTGCATGTCATTGGGATCGCTGTAGTCGGGCAATTGTGCGCTGTTCCAGAGCAGCCCCAGCATATCGATAACGTCGGCCTGCCCTTTGTCTTGTTCCACCATTTTCAATGTCTTCTCGACTAGCGATGCGAACATGGGCGGTATGCCGGCATCTTCCACGTTCACCAATAGCTTTCCATCGCGGAACGTAACGTGCGACGTGTTGATTGGCCCGCGCGTCGCATAGATTGGGTATTGGAGCTTACCCGTATCAACACTCACGAAGCCGGAGAAGTCTCCATTCGTAGAGAATTTTGATCCCAGTGTTTTGCTCACCACAAACTTTCCATTGCTCTTGTCCCGCGAGCGCAGCAGGATCTCCGTGCTCCCCAGGCATCCGGCCGCCAGGATCACAGTCTTGGCCGTGGGATGATACTCGGTGTCGTCATCGAGTCCGGTGTAATGCACCGTATAACCGCCGCCTGGGATGGCCTCGATGGATTCCACATTAGCGAGCGCCCTTATGAGGACTTTGTTCTGTGCTGCCAAAGGTAGCTGGTTCAGCAATGTCTTGTTCAGCGTGTGCCGGGCCGCTGGCAAACAGCCGAGAAAGCACCGCCCCTGGCGTTCGCAGAAACTCTTGTTCGTGGCCGTATTCCCCGGATCTGCTTCCTTGATCTGCAGCTTCAAGGGCGCCCAGGGCTCAACGATCTGTCCTGCCAATTGTGCTGAAAGGTTCGGGCTCGTGGAGGCATCTCTCAAGAACCGCGAGCGCCCGAGCAATCTGGGGTCGCTGCTCTTGACAGTATTCAGTTGATTCTGGGGGATCGCCTGCGGGTACTTGGTGACTACCTCATTCGGCGCCCCGCGATTCGTCGTCATCCAGGCCAAGCCATTGGCATAGTCCGCCGGAAGGAGCTTCGCCTTTTCCGGCCAGCTAGCCATCGCTGGATACTGTTTATTCGTCGTGTCGAAGAACGGCTCGATCGTCACGTTGGAGTAAATCAGTGAGCCGCCGCCGACGCCGCTCGCCGTAATCACGTCCGCCTCATCGAAAGTGTTATAGCGGTACAGCGGCCGGGGCCTCGGCTTATCGGTGAAAAACTCAGCCACGCCGTTGGCAAAATCTTGCAGCGCGCCCGCTACCCCATTCGCTTTGACAACCGTCAGAAAGTCTACTAGCCCGCGGCGGTGGTCCGGCCGCGGCCAGTATTGCACTGGTTGCGTCTTCAGGAATGGGTTCATCGGATTCTCGGCGGACAATTCAGGAGTAAGCCACCACACGCCCCGCTCTAGGATAAAAACAGTCTTCCCTTTTCCGGCCTGGTCGATGGCCGCCACTGCCGCTCCAAATCCCGAGCCGATCACGATTACGCCGAAATCGAGGGCCATGATTCCTCCTCAGATTTCTCTACAGTCCGGTGGCGTCAAATCAGCGGAACAATGCGAGCTACCACATTGATCAGCGAACTAATTGTTTTGAGCACCGCTTCGACCGTAGCCAATTTATCGAGCTCGGCCTGGAGGGCCTTTTGGCCGTCTAGCAAGTTCTGTTCATTCGCCTTCAATTTGTCCGCGATATCTTGCAGCGCTTCGTTTGCTAAAACTAGCCGGGCATGCTGCACACGCAGGAGCTCTGCGAGCGCATCCTGCCGCTGTTTGGCCGGCGCTCCCTGTACTTTGGCGTCCCACTCCGGTGAAGTCAGCCTCACTACCGTCTTGTTCAACTGCTCCAGTGTTGAGGAATAAATCTGTGCTGAATCCATAACAACTAGCCTCTCGTTTTCTCAGTTATTGCGTAGGCGTTGCCTTTCTAATTGCCTCGATTGAATTCAACATCGAATTAATTGCCGCGATGATGCCGGCGATGGAAGGTTCACTGAGGCGGTTCTCTACCAGAGCGACAAAACTTTCCCTGAGTTTCGCCGCGGCCTCCTGGGCTGCTCTTGAGGAGGCTACGGCTACTCGCGCTCGGAGTATCTCTTCTCTGCGCGCCGGCCAGTTTTTCGGCAGTTCCTTCGCCACGGCGAAAGGCTCGATCACCTCTTCGGTCTCTTCAAGCTGAAGCTGGACGGTGAGATCCGTTTCCAGGGTGCTGGTGATCACCGTAAAGGCCGCCTCCTGCAAGGCAATCTCACGTTCAATGTCCTTAGATCGCGCTTTCAGCTCATTTTCCAGCGCCTTCGCCTTGAAAACTTGGACCACGAAATTCGTTGCCTGGGGGATGCGATCCCCGATCTTCACGCCGCCCAAGCTGGCGTTCTTGATGGCCGGACTCAGTGCCCCGATGGAATCGAATACGCCTTGAGCCGCTGTTCCCAGTGTCTCGGGGGCCTTCGGATCGGCAAGCGCCGCGAGTGTCTCGAAGTACGATTGCAAGAGCCTCCCATGACGTCCGATGTCCCCCAGCAGCACCAATCGCTTGCGCAGTTCTTGATTGTTTCCAATGATGAATTGGCGGCGCTCATCCGCAGTTCTTAACGCGTCCCTGCCCTTCTGAGCAATCAGGGAATCGGCTTCGATCGCGGCCGTGCCGGCTTCATCGAGAACGGCTTGGCTTGCCTTTGTGTAGGCTGTCCCAGCTTGGGCGAAATTGTGAAACTGCGTCAGCCGGGCCGCAGAACAGCCGCTCGTGATTTGTAGTAAACCTACAAGAAACAGCGTGCTAGACAATGAACATAAGTGGCTTCGACCACAGGCTGGTGCCCTTGTTCTACTCCACTCAATGCGATGGTTGTTAGCCATGACTTCCCCTCTGGCTGCATGACATCCCAATGGCGTTGCGGAATTTGTTCGGCTTTGTGGGAGTAGTGAGGCTTAGGGCGCAAATCGTATCACTCTATTTTGTCGGTAAGCGTCATCTCATGGCCGTCTGGACGAATTGAGGGTAAATAGGGATGCTGCCCGTTGTGGGCACATCGATAAGTGTCCACGAGAGGATAGATGGACACTTCCGAACAGACGACGCTTGAGACAATCAAGCAGACGAAAAGGCGGCGGCGATCGCTCGAAGAGAAGCGCCGGATCGTCGAAGAGACCTTAGAGGCCGGTGCGTCAGTAGCGCGCGTAGCGCGGAGGCATGCGGTCAATGCCAACCAGGTCTTCTACTGGCGCAAGAAGTATCGTGAAGGAAAGCTGGGTAAAGGTCGGTCCAGCAATCTCCTACCTGTAGCTGTCTCGGACATTCCGTGGAGTAAATCCGGGCCAGTTCGTGGTGCTTCATCGCGATGCCCTTTGGGGGCCATGGAAATTAAACTGCCGAAAGGCCAACTTCGCATCACGGGTAGTGTCGAAGCAGAATCGCTGCGTATCGTGTTGGAGTGTTTGCTCGGATGATCGGACTGCCCACCGGGACAAGCATCTGGATCGCCGCCGGATTCACGGATCTGCGGCGCGGTTTTACAGGGCTGAGTGGCATGGTACAGACGACACTTCAGGAGAATCCGTTTTCTGGTCACGTGTTTGTTTTCCGCGGTCGGCGGGGTGATCTGATCAAGATGTTGTGGTGGGACGGCGATGGGCTGTGTCTTTTCGCGAAGCGGCTTGAACGTGGGCGCTTCATCTGGCCGCAAGCGACAAGCGGAACAGTGTCGCTTACACCAGCACAGCTATCGATGTTGCTCGAAGGGATCGATTGGCGGCGACCGATACGCACGCAAACGCCGCAGCTGGCGGTGTAAGCAGAATTATCAACAATTGATTTGCCATGAATTTAGTTGCTTGGCATACTGCGCGCAAGATGAGTGAGCGCGCCGCCCTTCCTGATCTCGATACGCTAAACCACGAAGCATTGAAGGCCTTGATCGTCGCACAGCACGCACAAATTCTTTCCAAGGACGAACAACTGGCTTCGCGGGACGAAGAGATCGAACGGCTGAAGCTGTTGATCGCCAAGCTGCGGCGGATGCAGTTCGGACGCAAATCGGAGAAGCTGGACCGGCAGATCGAGCAGTTGGAGTTGCGGCTGGACGAACTGGAAGCGAGCCGCGCAGAGAAGATAGCTTGTACTTTCGCTACCCCAACGGCTGCGCCGGCTGTGAATCAAACGGCGAAACGTGCGCGGCCGCCGCTGCCGGCGCATCTGCCACGCGAGACGCGCAAGGTTCTGCCGAAGCAGGAAGCATGTCCGGACTGCGGCGGCAAGCTGAAACAACTCGGTGAAGATGTCTCGGAAACGCTGGAGTATGTGCCGGAACATTTCAAAGTGATCCGCCAGGTTCGGCCGAAGCTGGCCTGTGCGTGCTGTGACAAAATCGTGCAAGCGGACGCAGCAAGTCGTCCGATCGCGCGAGGGATGGCGGGGCCTGGACTTCTGGCCCACGTGTTGGTTTCGAAATACTGTGACCACTTGCCGTTGTATCGGCAGTCGGAGATCTATGCGCGCGAAGGAGTGGAGCTGGATCGCTCGACCATGGCGGAGTGGGTCGGAGGATGCAGCCGGTTACTGGAGCCCTTGGTAGAGGCCTTGCGACGTCACGTGATGAGCGCCGAGAAGTTGCACGCCGACGATACTCCGGTGCCGGTGCTGGCGCCGGGGAATGGCAAAACAAAAACGGGGCGATTGTGGACCTACGTACGAGATGACCGGCCCTGGGGAGACCAGACACCGCCAGCGGTGTGGTTCGCCTACACGCCGGATCGCAAGGGCGAACATCCGATAGCCCACTTGCGGGAGTTCACGGGCACGCTGCAGGCGGATGGATACGCCGGGTACGAAGCGGTTTATAAAGGTGGACGGGTGAAAGAAGCCGCGTGCATGGCGCATGTTCGCAGGCCGTTCTACGAACTGTACGAGGCTCACAAGTCTGCCATAGCGAAAGAAACGCTCGAGCGGATCGCGGCCTTGTATGCCATCGAGGAAGAGATTCGAGGCCGTTCCGCCGAGGAACGGCGCGAGGTCCGGAATGCCCGCAGCCGGCCGTTGCTGGAATCGCTGAAGCAGTGGTTCGAAGAGACCTTGGGCAAGTTATCGAGGAAATCTGATACCACCAAAGCGATTCGCTATGCGCAGGGGTGCTGGGAGGCGTTAATGCGCTTCTGCGACGATGGCCATCTGGAGATCGACAATAATGCAGCGGAACGTTCGTTGCGCACTGTCGTTTTAGGTCGGAAAAATTATTTATTCTGCGGATCGGATACTGGCGGCGGACGGGCAGCGGCGATCTACGGCCTCATTGGGACAGCAAAACTTAACGGTCTCAATCCAGAAGCGTACCTGCGTGAGGTGCTCTCACGTATAGCCGATCACCCCATCAACCGCATCGAAGAACTGCTGCCTTGGAACCTCGCAGCGGAGCTCACTGATAGCTCACGCCGCGCAGCATGGACAGCATGAAAAAGACAAACAAAAAAGAGAAAACTGGGGCTGCGTTGTCACTGCGCCACATCTCGGAATTGATTGCTTATGGCGAAATCACTGTTGGCGAAAAGGTTCCGATGGGTTGTATCGCCACTGCTCACGATGGGCACAACTCCTTGGCCATGTTAAAGCGCCGCAACGGCGAGAGCCTCATCAAGCTGCTGACTCGCCTTGATCAGGCCATCGCAAAGGCCAACAAAGAAGGCGTTCTCATCGACGAAATCAACTCGCCTCTGGACTCAACACGTCGATAGTAGTTCACGCGCCCTTTGCAAGACGGCCCCTGGATGACGCTTACTTTTGTCGAGTGTCTACGAGAGCCAAGGAAGACGCGCAAATGTGTTTAATCAAGAATGACCGCCCCCAGCGGCAAGGGCGATCGGACTATGACCCAGAGCTATCTGTGCAGCGACTATGAGCCAGCGTAGAGCTGGAAAGGCGCCCAATAGAAGGGCTTCTTGAATACGGAATCGGGTTCAGAGGAATGGAGGAGACTGAGTTTGGCGTCGCGGAGAGCGGTGGCGGGATCTTTGCCCTGGCTCAATTCACGGTAGAGGGCATCCATCAATTGAGGAGTAGACGCGTCGCTGACTTCCCAGAGCGCGCCAATGACATTGTGTGCTCCGGCCCGCAGAAAAGCCCAGGAAAGGCCCACTAGGCCCTCGCCGGAATAAGCGCGCGTTCCGGAGCCGTTGCACGCGGAAATAGTAACGAGATTGGCGTTCAAGCGATGCTGAACGATGTCTCGTGCATAGAGCTTGTAAGTATCGCTAGAAGGTTCCTTGCTGAGAATGACGGCGGATTCAAGCGGCCGAGCGCGGCTGGCGGTCCCATGTGTGACGAAATGAAGATAAGAAAAGCGGCCGGGCTCGCTGCTGAGATAGGTGTTCGGTGTAGCCTGCGGCCCCTTGAGAATCGCGCGGCGCGGCTCTCCGAAATACTGCTCAATCTTCTGCATTTCGGCCGGGGCCTGGGGCAGAGGACCGAATTCGGGAACCGGCAGGGCGTCACCGACGAGAAGCAGATTCTTTTCTTTGGGAGGAGCGCGATTTGCAGCAGACGCCAGCAGCGACAACGAGCTCGCCGTAGTCACGGTAACGTCTTCGATCCAGAAATGAGGTTGTGGCCCGGGGACGATGAGCGTTTCGAAATTAAGACCGTAGAGGCTGGCATCCGGCAGCAGAATCAGGCGCGAACCCGGGGGAATCAGCTTCTTTGCGGGTTCCACCAGCGATGCATACAGCTTTTCGCCTGTGGACGCAGCACTCTGCAAGAGGTCACCGGACTTGAGCGTGAATTCGCGGTAGGACTTGATCAGAGGATCGATCTGCGCAGCCGGGGGCAGCGTGAAGTACGCTGTCTTTGAGGGCGTGACGGTCCAGAGATAGGAGTGCTTTTCCCCGAGCCAGTAAACAAGAAGAGTGGAGTTAAGGCGCTTGGCAAGTTGTTGGGGCGACACGTGCGGCGCAGCGTGTGAAGACTCAACTTGCCCATTAGACGATAAACCTTCGGACAGGGTGCGTGCCCTGCTAAGTTCCGCCTGGTTCAGGGCGTCAGCGGGTCTGCCTCGGCGGATCAAGAAATCGATGTATTCGCCGTACACTGCAATCCCGCTCGACAGAAAACTCAATCGCAATTCATCGTGGTTGACTGATCGTCTGGCTTGCTCGATCGTGTTGATCGCCTTGAGATATTGCCGTTCGGCTTCAACAAATCTTCCCTGGTCTTCCCACACCTGCGCGAGACCGGCCTCGGCTTCCCAACGCCGCCGCGTGTCAACAGTTGGATCTCCGAGGACGCCCTTAAAAGAATTTTCTGCGTCGGAGAGACGCTTTTGGGCGGCCGCGATGTGTCCAGCCATGAGAAGCGAGTCGCTTGTGCCAAAAGTGTCGAGGCCTTCTTCTTCCATTTTCAACGCTTCTCGATTGTATTGCTCTGCCACGCTGAGTCGACCCGTCTTCAGCATGATTTCCGCAAGTGTGTTATTGCACAGTGTGATCGTCTGCGCGTTTTTCAGCTCCCGCGCCCGTTTGAGAGTAGTACGAGCAAGTTCCTCTGCTTGCGTGTAGTCGCGCAAAGCCAGATAAGCGGTTGCAACGTCAGAGAACCAGTAAGCTGAATAGCCCGAAAGTCCACTCTGGGCAGACCGTTCTGCACCCTGCCTGTAGAAATCCAGTGAATTCTCGAAGTCTCCTAATTCGAAGTAGCTCCAACCTAGGTTCCCTAGAGCTGTGGACACCAGCCCCTTCGTGTCAAGTGTGCGGGCAAGACTAAGGGCGTCTTGGTTTCGATCAATAGCTTCGTCGAAGTGCTCTTGACCCGCTGCGACCAGGGCTAAGCCAACGAGTGCGGTCGCTTCCTGGTCTCGCCGCCTCAACTGCCGGGAGAGATCTAGAGCGCGTTGATAAGCTGCAATAGCCTGAGAGTACTTTTTCTCCTGGAAGTCGAGAGCGCCGCGATAGTTCATGACTTCACAGAGCATCGTTGGCTGGGAGCGCGCGGCAAGTTCTTCGGCAGAGTTGAGTCTCTCTTCTGCTTTGCCGAAGTCCTGGGAGATGCGGTAAGCCATGCCTTCGACCATTTGCTTGCGCACCGCGACGTCCGAGGTCGCCAGCGGGGGTGGAAGATCCCCCTTCAGCAGTGAGAGGGCATCTCCTGGAGCCGACTGGGAAGCGAGGATAAGGGCTTTTTGAATTCGGAAGCGCCAAGACCACGATATATCCATGCCACAGCGCCGCGCGAGAGCTTGGTCGACATAAATCGCCGCAGTCTTCAGGTCACCGCGGCGGATGCTCAGGGCGGTTCTGTCGTAAAGCGTTTGAGGGTCGGACGTGCAACGGCAACCAGAAACGAAAATCAAGCCCAAAGCTAAGAAGACGGAGCCATTTGCCAGAGTTCCCTTCACTGACCAGCCGGGGGCGGCGGCGGCTGTCCGTTGCCACCGGTTTCGGCCACTGTGACGTCGGCGACATGGGGCGAGCCGAGCTCGAGGCGGAGCATTGTCAGGGTTCTGGTTCCGGGATAGGCAAGGATTTCGGCTAAGAAGATTTTTCCAAAATTGGGCACTTCGATTAGGTGGCGCTTCGCATCGACGCCCTTCAGCCTGGTCTCGATTTTTTCCACTAGCGAGCAAATGGCCACCTGCCTGTCTTCGTCGAGTGCCACTATTTTCCCGGATTTCTTGTCGCCTGCAATACCTTTTGTCAGATCGCCAAACGTCTTGCTTTTGATCAGCAAGTCGTGGCGGAGAATCACCTTCACGTCTTCACCGTTGATCTTCAGCCCCTCGAACCGGCTGTCTTCGGCAATGATGTGCCCTTCGGGCTCTTTCGGGCTGTGGATCGAAGTAAGGCGGGAGACGATGCGCTCGGCCGTGACCATTCCCAGAATGTTAAGACCCTTGACGACCGTGCTGGCGTGGGTCACGAAAGTCTCAGTGTCGCCGCGCCGGCGCTTTCCGGAGATATGCGTGTGGGCAGACTTGAAGCAGACAAAATCCTGAAAATGGAAATTCTCGACATGCGCCACTGCGATTCCACCGATAGTGGAAAGCGAGGCGGAAGCCTGGGCAGGAATGATGGACCACAGCGGATGACGAAACTCACCGCTAAGGGCATGGCCGTGGCCGTGAAAGTTGAAAGGGATACGGTGCAAGTGTGCCATCGGGGACTCCTCGACTAGGTGAAGTGAGTTAACGGCTTGCAGAAGTTACAATCTCTTCAGGGGATGAAACCCACGGCGGTGACTGTCCAACGTCTAAGCTCAGGCTAACATTCCCCAAAAATGATCCACGACCTCCGCAGCTTGCCAATCTTATTCATCTACTGACGGAATGCAACATTAAATATGAAGTACTGCAATTTACTGTTATTAACGACTTTTCCCGTGACAGGATCCGCGCCGAAGAAAACCAGGCTGTACTGTCCGGGACTCGAAATCAATCCTGCCGGGACGGGCAGATGCAATTCCTTTTTGGCCTTCTCTGCGGGGACGTTAAGTTGTTGGAGAACGCGACCGGAGGCGTCCTGCAATTGACAGACGTAGGCGGGAAAACTGGAAGAGGGAATGAAATCAAGCTGCAGGAGAAATCCTTCATTGGGCCGGACCTCAAGCGCAGCCTCGTTGACAATTGACTCGCCGCCACGGCGAGTATCCGACGGCTGCAGCAAGAAAGAGCGGCTATAAACCTCAGCAACGGCCCGGGATGAGGTATTCTCCGCCCGCGGAATCGTAACAGTGTTCTGATAGGCGATAATCACCAGAAGCGCCGCGAAAGCCGGCACGGCGACAATCGGCTGGAACCAGCGCAGCCAGCCGCGACGTGCCGGAACAAGATCTTTGGCAAACTGGCTGGCCTTTTCTTGCCGCAGCACTTCGCGCGCGGTGTCGGCAAAAGTAGCGAGCGCCTTGATGTCGACTGCGCATTCCGCGCAATCAAAATAATGCTCTTCATACTCGTCCCGCTGGACCGGGGAGAGTTCGCCAAGCACATACTTTACTGCGGCTTGCAGTCGTATTGCTTCGTTATGGTCCATTTGTGCCATCCGAAAGGTAGTGCCGGAGGTCGCTAAAACGTTTCACCGGTTCCCCAACCCGGTCGCCCGGCTGGCAATCCCTATCTGGCCTTTCTCATAGAGGGCCTTGAACTTATCCTTGGCGCGATGGACCAGCACCCTCAGGTATTCGCGATCAACGCCAAATTCCTGGCAAACAGTATCTTTCTCCTTTTCTTCCAAGAAGATAGCGCGGAGGAGGTCGCGGTCACGCTTTGGCAGTCCATCAAGGATACGGCGCACTCGCTCGGCCGATTCCTTCGTGACGAGCATACCGTCCAAGTCCAATACTTTGTCTGGTATATCCATGTGCGCGTCCTCCAGAGGCTGATTCTTTGCGGAAGACCGGTAATGTTCCAGTAAGACGTTGTTGCATATGGAGTTAACGAAGGCTCCGAAACGGTCGGGCTGGCGCACGCCGTCCTTACGTACTACGGCAATAACTCGAATGAACGTCTCCTGCCGCAAGTCCTCCACATTGTCAGAGGTAAGCATCCGGGAGCGGAGCTTGATCCGTAGAAGTTGCTCAAAATAAGCGACAAAGTGCTCCTCAGTCGAAGGGTCACCCCCCCGCAGCCGTTCCACATACGCCTTATCAAAATTGAAGAATTCCACACAATCCTCGGACTTTGGGGGAGGAGTATACCGTCGCACCCCTCTGGGGGCAAATGAGACTTATGTTTCGTTTGCGAAGTGTTGAAACGGAAGCCGTGTAATGCGCACTACTTGTGCGTAGGAACCCCCGTAACGCTCGGGAGTCCTTATCCGTGGGGAACCTTCCCCGGTCCCCATGTGCCCCAATGGGCGCATCCAGGTCTGCCCCTGAACGGGCCGAGGATGCGCCTCCCTTCTCTCAAAGGGTGGGCATTTCAATGGAGGATTGATGGCAAGCCCGGTAGGTTATCCAAATATCGAAAACAGTGCTGTTTATCCATACAGCTATGCTGCCGGCCTAAAAACGCAATCGCCATCGAACGGTAAGTCAGGCGCCCCTCCTCTGACCGCTCTGAGCATTGAATTTGTGGCCAAGCCCCGGGAAGCGCACCGCGTGGAAGCAGCGATTCCAGCCGCCGTCGCCGGTGCGCTTAGGGACGTAACCGGTTTCGCCGGATGCCTGGTGATGATTTCAGATCAAGAAGCGCGGCTCGTCACCGTGGTCACTCTCTGGGCCGGACACGACCGCACAAAATGCTGCAACCAAAATGTGCGGTGGGTAAACGCGCTGCTGGCGCCTTATCTCGACCGACGCCTGCGCACTCAAACAATGGTCGCGCATTTGCCGGTGTTGCCGATGGATCAAACGGAAAATGTTGCCGCTAGCGAAAGCGCTGCGATGCAGAACATCGAATCGGAAGACGAAACCGTTTGCGTCGCATGAGGCATCATATATAGGTGGACCTGAAACAGATTGAGACAGTTCGTAGAAGTAAGTCAGTGGGCCTGGGGGAAATGGTTGCAATGCTTGAGAAACGAAACTGCAGGATGGGTTCTTGTAGCCGCGCCGCGATTACTACGCTGGATCGCCAGGCTTTCTGCCTGAACCATTTCTTGCTGCGTTGCTATGAAAAGCTTGAGGGCTTTGATCCGCGGGGGCGCAAGTTCAGCGCTGAACCTGTTGACTTGGTTTCCATGCGCGACTTCATCGAAGATTGCTCGCGAAAGGCGCTCGACGTCAGCCTGCAGTCTGAAAATCTTAGCAATCTTCAGCGCGGACGCCTGCTCGATATCTTGCTCTGGGCAGGTGAACTGTTCCTCTTATTGCGCGCCCCACGGCTTTCGCTCGTCCAATCTATAGCCTCCTCTGAAGGCTCTCTCGCAGCCCGTGGCGCTTCTCAGGGCTTCTGATCCTAGTAAGCTGACGATACTATCTCAGTTTCTTTTGGCATCCTCTGTTATTTTATCTATAAGCAATCCAATTCCCCCTGTCTTCCATTCTCCGTACACTCTTCCAAGTTCCGTATCCTGTAAGTCCTGCATTTGCCACTCTTGCGAAAACTGCCGTGGTGTGGGGGCATTCTTCCCAATTTGGAAAACCTGGCGCCGTGTCGGCGACGAAAACTCGCTTTTGTTTTCTTACAATTCCAAACTCTTTGCGCAAAACACCCCGGGGGCGGGGGTAGGAAAGTGCAATTTGCTTGGAAGAAGTTCAGCTCAGTCGTTGTCGGAGGGGCGCACGGAGCTGCGGGCGCGGCCAAGGAGGCGCGCGGCCCAATCAGTCCAAGGCACGGACTCGAACTCCGCAAGGTAGGAATACGCTACTGGCACGACCAGCAAGGTCAGCAGCAAACAAAGTGTCTGCCCTCCGATAATCGTTACCGCTATCGAGGCGCGCTGCTCCGAACCTGCACCGATTCCGATCGCCACGGGGATCAATCCGGCGATGATGGAAAGCGTGGTCATCAGGATGGGCCGGAGGCGAACGCGATTCGCTTCAATGATCGCATCGCGCACAGGCATCCCTTCGGCGCGCAGCCGGTTTGTGTAATCCACCTGCAGGATGCCGTTCTTCTTCACGATGCCGAGCAGCAGGAACATTCCCAAAGCGCTCCACAGGCTCAGCGCGCGCCCCGTAATCCACAATGAGAAAAGCGCGAAAGGCACGCTGAGCGGCAGCGTCAGCATGATGATGAACGGATAAGTGAAGCTCTCAAACTGTGCCGCCAGGACCATGTACATGAAAATAGATGCCAGCAGCATCGCCAGCAAAAGATTCCAGGTGGTTTCTTCCAAGACTTTCACTTGTCCGGAAAAGAGATACGAGTAACCAGCCGGCAGTCCGACTTCCTTGATGGACTGCACGGTGTGTGCCGCGGCCAAATCAAGCGGATAGCCCGAAGCAACGTTGGCGTAGACACTGACTTGAAATTCACGGTTGTAGCGCTGGAGGGAAGCAGGCCCGGCACCGCGCCCGATGGTGGCGACATTTTCGAGGCGCACCTGCCCCAGTTTCGTTGAGGGCACCATCATTCGCGCCAGGACATCAAGATTATCCCGCTGCTCCGGCAGCAATTGCATCGTAACGGGATACTGTTCCGAGCCTTCCTTGAACCTAGTAATCTCGTCCTCGCCGGAATAAAACAATCTGACGGCATCGCTCACGTCGGTCATGCGCACACCGATATCCGCGGCTCGCTGCCGGTCCACTTTCACTTGAAGTTCCGGTGTGTTGAGGTTCAGGCTGGGATTGACGTCTACAAGTTCCGGATAATTCATCATGCGGCCGGCCGCCTTCTTGCTGATCTCCGCGAGTTGCGTGAGCTCCGGTCCGCGAATGACCGCAGCGATGGGAAAATAGATTTCACCGCCAAGCACCGAAGGCAAGCGCACGTTGTAGGTCATGTTCCGGTAAGTGGAAAGAATTCCGCGAACGGCAGTGGCCATCTGCGTGTGGCTGCGGCTTCGCTCGCTGCGCGGCACCAGCACGATGAAAAAGTGCGCGTGATTCGTGGGCCCGTGCGTGAACGATTGGACGAGTGCCACCTCCGGCAAGGCAATCACGTGCTCGGCAATATCCTGCGCGAGCTTGGTGGTTTTCTCGAGCGAAGTGCCTTCGGGAAGCGTATACGAACTGATTAGCTCGGACTGGTCATCGGCGGGAATCCAATCGCGTCCCACCAGGCGATAGAAACCGAAAGTGGAGAGAAAAGTCGCGAGGCAAATCAGAAGGATGGCGCGCCGCTGCGCGAGAGACCAGTGCAACATCCTCAGGTAGAGCACCTCCACCGAGTGCAGGAACCCTTCGGAGTGCGCTTTCTTTTCTGCACCGCCTAATTTGAGGAAACGCGAACTCATCATCGGCGTCAGCGTGAAGGCCACCAACAGCGAGACCAGAATGGCCATGGCCATTGTCCATCCGAAAGAATTTACGTACTTGCGTGCATAACCGGTCATGAACGCGATCGGCAGAAAGATAATTACCAGCGAGAGAGTCGTGGCCATCACCGCCAGCCCAATCTCCTTGGTGGCCTCGATGGCCGCGCGAACGCGGTCTCTTCCCTTCTCTTCCATAAATCGAAAAATGTTCTCGAGGACGATGATGGCGTCATCGATGACGATTCCAACGGCCAGCGTCAACGCCAGGAGCGTGATGTTGTTCAGTGAAAAGTCCATGCCCCGCATCAACGTAAAAGTCGCAATGATGGAAGCGGGAATGGCCACGGCCGCAATCAGCACCGCGCGCCAATTTCGAATGAAGAGCCAGACAACCATGCTTGCCAGAATGCTGCCAAAAATCAGATGCTCAATCAGCGAATGCACGGAAGCCTTGATGAAGTCGGAGATATCGTGGACCACTTGAAGTTGCACGCCGGGTGGCAACTGGGCGCGCAATTCCGCGAGCTTGCTTCTGACGTCGTCTGCTACGCGCACAGTGTTGGCGCCCGATTGGCGCAGGACCTGAATGGCGACGACGTCTTGTGCCGCAGTTCCCTTTCGAAAGAGGGCCGACCAGGTTCGCAGTTCCTGTGCGCCATCCTCGACTTGCGCCACATCGCGGACGCGCACCGGCGTGCCGCCGCGCGTCCCGATCACGATTTCGCCGAATTGTTCCGCGGACGTGACGCGCCCCAGCGTGCGAAGCCCCAGTTCCTGGGGACCGGTGATCATGCGGCCGCCCGGCGCTTCGATGTTCTCGCGTTGCAGCGCCGAACGAACATCAAGAACCGTGAAGTTGTGGGAGGTAAGCTTTTGCGCGTCCAGCAAAACTCGGATTTGGCGGCCCTGCCCTCCATTGAGATCAACGCTGCCCACTCCATCCACGGCTTGAATAGCGCGACGCACCTGCTTGTCGGCAATTTCGGTCAGCTCGCGGCGGCTCATTGGGCCGCTGATGAGAAGCGTCATGATGGGATCGGACTGCGGATCCAGCTTGGTGATGATGGGAGGAAGAGTGTCGCGCGGCAGCCGGTCAATGGCTCCGGCAACCTTTTCACGGATGTCCTGCGCCGCGCCTTCAATGTCGCGTTCAAGGACAAACGTGCAGGTAATATCGGCAAAGCCTTCGAAGGAATAGACGGTGATTTCGTCAATGCCGCTTACAGAAGAGATGGCATCTTCAAGCGGCAGGACCACACCTGTGACCACCTCTTCGGGAGTCGCGCCAGGCAGCCGGACTTTCACATTTACTGTTGCTGGGTCGGCTTTGGGAAAAAGGTCGACGGCCAGACCCCGGTAGGAAAACACGCCCAGCGTCACGAGAAACGCAATCAGCATCACCGTGAAGACGGGGTACTTTACGCAGGTTTCGGCGAGCTTCATCAGTTCATCTATGCAAGACGGATGCGTTTACTTTTCACGCTGGGATTACTTCGCAGCCGGTGCAGTCCCTTCGGGTTGTTCTCGAACGATGGAGCCATCGCGCAAATCACCGGAAATGGCCACGGCCACTTTGTCGCCCGGTTTCAGCCCTTCGGCAACTTCAAAACGCCGTCCATGTTCGTCTTCAGTCTGGCCCGCGGGGCGAATCTGATGCTCCGAGACGCGATTGCCGTTCAACAGAAAAACTTTGTAGACGCCATAGCGATAATTCACGGCTCGTTCGGGAAGAAAGATGGTTTTCTCTTCTTTCTCGCTGGGAATGGACGCTTGCAGAAAGAAGCCGGGTTTCAGCCTCCCATCCAGATTCACAAGGAGAGCTTCCGCTTCAAAAGTGCGCGAATCTTGTTCCACCGCGGGATTGATGCGCGAGATTTTTCCTTGAAAAGTTTCGCCGGGAAACGCTTCCACGTGCAGATCGACAGTGGCGCCGTCCCGCACCCAACCTGCCCATCGCTCCGCCACAGCCAGACGCGCACGCAAGTGGTCCGTTCGAACCAGCACCATCACCGGACTCTGCACCTTCACATATTCACCGGGATGCACGTTCCGCGCTTTGATGGCGCCGGGAAATGGCGCGCGAATGGCTGCGTCAGCAAGCTTTTTTTCGGACAGCCTCTCGCTGGCTTCGCTGGAAATCAGCAGCGCCTTCAGCCGGTCGACTTCCTGGAGCGCAACGGTGTAAGTCGCCTTGGTGCTCTGGAAGCGGCTGGCCGCTTCATCGAGTTGCTGCTGGGAGATAAGATTGTCCTTGTACATTTGCTGCGCGCGGCTGTATTTGCGATCGGCGTCAAACAGGTCTGCTTCCGCGCGTTGCACGGAGGCAATCTTTTTTGGATCGGTCGGGGGAGGATCGTTCGGGCCGATACCTAGTTGCGCGCGGACCTGCGTCACAAAGCCACGCTGGCGGTCCACTTCAAATTGCAATTCTTGCGGGTCGAGTGCAATGAGCGCCTGGCCTGCTTTGACATTGTCGCCGACATCGGCAAGGACTTCGGCCACGCGGCCTTCGACTTGCGAACTCAGCGTGCTCTCTTCAAACGCGTAGAGCGATCCCACCGCCTGGATGCGCCTCCGCGCCGTCTCCTCGGCAACGGTGTAGAAGTGAACGGGAGTAGGGTGCGCCGCATCCCCCAAAACGCTAGTCGTATGGGTCTTCGAACACCCGCCGGTTAATACCGTAGCCAACACCACGGACGGGACGAGGTAGCCTACTCCTCGCCGAAAATAGCGTTTTCGGTCTATTCTCCGTTGCACAGTGGCTGGCAATCCCCCGTCTTTAGCGTTTTGACGTGTGACCATGGCCAAACGTCTCGGCCTATGCACGACGCCAAGATTGTACCAGCGTAGATGCAGGAATCGACACTACCAATGCGGTTGGGAGCGTGAGCAACGTGCCTCTCGTAAGTGCAATATTTGGTCGCGTGAGTTAGACCTCTTCGCCGGCTTTTTGCGAAGATGCCGTTTTGGGTGAACCGACCCACTTGGGGACTTGATGCCATCCTCGCAATCCAGTCGATCTAGGGGCCTTCTCCGCGCGCCCGCAGTAGACGCCGTTTGCGTGACGCCGCTTCTGATCTCCGGGCTGGCCATGATTAGCTCGCTCAGGCCATTGCATTCCGATCTCATTGCGAGACTGCCCAGCGAAAAGGGAAGACATCGATTCGGCGGAGAACGTCAGGGTCTAGCTTTACAGCGAGATCTTGATAACGGCGATCCTTATATTTCACCGCCGCCACCGCCAGCGCCGGAGAGATTTCAGCGGCTTTGAATTCTATGATTTGCTGATAAGGCCATTTCTGCTCGCCTGTCGCAAACGGAACCAGATAATCAAGAGCCTGGCGAATGCTGCGGCCATCCGCCGTTCGAAAATTCCAGAGGTCCACTCCCACGTTTTCTCCAAGTAGTCCCAATTCGAAAAGACCCGCGAGATTCATCGTGCTGTAACCCAAGGCCTTGGTTCTCTCCAGTTCCAATGGTTGCCGGCCATCGGGTTCGATCTGTATGGCAATCCGCCTCTCGCCGGCCGACTGAAGAATATTTCGCGCGATATCCGGCTTGCTAACGAACAGAGCAAGAGATGCGATTTGCACGTCATAGTAACTTCCGTGGTTGTTTTTCGCGGCGGCTTCATCCTTTCCGTTCTGCGAATGCATCATCCAGTCAAGGAACTTGGCGCACCACTCTTCCATTCCTTTCTGATCCACCGCGGCCCACGATTTCGACCGGCGCAACAATCCAATGGCATCAACGAGCCGGTAAATGTCACGGGTTTCGATCAGCCCGGTGCCACGCCCCGTGTTGATTCCACCAACGCCTTGCGCGAACTCCAAATTCGGTTTCATCCGAGTCTCAGGGTTCAGAAACCACGTGCGCAATAACTCGGTCGCATGTGCAGCATAGGCCTCTTCGTCGAAAAAGTAATAGGCGAATGCAAGCGCGTGAGTAGCCGAGATTACTCGGTCCATGTTCTTGTGGTCTTGAACCTGCTCAATTTGCGGATTTACCTGGCCATCGCGACGGATATATGGCAATCCTTTCGGTTTGCTCAGGTCCGGCCACCAGTACGGCGCGAGGCTCATATAGTCGTGCTTATCTCCGCTAGGCGGATCTATGGATTTGTCTACCACGGACAGATTCTTTTGTATAAGTGCTGCATCCGCATCCTTCCGCAGTTGCTCGAGGGCCGGGTCTTTCAGTCTCCCCGATGCGATCTTGCCTCGTAACTCCTGCAACGTCGCCGCGGGCAATGAAAATACTCGGAGCGAATTTTCAGACTGCCGCGATTGTGTTTTCTGTGCCCGGAGAGCACCAGCGTAAATTGCGAAAACACCCATACCAAGGACAAGGGCAGGAAAGGTTCTTTTCGTTAGCAGGAGCTCTTTAATTCTGCATCCTGCCTGTATTAGCTGGTCCAAAGTAGAACCTCGACCACATAATACTATTTGCCGGTCAGAGATGTTGCAGGTCCAGAGGGAATTTTTGACGGCAGCGGAGCTGTAAGGCTTAGACAGCTTCGCCGACAATACCTAATAGACAGTGGCCTCACCTAAGGCGCTGTTCTCCAGTCGGGTCAAGCCACCTTCCCAAGGGCCGCTAATCGCCGTTACCTCCGGAGGTGGGATTGAAATAGTCCCTGTGGCACCTCTTGCCCAGAAGAAGTCTGGGGAAATGAAAACCCGATCACCAACTGAGAGTTTTGTGGCCACACAACCCTCTGGAATGTTCCGTCTACTCAATCGTGCCATGGATTTCTTAAGGCATCCAACGCGGAATGGATACGTGGTCTAACTCATCTGATAAGCACGCCTTCCTGGTAACTTGTGTACCGGGACTTCTCCGGTAACCGCGTTGAACGTAGCCGCTGGCGCGACGGACGCTTCGCGTGCTATGCTCCTCACGTCATGCCGCAAGGTAGAGTCCATAGCCGTTAGACCGGGTCCAGCCATTAGCCCGCATCCACCGCAACCGCCAGCGGCCACCTTCAAACGGCTCTATCGAACGCGCGCAGAGCACCTCGCCCGGACTGCACGCTTTTGTGAAAACGCGCCTCCGATAGAGCACTAGCGTTAATCAGGGATAAAAATGCAATCAGGGACAAAAATGCAGAGCAGACAAGGTCCACGCAGGGTGCGTTTGTCGCGAACGAGACGGGCCGAGGAATGAGTGGGAATTAGTCACCGGAAATGATCAGTTGGGTGTCGGTGTTGCCGCACATCCCGTAGACGGTGCCGGGGGTGCAAGCGCCGACGGAGTAGGTGTAGCAGCCGGGATGCTTGGCGGTGACGGTAATGGGGCGATCAGAGCCGCCTATGATGGCGCCCTCGTGATCGAAGGGATCGGTAGTGCCGAAGTCGATGACGAAGCCGGTGTTCTTGGAACTGCTCGTAAATGTGACGGTGGTGCC
>WNGO01000243.1_pt1 | contig 33760 bp, 22 predicted proteins | sample 5400511 | NCBI WGS metagenome assembly WNGO01 (sample SAMN13153380, study PRJNA577476) | soil metagenome | isolation source: 20 cm soil or saprolite under Garry oak tree replicate 2 | place: USA:California | collected 2016-06-15 | reverse complement strand
AAACCATACCGAACCTACCTTCCCGAACAAGATTTGCTTTTACCTCCGAGCCTGCGCGAATGGTTGCCGGATGACCACTTGGTTTATTTCGTGTCCGACGTGGTGGACCAGTTGAACCTTTCGGCGATCGAGTCCGTGTATGAGGAGGATGATCGGGGACAACCGCCGTATCATCCGCGGATGATGACCAAGATCTTGCTCTATGGGTATTGCGTGGGAGTATTTTCGTCGCGCAAGATCCAGAAGCATTTGGTGGAAGACGTTGCTTTTCGCGTGCTGGCGGCCGGTAATCAACCAGATTTCCGGACCATCTCGGATTTTCGGAAGCTACACCTAAAGGCGCTGGAAGAACTGTTCCAGCAGATGTTACGGCTGACGCTGGAGACGGGGACGATGAAGCTGGGGCGGGTGGCACTGGATGGGAGTAAGGTCAAGGCCAACGCGAGCAAGCACAAGGCCATGAGCTACGGAAGGATGGACGAGACGGAGAAGCGGCTGCGGGAAGAAGTGCGCAAGTTGTTGAGGCAAGCAGAGGCTACGGACAAAGAAGAGGATCAGCGTTACGGTGGGGATCGCCGGGGAGACGAGTTGCCAGAAGAGTTGCAACGAAGGGAAACGCGGATCGCCCGGATACGGGAAGCCAAACGCGCGCTGGAAGAGCGGGCGCGCGAGCAAGCCAGGAGCGAGGGGAAGGATGCCAAGAAAGCGCAGCCCGCGCAAAAAGCGCAATACAACTTTACCGATCCCGAGTCCCGTATCCTGAAAGGGGCGGATGGATTTGTACAGGGCTACAACACACAGATCGCCGTCGAACCGGCCTTTCAATTGATCGTAGGACAGCAGGTCACGCAAGCCGCGAATGATAAACAGCAGCTGGTGCCGTTGCTGGAGAAGATCAAGGAACAGTCGGGACAAAAGCCGCAAGGAGTTTTGACCGACAGTGGATATTGCTCGGAGGAGAACCTGAAGTACCTGAATAAGCGGAAGATAGAAGGATTCGTAGCGACGGGAAAGCAGAAGCACAACGAACGGCGCGAACCTTGCAAACCAGGGCCGTTACCGAAGGGAGCTAGCCGAGTCCAGCAGATGGAACGGAAGCTACAGACCCCGGTTGGGGCAGCGGTGTATGCGACGCGAAAATTCATCGTGGAGCCGGTATTCGGACAAATCAAACAGGCGCGCGGATTCCGACAGTTTCTCTTACGCGGACTGGAGAAAGTACGCGGGGAGTGGGCACTGATCTGCATGACTCACAACATTTTGAAGTTTCACAAGATCATTTGCAGTGGATAGCACGACGACTTGCGGGGCAAGCACGCGAAAAGCGGTTACTGGAAGTGATTTTTTGAATACAAAGTAATTCACGGAACCAGATTCAACTCCCCATAGGATTTCTGCTAGCCACACGAATCAAAAACGCCCGGCCCGGCGCCATTAAATGCGAAATCTCGGACACGCTCCTAGCGTCCAGCGGATATGAGACAAGAACGCTTGGTTTCCGACCAGGCGCTCTTATGAGTTTCGCGTCACTCTCGTGTGATATAAATCGTTGATTCTAAAGAAGGTGGTCGGGGCGAATGGATTTGAACCATCGACCTCCTGGTCCCGAACCAGGCGCGCTAGCCAGGCTGCGCTACGCCCCGACCGTAAAGCGGAGTTGTCCGCCTCAAACTTCTCACCCAGATTAGCATAGCTCTCCACCCGCGGCTATACGAGGCTTGTCCTGTGTCTTCTGGAGTCGTGTCCTTTGCGCAGGGCCTGCGGTTCGCCGGTTGATCGCTTGAGGTACTTTCAACTGACGGCTCGAATCTTGCTCACTATTCTTGGTGGCAATGGCGCGCTTCCTCTTCTTCCCTCGGCGCGATTGTTTATGCCGACCGCGCCCATCTCGGCGCGGGAAATGCTTCCGCAGGCACTACCATATTCCCAGGCGACAGGTTGCGCACCCAACCGGGCGGCAGTCTTCAGATCCGCGCTGGCGCGGCGCGTCTGTTGCTCTTCGGCTCCAGCAGTGCCACTTTAACTCTAGAAAACGACCGTCCCGCCGCCATCCTCACGACTGGCTCTGCCATTTTCTCCACCGCGAATTCCAAGGCTTTTTGCCGTCCATGTCGTCGCGGCAGTAATTCGCCCCAGCACCGACCAGCCCACCATCGGACAAGTCATGGCCCTGAATCCCAAGGAATTCCTGGTCAAGAGCATTCGCGCCTCGCTGTGCATAGCCGTCGAGGCTCGCGTTTTTGGTCGCGGTAGGGACGCCAGTTGCCCAGCGCCCCCCGCACAGATCCGCGCAGGCAGTTTTTCCGCACGCGGCTCTTACCGTGGATGCTTAGCGTCGAAACGCAAGTGGGGATACGGATGAAGGATTTTGGGCAAAGGGAGCCATTGAGCTACAAATTGGTCCATGAGCTCCCTGGTGATCCGACTCCTCTGGCTGCGACGACGGATCACCCTCAACCAGAGCTTGCTCACCTCGAAACGAAAATTGCGAAGACTGACTATGTTGCCGGGAACAGCATGATAGTTGAAGTAGCCCTGTACCACGCTCCTCAACCATTTCCCAACTTCCGCCAGTGGCTGATGCATAAGCCCCCGAAGTACCTCCCTGACCTGCTTCAGTTTGGCCAGGAGTCGCTTACGGATGGTCTTGCGCATCACGAGGAATTTGCCGTTCTTCCTGGTCTGTCCACAAATATGCGTGAACCCCAGAAAGTTAAATGTTTCCGGCTTTCCTTTCCCTCGCTCCTTCCGGTTCGTTGCGGCAAAACGCCCGAATTCAATCAGGCGTGTTTTATCTGGATGTAGTTCCAGTCCGAACTTCTGCAGTCGTCCCCTCCATTCTTGGAGAAACCGCTCTGCGTCGGCGCGATACTGAAACCCCAGCACCATGTCGTCGGCATAACGAACCACGATGATTTCTCCCGTGGCTCGGTGCTTACGCCAGTGCTGTACCCAAAGATCGAAAACGTAATGCAGGTACGCGTTCGCGAGCAGCGGCGAAATCACTCCCCTTACGCAAAAGGTAACTTTGATCATCTGGCCGACTTGGCGGCGAACCGCCGTTTTGTGGGGGGCCCGATGGGACTGGGATGCTGTGACGAATGATGATGGTGGTGTCCCCCACCAGCACGTCTTTGACCACGAGCCGGACGATTCGCTGGCGCTCCGTGACATTAAGCGTCTCAGCGGCACTGCGCAAGCGTGCGAGGAACGCCGTGAGAGTCTCCGCCAGTCGCAGGAAGGCTGCCCGATCGTTGGTCTGGTCAGCGATCGCCTGCAGTTCAGCACGAAGGGTCTGTTCACGCTGGCGCAGCGCAGGCATTCGTTCGCGCAACTGCTCGATCGACAAGAGCGCTTCCTGGTAGGCGTTGAGAAGTCGTTCCACGCCTTTGCCAACATGCGTCAACTCTCTCTGCAGACTCTGCTCACGTTTTTGGGTCGGATCGCACGAGCGCGCTGCTGCCAGCCGGCGGTCAAGTTCCTGCTGGATCAGCGTCGGGTCTTCCAGCAGTCGGATCACCTCGGTCCAGACGATCTGATCGAGGAGATCCTGTCGGACCAGGCGGCGGTTGTCACACATGGGACCGCCCAGTTTTCGCCAGCCATCGGAGCCAATACATTTGTAGTAGTGGATCTTGCGTGCGCTCGTGCGCGTTGATACGCGCGAGAAGGCGTAGCCGCACTTCTGACAGCTGACCAGCCCCTGCGCCACACTCGGCTCGATGGTGCGACGGCGCGATCGTATTTTGTTCTCCTGGAGAAGCTCCTGGGCACGAGCGAAGCGATCTTCGCTTACCAGGGCTGGCACGGGGATCTCGATCCACTCTTCGCGCGGGCGCTCGTGGCCTGCTGTAGTGCTGGGCGTAATCACACCCCGCCGACGCAGTTGGCGAAGAACGCGCGTCCGTGCAGAGACGCGCGTCTTGCCGAAGCAGGCGAAGCCGCGATACGCAGAGTTGCGCAGTATGGCCCACACGGTCGAGCGTTCCCAGCGGGCGCTTGCCTTGCGGGTCGGAATGCCTTCGGCGTTGATCCGGCGGGTCATCTCGCCGATACTGAGTCCCTCCACCGTGTACATCTCATATATGCGCTGCACTACACGAGCCTCGGCTTCAAGCACGGTGTACGCGGCGGGCGCCTCGTCGGTCTTGCGAACATAGCGGTAGCCATATGGAGCGCCGCTCATCACGCTAACCTCGCCCGAGTGGGCCCGGTGTCGCTTACCGCGACGCGATCGCTCCAAGATCTGCGCCCGCTCATATTCGGCGATCATGCCTTGAAACTGCACCAGCAGTTGATCTTCCGCGCTGGCACCCTGCGGCGCTTTAACAAACAGCGTCTCTACTCCGTGGCGGGCGAGCTCCTCGGTCAGCAGGATCTGGTACGCGTACTTGCGGCTCAAGCGATCCGGAGAGTATGCGAGCACCACCTGGATCTGTCCTTCGGCGGCGAGGTCCCGCACACGCTCCAGGCCTGGGCGCTCGAGCGTCGCTCCACTATAGCCTTCATCTTCGAAGACCCACTCTTTGGGTACCTCCAGATCGTGGGCCTGGGCGAACTCGATCAGCGACGCCGTCTGGCTCGCGATCGTGTTCTCCTCGCGCTGCTGCTCGGACGAGACCCGCGCGTAGATTGCCGTCATCCTCATCATCGAACTCCTTTACGCGCCCACCGACGGGGCGCTCCCGACGGGGCACCAGAATATCGTAGGCTTGGGCGAGTTTCGACTCGCGCAGGCGATCAAACGCATAGTCGACGTGGATTTGAAGCGGGCCGCTCCTTGCGCGCGGCTCAGCCATGCTTTTTTAGAGCAGCTAGAAACGCGTTCAACGCGCGTGTCACGATCGCTCCGATAGTCAGACCACTGCTTCTCGCATACTTCCGCAACAGACGTACTGTGCTCGGCGGAAGCTTGAGCGTGATCGGCACCGTAGCCTCCGTGACTTCGACCGGCCGGTCGAGGTGGGAGGCTTCCTCCAGGTACCGGTATGCTTGACGCTCGGACAGGTCGAACTCCCGTGACAAACGCTGCACCGCCTCGGGCAACGCGATAAGGCGCTCGAGCAGGCCGTGAGCGGTGTTCAACTGCCGAGCTTTGTCCGCTTTGGTCGAACGAGCCATCTGTCATAAACATATTACCTCTTAAGACGAAAGTCAAGCACTGGAGAACTCGCCCGCCAGCCTGTGACCACCCGTTCAAATTGGAAGTTACCTTTTGCGTAAGGGGAGTGATCACCGAGCCCTGCGGAGTCCCCTTTTCCGTCTCCGACCATTCCCCATCTTCGAGTACGCCGGCCCTCAGCCATTTCTTGATCAGGCGAAGGATCCGTCGATCCCCGATTCGATGCTGGAGAAACTTAACCATCCATTCGTGCGAGAAAGACCCATAGCAGTCACGAATGTCAGCATCCAGCACCCAATTCACTTTCTTACTCATGATCCCCACCCAGAGCGCGTCCAACGCATCGTGCGTGCCGCGTCCAGGTCGGAAACCATATGAGACGCCCAGGAAGTCCTCCTCGTAGATTTGATTGAGGACTCTCCCCGCCGCGTGCTGAACGATTTTGTCCTCCAGGGCAGCTATGCCCAGTGGTCTCTGTCGTCCATCCGCTTTGAGGATGTAGGCTCTCTTGGAAGGGAGCGCTCGATAGGTACCCCGGTGCACGCGACTGTGCAAATCCTCCAGCCGTTTGTCCAGGTCCCTTTCATATTCCTGCCACGTCAACCCGTCCACTCCCGGTGCAGCTTCCCGCTTCAAGGCATAGAAGCTGTCCGTAAGGAGCGCCACGGATACGTGGTGCAGTAGCGCAGTGAATCGTAACCGCTTATCCCTCTTTGCTGCTTCCCGCACACGTTGCAGCCCTGCTAACGCGTTCCCCCAGCTTTGCATCTGGGACGCGGCCGTCTGCCCCATGTTCTCCCTGGTCGGTCGTCTTCCCTCCGCACCCTCCGCCGACGACTTTCCGTCCTTGTTCGGGTGCTTCCCAGGTAATACACGACCGTCCGACTCCCCACCAGCGTTCATGTTGGACTTGTGGTTCATCACCTTCTCCAACCGGCCCGCTCACTATTTCGTGTCGGGCACTGGTAGGGTCTCCCGGTTCTCGGGCGAGGAGTTTCCATGCATGCGGGGGTCTCCGACCTCGCAGAGTCCGAGTGATGCTCGCGCTGGCGTATCTCTCGGTGTTGCCTTCCGCTCGTGGAGACGGCGTCGGCACTCTGGTTTCTAAGAATTTCGCGGCTCGATACCCCGCCTGCATGTGCCCCTGTCAACGCTTCGTACCCAGCCTTACGACTGTCCACGCATGACTCGGGGTCGGTGTGGCTCGCTAGGCCTTCACCGTACGGCTCTTTCATCCGCACCTCCACGCCGGTTTATCCCGGCGCTTCCTCCACGCTTCCTTCAGACCCCGCCTCGCGGCGACGCCCTTGCGCTTCGCTATCACTTCACCTCTATCAGGTTGTGAAGAGGACTTACACCTCCAAGCTGTCGAACATGCGCGGCGTACAAAGAATACCGCCGGGAAACGAGAGTTTCCCGGCGGCGTTTTTTAGTGGGACGTTCTCAGCCCCTCCAACGTCGACCCACTGCTAGAACGAAAAGCGGGCGCCCACCTGCATCACTCGAGGCTGGCCCTGGATCTGGGTGAAGTTTGACCAGTTGTCCGGAGCGTTCAGCCCGCGTAACGCTGGATCGCGGGCTACGCCGGATCCCGTGCGGCCCCCGTCAATCAATCCAAAACTCTGATGGTTGGCAACGTTGAATACATCCCAACGGAGCTGCAGGTGGAGCTTCTCGCTCATGTTGAAGGTCTTCGCTAACCCGAGATCCACGTTCGTGTATCCCGGATAGCGCAAGTAATTCCGCGGGCCAGTTTCGCCGGGATAAGCGTTCCGGAAATTCTGGTAAATCGCCCTGATATCGCAGCCGCTGCCACCGAAGAGTTTTGGTGCTCCAGTGCCAGCGGGGCCTGGAGTTCCAATACGCGTCGGGCAAGTTTGAATCGGACTTATGGGAGTCACGTTGGCTTGGTCGTTCCAGTTCGTTGCCCAGCGAGCGTCGTCGAAAGGTGAGGAAACTGACAATCCGGTGTTCCAACGGAAGATGCCGGCGATTTGCCAGCCGCCAAGGATCGCCTGCACCGCCCGATTGTCCGTGTTCACGAGGGCTCTGCCCTTGCCAAAGGGCATCTGCCACACGGCAGAGGCATTGATGAGGTGCCGGATATCGAAGTCGGAGCTTGCGTAGTTGTCCCGCTGGCGAATGGGATTCTCGATAAATGGTCCGCTGTTGTTTTGGCTGCCATAGCCAAAGTCCGTTTGCAAACCGGAAGAGTCATCTAATGAGTGGGAAAAGCTGTAATTGAGGTCCAGGGTCAAACTATTTAGGCGCTGTCGCAGAGAAACCGCCAACGCATGATAATTGGAATTTCCAATCGTGCTCCACGCAGATAGTGCTCCATATTGCGGTTGCATGAACCGGGTAGGAAATAGAGGAGTATAGGGGAGCGGGCAAGGGGTTGAAGGACAGTTGAACACTCCCGCCGCCACCTGATCTATCAAAGCCTGCGTATCTGTCCAGTCATTCCCCGAAAAGAAGCCACACGCGTTCGATGGTGTTCGGGTTTGCATGGCGTAAAACAGTTGCGTGTTCGACCAGGCTGGATTGAAACCGGGGTTAGGATCTGAAGCGCTGCAAACGGGATCCAAACCAAAAGTGTTGTTCATGATTGACGCTAGGCCTGCGGGAAACAGGTTTTCAAAGAAAGGAATGGAAGCAATCTGGCTGGTATCTGTTCCTTTCTGACGCTGCTTCTCTAGCATCGTTGCGGCCGTGTACCAGTCCATCCCGCTCTTGGGATCACGAACGTCATTGAAGGCCATGGCGTCCCGGCGGGCCAGCAGACTGCGTGCCATCCGCCCGATGTAGGAGACGGATAGCGTGGTGCCTGCGCGCATCTGACGCTCGTAGGTCAGATTCCAAACGTACTCGGCGGGCGCATGCAGATTTGAATCCACACCGGTCTCGATGCGCTCTCCTTCATCGATCGGCTGAGACAGTGGGAATTGCAGATTGGCCGGTACAACGACCTTCGGCAGTGACCGGACGTCTAAATTAAAACCAGTAAACAATGGTGCTAACGGTGACGTACTACCCGCAACGGTATCGTAAGTGTTCGCAGGGGTCGTGTAGTTCGACGTGAAACCGAGGGTGTTATTCAAATCCCAGTCCACTGCCAGAGCTTGGCCGTAGTAGTCGTTTGTTAAAGCGAAGCCGCCACGCAAGACGGACTTGCCACTATCACCAAAAAGGGAGTGCAGCAGCCCGCCAGAATAGTTCGGGGACCAAGCCACGGCGATGCGCGGTTGGAAGTTGTTCTTGTCCCAGTTGTACATCGGCTTTCCGCCGTTGACCGGGCCGGAGCGATTGATGACGACGGGGGCACTGAAGTTATTGCCCTGAGCCGAGGCCGCGAGGCGCTCCTGAAAATAAGTTCCAAGAGGCACATTGGGCTGCACTTCAAACCCCTGCGTTTCGTACACAGGGCGCTCCAGGCTGTAACGAAGCCCCAATGTAAGAGTGAGGTGGGGACGAATCTTCCAGGAGTCCTGGAGGTATTCCTCGTAGGCTTGCGTGGCAAAGTCTCGCGTAGTTGGCACGCCTGCGGCTAATAAACTGCCATCCTTGCCGAAAGTGAAGTCTGCCGTATATTGCGAGAGTCGCCCGATTATGGCCGTGGCAGCGTTTTGCACTTCCGCGATGGAGTTTAGGGATTCGTCGCACGGAGGAGGATTAATAGTCACCCCATTCTTATCCTTACAGGCCCTGTCATCGCCAGGTAGATGGTTTGCGCTTAAGTAGCTTTGGAACTGGTTTGAAACATGGTCTCCGGCACCGAGATAAAACGAAGGGTTGGTGACCGCGTTATCAAAAGCGTTCGCGAAGTCTACGCGGCTGTTGCTAATCAACCGGACGTTGGCCCCAAACTGCAAGGTGTGTTTTCCATGGATCCACGAAACATCATCCGTGATGTTGTGGACGGGCGTCACGCGGGTAAGGGTATGGGTTTCGCTATTGGGTTGAAACACGAAACGGAATCTGATGTCATTCCCGCTGCTGTCCCCGCCCTGCGTGAATGCCTGGCGTGTTAAGCCGTACCGCAAATTGTTCACCCAATTGTTTCCGATGGCCCAGGTGTGACCGACAGCCAATCCTCGCGGATGGCTCCACACGCCTGGAGAAGGCGTATCGGGGAGGTACTGAGCAAGTGCTTCGGTATCGCTAATGTAGTTCAGCCGGACGAAAAGGGTTTGCTTGCTGTTCAAGGTATAGTCAAACCGCGCGATGCTCGAGTTTAATCTTACGGGCGTGGGAGCGTTGAAGCGGAAGCCGCTGGTATTCAACTGGTCGCCCACTGTCGTATCGTTTGCCGGATACTTGGCAGCGGCCGCGGCCAGAGCAGCCTGAGCGGCAGGGTTAATGCCAGTGTCTTGATACGCCTGTTGATTCTGAGTCAGATTCAGGAAGGCTTGCGCTGTTGTGTTGCAGGTCGCGTCTGTGCAATACGTATAGTTGATTATTCCTTTTCCTAAACTAGGCAAGGGAACAGTTCTGGTCACACCTTTCGCTGTGGCGTCTCGGCGGCCTTCGTAGCTATAGAAAAAGAACAATTTATTTTTTAGGATCGGGCCACCGAGCGCCCCGCCAAACGTGTTCCGGACCAATGGCGTACGGGGAGTCCCCGAGGCGTTGCTGAACCAGTCGTTCGCCTCGAAAAGCGTGCCGCGGTAAAATTCAAACGCCGCTCCATGCCAGGTGTTCGAGCCTGATTTGGTGACCAGATTGACTTGTGCGCCCGACGAACGGCCCTGGTTTGCGTTTCCATTCGCTGTCGTGACGCGGAATTCCTCAATTGCCTCCGAGTTGAGACGCAGAACCGGGCCTGACGTGATGCTGCCCCCAAACTGGCCGATCACTTGGGTGTTGTCATTTGCGGCTATCGAGGCATTTCCAGTTTGCGCGTTGTTGATGTCCACGCCGTCGAGAGTAACGTTCGACTGGTCGGCTCGGGACCCGGTGACGTAGCCCTCCTGAGTGGTACCAGGCTGCAGACTGAGCAAGTCCGACACATTGCGCCCTTCCAGCGGGAGCTGGCTAATTTGACTCGAATCGAAGACGTTTCCGAGTGAGGCATCCTGGGTGTTGATGACGGAGTCTTGAAGGCTGGCCCTCACCTCAACCACCTGGCTGATCGCCCCAACGCTCATTTGCACGTTGGTCTCGGTTTGTTTGCCGATTAGGGCTCGCACATTGTCGATGACTGTCTTGCTGAATCCCTTGGCTTCGACCTCGAGCCGGTAATCGCCAGGTGCGATCAAGTCAAACACGTAGGCACCTGTGTTCGTTGACTCCACACTCCGCGTGGCGTTGGTCGCAATGTTTGTGATCGTGACCTTCGCGCCAGGAACGCCTTTACCCTGCTGGTCGGAGACTATTCCGCTTATGGCGGAGGTTCCTGTTTGGCTCTGCAACATCGACGCGCAAAATAGCGTGCAAACCAGCACCGCGAAACTGGCAAAGAAAAATGGCCGCTTCATAAACTGCTCCTTTCGCGCACCACAATTGATGATCGAACCAAATTCAAAAGGAAGGTGCCGGACGAATGAGAAGCGACGCCGACCCGCCGCTGGCTCAAGAGCTTCAAAAGATAATGTCAATGATCCCCGGGCAACCTTACCCACCGCTCGACACAAGCTATTGTTGAGCTAGCTTTTAGTCCAAGTTGCCTGAGGATGTCAAGTAAAGTTGTTTCGATTTAATGCAGTCTCTTTTCGAGTGCATGGCCTGGCCAGGCCAATACCTGCCCTCTGCCTCGGATAGAATCATTTCTAGGGAGACCTGCGCGGCGAGTCTTTCTTGTCCCCTCGTCACGTTCCGGCAACTACGGACGGCTAACCTAGTTCTTTTCTAACTCTTGGTTTGTTTTTTCGCATAAACCCTACACGGGCAAATTCAGCGATGTCTTGAGAAAACCCTTTGGATTAAATGGGTCTTAAGCACTCTCTTACGCGCCAGTTTCCGGAGGTCCCTTGGAAATCAGTTAGGCTCCACACCCTCTCCACGGAACGTGGGGGTGGCACCCCCATTCGGTGGATGTAGTTCAGAAGAAATGATTTGCAAAATAGACTCCACGTAAATGATTGAAAAGAAAGGAAAACACGCGGCGCGAGGTGAGTTCCAGAATGGGAAGAGTACGTGCGGCACGCGGCCGCATCCGCCAAATTGTAGAACATTTCAAGAAGCGCAACAGCAGAAAAGAGCTTGCCTCGACACGCTGGAATGTTTCTATCTACCCTAAATGCAGCAGCTTAGCCTCAGTGATGGCAGGAATCGCCCGAATCGGCTCGAGAATGGACGACGACACTTTGCCGTCAACGCGAACGAGAGAGACAGCATCAGCGCCACGTTGCGCCTCGCGCCGACCGAGAGCAAACGTAGCGATATTAACGCCGAGTCTTCCCAAGGTCGTGCCGATCTGGCCGATGACTCCGGGCTCGTCGCGGTTTCGCAAATAGAGAATCGTGCCTTCGAGCTGCGCCTCCAGCGGAATTCCTTCGATATGCAGCACGCGCGGCGAGCCGTCATGGAGGACCGTGCCTTCCGCTGTGAAACCTGGTGCCGCCCCGGTTTTTTCGGGTAGAGCGGAGACTTCAAGAGTGTTAGGAAAGCCATGCTCGCGCCTGTGAGTCTCTTCTTCCACGGTCAGGCCTCTTGCCGCCGCCACTGCCGGCGCATTGACCACGTTCACCTTTTCGTCCAGCACGGCATTAAGCACACCTGCAAGCACGGCGCTGCGAAGCAGATGCGTGCCTACCTCCGCCACTTCGCCCGCATACCGAATGCGAATCCGCGCCGGCCGCGTCCCTGCCGCCTGCGAAACGAATGAACCCAGCCGCTCCGCCAATTCCAGATAGGGCCGCACGCGCCGATACTGATCCGGGGAAAGTGCCGGCAAGTTCACCGCGTTACGAATCACTCCTTCAACAAGATAATCCCGGATCTGCAACGCAACCTGGGTGCCCAGCTCTTCTTGCGCCTCGGCCGTGGAACCCGCCACGTGCGGCGTGGTGATTACGTTAGGAAGCCCAATCAGCGGACAATTTTTCGGCGGCTCCTCCGCAAAGACGTCCAGCGCCGCTCCTGCGACGTGGCCGCTCTTGATCGCCGCTGCCAGGTCGGCTTCGTTGATGAGCTCTCCGCGGGCAGCATTGATGATGCGCACGCCCTTCTTCATTTTCGCAATGGACCCGGCGTTGATCATGTCCCGCGTTTGCGGGCTCACGGCCGTGTGCAGTGAAATAAAATCACATTCCCCCAGAAGTTGCTCGAGCGGCACAAGTTCCACGGACAGTTCCCGTGCTGCTGCTTCGCTGATGAATGGATCGTATGCAACAACGCGCATATCGAACGCTTCCGCGCGCGAAGCCACTTCGCTGCCGATGCGCCCCAGACCAACGAGCCCCAAAGTCTTGCCGCGCACCTCGGCGCCTGAAGAGGATTTTTCCCAGCGGCCTTCGCGCATCGCCGCATCGAATTTTGGAAGCTGGCGGACCAGAGCCAGCAACAGCGCAAAGGTATGCTCCGCAACGCTCACGGAACTTCCACCAGGCGTGCTCATCACCAGAACGCCACGCCTCGTAGCTTCATCCAGCTCGATGTTGTCCACGCCCACGCCCGCGCGGCCCACGGCGCGCAATTTCTTCGCGCGGTCCAGCAATTCCGCGGTAACTTTCGTCGCGCTGCGCACAATCAGCGCATCCGCATCGACGATCTCCGCGTTCAGCGAATCCTTCGTCGTCATCACGACGCTCCAGCCCGGCTGCTCTTTCAGCTGTTGCACTCCCCGATCGCTGATCTTGTCCGCTACGATGACTTTCATTAGGCTCCGTCATTGCCGGCGGGTTTTTCCCCGCGCCGTGGAAGTAATCCAAAGTAGCGGGACCATCGCACGCTGTCAAATAACTACGGCTGCTATCGCGCCACGTTGCGCCAAACCATTTGTTCGCGAGCGATTTCTTGGTCTGCTATATTCAATGGAGCGAGGAGCTGAAGATGAGTCTTGCGGAAAAAATTCAGAAGGACCTGGTCGACGCCATGCGGGCCAGAGATGAGCTAAAACTCAGCGTCCTGCGAGGAATAAAGGCGGCCATCAAACACAAAGAAGTCGAAAAAATACGCGCGCTCGACGACGGCGAGTCCATTCAGATTCTCCAAACACTTGTAAAACAGCGCAAGGAGTCGATCGAGCAGTTCATCAAGGGCAACCGCCCGGAACTCGCCGACAAAGAAACCAAGGAGCTCGCCATCATCGAATCGTATCTGCCCGCCGGAGCCAGCGAAGCCGAAATGGACGCGGCCATCGCCAAGGCCATCTCCGAATCCGGCGCGAATTCCATCAAGCAGATGGGCGCGGTCGTGAAAGCCGCAAAGGCGGCCCTTGAAGGCAAGACCGTTGACGGGAAGATACTCAGCGATCGCGTGCGCGAGCGTCTCTCGAAGCTAGGCTGAGCATCCGCGTCCTTCGCTTGGCATGCCGCTCCCGGAAAATATCGCGTTGCGCTTCACGGAAGAAGACGCCGGCTATGTCACCGTGCGGCCCGTCGTGAAGCAAACGTTTCGCCTTGCGGAACTCGCGGATATGGTGGTCAGCGTGACGGGCAAAAACGCCGCCCGCGTGCAGCAGATTCTCCGCGCGGGCGCTGTCGTCTACAACGGTTATCGTTATTGGTGGGACGGTTTCGTTTCCGACGAAATCGAAGTCGCCGAACTTCTTGCCCGTTTTCCAGATGATGATCCCGCGCGCCCTTTCAACGCTGCGCAGGTAACTTCAGTGGCTCTCGAAATCGGCGGTGGTACACAACGCTCTTTGGTTAGTCTTTCGCAGGACGAGGCTTCAGCGAAGAAACTGTTTCAAAAGCAAAGTCCCTGGGAGATCCTGCTCACTGCGGCGAAAGACTCAACTCCTCGCTACGAAAAATATTCTCACGCGGAACGCGCCGATGTCTTCCGCGTCCATCTCTCTTTTGAAGTGGCTGCCTCGCTGATGAAACAAATGCTGGACGCTTCGCCACGCGCGCTTCGCAAAAAACTGGCTGCCTTGCAGCCGCCCGCGGCGATACTATTCTTCATTCCTCGGGCGAACTCCGCCAGAGAGCAAGCTCCGCCATAGGATCGGAGTAGCGATGAATCTTGGTTCGGATTCCAGCTCCCGCAACAGCCAGGCGCTTGCCATGCTCCGCATCGGCGTAGGGATTTTTTTCCTGATCTTCGGCCAATACAAAGTTTTCGGCACTGCCTTCACTCTTCACGGCGGCTTTCAATTCTGGATCAACAAGTTCCTCGAAGGCGGGACTTACCCCTTCATGTCGCCCATTCTGCGTGGTTTCGTTCTTCCCCACGGCACAAGCATTGCCTTCCTGGTAGCCTACGGCGAATTGGCGATCGGTATCGCGCTTGTTCTGGGCTTCCTCGTGCGTTCGGCAAGTTTCTGCGGCCTCATTTTCATGCTGACGATGCTCTTCTCTTCGGACTATCCAGGTGCGGGAGCGGCCTTCTGGCAATACTTCGGCGCCAGCCTGAGTCATTCGGTATTTGCTCTCTGCTTCGCCGCGTTTCTGATGGGGCGCGCAGATTCCGTGTGGTCGGTGAAGGCCTTGCGGAAAAGTCACGCGAGCGCTAGCGGAAATGAAAATCAGTGAGTCGCTGGTTTTAGCACCGCGGTATTCCGCTCGTCACCCGCGATGATGCGATAAAGCTTCTTCAAGTCCTCGACCTTGCCGACCGGCACGCTAAGCTCTTTGACTTCAAACGTCCGTGTGTACTTCAGAGTGTTTCCATTCACTTCCGTCTTGCTGTGATAGCTCGCGAAGCTGTAGTCCGCGTTCACCGCTGGAGGCAGGTCGTCCACCTCGTAACCAGCTGGCAGCGCAATTTCAAATGTGTCCGTGTCACGCGAGGGACCAACAAACTCCAAGGGATACTTTCTTGGTTCCTTGGTCTCCAGCACGCTACTTCCCTTCGAGCCGATGGCCCTCGGCCGGACGATAAGCAAGTTCCCGGCGGTCTTCGCATAACTATCCGCGACCAGCGAGTAGTCGAACCCAAGCGCCAGATCGTTCTGTTTAAGGTTCAAGACTGATGCCTTCGTGATTTGGAAAGAGGCGAGTGAACTTGCCAGCAGCGTCTCGATCGGTTTGATTCTGTCTGCTTCTCTCGCCACATCGAGTAACGCCCTTCTCTGCTGACGGGCACGATCGCCCATGCGAGTTTCGTTCACGTCGCCGGACAGCGTGCCGTTTGGAGAGAGCCTGAACTTACCGGCGCGGCGAATACCGTTCATCGTGGTCGGCAGTTGTGGCAATTCCAACAGTTCACCGCCTTCCGGCCCCACCAGAAGCCCGAAGTTAGCCTGCAGCGCCCCGCGCAATTGGCCAAACGGCGTGGTTTGGTCCGTTGGATCAAAAAACAGTATTGAGCCAAGCGCCCGGTGCTGTCTTATCGCCACCAAGGACGAATCCTTGCCTTCTTTGGGTATTTGAATGGCCAGAATCGTGTGATTGAAATGCTTCTGCGGCGGCATGTCACTGGTTACCACGCCGCGTTCCGTGTTGATCAGAACATAGTAAGACTCCACGCCTATTTCATGAAGCATCGAACTCAAAAGAGTAGCCTTATCCTTGCAGTCTCCAAAACTGTGGCTGAAGACGTCTGTCGCAGAGTGCGGTTGCCACCCGCCGATGCCCAGCCAGATTCCGACGTAGCGGATATCCCTTTGAATAAAATTGGCAAGCGCATGCATTTTTTCTTCTTGGGTCTGGTTCGCGGTGGTCAACTGGGCAACCTTCTGCTTGATCTGGGCAGAAGCATCGCGGCGCCCTCGCGTCAAATCCGTATACCAAAGGCCCATATCCCGCCAAGTTTCGAATCCCTTTGTTTGCGCCCCGCCACTGGGAGGAAACAGCGCAACCACCATGCGCGCGGCCACGCCTTGCCAGGGCGGCATATCCGGCTCAAACTTGACTGCGGGAAGGTCCGTCATAATCCACTGGTGCTGGTTCCCAGTAATCGTTGGCGCAACGTCCGCATGATTGACCCATACCGCGCGATATTCCCAACCGGGAGGCAATTGCAACGTGTACCGCGCTTCGCGCACCGGAATGTTCTCTTGAGGATCCCAATTCACTTCGAAAACATACGGCCGGTCCTCTTGCTCAACCTCGTAGCCCACAACGTTACCGGGGTCGGAGGCAGGGATTCTCATGTACTTGATCCGAAAATCGGTCGCCAGTTCCCCGTTTTCGATGTCGGTCGGCGAGGCCTCAATCGCTTCCTTATCTTTTATCTCGTAGTCTTTCCCTGACGAGGGAATGCACCAACCGCGCATTCCGGTAACCTTCGTCTCCGAATCAAAATACGCGTGCACCAAGCCATACCACCTGCCGTCCGGCCGCAAAATCTTGAATGCCCGTCTCCGCAAATTCTTGATTTTCCCGTTCGGCTGCACGGTCGTGAGGTCTTCAGCGTAAATCAAGACCGCATCCGTCTTTTCGTCATGGACGGGCAGCGGGGCTATAGCCGCCGCGTGCATCCATGCCGGTGCATCCGCGCTCGCGGGGGACGCGAAAGCGACGTACAACATCAACAACATCCACCCCATAACTGCAGCTCGAATCATCTTCATGATCGCCTCAATTGCTGGCCGTTGTACCTCCAGGCTGCATGACCACTTGTTGTTCGTCCTCGCTCTTCACGAACTGAAAAAAGCCTCTCAGAACCGAATAACTGTCCTTCGGCACCATGAACAGATCGGAACGCAGCGCCCGCTGAATGTGCACCATTCCGTTGTTCTTCTCCACCTTCAGCGAGTACTCTGTGCCTTTCAGATCCTTGTCTTCCTCCTTGGGGACACTCTCCACTAGCCATCCAGCCGGCAGTTGGATATTCACGTCATCCGTCGCTTTGTAGGGAAACCGGAAATAAATCGGCCAGACACGGTCCGCATGCTCGAACATATGCTTTTCCCTGGCGGAGAAGAGCGTGGCCGGAAGCATGGCGCGCCTGCCAGCTGCGGAGGCCCAGCCCGGCACTCTTAAGTTGAACTCCGCAGTCAGAGGCGCCTCCGAACTGTTCCATTCCGGCTGCTTGGTCAAATCTACTTCGCTGCCAGCAGGTATATCCTCTTTAACCTGGTCTTCGAGGAATTTCTTTCTCGCAGTTTCGTCCTGGTTCCTTTCATCAATTCGCCGCCAGAGGGCCTCCAGTCCCGTGAAGGAAACCGTCAATTTCCCTTCGAGGTCGCCTTCGGCAGCTAGTTTTAGTTCGGCTCTTCGCTCGATTTTCGATTGTTCACTCACGGGCAACGGAGTTTGGATCCAGCTCCCGCCATCCTTGTCGAGTTTGAGTCCCACAGTTCCTGTTTCCATCCAGGGAAGCATTCCAAATGGAGTGAACGCCGCCCCAGGGTCAAAGAACTCCTCTTTTCCATTGACCTTGACCAGCACGACGTTGGCATCCAGTTCGCGCCCATCAACACGTTCTTTGCGGAAGAAATACTCGCCTCTGCCCGAAACCAGGCACGGATAAGCCTCCAAGCCGGTTGCACGGACCAAACCAAGGAAGAGCCACGTGAGGTCCCAGCCCGTTCCATATTGATGCTTCCACAAGTCTTCGACGTTGTTGTTTTCCTTGATCTCCTCGTGTTTGCGCTCTTCTATGGTTTTTTGGGGCAGATAGGATAAATTCTGTATCTGCTGCACTCGGGCGTAAATCTTCCGGAGCTTTACCTCTGCCGCATCGCCGGGCGAAACGATACCCGCAAGCGCTTCTTCCATTGCCTTTCGCTTATCAATGAAACTTTCCACTTGCCCGTTCTTCTTCTTGTCGAATTGCTTCCAGTACTTATCGACATTCATTTCCGGAATTTCGTCATGGTAGGTGAACACAACGCGGAGTTTCAGTTCGTTGGGTGGTGGCATGTGGTCTTCCGTAACGAACGCGGGAACGTCTTGCGTGGTCATCCTGACGATATGGTCCGCACCTTCCTTCGGCGGCTCGGTTCCCTTCGGCAATCCGGCGGGCCAGCTCCACTGAACCATCCACGGCGGACGGTCGTACGGCCTCAGGCTGAAGGCGGCGCGCTTCGTGAAAAGCTCTTCGCTCAGAATCCAATACGATCTGAAAATGTAGTAGTCCTCGAAATCGATGTTGTAGTGATATTCGATGATACTTCCCACCTGCACGTCCGGCACTGTGAAGGTTTTTGCCAGGTATTTGACCCCTTTGGTCTTTTCCAGGGTTTGCTCGTAGACTTTGCCGTCAAAGTTGGCGATGGTTCCATCCGGCCTAACGGTCCGTGCTCGAATGTTGCTTACGTTTGTCCTTTGCCGTTGAAACGGAATCTCGACGTTTGCGTGCTTTCGCCCTTCCTCCGTAAAGACCTTGATGCGGACGTAGTTGTATTCCGTGGCACCGCGCCCCCGCTGAACTCCCATATCGTTCCGGTCCACCTGGCGGTACAGATAGACGGCCGGAGCCCCCGGCGCTTCAGGCACCCTGGTCATCTTTAACTCTTCCTGCGAAATAGGTTGCCATTCGTCGCCGGCGCTTACGGGACGAGTGGGGCGTACAGCGCTCAAAATGAATAGCAGCAAGACGAGCACGAACAGCCGGCGGTAGTTCACAGTGGTTCTCCCAGTTTGCATCGGTAGGACGCCGATATTCGACGGACCGCGGGGAAGTATCCGTAGGCAGCTCCCATGTGAACCGACCGCAATGCGGCCACCAGCGCCCTGAACGACTTCGCGCTTGTCCGCGACGTGAAGAGGTCACATCCCATGGGCATTGTTGCCTACCTGAGCAACATATACCAGCGCGCATTATAGGGATGCCCTTCTACCCGTCAATAGGGCATAGACCTGAGAGAACCGGTCCCTTCTGGCGGCCAGGATTCGCTTCCCCACCTGGCCCACCTGCGGCATAATCCCCCGCACAGGGCGGCACCGGCATCCAATTGCGGCAAATAGGAGGATTCATTTGAGCGAGCAAACGGGGGTGCGCGAAAGGGCATGGAGCTCCACAGCACCACCAGGCGAATTCCGCAGCTATATATCGGCCGAGGAGAGCCCAAAGGAATTTACGATCCGGGCAATCGTCCTTGGCGCGCTCTTTGGCCTGCTGTTCGGCGCCGTGACCGTGTACGTCGGCCTGCGAGCCGGTCTTACCGTTTCCGCTTCGATCCCCATCTCTGTCCTCTCCATCAGCATTCTTCGCGCCTTCGGCCGTTCCACGATCCTTGAAAATAACATCGTCCAGACTACCGGCTCGGCGGGCGAATCGCTTGCCGCGGGGGTCATGTTTACCATCCCTGCGCTGATCTTTCTCGGCTTCGGCTCAGAATTCACATTTTGGCGGATTTTCCCATTGGCTCTGCTCGGTGGGTGGCTTGGCGTGCTCTTCATGGTGCCGCTGCGGCGCCAGCTTATTGTCAAGGAACACGGCAACCTGGCGTTTCCCGAAGGCACCGCCTGCGCTGACGTGCTCGTTGCAGGTGAACGCGGAGGATCTTTCGCAGGCCGCGTCTTCTGGGGACTTGGACTCGGCGGCGTTTACACCTTTCTCATGAACAGCGTGCAAGCGTGGACGTCACAGCCCGAAGGCCGGCCCAGTTGGTTCCCGGGAGCGAGTTTTCGCGCGGCCATCACCTCAGAATACCTGGGGGTCGGCTATATCATTGGCCCCCGTGTTGCCGGCATCCTCTTTGCCGGAGGCATCGTCTCGTGGCTGGTGATGATGCCCGCCATCAAGTTTTACGGGCAGCTTGCCGGCAACACGCCGATCTACCCCTCCACCATTCCCATTCCTCTCATGACGCCGGATGACATCTGGCGCAGTTACATCCGTCCGATGGGTGCCGGGGCTGTCGCCGCCGCTGGATTGATTACTCTGTTGCGCACTCTGCCTACGATTTTCTCGGCGCTCCGCTCGGGATTGAAAGACGTGCGTGCCGAGGGCACTGGCCAATCGACCGCTTCCAGCCGTATCGACCGCGACGTATCCATGCGCTGGGTCATCCTGGGTTCCATAGTCATCATCGCCATGATGTGGGTGCTGCTGACATTTCATCCCATGAAGGGCGCCAATACGCAGTGGTACCACAATCTTCTGGCCGGTATTCTCGTCACCATCTTCGGCTTCCTCTTTGTTACCGTGGCGGCGCGCATCAGCGGGCTGCTTGGCAATTCCTCGAATCCGGTCAGCGGCATGAGTATCGCTACGCTTATGGCCACGTGCGCGATCTTTTTTGTGGCTGGATGGACGGCTCCTAATTACGAGGTGCTGGCATTGATGATTGGCGGAGTGGTTTGCACGGCCGCGGCAATTGCCGGCGCCACCTCGCAGGACTTGAAGACCGGTTATCTCGTCGGCGCCACGCCCTCCTATCAGCAGTTAAGCCTTCTCGTGGGCGTTACGGTTTCCACCATCGCTATCGGGACAACTTTGAACCTGATGAATAAAGGTTTGGAAAAATATATTCCCACGGAAATACCGGTTAATCTCCAGACCTTGCCCGAGGGCGTCAAAGTCGAAAGAGACACTTTTACCCATCAAGGAAAAACGTATGTGCTTATCAATTCCTTGAGCTCGCATGAGATTCCCGATGGCGAGTATCTCTACGATCCATCGACGAAGAAGATTGAGTTCCAGTGGGCGCAGGGAATCGGCAGCGACAAGGCTCCGGCTCCGCAGGCGCGGCTGATGGCCACCGTGATTCATGGCATTCTGAACCAGCGATTGCCTTGGCGCTTGGTTCTGATGGGCGTGGCCCTGGTCATCGCCGTGGAGGTTCTGGGCGTTCGTTCCCTGGCCTTCGCCACAGGCTCCTATCTTTCCATCGCGACAACTGCCGCGATGTTTGCCGGGGGGCTTGTACGCTGGGCGGTGGAAGCAAGCTTAAAAAAGAAAGAGGGAGAAAGCACGAACGGTGAGGCGAGTCCTGGGGCGCTCTATTCCAGCGGCCTGATCGCCGCCGGAGGCGTTTTCGGGCTGCTCGGCATCATTATCGCTCTTCTGCAAGACCCGGAAATCTCCGATCGCGTGCCGCATTTCGTCACATCCATTCTTGGTCTTCCCTGGCGTGCCGACCTTTTCTCATTCGGCCCAAAACTGATGGGACCGCTCGCCACCAGCAACCTTTTTGGCGTTTTCATGTTCGCCCTTCTCGCGGCCTCGCTTTTCTATTTCGCTCGCAAGAAGCTCGACTAACCCACGGCAGTTCGCTCGCATCACTGACGAAGAAAGTGGCGCGCCGTTACGAGATCTACTCTTTGACGCGCGCGCTTTCCCACCGTAAACTTGCATTGTCATGGCTTCTCGCGCGGGCATCCGAAACTACAGGTTCAGCTTTAATTTTTACCTCACGCCCGCGGTCCAATGGCTAATCGTTGCCAACCTAGCTGTATATATTTTCGAGATTTTACTTCGGACGTTTTCGGGTCTGTCCGCCTACAACTGGTTTGTTGGACACTTTGGCTTGGTGCCTTCCGCCGTGGTGCCGGGCTTGCGCATTTGGCAGCCATTCACCTACCTGTTCCTACATGACGGCTCCACCATTTGGCACATCCTCTCCAATATGTTCTTCCTGTACATGTTCGGGCGGGAGTTGGAGTTAACGTGGGGCCGCAATCGCTTCTTGCAGTATTACTTCCTAACCGGCGTCGGCGCCGGAATCATCAACGTAATCGTGAAAATATCTCTATTTTGGGGCCGGCCATCCGCTGACATAGCGACAATCGGCGCCTCCGGCGCAATCTTCGGCGTGCTGCTCGCCTGCGCCATTCTTTTTCCGGATCGCCAGGTAGTGATGTTTCCGATTCCGGTGAAAATGAGTATGCGTACGTTTGTGATTGCCATGACTGCAGTGGAATTCATCTTCACGTTCGGATTCGGTGGCGACAACATCAGCCACATCTGCCATTTCGGCGGTATGCTCGTTGGCTGGATATATTTCCGCCGCGGCTCGTTTCTATACAACGTCCGCAACACGGTCACGGACTGGCAGCACAAACGCAATCGCAAGCGTTTCAAGATCTACATCAACAAGCACAAGAAGGAACCGCCCTCCCGCCCGGACAACTGGGTCAATTAAGAAGCGGCCAAAGAAATTTTGCTTGCGGCACCAACGGCAGGATCCAGGCGCCTCGATCGATCAGACAGCTGATCCTTAGCCAAAACTGATTACTGATCGCTGATTACCGATCGCTTCTTCAAGCGGGCCCGCCGATGATGTGGAACTTCATGAAGTTCGTTGTACCGCGAATGCCCATCGGGGTGCCCGCCACGATTCCGATTACGTCGTCCCTACGCACCAGCCGCTCTTCGAGAAGGCGTTTCTCGGCGACCTTCGCCAGCCCGTCCACCTTTTGCACGTCCTGGATGTGTCTCGGCACCACGCCCCAGATGAGCGCCATGCGCCGCCGCGTCTCCGCTTCCGGTGAAAACGCGACGATCGGCACCAGCGGCCGGTAGCGCGACACCAGCCGCGCCGTGAATCCGCTGTGCGTAAATACGGCGATCACCTTCATGTGCAGCTCGCGCGAGGCGTGGCACACCAGCTCCGCGACGGTTCCCGCAACTTTCAGTTGCTCCTGAGACGCCGGCCGCGGAAATTCACGGATGCTCGCTTCCGCTTCTTCGATGATGCGCGCCATCATGCTAACGGCCTCGACGGGATATTTCCCCGTGGCCGTTTCCGCCGAGAGCATCACCGCATCCGAGCCATCGAAAATCGCATTGGCCACGTCCGAAGCTTCCGCGCGCGTCGGCCGCGGATTCTCCGTCATGGATTCCAGCATCTGCGTCGCCGTAATCACCGGGCGCCGGAGCTCCCTGGCTCGTGCAATAATCATTTTTTGCACTACCGGCACGCGCTCCGGATTCATTTCCACGCCAAGGTCGCCCCGCGCCACCATCACGCCATCGGCGGCCAGCAGAATCGCGTCCAGATTTTCGATGGCCTCGGGCTTCTCCAGTTTCGCAATTACCGGTACGTCTCTCCCTGCCCGGCGAATCAATTGCTTCGCCAGCAGCACGTCTTCAGGGCGCCGGACAAAACTTACCGCGATGTAATCCGCGCCGTGTTTCAGCGCGAAAACCAAATCGGCGCGGTCCTTTGGGGTGAGCGCGGGTACACGCAATTTGACTCCCGGCAGGTTGATTCCTTTGTGCTCGCCGAGCGCACCGCCGTTCACGACTTCGCAAGTGACGTTCCGGCCGCGGACTTTTTCCACTCGCAATTCGATCAACCCGTCCGAAAGCAGGATGCGGTCGCCACGGTGAACTTCTCTCGGCAGCAGCGTGAAGACCGTATTTACCCGCGTTGAATCCCCCAGAATCTTCGCCGTGGTGATTACGAACTTCTGGCCCGTACGCAGCAGAACCGGCCCGCCGCCCGCCAGCGGCCCCGTTCGAATCTTCGGTCCTTGCAGGTCGGCAAGAATCGCGATCGGCTTTTCGTGCTCGACGGCGGCGGCCCGCAGCATCGAGATGTTCTTCGCGTGCTCCTCGTGGGTGCCGTGCGAAAAATTCAGCCTCGCCACGTCCATACCGGCTCTCAGCAAACGGTCAATCATCTTCGGTGAACGGCTCGCCGGTCCTATGGTGCACACTATTTTGGAATGACGGAAACTCATGCGTCCTTTGAAGGCATTGATTGTAGACTGTTTTTATTCTTTACAGGAAGCGCTTGAAATAGCGCATGTTTTTTCGCGAGCGATTCGAGTCCATGCTTGCTAACGCGCGACGGCGAATTCCTTGACGATCTTCAGCAGCACGTCCACGCCCTTGTCAAACGCCGTGAGCGGTATCCGTTCATCGTTTCCATGCATGCGCTTCAGATCATCCTGCGTCAGCGGAAACGGCACCAGACCGTAGGCTTGCACGTTGTGCAGCCGCAACTGCGCCGAATCCGTCAGCCACGTCGATTGAAACGGTAGCGCCGGGGCGCCTGCAAATTCCTGCGTAACGACTTTCGTGATGACCCCATAAAAATCCGATTCCAGCGACGATGGCGGCGCCGCCAATCCCGCATTCGGTTGCACCTCCAGCTTGACCTGGGGATCGTTCGTCAGCTTATTCAACTCGTTTACCAGGGCATCGATCGAGTCTCCCGGCAGCAACCGGACGTTCAGGTTTGCCCGCGCCTCCGCCGGAATCACGTTATTCGCCACGCCTGCCGTCAAAATTGTCGGCGCAATCGTGTCACGCAACATCGAATTCCACAACGGACTGGCGTCGGAAATTACGCGTTGCGCGTGCTCGCCGCGGTCTGAGGTGTCCATCGACCGCATCCACTTCCCGATCTCGTCATCCTCGAGCGGCGCCAGCCCTTCGAAATATCTCCGCACAATCGCTGTGAGGTGCACCGGCGCGGAATAATTCCCGATTTTTGCCACCGCCGCCGCCAGGTGTACTACGGGATTGTCTTTCGTGGGCTGCGAAGCGTGGCCTGACGTTCCCCGCGCGATCACCGCAACGTTCATGGCCACTTTCTCGCTTGCCTGCACGCCGACGTACTGCACTTTTCCGTTCTTTACGAAGACGTTTCCGCCTTCATTGATCGCGAAACCCGCGGCGAACTTTTCCCAGTGCTTCGCAATCAGCATTCGAATACTGGCATCCCCGCTGGTTTCCTCGTCATCCGTCGCAAGAAAAATCACGTCGCGGTTCAGGCGCGCCCTCGAGCGTTTCAGTTCAAGGAACACCGCCAGGTTCGCTGCCAGCATGCCTTTGTCATCAATCGCCCCGCGGCCATACAAATATCCGTCCTTAATTACGGCGCCGAACGGATCAACAGTCCATCGTGCCTTCTCCACCGGCACCGTGTCTATGTGCGCCACCAGCAGCAGCGCTTTCGAAGGCTCCGCCATTGCCGTGCTTCGCAGCCGCGCTACCACCGCGCTCCGCCCTGGCGCCAGGTCAAGAACATCTGCCTTGATCCCATCCTTCGCCATGATTCCCGCAATGTACATCGCCGCGATCTGCTCGTTTCCGGGCGGATTCGATGTATTGATCTTGATGAGGTCTGCCAACCAGCCTCGCGCTTCCCTAGCGATTGACGGTGGGTCCCCAACCGGAGAATTGTTCGCCGGAATGCCCGGCCCCGCTGCCGATGCCACCTGCGCCCGGGCCGGAAAACTCGCCGCCATCATCAATACGGTCGCTCCCGCTATCCTCTCGACCATTCGTTTCCAATTCACGAATCCATCCTCCTCGCAATAGTTGGCCGCTTCTTGGCCCGAGTAAACGTTTTGCCTTTATTAGGCTTCATACTAACATGCAGGTGTGGGCGCTTGGCTTGAGCATTGCTGTTAGGTTGCAAAGATTGACCCGCTTGGTGGCTATTAGCCTGTCTTGCGGGTGGGAGTAATCGACAATTTGGAGTTTTTGATTGCTATCGGGAGCGCACGATGAAGGCCATTTTTTCCGTAGTTTTGCTGGCAATTCTGGCAACCGCTGTGGTCTTGCGGCTGGCTGAGAATTCCGTCTTTGCCCAGGCCCCCACCGGCCCGCAAGGCGGCGCTCCGCCTCCTCCGCAACAGCAGCAGAATCCTGATTCGCCTAAGGGGCCCGGTCCGGCGCAGCAAGCTCCGCAGGCCGGTGTGACTATCGCCGTGGACGTTCCTATCGTCACGCTAGATGTTGTCGCCACCACGCAGCGCGGCGACATCATCCCTGGTCTTAAAAAAGAGAATTTCCGCATCCTCGACGACGGCGTGCCCCAGACCATCACCAACTTTTCCCCGACCGAAGCTCCCATCACCATGGTCCTGCTCCTCGAATTCAGCAGCCGCGGTTATGGCGGTTTTTTTGCGTATGTGGGGAAGTATTGGTCCACGGCGCTTTTCCCCGCGTTGCAGCAGAAAGACTGGATCGCCCTCGAAACCTTTGACATGAAAACGCGCGTCGAAGTCGACTTCACTCAGAACAAAGACGAAGTCATGGAGGGGCTCTATCATCTCTATTTCCCCGGCTTCAGCGAATCGAACCTTTTCGACGCCATCCTTGAAACCGTGGATCGCTTGAAGGATGTAAAGGGCAAGAAGTCCATCGTCGTGCTGGCCAGCGGCGTTGATACGTTCTCCAAACACACGCTTGACCAAACCATGAAGCAGCTCCGCCAGAGCGACGTCTCGATTTTTTGCGTCGGTTTGGGCCGCGCCTTTCAGAACTATGCGGACATGAACGGCGGAATGGGCAGCATGCGGCGTATGGATTACCTGCAGGCAGAAAACCAGTTAAAAACGTTTTCGCAGGAGACCGGCGGCTATTCCTGGTTTCCTCAGTTCGCCGGCGAGATGCCGGATGTGTTTCGCAGCGTCGCCGCGTTCCTCCGCCATCAGTACAGCCTCTCCTACTCGCCAACAGCCGGCGCGAAAGACGGCAAGTTTCACAAGGTTAAGGTGGAGTTGGTCGCTCCCGATGGCGGTCCGCTGAGCATCGTCGATCAAAAAGGCAAAAAGCAGAAATACCAGGTCTACGCCCGCGAAGGCTATCAGGCCCCCAAAGGCGGCGTCGGCGACTGAACTCAGTTTTTGGTTTTTGGTTCAAGCTCATTGCAGGTAGATTTTGCTGCCGATTCGTTAATCGGTCGCTTTTGAAGACGGGAGCCATCTCCCCGCGCCTCGTGACTTGGAACTAAGCACTAACAACTAAAAACTGCCTCAGTAGCCGCGCGCAAAATCCACGCGGTTGAACAATTCCCGTCCGTCAAACCATCTCTCCAGCAATTCAATCAAAATCGCGGCTTGCCGATCCCAGAGCCGGTCGCTCACTCCGCTGGTGTGCGGCGTGAGGAACAAATCCGGCACCTTCCACAACGGACTCTCCGCCGGCAACGGCTCCGTTTCTGCTACGTCCAGCGCTGCTCCGCCCAGTGCGCCACTTTCGAGCGCCTGAATCAGCGCCGCTTCATCCAGTAGCGAGCCGCGCCCCACGTTGATTAGCCGCGCCCCGCGTTTCATCTTTGCGATTTCAGGGGCGCCAATCAGGTGTTTCGTCTCCGCGGTCTCCGGCGCACAAATCAAAACGTAATCCGCGCCTGGCAGCGCTTCGTGTAGCTGCGCCGCGGCAAAAACCTTCTCCACGTGTGTTTGTTCGCCCTTGCCCGATCGCGTTACGCCCCAAACTCTCATGTCAAACGCCTTTGCGCGCTTCGCTACTTCCCTGCCGATGGACCCATAGCCCACGATCAGCAGCACTTTGCCATTCAGCTCCGTCAAATGCTGCGGCTTGTCCCAGATCTCCTGCTGAGCCCATCGCGCGCGGTCCTGTCCTCGCACCGAATCCGGAAAATTCCTTGCCAGCGCCAGCAGCAGACCGATTGTATGCTCCGCCATCGGCACGGAGAAAATCCCGCTGGGGTTCGTCACCATGATTCCGGAATCGCGCAGCTCCGGATATATCAATTGCGCCACGCCCGCTGCCGTCGAGTGAATCCATTTCAGCTTCTTCGCATCCTTCAATTGCTCCGAGCGCAGTGAATAGCCCACAAAAATATCCGTATCCGGCAGCTCCTTCGCCAGGTGGTCGTAATTCGGCAAATGTAGCACGCGCATCTCCGGCCACCCTTTGCGAAGCGCCTCCGCCATCGCCGGCTTCGGCCGCCACTCGGTAAACGGGTGCCACACACAAATGACCAGTTTTGTCTCTGAAGGTCTTGTACGGCTCATGGTCAGCTATGAAATGATGCGCAAATCGTTGCCGGTCATGTCCACGGGGCGTGGTTGCTCGAGCGCGCCTAGCATTGTCGGCGCGATGTCTCGGAGCGAACCGCCCGGTTTCAAGCGCACTTTGTCGTCGTCGCTCACCAAAATGAACGGCACCGCATTTGTCGTGTGATACGTGTGCGGTCCGCCTGTAGCCGGATCGATCATCGTCTCTGCGTTCCCATGGTCCGCAGTGATCATCCACACTCCTCCGCGCGGCTTCAGCGCCTGATAAATCCGCGCCAGACCGGCGTCGACCGCTTCGACAGCCTTGATCGCCGCCTCGAGCTTGCCGGAATGCCCCACCATGTCCGCATTCGCATAATTCATGATGATGGCGTCGAACTCGCCTTTCTCAATCGCCTTCACCACGGTGTCCGTGATTCCCGCTGCAGACATTTCCGGCTTCAAGTCGTACGTCGCTACTTTTGGCGAAGGCACCAGTATCCGCTCTTCCCCTGCGAACGGCTTCTCCACTCCTCCATTGAAAAAATAGGTGACGTGCGCGTATTTTTCTGTTTCCGCGGTCCGCAAATTCTTGTACTGCAGTTCAGCGAACACCTGGGCCAGGATGTGTTCCAGCTTTTCCGGCGCAATCACGTATTTCAGCCACGGCCAGTTTTTGTCGTATTGCGTCATGGCCACGAAAAACAGATTCTTCGGCCGCTTCACATCCACAAACTTGTCGAAGTCCGGCGCAGCGAGGGCGTAAGTCATGTGCCGCGCGCGGTCTGCGCGAAAATTATAGAAAATCACCGCGTCGTCATCGCGAATCAATCCCACCGGGGCAGCGGAGGCTCCGCTCCCCTTGGTCACCACGATCGGCTTCACAAATTCATCCGTAACGTTCGCCTCATAACTTCGCTGAAGCGCCGCAAGCGGATCATCCGTCCGCGTTTCCGCTTCGCCATGAACCAGCGCGCGATACGCCAACTCGACTCGCTCCCAGCGATTGTCACGGTCCATTGCATAGTAGCGCCCCACCAGCGTGGCGATTTCGCCCACGCCCTGCTCGCGCATCTTCTGTTGCAATTGCCGTACATAGTCGCGCCCGCTGTTTGGCGGGGTGTCGCGTCCGTCCATAAAGCAGTGCACGAACACTTTTTCCACTTTGTGTTGTTTGGCCATCCCGAGCAGCGCAAACAAGTGCTGGATGTGCGAGTGTACGCCGCCATCGCTGAGCAATCCGATAAAATGCAGTTGCCGCGCACGCCCGCGCTCCATCGCTTGCTGAAACAGCGGCACGTTTTGCCATTGGTTGTTCGCGATCAGCAGGTCAATCCGGGTGATGTCCATGTGCACGATCCGCCCCGCACCCATATTCATGTGCCCTACTTCGCTGTTGCCCATTTGTCCCTCGGGCAATCCCACAAATGGTCCTGAGGTGTGAATCAAAGTATTTGGAAACTTCTTGATCAGTTCGTCGTAAGCCGGTTTCCGCGCCAGCGCGATGGCGTTTCCCTTGGTCTCCGCGCGGTATCCCCATCCATCGAGCACTGTGAGCACAATCGGTTTCGGTCGTTTTGCCATAGCGCGTCAGAATACATGGATTTGTTGGACGAATCACTTCGTTTCCGTCACGATATTCATTGGAGCGTTTCATGGTTGATGAAAAAGATTCACATGGGGCTTCTGTGGGGCAGATTAGCGGCGTCATTCTCGACTACGGCGAAGTCCTTTGCCACCGCCCTTCCCCAGAAGCTCTCGCGGAAATGGCGGGCATTTTTGGCATCGAGGAAGACAAATTTCTTCCCATTTACCACTCCTCGCGCAATCCATACGATCGTGGTGACTTCACTGGGCATGATTATTGGATCGAGTTTGCGCGCCGGGCGGGCATGACGATTCATGAGCATCAAGTTGAAAGCCTTCGCCGGAGGGACGTGCAGATGTGGAGCAACGTCAATCAGGAAATGACGGAATGGCTCGCCCGCATCCACTCGCGCGGCATAAAGACCGCTATTCTTTCAAACATGCAAACGGATATGGCTGCCCACGTGAGGAGGAACTTCGCATGGCTGAGCCACGTCGATCACCAGATTTTTTCGTGCGAGCTGCGTGCTATCAAGCCCGATCCGGTCATCTACCGGCATTCTCTCTCGCTGCTGAAAATTGCGCCCTCGGAAACGCTCTTCGTCGATGACCGCGAAGAAAACATTCAGGCTGCTCGCGCCCAGGGAATCCACGGAATGCTCTTTGAATCCGTCGCGCAATTGCGCAAGGATCTGGAAAAACTTGGATTTCCGATTCTTCCTGGTTCCGGCGTGGACGGCAACAGTCGCACGGGCAGATAGTTCGTACTCGTTAGAGATGAGTTGACTCTTGTTGCCCGGCGCGGAGTCTGCTGGGCCAGTTCAGTTTTTCTTAGCAAATTCTGTCAGCCCTGAAAGCAGCCGGTCTACTTCTTCCGCAGTGTTGTAATGAACCAGCCCGACTCGCAGGACCCCACCGTGTTGCTCGACGCCGAGGCGCTCCGAGAGATTTAGCGCGTAGAAATTCCCGTCCCAAGTGAAAATGCCTCGCTCGCCAAGAAACGAGGCAATTTTCGTCGCATGATGGTCGCCCAGCCGGAACGACAACGTCGCACAGCGCTCATCAAATCGTTTCGCGTCGGTAATGCCGAAGATGCGCATTCCCGGAATCGTCTGCAAACCCGCGATCAATTGCGTCAGCAATCCGACTTCGTATTGGTGCGTGGCCGCATACGCCGCCTGCAACGCTTCGCGGCGGCTCTTCGCGCTGGAGTGGCAGTGCCGTCCCAGTTCCGCAAGGTAGTCCACGGCCGCGCCAATCCCCGCGATTAATTCCTGCACTTGCGTTCCTGTTTCCCAGCACTCCGGCGGAACGTTTGTCGCCGGCCGTACCTTGTACGGCTTGAATTTTTCCAGGTGTTCGCGCTTGCCGAACAGCGTTCCCATATGCGGCCCGAAAAATTTGTACGGCGAGCATGCCAGAAAATCGCAGTCCAGGGCCTTCACGTCAATCACCCCATGCGGCGCGTAGTGCACAGCGTCGACAAACATTAGCGCGCCAGCCGCGTGTGCGAGCCTCGTGATTTCCGCCACGGGATTGATCGTTCCCACGATGTTCGAGGCGTATCCCACCGCGACCAGCTTCGTTTCTGTCGTAATCTTTCGCTTCAAATCATCCAAATCCAGCGTGCAATCCGCCTCGCGAATATCCACCTGCCGGATCACCACGCCTTTCTCTTCCAGCGCACGCCACGGCGCCACGTTGGCATCGTGGTCCAAAGTCGTCACTACAATCTCGTCGCCCGGCTTCAGTTCCCTTCCGATCGCACGCGCCAGGGCAAACGTGATCGTCGTCATGTTCTGGCCGAAAACAACTTCATTCGCATCGCAGTTGAAAAAGTCCGCCATCGCCGCCCGCGCCGTCAGAATCATTTCATCGTTTCGCCGGCTCGTCAGGAATGCTCCGTAGGTATTCGCATTGGCGCTCATAAAATAATTCTGCACCGCGTCCATCACCTGCTTCGGCACTTGTGTTCCTGCCGGCCCGTCCAAGAACGCCGCGGCGTGCCTGTTCAACTGCAATTTCAATGAAGGAAATTGCTCCCGTACCCATGTGATGTCGAAGGCTCGCTTCTCTTTGCCTTGCATTACTGGTGTGCTCATCGTCCCTTTCCCGGCCGCAGACGAATACGAACTCAGGCCGTTAGTTTCTCATACGTGAAGCAGAGGTTGTAAGGCGTGGCATCCAAATTGGGACCACTTTATCCGCGTACATCGCGAGTCCCAAATTGCCTCGGTTCCCGCGTGATACGATACTTGTAGTTGCTCCTCACACATGCCGCTTTGGCGCCGGCTACAAATCAAATGAGCGGCCATCAACCGGCCGGCTTCGCGCCACGTTTCTCCATGAGGTGAATCGTGCCAGAAACCACGCCGCCGACGGAGCGCACGCGCGTTGTTCGCGAATCGCATCGCGGCGCTTACGACCGCGAAACGATTTACACAATTCTCGACGAAGGTTTCGTATGCCACGTCGGATTTTCCGTCGACGGCCAGCCCTACGTTATCCCCACGCTGTTCGCGCGCGTCGGCGACGCGATTTATTTCCATGGTTCCGCGGCCAGCCGCATGCTCCGCAACGTCAGCGGTGGAATTCCCGTTTGCGTTACCGTAACTCTAACGGATGGCTTCGTTCTCGCACGCTCCGTTTTCAATCACTCGATGAATTACCGCTCGGTGATCGCACTCGGAAATGCTACGCTCGTCGATACGCCGGAACAAAAGTTCGAAGCGCTGCACGCCTTCACCGAAAAGATTATTCCCGGCCGCTGGAACGATGCGCGCCGGCCCAACGAAAAAGAGTTGAAAGCCACCAGCATTCTTCGTCTGCCGCTCACGGAGGTTTCGGCGAAGATGCGCGTCGGCCCGCCGGAGGATGACGCTGAGGACTACGCCCTGCTGGTCTGGGCCGGCGTAATTCCGCTGGCTCTCACGCCAGGCGCGCCAATTCGCGATGAAAAATGCGCTGCTTCGATTCCCACGCCTGCATATGCACAGTACAAGCGGTGAGCCATGAGCGAATTCACTCCCGCACCGATAAAACCCCCGGTCAGCATCGCTGCGCTCGAAGTGCTCGACATCCGCGTCGGAACGATTGAGCGCGTCGAAGAAATCTCGCGCTCGGATAAACTCATGAAGCTCACTATAAATTTCGGCAGCCATTCGCGAACGATTCTCGCAGGGATCAAGAAAGAGCGCGAGAATCCGCGAGCGATCGAAGGACGCCAAGCTCTCTTCGTAGTGAACCTGGAGGCACGCAAAATGGCCGGCGAAATTTCCGAAGGAATGCTATTTGACATCGGGCACGCGGACGGAATCATACCGGTTCTCTCGGTCCCAGAACGATCCGTTCCGAATGGCACGCGCGCCGGCTAAATTTTGTTCGTGCACGTGTTCAAGAAGGTTTCATTTCGATCCTGAGAGCTTCTGCGCGGCGGAAGAAATCAGCGCGGCTTCATCCTGCAAAACGTGCGCGACGACGACAATTGCTTCGTCGGCCTGCTGCCATTTTTTTAGCTCGATGGCTTCGCGGACTGCAGGCACCGTTTTGACTCCATATCCGGTGTAAAAACCTGGGGCATACAGCTGGTGTTTGAACCACGGGCGATTCGGCAGTCCCTCGGCATTGGTGAGTTTCCGCTCGCTTTCAATGAGCATTTTGTTGACTTCGGCAAGCGAAGAAGAAGCCAGCGCGGCGCCGCCGTTGACGTTCGCATGCTCCAAGGCTTTGCGATATTCCGCAGCGCTACGAGAAAGCGCATCCACGGCGTTCTCCATGGGCGCGAAATTGAGATGCGGAGGAACGGCTTCGACCGCGGGCGAAACCAGCGGGCGCTTGGGGTCGTCAGTGGCCTTGAAAACGCCTTCTTCAATTTCGCGGTTCCGTTCGCGAATGTCGTCCTGCATTTTTTGCGAAAGAGTTTTCAATTCCTTCAAGTAGGTCTGCACGGTGTCCGCAAAATCGCCGAACTCAAAAGGAAGCAAATCCGCGTCCGCCAACCGTATGATTGCGGTGCCGCCGGTCTGCGCGAGCGCGCGTTCGTAAACAAAATCCGTGTCGCTGAAGTGCGTGAACCAGTAGAAATCGTCGTAGATGGAATGGTAGATGCCGCCTTGGTCTTCGCCACCGAAACCGATATTGAGCGAGGCCACGCCGTCGTGTTGCAGGAAAGCAGTGTAATCGGAACCGGAACCGAGCGCGGGAATGCGCAAATCAGAACGCTTGCGAATTTCCTCTCGCTGTTCCGACGTTTTCGCATCGGCAATTTCGCGAAGTTGCTGGCGCTTCCACGCACTGAATTTTGTTTCGGGATCCGATATATCGTGGGCGATATCGTTGCTGAATTTTTCGAGCGTATGCGAACCCGCGACTCCGAGGTAGCCGCGGCCATTGCCGTCCGAATTGA
>WNGO01000242.1_pt1 | contig 33775 bp, 53 predicted proteins | sample 5400511 | NCBI WGS metagenome assembly WNGO01 (sample SAMN13153380, study PRJNA577476) | soil metagenome | isolation source: 20 cm soil or saprolite under Garry oak tree replicate 2 | place: USA:California | collected 2016-06-15 | reverse complement strand
CTGAATTCTATTCTCTCTCCCTTAGTAGACAAGCTGTCAACTAAATACAATTGCAATGATTTACGAGGAAAGGGAAACCGTAAACAATGGATGTTATCGAGGCAATAACCCGGGAATTGGATAGCTGGCCCGCGCCGCGCGATACCGCAGAGGTGACCGATCGTGCCATTGCGATGCGTTTAGCCCTACGCACGCAAGCCATGGCACCGGGATACGACCTGGCCGCATCCATTCAACAGCTTCGTCAGGTGATGGACCTCCTGCGCCGCCGTCAGGCTCCCGCCGTGCCGGAAAAGTCGCCCAGGTTTCCAGTAGCACCAACTTGCGACTAGTGCTAGCGTCTCATCCATGAGAGATCTTTTCGGACGCCTACGATTCTGGCTGAACATGCGCCTAGCCTTCGCGGAATTCCCGCCGGACCGGCGCCGGAAGTGAACGAGATCCGCTGGCGCGGCCGATATGGATTCATCCATGGCCGCATTCTGACCGGGCTAGAGACCCCCTTCCCCGAGGCGGCTATCTTTAACTCACAGGCCGAGGCGTTCGCATGGTTTGAGCGTGAGGTAATCTCACTCATTGGCCCGTATAGCCTACTCGCATGGGGCGACGCCCTGGAGCGCATCTGGCATTCCCTGCCCCGCACCCCGCATATCCGCACCGCGCGCCCGTGACTGTCAAGATTTGCCGGGTGCGTTATTTCCCTGGCCCATCGGCTAGGGAATGCCTGGCGTGTCAGCATCCTAGTTTTTTACACCTTGCAGATGGTTGCCTCACGTGTCATATCGCGGCCGGATTGGTCGAATCGCTCACGGCGCTCGCGGCGGGACTCGCCGAGGCGGCAGCGGCGGTCCGGGATTGGGTAGCAACCGCATCGGAAAAATCCACGGACTAGGTGACCCTGGGCCCCGTTTCGCGGTATGATCGAACGGCCGGAAAGCGGTCGAGAGGATGACTAAATGTCCAATATTGCCCCGGTCTCACGGTGACACCAGAACAACAGGCCGACACGCTTGCGCGAGCCGTCCTTGAGCTTGGCGCGGAGGATTTCCTGGGCGAATGGGCCACCGAATGGTTTGACGGAGTGCGCCTCCTGGCCGAGCATTGGGCACGGGCTAGGGGCTGGAATCATCCCTCACGCTCACCTCGACTAACACTTATCACAGGGGGCGACGATGCAGCCTGAACCGATTCCATCACCGGATGACCTGGGGATCTATTTCGAGATGATCCTTATGGGAATGTCACACGACCTGGCCGTGAAGACCGTCGAGGCGGTTCGCCGCCGCCAGGCGGCTTGTGATGTGGCCGAGGCGTGGGCCGAGCAGACCGAACAGGGGGAGCAATGGCCGTTAAGAATGCCATAGATTCTCGCCCGACCCTCATCGACTTCCATTGCGCCAGCGGTGGTGCATCTATGGGGTATCACATGGCCGGATTTCGGGTGATTGGTATTGACCTCAAACGCCAGCCGGCCTACCCATTTGAGTTTCACCAGGCGGATATTCGCGATATCACCATCGATTGGATACGGCGGCATGATGCGCAAGCGCTTACCGGGTCACCGCCATGTAAGCTATTCACAAGCTTGGCAGCTTTGCACCCCAATAACCCTCTCGGGCATGTGAATCTCATACCCGATACGCGCGATCTCTTTCGGGCTGCTGGGCTCCCGTGGGTGATGGAGAACGTGCCCGGGTCCCCCCTTATGGACCCGGTGCAAATTTGTGGCAGCGCTTTAGGACTTCGCGTTCGACGCCATCGCCTATTCGAGACCAATTTCCCCGCGCTAGGCACCCCTTGTAATCACGCCTGGCAAGATCTGCACCGTGGGTATCAGCGGCGGATCTCAAAGGCCGCTGGCCGGGTCCAGCCTAGCGGTACCGTGCCGGTTTTTGGTAATGGAGGGCAGATGCTTTTCGATGGCCTCCCGGACGCACGTCGCGAGCTATTGGTTACTTCGGCCGCGATGGGAATAGATTGGATGTCGGCGCAACAGATGTCGCAAGCGATACCTCCGGCCTATGCTTTACATATGGGGCGTCAGCTAATGGAGCGGGTGAACATTAATGGCCGTTGAGGATGCCGTAAGAAGCGAAATCGATAGGCTCCGCGTAGGCGGCACGCCGGAAGCGGAGATTGCCCTTGCGCTTGGTAAGGCGCTTGACAAGGGGGAATCCCCGGCCGCCACGGCCCGTCATTTGGCCGAGGTGCTAAGCGTGATGCGATCTCGATCTACCGAATCGGGCGACCCGTTGGCCGACCTGGAGAGCCGCCGTGACGCGCGTGCTTAGTATTGATGACCTCAAATGCCCCCCGCGTTATTACCTCCTGCCGACCAATGGCGGGGATTACACGCGCTATACGGAGTGTCAGGAATTTCTGACCGCTGTCAAGTTTGGCAATGGTGACGACTGGCAGCAATGGCAACTCCAGGAGATGCTCAACCTGGCCCCGGATGATATCTGGGCGGCCCGCACGGCCGCGATCGAGGCCCCGCGTCAGAATGGCAAGACCTGGACGGTTGAGGCGCGCGTACTTTACGGCATGGTCATGCTTGGCGAGCATATTGTCTGGTCGGCGCAGAATCTCCTCACGGCGGGCAAGTCGTTTGAGCATCTCAAGGCCGTCATCCTCGACACCCCGGCGCTCATGGCGCGCCTAATCGGTCGCCCCCGCGAGCGAGCCGGTGAACAGGGATTCCGGTTCAAAGGTGGCGGGGAGCTTCAGTTCGTGGCGCGCGGTAGTTCCGGCGGCAATGGGCGAGGCTTTACCGTGATCGACCTCATCGTATGGGACGAGGCGCTCAAGCTTGGCGAACATGGCCATTCCGCGTTCGTGCCCACACAGGGCGTAAGCCGCAATCCTCAGACGATCTATACCTCTACACCAGGCTTCCCCGATGAGGAGGATTCGCAGATCTGGGCGAATATTGTCCGTCAGGGACGTAATGGCATCACAAGCGGGGATGACTTTTTCGCCGATTGGTGCGCCACGGAAGAGGATGATGTCAGCCTGCCGGAGACGTGGGCGGCGGCCAATCCCGGCTTCCCGCACCGTCTCAGCGAGAAGACCCTTCGGCATTTTCATAACAAGATGCTGCCCGAGTCTTTCGCGCGTGAGATCTTGGGGATTTGGGGATTTCCGTCCGCCACGCCGGGTGATCTGAGTATCGAGCAATGGATGCAGCTAGAATTGGACCATGTGGGCCCAGTGGTGCCCTCTGTATTGGCCGCTGACATGAATTTCGAACGCACGCATGTTTCCGTGGTGGCCGTGATGGATATTGATGGCACGCCGGTTGTGGAGCTTGTGGAGCGCGCGCCGTTTGAGCGGCCGATATTCGTGGCGCGTATGGCCGAGCTTGGCGCGGAATTCCCGGGAGTTACGCTTGTTGTGGACGGGGATGGCCCCCTAGCCAGCCTTGTTGCCGATCTGCAAGAGGCGAACGTCTTCGTCTATGTGCGGCAGGCCGTGGAATATCAGTCAGATTGCGCACTCCTGGCCGATGGTGTACGGTCAGGTTTGTTCCGCCAGCTCCCCTGTACCGAATTTGATTCGGCAGTCGCTGTGATCCGTAAGCGGCCACGCGGTGAGGGGCGGTTCGTCTGGGCGCGGCGTGGTGCGCGGGGGGATATTGCTCCCATTGTTGCGGCCACTTTGGGGTATGGCTATTTCGTCTCCGGCGGGGTACAGTTCGTTTTCTAAGCAATCGAAAGGTAAACAGGACATGCTTACGATTTTGCTTGAGCTAGTCGGGATTGCCCTCGTGGCGGCCGGTGTGGCGTTGACATGCGGAACAGCCGTGACGGTCATCATCGCGGGCGCGCTATGTCTATTCTTCGCCCTGGCCCGCGAGGGTGTCAAGGTCCAGAACAAGGCGCCTAGCGCCTAATGGCCAGTCTCGTTCGGGCCGCCTGGCGCGGCCTTACTAAGCGCGGGGAGGCCTCGCTAGTTGGCTGGGATTATACCCTGCCGCCGAACTGGTCGCTAGGTTGGGGGAAGTCCGGGGTCAATCTGGGCGACCGGGGCGTATTGGCCCTGGCACATGTTTACATTTGCGTCAAGGCCATTGCCGAAGACGTGTCATCTACGCCATTCAAGGCATGGTCTGGTGATCGTTATGGCGCACGCCAGAAGCTAGCCCAACAGCCCGCGATCGTGTCGTCACCATTTGGTCCGAACATGACGGCCATGCAGGGCCTGTCGGCCATTGTCGTCTCGCTCCTTTTGCGCGGTAATGCCTACCTTTGGGTGACCCGCTGGAATCCCGCAACAGGTATGCCCCTGGAATTCCGAGTGCTTAACCCATCCGGCGTTACGCCCTTTATCGACGAGAATGATGGTCGAAAGAAGTTCCGCATAGGCGGAACTATCTACGAGGGCATCGTGCATATTGCGGCAATGACCTATCCCGGCGAGGTCGCGGGCATCGACGTGCTCTCCGCACTGGCTCGGGAATTCCGTTACGCGTCTAATGTGGCCCAATATGGCAGCGAATTCTTTGAAAATGCCGTCACGCCCTCAGGGTTCGTATCGGTGAAGACGCCCATCAATAGCACTCAGGCCGAAGATATCAAACGATTCTTCAAGGCCCAACACGCAGGGGTACGTAACGCCCACGAGGTGGGCATCCTGGGCGGCGGGGCAGAGTTCCATAGCATCACCATTTCGCCCGAGGCTGCACAAATGCTAGCCACCCGCGCTATGACCCGCGAAGAAATCGGCGGAGTATTCGGCGTGCCGCTATCGCGAGCCCAGGCAGCGGCGGGTAATCAGACCGGCGGCGGTAAGGGGCTGGCCTCGATTACCGAGGATTATGTCCGAACCACGCTTAATACGATCTTCCGTCGCATCGAAGAGGCATTCGACCCCTTTATCGAAGGGGGCGACGATACCTTCACTCAGTTCGACATCATGGCAACCCTACTCAAGGTATCACTAGAAGCATTCGTCAGTTTTGCCACGGCGATGCGATCTACTGGTACGCTCTCAATCAATGAGTTGCGTGCCTATCTGGGGCGCTCCCCGATTGACAATCCCATCGGGGATGACCATGGGGCCCCATTGAATAGCAATAGTACGACCAAGCCGGATGGCACCAACGACAATGGGGGCGTGGATGAATCTCCGATACAGGGCTAAGCAGCAAGCCGAGCTGGAGCGTCGATTCCTGGACGGCGACAGCATGGCCGCGCGGGCGCTCATTCGTCAGGCGATGCCACAGACGCTCCAGCTCCGCGCGGACGACATGAACGTGACCGCCACGGGCGACACGACGACCGTTTTCACCGGGTATGCATGTATTACCGGACAGGCCTATACCCTATGTGACTATTTCGGTTCATACACCGAGACCGTGCAGCCCGGAGCCTTCGCGAAGACGCTCAGCGAGAATGCCGATGTCATTCTGTGCGTGAATCATGATTGGAATGCTATCCCGCTTGCGCGGACCATCTCTGGCACCCTAAAGACGATCGAGGACGAAACGGGCTTGTATTGTGAGGCCACACTGGATCTCACGCGGGCCGATGTTCACGCCCTATGCTCCGCTATTGATCGCGGTGATCTAATCGGGATGTCCTTCGCTTTTGTGGTTGTACGGCAAGACTGGTCGCCCGACTACATGCAGCGCAGTATTCTGGAGATCGATCTGGACGGCGGCGATGAATCAATCGTCACCCATCCCGCCAATCCGGCCACCAATGGCACGATCGGGCTCCGCAAGGCGCAAGCCGACGCGGTGATCCGGGCAGGCATTCCCGGCCTCGTGGCGGCGCGTGCGGAGTCCGAACGTCGTGGAGGTGCCAAGATTTCGGCTAGCACACAAGAGGTGCTTCAGGCCGTCTTGGATCTCATCTCGGATGCCGATGATGCCGTAGATGCGGCACAGCCACTCTTGGCCGAGCTGATCGGGATCCCCAATCCAGATGCCGAACCCATCGAGATAGAGGCCGATGCACCCCCCGCCGATACTGAGGCTAGGAGTGCCATCGCGGGAGCCATGTCGCCCGTTCTAGCGCGGGCTCTCGCCTTGCTGGCAACTGAGGGTAAAAGAATTCCCACGCATTAGCGTGGGGAATGTTCAGCGCCGATTGGTCACGCCGTCCGCCGTCGCGGACACCTGACGATCACCCGGAACGAATAGTGCAACATTCATCCGATCAGAAAGGAATGGAATGAATCCCATTCTACAGCGTGCCCGTGAGGCACGCGCAGCGGCGCTGGCTGCCATTGAGGCCGTCACGTCCGCAGCCGAGGCGCGGGGCGGCGAACTCCGCAACCTCACGACCGAGGAAGAGGCGCTCGTCGAGGGCCACATGGCCACCGTTCGCGCGGCCATCAAGACCATCGCAACGCAGGAAGAGTTCGACGAGGCCCGTAAGGCGGCAGTGGGTCACGGCCCGACAGCTTCCCCGGCGGTCATCGTGTCGGAGCCGAGCGTGTATCGGAAGAATGGCAAACATTCCATCTTCCGTGACATGCTCAAGGCACGCGAGGGTGATTTCGATGCTCGCGATCGCCTGAACCGTCACGAGCGTTCCATCGGTGACGAATACGAGGTCCTGAAGGAGACACGCGGTCGTAACTTCGTGAATCCGTTCGATGGGTCGCGTGGTACTGAAGAGCGCGCCACGGGTAGTGCGTCGGCCGGTTCGTTCGCGCCGCCAGTCTTCCTGATCGACCAATTCGTTCCAGAAGCTGTCGCGGGTCGTACGATCGCGGATCGTCTCACGCATGGCGACCTGCCCGAGGGTATCTCGTCCATTCACCTCCCGAAGGTGACGGTTGGTTCCGTGGTGGACACCAACGCCGAGGATGCCACCCTGGCCGAACAGGACACCGTGGCAACCGACTTGGTGGCAACTGTCGCCACGATCGGTGGCGAATCGCGCGTGACGCAGAAATTGCTCGATACTTCGCCAGGGACCATCCTGGACGAGGAATTGATGCGGAACCTGACGCGTCATTACAATCAGCGCATCGACCGGTTCGCCCTCGCGGCATTGGTCGCGGCTGGCACGGTGGTGGCCTACACGGATGCCACGCCGACGTTGCCGGAGTTGCAGGAAGCGATGGCCCGTGCGGCATCGCAGATCGCAAAGGTTCCCGGACTGCGCGCGTCTGACAGTGTGCTGCACCCGAGCATCTGGTACTGGCTGACCGGCCAAAAGGACACCGCAGGTCGTCCGTTCATCACGCCGAACAACGGCGGACCGAACAACGCCTATGGCACCAACCTGGGCCCGGTCACCGATGGCGACCCGGTAGGTGATTTCTCATCCTTGCGTGCATGGATGGATGCCAACCTGCCGACGAACCTCGGCGCGGGCACCAACGAGTCGGAGATCCTCGTCGCCGACTTCAGTCAGTCCATTCTCTGGGAGGGTTCGCTTCGCATGCGCGTTCTTCCGACGACGGACGGCAAGATCAACAACCTGTTCCAGCTGTGGAGCTATGCGGCCTGCATGGCGGACCGGTACCCGGCGGCAACGTCGGTCATCGGTGGAACTGGTCTGATCGTTCAGGCTGGCTACTAAGCCGGTAGGTTAGTCGTGCCACGTCGGGGAAGTAGGGGGCTAGGTCCTCCTGTTCCTGGCTTCCGGGTCTCCCCGGCGTGGCGCTTAACAGGAGGAAGACAACGCAAGTGGACCCAATGACACGAGCCCAATATGTGGCGTTCTTAGAGCGCGAGCTGTTAGCCACACAGCGCGCCGGGGATATCATCCGGGCGCAAGAGATCCGCCACGAGTTGGGCAGGTTCACCAATACCGGTAATGCCCGCGAGAATGCGGCCAATCCGAAGCAAGAGAGGCGTTAGGTATGGCGACAAAGGTTGTGGCAAGCTCGCGCAATGGCCTTGTGGGCATTGTCGCCGTGGCTACCGCGCTCCTTACTGGGCAGAGTATCCAGGCGGCACAGAACATGCCCCATCCTGCACCAAGTGCGCCGATTCGCGCCTATGTGGCCTGGCCGGACCGCTCGGAATTTCAGGGCGTACCATATGAAGCCAGCTTCCAGGGTCCGATTGAGGCGTTCCGCACGAATGATGGCAACAAGGTAGATAGGCTCGCCAAGACCAATGCAGCAGTCTGTCGCGCCGCCTCACTGGCTGGACGCGTCTCGATCTGTATCGCCTATTTCGTTTACGAGCCCGGCGTGGATGCCGCCGCTATCCAGCGACAGGTTCTAGGTGCCCCATGGGCGCAGCTTGTCAGTATGGCGGATATTGAGTCATGGCAGGGCAAGATCTCCGGCAATCATTCGGTTGATATCAATGCCGAAATGGCAACGCAAGGACGCTGGCTCGGCTCTCCTAGACGCGCCATCGGCTATGCCAATGCGGGTGATTTTGCACGTCTTTGGCCATCACGTAACGGCGCGAACGTCATCCTTGCAAGCTACGGTACCGAAGTATCCGAGAGAGTGGCTGGACAGTTTGCGCAGCAATACACGAATGGCCATTACGTGCTTTACGGCCTGCCGGTGCGGAGCGACAATGCGCCGCCGTGTGACCATAACGTTTACTTCGGCTCCCTGGCGGGCTTATTGGACACCCTAGGTGTTACCGGTACGCAGGGCCCGGTCTCGGGATTACTGCCGCCAGTGGCCATCACAATCCCGCCAATAGCCCACCCCGCGCCCGCCGTCAAGCCGAAGCCCAAGGTGGTCGCCAAGGCTAAGCCTCGCGCCCGCCCCGTGCGACACGTGTATTACAGGGTGCGCAATGGTGACATTCTGAGCCGAATTGCCAAGCGGTTTGGCACGACTTGGCGCAAGTTGGCATCCTTGAATCACCTACGCCATCCTGGGCGTTTGCATATCCGTCAATCCCTACTCATCCACTAGGCGGCACCTATGAGATTCCCCAATTTCCCCTTTCGGGCGACGGTGGTCACCGTTGCGCGCGAGGCAATCGTAACCGCGACCCACGTTCTTGCGGCTGGAATCATCGGCGTTTTCGTCGCCGACCAAACCGGTGTCCATGTTTCCGTATCGGCACTGACGGCGCTCACCTTGGCGGCTTTCGCGGCGGCCGGCGTGGTCGTGGCTCGCACGATTGGCGCGGATCTGCTTAACCTTTCACGCGGGCTTGGCGTCAAGGCCAAGACCTCCATCACGTCATCCAAGTAAGGAAGCCTCGCCATGTTCATAACGGGTGACACCGTTCACGCCTCAACGTCCAATACGGACGAGACGGGCGCTCCAATCGACCCGTCAGGGGCCGTGACGTTACTTGTTGTGCAACCGGACGATACAACCCTGACACCCATGGTTACGCATACCGGCGTCGGGGCCTGGGTTAGCGAATTCGTGGCGACGATCGCGGGACGGCATGTCCTCGTCTGGGCCGGTGCGGGGAATGATGCGTTTGCGGATACGCAGACGATTAATGTGACAAGCCGCGCCGGGGGGATCGTCAGCCTGGCCGACCTGAAAAGATCCCTCAGTGTGTCAGCCTCCGAAACCCGATACGATGACGAGCTATCCGATTTGCTCGCAACCGCCACAGCGGTTGTGGAGCACTACGTCGGGGATATCGTCCCGAAACAATTCGTTGAATTCTGCGATGGCGGCAATCCACAAATCCGCCTCAAGCACACCCCGATCATGAGCATTGAACTCATTACGGAGATGCTCGGACCGGGATCGTTTCGCACGCTCACCGCGCAACCCGCAATTCCCAGTACGACCTTTACGGCGTTCGGGTATTCGATCGAATCACCCAATTCAGGTATCGTCACGAGACGTTGGTCGTCCTATGCCGGGCCGTTTCATCCCGGTAGCGGTAATATCCAGGTGCAATACACGGCGGGACGGGAGATCGTGCCCCCTTCGGCGGCTCAGGCATGCAAGGATCTGGCGCGCATCAACTGGCAACCTAAATTGACGGGCAACCGCATCCAGTCGGGCGGCATTGACCAATCACAAGGTGAAATGTTCATGGGACTCTGGGTGCCCAATCGCGTGCTCGATAATCTCGTTCCGGCAATGACGAATTTTGGGATAGCGTAATGTCCGATTCCGCGATCGGTCCCGCGATAGACTATTTTCTCACGGCGGTCAATGCTATCACGGGGCGCACTCTACGCGAGCAGATGATCGTCGATGTGGGGGATGATGAATTCACCCTGATCGAATCCTGGAATGTCTCATCGGACGGTACGGCCATCACGGTGGGCGCGGTTAACCCGGTCGATCCCGAGGCGGCATCGGGCGTGCGGAACTATGTGCAGCTCGGCAACGGCCTCCAGAAAGTCAACGAGACATTTCAGATCTACATCAACATCGTTGTCTTCCTCGGCGGTAGCGAACAAAAACCCTCACGTGATCGGGCGCTCAAGTTTTACAACTCGCTCGTGAAATACGTATCACAGGATTTAACGCTGGGGGGCATCTTGCATGACGGTCGCAATGCTACTATCGGCGACATGGTTATGCTTGCCAATCCGCAAGGCCTCATCGACGCCGACCGGGGCCGCAAGACCGAAATAGCGGTGCCAATTGTTTGCAATAACCACTACCGCCCATTCTGAGGCGAAAGGATAAACATCATGGAGTTTCGTAACGATCACGGAGTGGGCGAAATTGTCATTCGCCTAGCATCCGGCGCGGTGCGCGCAGTGGAGGCGGGGGAGGTTCTTGCGGTTAGCGCCCCCTCGGATGCCCGATCATTCGCACAACAGCATCTACAGAGCCTCGCAAGTCCCGATGTTACTTCCTGGACCCCCGTTGACCCAGAAGCAAAGGCGCTTGTCGCCAAGGTCGCCAAAGAGGCCTTCGCGCCGCCCCTGGCGGCCGAAACGGTTACCGCCAGCCTATTGCCAGCATCCACGCCCGCCGGACCGCCGGTCAAGCCAGCTAATGCGCCGATCACAGCCCCAAAGGAAGGTAAGTAGACATGCCGCTAGGTTCAGGTCTTGCAAATCAGGTCGGCTTTGCCGATGAGATCACGGTGGGCACTCCCGTCGCCGTCGTCCGATTCTTCGAATTTGACACCGAGTCGATGTCGCATGATAAGAACATCGCCCAGGGGATGGGCATCCGCGCGGGTGGCTTTGTTGTCCGCCGCGCCCGCCGTCAGCTCGTCACCACCAAGGCGGCTGGTGATTTCGGCATGGACGTACCCACCACAGGGCTCGGCCTACTCTTGCGCCACATGTTGGGATCATTCCCGGCCACGCCGACACAGATTGGCGTCACGCCTGCCTACCAACAGATCCACAACATGGGGCTCGTCGATGCGCATTCTTTCACGATGCAAAAGGGCATCGCCCGCACGGACGGGACGGTAGAGCCATTCACCTACCCGGGTAGCAAGGTGACAAGCTGGGAGATCTCCTGCCAGCCGAGCGCCCTGGCTAAGCTGAAGCTTTCGATCGATTCCTGGACGGAATACACCTCGGCCTTTGGCGGGGTTGCTGCCCTCCAGGCGGCGGCCTATTCGGCCACTCAGGCCGGGTTCACCTTCGCGGGTGGCACCATTAAGACCGCTACCGCGATGACTGTTGCCTCCGGTATTTGGACGCCCACCGCGCCGACCACCCTGGCCACTGTGACGGGGATCAATGTCAAGGGTGCCAATGCGCTTGCAACGGACCGGTTCTTTGCCGGGGCGGCAACCAAGGCCGAGCAGCTCGAAAATGGCTGGCGCAAAATCACCGGCGAGGTGGACATCGAATTCAACACCCGCGCCCTATATGACGCCATGGCGGCCGACACGAGTCTCGTCCTTCAGGTCTCCTTTGTTGGTGTTGACATCGGCTCGGGTAACCTCCAGAAGCTCACCCTCACCATGCCGGCCATTGCGCTGGAATCCGGCGGCACGCCGCAGACATCAGGGCCGGGTATCAACACCGCGAAGCATTCCTTCACGGCGCTCGACGACGGCACCAATGGCACACTCCAGGCCGTCTACGTATCCACGGATACCACGGTCTAAATGGCCACACGAGGGGGCCTGGGGGTTAAGGTCGATCCTGCCGCGATGGGGATATTGGCGCGAGACCTACGTGCCCTACCCGTCAGGATGCAGGCTCGCGTTCGGCGCGCATTGGCTGAGGCTGGCGTAGATTTGGCTGGACGTATCCGAAGTAATGCCTCTTGGTCCTCTCGTATTCCCAATGCGGTTTCGGTATCTTCCATCGTTATTGCAGGTAAAGATATCCGCACCACGGTCACGGTGGACGGCGCCAAGGCCCCCGAGGCGGCCCCTTTGGAAAATCAGGGGCGCCCAGGACGGTTTAGGCGGCCAGTTTATGGCTACCGTGATCGTATCGTCGAACAGGATGCACATCCGTTCATCGCCCCGGCCGTTCTGGCGTCCACCGAACCGACCGCCAAGAAAGTCCTTGACGCAATAGACCAAGCCGCCAAGGATGTCCACCTCTAACGGGAGAAAATGAAATGGCAAAACCCATCATGAAAGACATGCGAGTCACCCTAGGTGATGAGCAATGGATCTTCCGGCTCTCAGAGCTAGATCTCTTGGATGCGTTCGCGCTCAAGAGCACAGCCCGCCTCACACCGCAACAACTGCTAGATGGTGCCATGGAGCTTGATCCAGCGGCGCTACAAGCCCTGATCTGGTTTCTGCGATTCAAGGATGGCAATAAGCAAGATATCGCCACGATCAACTTCCGGATCTTCGATCTAGATGTGGAGCCCGTCAAGGAAGAGGCGACGCCGCCCCCTTTAGATCCACCATCGGAGGACTCCGAGAGTCAGGGTGGAGACTCCGACGCATAGATTATGCCTATGAGCGGGATGTCTACCTGGGGCGATTGTGCCATTATTTCGGTCTCACCCCGCGCGACGTAGACAGATTAACCCTCAAGGATTTTGACAATCTTTGTGGGACGATAGATGCAACAGAGGCCGCCGCCGAGCGGGCTTAATGCGGCCCGAGTGGCCGGGAGATGAGGACGGGTGAGCGGAAACGGTAGGGATATTCCTATCAACATCATCGGGACCGATAACCTCACCTCGGCCGCCCAATCGTCCGCCACGGGTAGCGAAGGGGCCAGTAAGCGCATCGCGGCGGCCTTTGGCGCCCTGGCGAGCGCGGCCAAAAATGTCCTAGGCGGAGAGCTGGGGGAACTTGCCGAACGCGCCGGAAGTGCCCTAGAGGGCGTGGCCGAGCACGGCAAAAGCATGGGGGCCAAGCTGGCCGCAACGGGAGTTGCCACGGCCGGAATAGGTGCCGCGCTCGTTGCCATGGGCGACAAGGGTAAGGCCGCCGACCAGCAGCTCGCCCAATCATTCGAAAATAGCGGTCATTCGATTGACGATTTCGGCGAGGAGATCGAAAAGAACGTCAAACATCTCGCAAAATTTGGCGACTCGGCCCCCGAGGTCAAAACGGCGTTAATGAAAATCAATGACGCAACCGGTGATCCAAAGAAATCGCTTGACCTATTGGGTGAGGCCGCCGATTTGGCCGCATCAAAACATGAATCTCTCACGACCGCCGCCGACCAGATGGCTAAAATTGTGGCGGGCAAGGGGACTAAGATCCTTGCTACCTATGGCATCACTATGGATAATGCTAAGGCATCCACGGTCGCCCTGGCGGGTGCACAAAAAGCGCACGAAACGGCCGTGGATAGCCTTGCTAAAGCTAATCAAAATCTAACCGAGCTAGAAGCTCGCGATGCAGGCAATAAGCCGCTCTCTATAGCACAACAGCAAGCATTGCAACATGCCCATGAGGCCGTCGCGACGGCACAGGATAAGGTTGGCTCCACTGCCGCAACGCTGGCAACCGCGCAAGCCGGTGTCAAATCCGCCTCCGAGGCTTCCGGCAAGGCGTTGGAGGATCTAGGCAGCAAGATCAAAGGTCAGGCCACTGCGGCTTCTGATACTTTTACGGGCCGTCTCAAGGCGATGCGCACTGAGTTGATGAATCACGTCGAAGAATATGGCGCTAAGTACGGCCCGGCCATCACGGCCACAGGTGCGGGCATCACCGTCATGGGCGGCCTTGTGGGTGCGGCAAGTAAGACGGTCACCTTTTTCAAGGAACAACAAATTGCTTCCACGATCGCCACCGGGGCCCATACCGTTGCCACGGGTATCGCCAGTGCCGCCACGATGGCTTGGACTGGCGTGCAGGCCGCCTTTAACCTCGTCATGGATGCCAACCCGCTAGTTTTGGTTGGTATCGCCATCGCGGCCCTCGTGGCGGGCGTTATCATCGCCTACAACAAGGTGGGATGGTTCCGCGACCTCGTACGCGAAGGATTCGCACAAATCGTCGGCTTCGGCAAGGCGCTCTGGAATGATGGCATCAAGCCCATCTTCGACGCGCTCTCGAAGGCCTGGGGAGATGTCTGGAATTTCATGCAAGCGGCATGGAATTCTGTTGGTAAACCGCTCTTTAGCTTCATCGGCGACCATTGGGGTTTGATCTTCGCCGTCCTAACGGGTGGATTCTCGCTTATCATTCAACATTGGCATGAGATTTGGGGTTTCCTCCAGGCGGCATGGAATACGGTTGGTAAACCCGTTTTTGATATCGTCGGCTCGGCCATCGGTATAGCCGCGCGTGGCATAGGCGCTGCTTTTAGCGGCATTGGTACGGCTTTTTCGGCGGTCTGGTCGGGCGTTAAGGCTGCCTGGAATTCAGTCGGCCAACCACTTGTTAACGGTTTCAAGAGTGCCTTTGATGCCGTCTCTAATGCCATCACCTCGATCCCTAATGGTTTTAAGGCGATTTGGAATACCTTGGCGGGGTTGTGGAATACGGCCGCCAAGAAGTTTTCCTTTACCGTCCCGTCAATCATTCCAGGTATCGGAGGGAAGACGTTCGGTCTCCCCGCGCTGCCCACTCTTGCTACAGGTGGCATCGTGAGGGCCTCGCCCGGCGGTACGGCCCTTATTGCGGGGGAGGGCGGGCAGGACGAGGCCATTGTGCCTCTGTCGTCCGACCTGAAGGCCCTAGGGGCCATGGGGGGCGGTGGCACGAGTGTAATCGTGCAGATCACGGGACATGTGTATGGGTCAGTTGACGACCTCGCTCGTACTGTTCTCGAAGGATTGCAACGCGCTAAAGGTCGCGGAACGGCATTGGGGCTCGCGTAATGGCCCGCACTTTTGCGCAGGCGGCACCCGTGATTCAAATGTCGTTCGATAGTGGTGGGACCTGGGTTGACATGTCGGCCTATTGGCTCCGCTCGGCCGGGCTCACTTTCAAGATGGGGCGCACGTCGGAGTTTGCCTCGCTCCAGGCGGGGCAAATAACCTTCACGCTTGACAACAATGATTGCCGGTTCATCCCGGGCCGTCAGATCCTCAAGGATCTCGTCACCCCTGCACCCTACTATCCGAGTACCTTTATCGGCCTGCGCGTGCGCTACCTATGGACCGACGAACTAGGCGTACAGCAATTACGCATGGATGGTTCAGTGACCTCCTGGACACCGGATGCGGTTAGTCAGACCGTCACCGTTACGGCTGCCGATGATCTTGCCCGCCTGCAACGTAAGATCTTACAGGCGCCCATTGTTGAGGAATGCCTGGCGGCATTGCCGACCGTGTTCTTTGGGCTCCAGGAGTCCAGCACGGCCACTAGTGGTGTCGATGCCATCGGAGGTCTCCGTGCCACGCCTACCTTTGGTGCATCACTTAGTCCCATAGCAACCACCACGGCAACCGTCCTCTGGGGACAACCACTCCCTACTCCCAGTAAGGGGCTAGGGGTGGATGGCACCCTCATGGACCCTGGAAGTATTACCTGTGTTCAGTGCACCCCTAGTGCTACCGAGACGGCCGGGCTCACCCTGGGTGCCCCGCTTGCGGGGGGATCATTTCCATGGGAGATATTTGCGTCATGTGATGATTTCACCACCATTGGCGCGAAATATTTCTGGAAAGTGCAGGACTGGTCACTCATTGGCGGCGGTGCTGGATGGGGCGTGACATGCAATGTCACAAGTCCGGGAATAATGTCTTGGACTTTACGGCAATACGATTCCGCCAACGTGACGCTTAATACCATCACGACCTCAAATGTTGTCGCGGATAATATGCTACATCAGATATCGGTATTCATTACTAACGTCGCCGGAGTCCTTAAGCTCAATTTATCAATTGATGCTGAACAGATTATCGGTATCGTGCAAAACAATCTTTACAATGGCCTATTGGCCTTTAGTGGACCGTGGCGCATGTTTGCATCCGCTAATTCTGTTGCTGGTAATGTGTGCCGCTTTTTGGCCGCCGGGCAATTGCGCGGTTCTCTTTACGCTCCCCCGTTATCAGATCAGCGCATCGAGCGCTACCGCTCCCTTATGCTGTCCAGTATTTATACATTTCCAACTGCGCACCGAACTATCGGAAATATCATCCGGTACGTATTCGGACGTAATACGGTATCAATTGTATCGTCCGTGGCGATCAATATAGGCACGATTCCATTTAAGGGACTTAGCGCTTTGAGCGCCATACAGAATATCCTTGATACAGTCGGCGGGGGGGCATCGATTCGCGCCCTTAATGGGGGGGGTAATTTCCTTTACACGGATGCTCTATTCCGCAGGCGCCTAAAGATTGATATCACAATAGACGCCGATGGTGATATCATGGGCGATACCTTCGCCCCTGCGCTGGACGCCTCTCCGCCCGGGGGGAGCGTGGTAACCAATACAGGGCTTGGCGGCGCCACTGGTATTTACGTTGCCGGTGATCCCACCTTGCCGAATCCCGATAGTGCGTCAACGTATATTGCCAGTCGGCAATACACGTTTCTTTATCCAGTCCGAGGGAACGACCCTATTGCGCCACTCAATTTAGCCCAATACCGCATCCACTCCGGGCGCTCAGAATACCGCGTGCCGCAATTGCGCGTTAGTTTTCTGAATTCGCAAACAGCCAATCTCAACGCCTCAATCGCCGTAATTATTGGATATGGCATGCTACCATTAGGTTCACGAATGCGAGTGATATGCACATCGGATAAATTCGTTCTACCGGTAAAGCAATTCGATGTATTCATTGAAGGCTGGACCGAGGTGATGAATACGAACGATTGGTATATCACGTTCGATACTTCATCGGCAGGCGTGCCAGAGTTTGGGATATGGTCAGATACGAATGTGCAAACGCGCTGGACTCCTGATCTGAATTCAATTACCCTGAATGCGAATATCACAGCATCGGCGGCATCTCTTGTGGCGGCCACCCTTGTGGGGCACCCGGCATTCACGGTGGCCGGCGGGAGTATTCCATTCAAGATCAAGGTGGGTGCGGAAATCATGACAGTGACGGCAGTATCCGGTCCAACGACACCGCAAACACTGACGATAACCCGTGGCCAAGATGGCACATTCGCAGCGGCACAGACGGCCGGTGCGGTAATTACCCTGGCACCCAATATGACATGGGGATTGTGAGAGAGACATGACAACGCAAAATGTTATCGCAGCCCCGGCTGTAGCCGACCCTATCTCGGCAGGATGGGGCAACCAAGTGGCGGGCAATCTCGCCTTGCCGGTTTGGGCCAATCTGCCCTTAACCGCCAATTGGGTCCCCTATGGTGGCGCGTTCGGTGTACCTGCCTATTGGATGGATTGCTTTGGGCGTGTTTATCTACGTGGGCTTGTAAAAAATACCACTGGGGCATTACAGGGGATCAATGTTATCTTCGCGACACTTCCCGTTGGGTTTCGGCCGTTGGTTCAACGTATCCATCCCGCCACGTGTGGCGTTAATAACACTCCAGGTGGTAACGGACCTTGCCGCCTGGATATTTTTGCGGCCGACGGATCATTAAGAATCGGCGCATTTATGACCGGGTCATTTGGCGCAACCGGCGCGCAAGATACCGGCGTCCCCAATGGGGCCCATATTTCCCTGGACGGTATTTCATTCGAAACCCTCTCATGATCCAAACAGTCGGACACCTAACCGAATCGACCACCGCGACCGGCCTATGGTCAATCGTCACGCTCGCCATTGGTTCCGCGCTGGGCGTTGGCCTGACCTACTTCCTTGCCGCGCCGGGGCGCTTCCGCAAGGAGCAGCGCGGGGACCTGAAAGAGGTCCGCGCGGGAGTGTCGCGTATCGAGGTGGCGCAAGGGCTTTTCCGGGCCGAGTTCGACCAGCACGTCAAATCGCAGGTGCGGCTTGCGCGGATCGTGTCACGCTTGAGTGCGCGGCAGGTTCAGCTAGCACATCGTCAGGCCGCCCTAGAGGCGCGAATGAGTAACCAGGCACCCGTGCCATTCTGGCCGATCGATGACGACCTCATGGACGATACCGACCTGGACGACCTGGGCCACACCCCGTGACAGGCCGTCGCGGTTGGGCGCTTATTGCGGTATTCGTCATCCTGTGGGACGCCTTAGCGCCCGAGACGCTCTCTGAGGCGTTCGCGCGGTGTGAGCATTCCCATCCGGCCCTATTGTCGGCCCTGTGGGGCATTCTGACGGCCCATCTCATGGGGTGGCTACCCGTCAGGCTGGACCCGTTTCATCTTGCTCTAAATGGCATTCATGGCGTTACTCACAGGGGGCAGCATGTTTATTAGCAAGTCGTTCGCACGTGAGGTTCTCGCCGCCTCCGGGTTGACCCGTATCGAGCTTGGCGTGTTGTTTGATGTGAACGCCCGGACGGTGGACCGCTGGCGAGCCGGGGAAGGTCTCACGGGCTTCCGTCTTGACCAGCTCGACAATCTGCGTCGCCTCCTGGCCGAGCGTGTCGCTATGTCCGACCCGCCCAGTCTGCTCTCACAGGTTGCGCGCGTGCGCGAAGTGACAACCGGGGGAATCCTAGGCCCAACCGAGAACCTTAAGCCCGTCAATGCGGGCCTCAAGCAGCGCGTAACGGCCCCGCCTAAGGGCTGGGCCCCGGGTGTGGCCTGGGATGGCAGCGAGGGTGTGGGGACCTCTGAGGCCCGGCCGGCGACCGAAGGCGAGCCGGATCATGCCGCGCTCCTGACGGAATGGGGTTTCGACCCGAAATTGTTCATGATCGAAGGGGCGCTCAGTTTCAGCCGCTGGCAGCAACGCGATGGCGGACCATGGCTCAAGGCCTATCGTGGCAAGATCGTGCGCCGACCTGATATTGAGCATTCCGCGATGAAGGATCTCGTCCGACATATCCGTGCCGTAAAGCCGAAACCGAACCGTCCGAGCGGCAATCTCGGCATGGTGGTTATTCTGTCCGATTGGCAGATCGGCAAGGTGGACATGCATGGCGGCACGGATACTACGATCGAACGCGTGCGGCAGATCATCAGCGGTGTCGTGGCGCGCACCGCCGAGCTGCGCAAGATCGGCCGCGACGTAGGAGACCTCTATATTCTCGGCCTAGGTGATCTGATCGAACGGTGCGGCGGGTTCTACCCCTCGCAGACATTCATGACCGACTTGACCGAGGAGGAACAGCGCGAGGTTGCGTTACATCTTATCATCGAATGCATCCGCACGTGGGCCCCGCTTTTCAACCGCGTCGTGGTGGCCAGCGTGCCCGGTAATCATGGCGAGAATCGTGGCCCCGGCGGTAAGGCATTCACCCATGCCGTACGCGACAATGCCGACACGGGAGTATTCCGCCTAGCGGCGATCGCACTCGCTCAAGTGGAAGCTTTCGAGCATGTCGTATTCGTGCTCCCGAAAGATCGCGCCACATTCGCCCTAGATGTCGCGGGGCTTGGTATCGGCCTCGCGCATGGCCATCAGTTCGGCCCGGCCGGCGTGCTCAAATGGTGGGCCGAACAAACATTAGGCGAACAGCCCGTCGCGGGCGCTCAAATGCTCGTCACGGGACACTACCATCACCTCAAGGTAGAGCAGATGGGGCCACGCACGCACGTGCAGGTCCCCGCCATGGACCCTGGGAGCCAATGGTTCGCAGAGCGGCGCGGCATGGATTCCCCGCCCGGCATGGTGACGTTCACGGCTAGCCCGGTTGGCTGGGACGACCTGGCTGTCATTGAACCAACACGCCCCGAGGGAGAATCATGATGCCCGATCCGCTCTATGAGCTTCTCGGCCGCGTCTACGCGGAACGTCAGGCACAGCTCGCCAAGTGGGGCAGGCAGTCGCACCCTAATGGCACTAGTGAGGCCCTGGGATATCTCGCGACGGCCGCTAAGCATCGCTGTGACCGTGCCGTGCGCGAGGGTAACCTGACCTGGCTGGATATTCTCATGGAAGAGGTTTATGAGGCGAGCGAGGCTACCGAGCCGGGTCACCTGTCCGAGGAATTGATACAGGTGGCGGCTGTTTGTTTGGCATGGGTTGAGGATATCGCCACTCATGGCTAGAGTCGCCAAGCCGAAGCCCCCGAAGGACCCTCGCCCACTTTGCATTCGCCGTGCCACCAAGGCGGCCGAGGACTTCGGTTGGCAGATCCATATCCTTTACGATGATGCGGTCTGTGATGATGGCGACCGTTTCGACGCCTATATATTTACCAAACTAATTGAACCCCAATGGCTCGTTCCGCGCAGCTATACACAGCGCGTCTACTTGACCTGCAAGGCAGGCAAGGCCCCCATGTGGTGGGTTTGGACCCCGCCCTACCTACCGGGCAATAAGAGGACCTTTGCGGCCCTCCTGGAGCATCTAGAGCGAGGTACCGAGGCGTCCTGAGATGCGGTATGGCCACGGTAGCACCATAGGCGTAGATGGCCCCCAGTGCGGGCCTAAATGCCCCGGTTCGCCGTGACAGCTCGCAATCCCCGTGGGTGAAATATGACCACATACCCTTGCGGATGGGGTATCCAGGGTTCTACCCGGTCGATCGTCATACTCCCCGTAACCGCCGTCAAGCAGATAGTGCAACATGGCCATGATGTGGAACCCTGCCGCGCCGAGATGATATGAGCGCCCTTCGCTATCGGGGTCCATATCCTCGCCGCCCCAGAATGCCGTCAGATGCCGCTGGAGGGCTGCATAGGAGAGTGACCAGTTATAGCCCTCTTCCCAGTTGCGTTCGGCATATTTCTCGGCACCAATGCCAAATTGTTCCGCGATGATCCATAGGGCATCGGTTGGCAGGAGGTCGAACCGGGCCAGCTTGGACCCTTTCTGGCCGATCATTCGTCACTCTCATTTGGGTCGGCATAGAAGCCACCCTCGCTGTCCACGAAACCCACGGCGGAGAGATTGGCCGTGATGCGGCCGAGCGCATTGCGATATGAGTCGAACTCCTCGCATCGCATACAGCCGTCCGACTTGATGAGATCCAGCATGCCGTTTTCCATGCGACGGTTCCCCTCATGCAATGCGCGGTTCTCGGCCGTCAGGATGGCCACCTGTTGCGATAGGGATGAGATCTGTGCGGGCTGGAAAAGAAGCTTGTCTTGCAACGCTTCTAGTTCGCGGCGCGTGGCGGCCAGCTCGGCATGCGCAGAGGCGACCTCTTCATGCAGGCTTGCGATTTCCTCTTCGGGGATCATGCGTCTAGCTCCTGTTCGTATAGATCGGGTAATCCGATGCGGACGTGATGGGTGTCAAGATGGTGCAGGTCTCGGTCAATCGCGGCAATCTGACTTGGTTCTCGCTCGGGGCCGACATAGCCGCATGTGCAATTGGCCACAAAGACATACACATGGGGCCTCAATACGCAGGTATTGATGGCCACCTTATCGCGCCTCACGAATCGTCACCACAAAGGCGGAAGACCGGAATATCCCGGCGTAACGCCTCGGCAATACAGTGCTGTGTACCGCGCCCACCCGGGGCGGCCATCACGAAATGCGGCTTTGCGGCGATGAGCATCTGTTGATTGCGAATCCTTCCAGCCATGGTCCCATATTGCCGCCAATCGGCCAAGTGGGTGACGCGTCGGATATTGACGCGAGCAGCCCATGCTCCCGCCAGGCGGTCGGCCCCCATCGCGCCGCCTTCGTGAAGCTCATTAGGGACGATGAGTTCTAGCATGCCGATGAAGTCATGACGGAGATCTTTGAAATCCCGTCCGCCGGTCACGACGATACGCAAGCCGCCAAGCTCATCTTTCTCGCGGAAGAATGACATTTGCTTGAGGTTGTTGAATGCACCCCACGCGTCGGTGATGTATTCATTACCGTCTTGAGTGAGTGACCACGTGCCGCCTTGCGTTGTGGCGGTCATATCTTGCCCCTCGATTCATTGACACGAGCTGTGATGGCCCCGTCGATGACCTTTACGGCGCTTTCGAGTGATGAAATCGTGGCATCGCGTAAGGTTTCATGGAGCACGCCAACTATGAAATATGGATTAACATCCACCAGGTGGGCGTCATCGAGACTTTTGCTAAGTCGTTCAAATGCCGCAACCCGGGAATGGCGGCTCATCGGCTCGCCCTGTTCAAACAGGCAGCGCGGGCCATGGCGGCGTCACGTGTGAAGGCGCGCGAGATGATGCGCCCAGTGGTCATATCGCGCACTACGTGAATGTCGGCCGTGATACTAATGGCAATGTAGCGGTTCATGTCGGGGTTTCGCTTCCTTGTGGTAGTTGGTGATGTAGATAACGTAAACCATGCAACCCGCTCGCGCAAGTCCTGGCGGGCGTGCTAAGGGATCTAGATGGTGATTTGGCACACCCCGTTAATCATGACACCATGCGCGATAACGCCCGGTGAGTAGACACCCTGTAGTTGAATCGGATGAGTATCCACGAAACATGCTACCGGAACATCGGGGCGGGTCATTAAGGTCCATATGAGCAGCGCGCTTAGGATGGCTAGGACTAGCATCGCCAGGGCGATGAGCTGGGCGGCTAAACGGTTCATGTCGGGGTTTCGCTTCCTTGTGGTTGGTGATGTAGATAACGTAAACCATATAATCCACTCGCGCAAGTCGAAACTTCCATGCTAGGGAAATTGCCTAAAACAATTTTCCGTTTCACCTTGACAGTCCCGATCGGCGCGTGTCTACTTGTGGAGCAACGTCGGGGGACGCTTGCAAGATGACACCGACCAGGGTTCTTTTCCTCCCTGGTCGCGGAACCGTAAGCCCTAACCCCTCGGGTCTGGTCGGTGTCATCGCAGCGCCCCCCGCCTCACACCCCCGACATAACAGGAGTCATTATGACCGAATCATCGTATGGTTTTGCCGTCCTAGTTGAACAGGATCGCACCAAGCTCGCCGAACTTCAAGGACGTTATGACGCCGCCGTAAATCAGGGCTTTCCTGACGGATCATGCTCGGCCCTTTGGGCCCTTGTGGAGCACCACATGGACAAGATGGCCGAACGTGGCACGCTCGTGCCCGCCCCAGCCCTTGCCACCACCATGCCACTTGCGTCAGAGATGACTTCATGAGTCGCCGCAAGAATGATCCGGTCGGGGTTAATCCCCTTGATGTCACGGGGGTCCAAATCGCCAGGCTCGATAGGTTCATCGCGGCACAACGCGAGATCCTACGCGCCCGACAATGGGACACACTAAACGCCTGGATTGATCTTCGCGCACATCACTGCGAAGCCAAGGCCAACGCCACGGCGTTACACGCCCTACAGTGCGCCTACCGCATCATTGATGCCATGCTGGCTAGCGACACGCTCGTACCGGATGATCTCGCAACCCTGGAGGGGAAATGAGTTACAGAACGCGCCAAGAATTCGCCGATAAGGTGGATTCCGAAGGTGGCCTCGCTGAATTCCTTTTCGGTTATGGAATGAACCCAAATGACGCACCGGACGACGAGGTGCGCGCACTGGTCAAGGAAATCCTCAAGGCCCAGGATGCCTTTGATGAGCTTGTCGGAATCCTTGAGGAGATCGGAATCCTCGAAGAGGCCGAAGGGGATGGCGAATGACTACCGACTTCACCCAACCCGCCCCCACTGGCCCGGAGATCAAGCGCGACCGTTGGGGGCGGCCGCTCATTCCCGCCGAGGGTGGCGGGAAGCCGAAAGCCTACACGCGTTGCACCACCTTTGTGGATGCACTGTCGGACTCATTCGGCCTGTCTAAGTGGAAAATGCGCATGGTCCTACTTGGCGCGGTCGATCGCCCAGACCTCATCCTATCGGCATCTGCATCACGTGAAGACAAGCAAGCGCTAGACCGCTTCGCCGACGCGGCCCTAGAGGCCGCCGGGGCGGGGAAGGCGGCAAGCATCGGCACTGCGCTGCACTCCCTCACAGAGCGCATGGATCGCACCGAGGCCCTGGGGGAGATCCCCGAGGCCTACCGCGCCGACCTAGCTGCTTACGCCCATTGTGTTGGGACGAATTACATGGTCATGGAATCCATTGAACAATTCGTTGTCCATGACGGTTACGAGATCGGTGGCACGCCGGACCGTCTCATTCGCATGCCCGATGGCAAGCTCTACATAGGCGACCTCAAGACCGGCTCGCTCGACCATTCCAGTTCGAAGATTGCCATGCAGATGTCGGTCTATTCGCGGAGCCGCTTCCTGGATATCGAAACGGGCGTGCGTACCGACCTGCATGGCGTGGATCAAGATCGCGGCATCATTCTGCACATGCCGGCCGGGTCTGGCACCTGTACGCCTTATTGGGTGGACCTAGACAGGGGCTGGCATGGCGTCGAACTCTGTCAGCAAGTGCGCAACTGGAGGAAGATCAAAAAGATGCATACCCCATTCGTTGAGGCGCATGCCGAGCTGGCCAAGGCACAAATGACCGACCCGGATTCGATCGTGGCACAGATCCAGGCAGCCGATACGCATGCCGCACTTGTGGCCATCTGGCGCGACAACAAGGACGCCTTCACGGATGCACACACACTGGCATCGAAGCGTCGCCTTGAGGAGTTGGGGGCGAAATGAAACAACAATGCCCCTCAGGGAGCGCGGTTCGTATCCACCCACGCGGGCGTGAGCCGCAAATAGAGGATGAGGTGGCATATATTGCCTGCATGCGTCGCGCCGGGCATGCAGGACCACATTTGCGCGAGTTAACAAGCGGGGCCACGGTGACGTGGCGATGAGCGCATCACAAAGTGCGGGATGGCAAGTACTCGAAACGGCGCTCAATGAGGCTCGAAACAATGAGCGCAAATACAAGATGCTCTATGAATCCAGCAAGCAACGCGCCGATCAAATACAAGCGACGCTAGATGTGGTCAGGATCAACGCGACGGGTAAAGGGCGGCTGGCGTGAGCGAAGTGCCGCGCCGAACGACAACATGTCGTAATCCGAACGAGGGACAACATGTAGTCATTTGTGGCATCACCCATGAGCATCGCCTAGGCCTGCACGCGCCAACGATTACGCTCGTTTGCAATCGTCACCTAGGACACCTCTCCATGCACCAACATGTCTGTGGGGGCGGCGCGATGGCCACGTGGGGTCCATGATCCGGTGCAAATCGTGCGGCATCACCTGGGCGGCACTGGGCGCGGCGCATTGCGCCGCCTGTCACTACACCTTCGGCAGTGGGGGACTATTTGATCGGCATCGCCCTAGCCAGAAATGCCTCGAGCCGAGTACACTCGGCCTACAGCTCGTCAAAGACGTTTGGCGGCTACCACTAGAAGCAAAGGAAACCTAAATGGATTTCACTACACCCGGCACCCCGTCGGCCAAGAAAGATGGCCCACATTTCAACCTCCGTGATTACGATGGCAAGCTTCTACTTTTCCAGCCGAGTAAATATCTCGCAGAAGTGAAGCTCAAGGATGGCTCGGTCGCACCTGCCGTCGCCACCACGGTGACCGAGCTGGAGGGTGCCACCCCTGGCAAGATCTGGGACGATGTGCTCGTATTCAGCAAGGGCATCATCCCTCAGCTTCGCGATCAGATTGGCCTCAATGTGCTCGGCCGAGTCGGCCAGGGCGAAGCGCAGCCTGGTAAGAGTGCACCATGGCGGCTCCGGGATGCCACCCAGGCGGATATCGCCACGGCATTACGTGTCACTGAAGGCACGCCCGCGCCGGGCACCACGGCGGACGACCCGCCATTCTGAAATAAAAGACACCCACGCGGCCTCACCGCCCGCGCCGGGGCTACCCAGGTGGGACGCCTGTCCGGCGGGTTGCCGGGCTGATCGGTGAGGTTCGATTCCTCGCACAGGCGCAAGGTTTCATCCAACAGGAGAAGAGAAAATGAGTAAAAACATACCGGATTCAATCACCATCAATGACACGGTTTACGTCCTGGCCAATGGCGCGATCCCTGCGCCCGAGGTGGATGGCATGCCCTATGTGGTCGTGCGTAGCGCCACGGCATCCCCTTTTGCGGGATTTCTGGAAAGTCGAGAATCCACCACCGTGGTACTCGTACAGGCGCGACGCATCCGGCGCTGGTATGGCGCGCTTGATCTCAGCCAATTGGCCACGGAGGGTACTAAGGCCCCCGAGAAATGTCAATTCGGCCAGCCAACGCTTCGTGTGGAAATTCCATGGAGTGAAATCCACACATGCACCATAATGGGGGCATCTTCCATCCAGGCCGTACCGGTCACGAAGGCATGACCGGCTCCGGCTACGGCGACGGCTTCGGCTCCGGCTTCGGCTCCGGCGACGGCTCCGGCGACGGCTCCGGCGACGGCTCCGGCGACGGCTCCGGCTACGGCGACGGCTACGGCGACGGCTCCGGCTACGGCGACGGCTACGGCGACGGCTCCGGCGACGGCTCCGGCGACGGCTCCGGTTACGGCGACGGCTTATGAGGCGCCAGAAATACAAGCTAGCACCGATCGAGCAATATGCCACCCACGGCAAGATCGCCGATCAACTCCGCCTGCCGCGATTACCGGACGGATACCAATGGTCCCTTGATGCATCCTGGCTTACCGTCCTAGATGCCTCGGATGAAATCCTAGATGGATTCACCACCTATGTCGGCGGTCAAGCAAGCCTTGAGGAATGGATGATCGCTGCTCGCGTGGCGGCACATGGTCTTACGCGCCGAGCGGAAAGACGGGGCGCCGTTGCTGACACGGCAAGACAAATTAACGACCTGATATGACCTATAGTGAGGCGGCCGAGGAATATGCCGAGGCTGGCTGGCTAGGCATTCTGCCATTACCGCATGGTACGAAATACCCGCCCCCTACGGGCTTCACGGGGCGCGTCGATCGCTGGCCCACTATTGCCGAGATTGAACGCTGGCACATCGAATACGAAGATGGCAACCTGGGCCTCCGCCTGCCCGCTGACGTGATAGGCATTGATTGTGACGGCTATGGCGAAAAGCTGGGCTTTCAGACGATGCGCGAGCGTGTCCAACAATGGGGCCCCCTGCCGCCGACAACCCGCTCAACCTCCCGTGATGACGGGTCGGGGATCTATCTCTTTCGCATCCCGGAGGGCCTCGCCTGGCCGGGCGAGGTGGGTCCAGGTGTCGAGATCGTCCAAATGGCGCATCGTTACGCGGTCGCCTGGCCCTCCATTCACCCCGAGGGTAGGCAGTACAATTGGCTGACGGGCAAGAATACCCAGGCGGGCATTCCCAACCCTGAAGATCTGCCGGAACTTCCCGCCGCATGGGTGGCGGGTCTGACGGGTGGATTACTCGATGCGGGTCGCGTTAAAGCCGAGCTAACCGACGACGGAATAAGCCAATGGCTCCGCCGTAACGGCGATGGCGCGATGTGCCCCGATATGCGTAATGCGGTGGAACGCGGCGTGCTGCGCATCACGGCTGGTGGCTCGCGGCATGAAGCGACACGTGACCTATCGACCCTTTTGTGCTGCCTTGCCGCCGAGGGGCACGGCGGGCTCATTAAGGCGCTTAACCGCGTCGGTATCGCATTCGCGGCGGCGGCTGGCAATGAGCGCGTCAATGGCGGCGAATGGGCCCGCCTCTGGCAGGGGGCCGTGCTATACGCCGTGGGCAAGTTTCCCACGCCCGCCACGCTTGATCCCTGTGCCGAGAGAGCCTCGCTAGACGCCCCCACGTCCACACGGGGCGATCAGATGGCCGCGTCCATGTCGGAGCCACCTATCGTGGATGCGGACGCCCTGGAGCCATCTGACGCCGCCGCACGGGAGCGCGAAGAGCGTATCGCGGTCGAGATGGATAAGATGACCGTCCGCGAAGAGGCCCTAAAGCGGGTCGCGCGGGCGCGGAACGACAAAGAGGAATGGGTGAAACATGTCCAGACGGGCGCGGTTATCTTTGACACTCCGGTCGGTATCCCGCACATTTGGGGCAGTGGTGAGACTGGAATTTGGGCGGAGGGCGAGGCGACGGTTCTCGCCGGCCTGCCCGGTACTGGCAAGTCAACCCTGGTATTCCAAGTTGTCGAGCGCCTGTTGGGGCTTAACGGTGCCTCATTACTCGGACACCCCATTGCGCCCGCCAGTGGGCGAGTTCTGTATCTTGCAATGGACCGGCCGCGCCAGCTTGTCCGCCTTATGCAACGAGCGTTGCTGGACCACGACCGTGGAATCGTCGAAGAGAAGCTGAGGATCTGGCCCGGCCCCCCGCCGGGGTCCAACCTCACGGGTGACGAATTGCGTCTCACGGAGATGTGTCAGCTCTTTGGTGCCACACATGTGGTGGTGGATAGCCTAAAGGATGCCGCGCCGGGCCTAGACAAGGAAGAGATCGGCAGCGCGTGGAATCTGGCGCGGCAGCGGGCCCTTGAGGTGGGGATTCAGGTTTTCGAGCTGCATCACACCGTGAAGCGGCGGCAGGATGCTAAGGGCGTGCCGGGCCTGGCGGATGTGTATGGTTCATCTCAGCTCACCAATGGGGCGGGATCGGTCATCCTCCTACATGGCGAGCCGGGTGACCCGATCGTCGAATTGCATCATCTTAAGACGATTGGCGCGCATTCACTTGGCCCTTGCCGCCTAGAGCACACCCCGCGTGGTGTTACGCGGATCATTGACGAGCCGAATTGGCGCAAAATGGCAGCTGATGGCCGCCTGACCGCTTCCAGTGCCGCCGCGCTCCTGTGGTTGACGATGAGCCCATCGCGGGCGCAGCTAGCCAAGGCGACACGGAAGCTGGATAGCATGACGGATATTCAGCGGGATTCACATAGCGGTAACGAGGACCCGCGTTGGATGCCGGCGGTACACGTGCCGCCCGTGGTGAAGGTTGAGCTCAAACCCGTGAGGGATTGGCAGGATGATGCAGAGGGGCCGTATGAAAAGCCCGTCGCGACTACTACGCGGGTTGTCCCCGCCTCCCCGCCTGGGGGCGGTCGGCGAGTGGTATGGAAAGGTGGCCAGCTTATCAATCTTGACACCGGGGAAGTGGTCGAGGAACGTGGCCCGCGCCAGGTTGACGCAAAAGTCTCGCCGGGCTACCTTTAGAGCGTTACCAAATTGTTATGTAAAATAGTGTCCGAATAGGTCATTCATGGTTGACAAATTGTTGTTGTTCCATGCTACCCTCTATACAGGTTACATCCCCGAGACGGTGGCACGACAGTGGCACGGGTCCCACACTCAACCTCCACACTTTCCGTTCGCCGAGGTCGCCGCCCTCCAGGGCGGGCGTGCCGATGGGCGAACGCGGGTAACACGAACGACATTTACAACTGAGTGCTCGTCGCCTTTGGCGGCGGGCCCGAAGGCAGCTCCTAACGCGGATTCACCTTTGGAACAGGGTTCGCCCTATCCGGGCGAACATCCTAAGATGCCAGCGGGCGTGTCGGCATGACGCCCGTATAACCAGTGGCAGACCGTAAGGGCCTAGCGCCGCCCATCGCTAGACAAGGGCGGCAAACCACCTTTAAAGGTGACAGAGTTACACGGGTCCAGCTTAGCCCTTACGGGCAGCCGGCCCTATTGGCGGCAAGTCAAAACCTCTCCCGGGTACCAAGTCACATGGTCTTCCTAGCGGAAGACATAGCATAAACAGTCAAAGTCAAAGACTTCCGCGAAAAGAAAGTACAACAACCAAAACGGCCCAAAGGCTAGATCTTTCGTGTCGCGGGCTCTAAGATCAAAACCCTCACACCTAGGCATCGGGGCGGCATGGACTATCACAGGTATCAACTACTCAGCTCATGTGGCTGCATTGGCGCATATAGCGGCACCGAGCCGCACGCCCACCTCGGCGGCATCTTTCGTTGCAATATACATGGCATCGGCAAGGTAACCCATTGGCGGTTCCTGCCTAGCGAGTGGACCGCTTCGCCCGCCTGGCTGGCGACATGAGCGCCACCTCGTTGCACGCCTATGCCATTGCCGCCCTAAGTGAAACCCTGGCCACCGTGCGATATGAGCAAGAGATGGCGAAGCGTCAATACGACCAAGCGCGCACCGACGCGGCAGTCTATGTGGAACGTATCAACGAGGCTCGCAAGGATTGCGAGGCGCTAGCCGAGCGTCAAGCCGATCTTGCCGCATCGTTGGCACTACTTGGCGGCGAGATCTCGTGACACATTCGCCCGACTTGCAACTCTGCGACTACTTGCTATCGTGTGGATGTATCACGAGGCCATTACCCACGTCCAAGCCGACTAAGATCCTCGGCGACGCCTGGCCCTGCACGCGGCACGGCGCGGGTATCACGCCCGCCGTGGTGACGCATTGGAAACCGACCGGCGCTGCGCCGGGTACACCCTGGAGGAAATCGTGAAAGATGAAAACGGGTATGAATGGCGCCAAGGTGATGAATGCTATCTGCGAGGCCGGGTACTCGATTGGGGTGATGACAAAGACGAGGCGCAATACATACTTTTCGCAACAGGGACCCCTGGTACCAGTCGTGGATTTCCCGTAAATCCCGAGGGGCTTACACGCCCGCTGGGCTGGATACCACCGCGCATAGACGAGCCATTCTTCGCTGGGGCGATTGTTACCGACCCACAAGGGCGATCCTATGTACGCGTGCGCCCCATAGGAGCAGTACACTGGCGCTGTTTGATCGACTCTCCGGGGCGGTATTCCTGGATTGACTGGCTCGATATTATCGACCCGGTGTTAGTCTTCGCGGGGATCAAATGACCCACTCTGATAAAAATGGGTATGGATGGCACACGGGTGATAAATGTCATTTCCTGGGCACGGTGATAGATCATAGCCCCCCTGGTAGCCCCTCTGGTACCACTATTTCATTCGCGGGAACCGCCAGGCGGATGATTCTCCCTACCGCGTCACTCCAGCGCCCGCCAGGGTGGACACCTCCGCGCATGAGGGAACCCGTGGCTCCTGGGGCAATTGTATGCGATGCCCCCGGGGTGCATTGGGTACTCGTGGGTGCACTTGGTAGGAATTATTGGCGCAAGCTCGGCCCGGTTAAAGGGGACATTGAAAGAATCTGGACCGAGTGGTCTGACATTGTTGATCCCAAACTAGTCTTCGCGGGAATCGAATGACCCGCTCCCGCGCCACGGCCAAAGCGGCCGGTGCCAGCTTTGAACGACTCATCGCGGACTACCTCGCAGCCCGGATCGATGACCGCATCGACCGGCGCGTTAAGACCGGCGCCAAGGATCGCGGCGACATAGGCGGCCTAAGGCACCACGGTAAGCGGATTGTGTTGGAATGCAAGAACGTCACACGGTGGGCGCTCGCGTCCTGGCTCAGCCAGGCCGAGGTTGAACGTGCCAACGATGACGCTTTAGCTGGTATTGTCATCGCCAAACGCGTCGGCAAGGGCCATCCGGGCGATCAGGTTGCCATTATGACCGTTGATACACTGATTGCCCTATTCATGGGGCAACGCATCGAAAGGGATTGACATGACCGACCAATTCGCCAAAGACCCGGACGGGGCCCTTTATAACGTCGCCGAGCGGGCAAAGCTTGTCGCACTCATCGAAGCCAACAGTGGCGGCGGATCGGTCGGTGTGGAATTCTTCACAGCCACCGACGTGGCTCCCGATACCGATACCTTCACTTGGTCGCCAGTCGCCCCCTTCGAGGATGCGACACAGTATTACGTCGAAGTGACCTACGTGGCCGACGAGGCCACTACCACCGTATTCCCCTGGAGCTTCACAATTGGCGCCGACGCCCCCAGTAGTGGCCTCGCCAATGGGGCCACCGTGACACCCGCACCAGATAGCACGCCAATGCCGGGCGCCCTGACGATCGTCCTCCCCGCCTCGGTACATCCGTCACAGGTTCTATGGTCCGTATATACAGGGACCGACACGTCTGGTAGTCCTGTCGCGATTGACCCAGCTACCACGCCGGTTGACCTGACGGTGACCGACCTGGAGGCGGCAAACAAGGTGATCCTTGTGCCCGCCTATGGCGGCAGCAGCCAGAATTCCTCATCATACATTCCGGCGCGTTTCCTTTGCCCCTCGGATGCCACACTGGATTTCCCGATCGGCACCGAGCTGCTCGTCAAGAATGACGCCTGGCGAGATCTGCCCGGATTGGCGAGTCAGGTCGGTCTGGGGTATCTGCTCATGTCGGCGGGCCCCGGAGCGACCGTGCGCGGCGTTGACCAGACCGGCCCCGGCCTGTTGGCGGGATTCGCCGGACGACGCATGGCCAAGGTTGCGGCTGACACCTGGATCAGTATTCCGTAATGAGCGAGAGCGGGGCCTATGCGAGCGTTGAATGGCGCGCATTATGCGAACAGGCATATCGGGTGTACGGCTATGTCTGTTATGGCTGCCATCTTCCCATAGACCCCGCTCTACCCTCTACGAACAGGATGTCTCGCACCGTAGACCATCTCATTCCCGTGAAGCATGCCGGTACGGCCGTTCCTGACATTAGTCAGGTGAGGCCGATGCATCGCGCCTGTAATACCCGCAAGGGGGCCAAGCGTCGGCCAAGGCGCGTGAGGTCGCGGGTATGGTGAGCGCTAATACGTTAAAGCAGATGCGGCGTGTGTCAGAATTGGCAACACAGGGCATGGCCCCCGGTGCCATCGCTAAGGCCATAGGGGTCTCGCCTACCTATCTGTATCAACTCTATGCAAAAGTGCGCCAGCGTGAAGCTCGGGCCCACGGCGAGGCATACGAGACGGTGGCACAACGCAACCGTCGTACACGCATGGAAACGATAGAGCAAGCCATAGAGTTAGGCGCTGGGCATATCACCCTAGCCCGAATGCTTAATCGTCCCACCCAGGGGACCCCTCGCGCCATACGTGAGCTTGGCTTTGAATGCCCGATGACACTCGGCGATGATGACGAGGCATGGGGCGCGACTCTCTTGCGCACTCATTCCGTCTCGCAGGTCATGGCCATCATGAGTCAGAACTATGCCACCATACGACGTGTGCGCATTCGGCATTCCCTACCTGATGTATTACCCTGTCATGGATGTTACCGCTGTGACTCCGACTGAGCGCATCTGCGGCCAATGCGGTAGCACTAAACGGTATCGCATGGGTATGTGTGGCAAGTGCTACGACAGGGAAAGGCGCGCTAAGGCGCCACATATACCCTGTACCCAATGTGGTGTCATCTGCCCTCGTCGCACTGTTGAGCACAATCTCTGCTCCCCCTGTCGCCACGCCAAGAGCGCCCAGGCTAGGCGGATCTATGACATCACCTGTCCGACGTGTGGGGAGTTCCGACAGCACAAGCGTAATGGGCTATGCGGTCCGTGCTATTACAGATCACGCCACCCCTTATCGACAAGGCCTCCTCTTACCGCCGAGGTATTAGCCGAATCGGATTGGGTGATTGTCGAGCGGCTCAAGGCCGGTCGCGCCGACGTCCATCCATTGCGCGTGGACCTCCTGGCCGCAACGCGAGACATGTCCAATCAAGGAGTGGCGCGCAGTGTTATTGCCGAACGCCTGCGATGCAACATAAAGAATGTGGACTATATGCGCAAACAATTGCAACGCGCTGGCCTATTGAAATAATGCATTAGCTGAGCGGGTAAAACAATTGCAAATAGTGACACTAGTGTAACAATTAAATGAATTGAATTGTTTATCAAATAATTGTTACCCCGGGGCCCGAATTAGTTTATCACATAAACCATTGCTAAC
>WNGO01000240.1_pt1 | contig 33878 bp, 33 predicted proteins | sample 5400511 | NCBI WGS metagenome assembly WNGO01 (sample SAMN13153380, study PRJNA577476) | soil metagenome | isolation source: 20 cm soil or saprolite under Garry oak tree replicate 2 | place: USA:California | collected 2016-06-15 | reverse complement strand
GCGCCGTTGCCAAAACGAGAAGCGGGCCGTCCGACCGGCGGGCGATGTGGCCAAGCATGGCCAGAAGTTGGTCATCCGCCCAGTGAAGGTCTTCCACGAACAGCGCTGTCGGCGCGTGTCGCGCTTCGGCCGTCGCAAATTGGGGCCAGGCATGCGCCAGCGCGTCCGCTACGGCGATCGGGCGAACTCGGCCGAGCGGGTTATCGGGAATCCCGATCCCCGCGGTCATGGCCAGCGCGAAGATCATGTTGCCGGCGTCCTGGGCATCCCGTCCCGAATGCTCCAGAAGCGATGACACGGTTTGTTCAAGCTTGCCGCGAGCCGTCTCGGCCGAATCGTCCAACGATATGCGGCACGCCTGACGAACGATCTCGCCGAGGGCCCAGTACGTGATCCCGTGGCCGGTCGAACGGCAGCGGCCACGGAGCACGCGTAGGTTGGGGACGCGGGCCTCGGCTTGTTCCAGGAATTCGCGCATCAGGCGGCTCTTCCCAATCCCGGCTGCCCCGGTGACGAGTCCCAAGGATGGCCTGCCGGTCCTTATGGCTTCGTCCAGAAGGCCATGCAGGACGTCCAGCTCGCGATCACGCCCGAGAAGTGGCGCCTGCAGGCTACCTGGCTCGGACCGTTCCGGCATTGGGCCGACAAGTCGACGCGCCGACACCGGTGCGCTTGTGCCCTTGACGTCAAGCCGGATCGGCGCTTCGAATCGGAAGGTGCGGGCGGTTGCCTCGGCTGTGCGATCGGACACCAAGATCGCGCCCGGTTCCGCTGCCTGCTGGAGACGGGCGGCGATGTTGACGGCGTCACCGGCCAGGAAGCGTTGGTCGAGCCGGCCGGCGGTCGCAGCCAGGACGTTGCCCGTGTTGACGCCAATTCGGAGCGCGAGGCGGATGCCATGCTCGCGCTCGAGCTGCTCGTTGAGCGTCTCCAGCCGCACCAGCATCTCGAGCGCCGCATGGAGCGCTCGAGTCGCGTCATCCTCGCGCACGGCCGGCACGCCGAAGGCCGCAACAACCGCATCTCCGATGTACTTTTCGACGGTTCCGCCCCACGACTCGAGAGCCTCGCGCATCGTCCCCGCATAGCGGTCCAGGATCCGGGCGACCCGCTCTGGGTCGCGGTGGTCGGCGAGGCCGGTTGACCCGACGAGATCAGCAAAAAGGACCGTTACGACCTTGCGCTCCTCAACGCGCGCTCCTTCATCGATGGCCCGGCCGCACGAGGGGCAGAAGCGTGCGCCGACCGGCACGACCGCCCCGCAGACGGGGCACCCTTCGACCGCCGCTCCGCAGGCGGTGCAGAAACGGGCGCCCTCTGCGAGGTCGGCGCCACAGCGTGTGCACGCCGCGTTCATCAAACGCGAGTCTAGCCGCCCGAGAAGGAGCCTCCGGTGAGGGAGGCGATCAGATCAGCGGTCGGCCGAGGCTGCGTCCAGCACTTGCGCCCAGCGAGACGCCTGCTCAAGCACACTGTGGTGGTCTTCCACCATGCGATCGCGACGGGGCAGCGGATAGACGATCGGGTAGACGCCGTTGGCGAAAAGCCACTGGATCCGTTCTGCATTCTTCTCCGCCGACCCAACAAGGCAGAACTTGTCCAGGAGCTCATCGGAAACAAGCTCAGTGGCGCGATCGAAGTCACGCTCTTCCCACGCCACCTTGACCCTGCGTGCGTCCTGGCCGAGGCCGCAGATGTCGGCGATGTGCAGGTAGTGCTCCGAGGCGCAGTAGAACGCGATGCCCCGGCGGGCGGCAAAGATGGCCGCTTCGTCTTTCGGATCGACGCATGTCATCAGCAAGGTCGCGATCTGCACATCGGCCGCATCCCTACCCGCGGATTGGGCTCCTTCCGCGATCAATCCGCGGTACTCGCCTAGCGATTCTTCGGTGAGCCAGTTGGCGATCACGCCGTCGGCGACCTCCGCGGCGGTCCGGACCATCTTCGGACCGAGCCCGGCGAGCCAGATGGGAGGCGCCGCGTCCCCGATGGGCCCTTCCCGAAGATGGAAGTCATGCGGCTTGAACCATTGACCGTCATACGAAAACTTCTTCTGCGTGAGCAACCCGCGCACGATGGCGACGGCCTCTTTGGCGCGCGCGAGCGGCTTTTCGGCCACGATTCCATGGCCCCGCTGCATGAAACCGATCCCACCGGCCCCGAGGCCGAACGGACCGAACCGGCCGTGGGAGAGGTCGTGGATGCTGCGCGCACTCATCGCGAGAAGCGTCGGCGTGCGCGAGTAGAAGTTGACGATCGCCGTGCCGAGATTGATTGTCTTGGTCTCTCGCGCCAGGACGGCAAGCACGGCAAACGCGTCCTTGCCTGACTCCTCGGTCGTGCAGAAGGCCGAGTAACCTAGCTGCTCCGCGCTCTGCACCCAGGCGATCAGCTCCTCCCAGGAAAGATCGCCCGTATGGCAGGTGAAGCCCAGATTCCGCCCCGACCATCGTGAGCTCAAAGTAGTTAACTAGTGTACTATATCCGCGATGGTGCGGCGCAACCTGCACGCTCCCGTTCGTGCCTCGTCGGTCCTCCAACGCGAGTTTCCGCAGATGGACAGGCGCGCGACCGAGGTTCTCATCAACCTGATCCGCACCGACAGCCTTGTCACCACCGCTCTCAGCCGACGGTTCCGTCGCTATGGACTCTCGCTTTCGGGTTTCAACGCGCTCGTCATCCTGCGCCAGGCTCCCGATGGCGTGAACCCGCATGAGATCGCCGATCGACTTCTAGTCACGCGTGCTGCGGTGACGGCGATCCTGGACGCGCTCGAGGAGAAGGGTCTCGTCCGGCGCGACCGCAGCGGCGCTGATGGTCGAATGTCGCTCATTGCCATCACCGCGGGGGGGAAGAAGCTTCTTGACGGCCTGCTCCCGGAGCACTTCGCCGCCGAGCGTGCGATGGCTTCGGTGCTCGGCGCCAATGAGAAGGAGCTGCTGATCTCGCTGCTGGGTCGCCTGCAGCTCCACCTCGCGGCGCAGTCGGAGGACATCACCGTCGCCGAATGAGCAGGCTGGCGGGTGTCACCTCATTTCCACCTGAGTTCGCCGCCCGCTACCGCGCGCGCGGCTACTGGGAGGACGTCCCGCTCGGACGCTTTTACAGCAGCGTTTTCGACTCCCACGCAGATCGCATCGCGCTGATCAGCGGCGCCGAGCGCGTCAGCTATTCGCAGCTCCAGCGTCGCGTCGAGCGACTGGCGCTGCACCTCCTCGAGCAGGGCGTGACGCCCCTTGATCGCTGGGTCGTGCAAATGCCGAACATCCCCGAGTTCGTCTACCTCTACTTCGCGCTACAGCGGCTGGGCGCGATCCCGATCATGGCCCTGGCCGGGCATCGGTGGAGCGAGATCAACGCGTTCTTCGAGCTCTCCGGCGCGGCCGGGTACGCCGTCAGCGAGCACCTGGGCGACTTCGACTCCCAACCGCTGGTCACGTCGATTCGCGAAGCGCATCCCCGAGTGCAAACGGTGCTCGGCGCGGGTGCGATTCGGGAGTTGCTTGGGCGCAATCCGCCGCTGGATCGCGGGCTCCTCGACTTGTTCGAGGTCGACCCCGATGAGCCCTGCATCCTGCAGCTGTCAGGTGGCACGACCGGTGTGCCGAAGCTGATCCCGCGGACGAACAACGACTACGTGTACAACACCAAAGCCGCCGTCGCCGTCAACGATGTCCGCGCCGACGACTGCCTCCTGGTCACGCTTCCGATCGCGCACAACTTTCCCCTCGCGTGCCCCGGCATCAGCGGCTTTTTCTGGAAAGGCGCGCGGGTGGTGCTCACCGAATCGGCTCGTGCGGACGACGTCTTCCCGCTGATCGAAAGGGAAAGCGTCACACACCTCGAGCTTGTGCCTGCGCTTCTCATCCGCTACATCAATTCGCCGTCGATCGCCGAACGCGACCTTTCTTCCGTCCGAGTCATCAACACCGGCGGTCAGAAGCTGCAGCCCGAGGTCAAGCGGAAGGCCGAGTCGGTCTTTCCCAACGCTCGGGTCCAGGAGGTCTTCGGGATGGCCGAAGGCCTGCTCATGTTCGTGCGCCTCGACGACCCGGATGAGGTGCGGTTCGAGACCGTCGGCCGTCCAGTTTGCGAAGACGACGAGATCAAGATCGTCGATGACGAGCGAAACCCGGTGCCGGATGGCGAGGTCGGCGAGCTCCTGGTCCGCGGGCCATACACACTTCGCGGCTACTACGGCGTGCCCGAGTACAACGCCCGCACATTCACGCCGGACGGTTTCTACTGCTCAGGCGATTTGATGCGCCGCCACCCGTCTGGCAATTACATCGTCGAGGGACGCAAGAAGGACTTGATCAATCGCGGCGGCGAGAAGATCAGCGCGGAGGAGATCGAGAACCTGATCCTCTCCCACCCTGCGGTCCTGAACGTGGCCTGCGTACCGATGCCTGACCCGGTGCTAGGCGAGCGTATGTGCGCATTTGTCATCGCCAAGGCGGGTCGCACGCTGACCCTCGCCGAGCTGAGCGCCTTCCTGACGGAGAAGGGCCTGGCCAAGTTCAAGCTGCCGGAGCGCCTCGAGCTCACCGAAGACCTCCCGCTGTCCAAATTCGGCAAGGTCGCCAAGAACTTGTTGACGAAGCAGGTGGCAGAGAAGCTGACAGGGATCGCGTAGGCGAGCGCCGCCGCCCGGCGGACCAGGCCGCCGGCCTCTCCGGCCAGTGGGGAGGTGAAACCTACCTAGTCGATCGTCAGCACGACCCGTCCGAAGTTCATCTCCGCTTCCACGTAGCGATGGGCGTCAGCTACTTCGTCCAAAGGAAAGGTCCTGTCGACGAGTGTCTCGAGTCCGTTCTCTGCGAGTCGCCAGAAACCATCGAGGGCGGCCAGCGTGTGCGTCCGGATGCCGAGTATCGACTGGCTTTTCAGGTAGAGCGAACGAAGGTCGAGCGGCACGGGCTCGGCGACTTGAGCTCCCGAGCTGACCAGCACACCAAGCCGGCCGAGGGCGCCCTGGACCTTGGGAAACATCGTGGCCGAGGACGTGTTGTCGACCGCGATCGTGACGCCCTGTCCTTGAGTGAGCTCGCCGACCTGGTTGCCGAACGCCTCGTCCTCGGTATCCAGTACCGCGTCGAACCCGCGAGCCTGCAGCATGTCGCGCTTCCAGTCCTTGCGCGACGTAGCGATGACCCGTGCCCCCAGTGCCTTCGCGACAAGCGCGGTCACCAGACCCAGACCTGACGCGGCGGCCGTGACCAGCACCCAGTCGCCCGATTTGAGGCCCGCCACGGAGAACTGCGTGAAGGCGACCGGTCCGCTCAGCGCCAGGGCAGCCGCCTGCTCGTACGGAAGGCTCGGCGGAATGGTGCGCACGACCTTCTCGGGGACCGCGGTGAGCTCCGCGTATGAGCCCTGGCGATGCACTCCGATCAGTTGCGCGCTGGAGCATCCATAGTCACGGCCGGCCTGGCACGCGGGGCACTGCCCGCAGGCCACGAAAGGCGAGACCGCGACGCGGTCTCCGGGCTTGACGCGCGTGACGCCGTCCCCCACCTCGACCAGGTCGCCGGCGAAGTCGGCGCCGAGGATGTGCGGAAAAGTGAGGCGCGCGAACGGGTTGCGGCCGGCGCGGGTGCCGATGTCGAGCAGGCCGCCCACGCGCACGGCGCGGACCCGAACCAGCACCTCCCCGGGCGCAGCTTTTGGCTCGGGCACATCCGCGATCTTGAAGACGTCGGCCGACCCGAACTCGTGGATCAGAGCGGCTTTCAACCGTCTGCCACCACCGGGTTGGAAAGGCGGCCGAAGTCGGCGACCTCCATCTCCACGAGGTCGCCCGGTCGTAGGAACTCGCCGCGCGGCAGACCCACGCCGTCCGGCGTTCCGGTGGCGATGACGTCGCCCGGCTCCAGCGTGACAAGGTCGCTGGCAGCGGCGATGAGGGCCGCGATTCCGACGACCATATCGGAGGTGTTCGCCTCCTGCTTGAGCCGGCCGTTGACCCACAGCCGCAGGTCGAGGTGCTGCGGATCGCCGACGAGAAACGCGGGCCGAACGCCCGGTCCGAGCGGGGTCGATTGGTCCGCCCCTTTCGAGGCGAGCCAGTCCCACTGAAAAGGCTCCCCGATCGGGTGCTGGACGCGGTGGGGCCCGCGCAGCGAGATGTCATTGATGGCTGAATAGCCCGCGACGTAGGCGAGCGCTTCGGACTCGCTGATGTGCCTCCCGCGGCGCCCAATCACCACCGCGAGCTCGGCCTCCCAATCGACCTTCGCGCCGGGATCGGCTGGCACTACGATCGGCTGGCCGGGCCCGACGAGCGAGGTGGTCGGCGGCTTGAGAAAGAAGTAAGGAAGAGCATCGTCGGGGCGATTTACCTTCATCTCGCGCATGTGCGCGTGGTAGTTGGCGCCCGAGCAGAGAACCTTTCGCGGATAGCGCAGCGGAAGCTCGAGCATCGCGTCGTCGACGCGCGCCGCGATTACGGGATCAAAGGTCCTGAGCACCGGCTCGACCTCCGCCCAACGCTCCATGAGCTCGAACACACCGCAGGCCGCGATCGGAAGCTCAACGACCCGTTCGTCGTAGAGCGCGCCGGCGCGCTCGTCACTTGAACCGGTCCGATACGAGACCAGGCTCCACGGTTTCACTTCTTTGCGGGCACCGCCGTCGTGGGGAGCTTGGCGCCGGCGTCGAAGAACTCGTGGCCCGGAATGCCTGGACCCCACAGGTTGGCGAAGCGGTAGTCCGACATCTCCCACTTTCCCGGCTGGTAGCTCCCCTCGTCGTAGATCTTGATCAGGTCCGCGTAGTATTCGACCACGCATCCCGCCGGGTCGAGGTGGTAGGTGAAGAGGTTGCCGCCTGCGCCGTGGCGGCCGGGACCCCACATGAAGCGTCCGTTGTTCTTCTCGAGAACGTCACCCAACAGTCCGAGCTGGCCGATGTTCTCGACCTCCCACGCGTAATGGTGCAGACCCTCGCCGCCCTTGGTGATCCCGACCCCGTGGTGATCGGTGTTGCATCGCAGAAAGAGGAGGGTGCCATCCCCGACGTCGTCGGAGAGCCGGAAGCCGAGCACCTGCTCGAGAAACTGTTGGGTCTCGCGAGGCTTTTCCGATTTCAGCATCGGGTGACCGAACTTGCGCGGCTGCACTCCCCGACCGGTGTGTCGGGGCTGATCCTGCGCCATCCCGGTGAAGACCTCGAACACATGGCCGTCCGGACCCTCGAAGCGGATCGACTCCTTGACGGCCGGCTCGCGTTGGTGCTCGATCGTGCGCACGCCGTGCTTGGCGAGGTTGTCGCTCACTTCGTGCAGCGCGCTCTCTTCCGACGCCTCGAGCGAGACGTGGTCGAGCGCTGCTTCGCCCGCCTCGATGTAGATCAGCGAGTGATGCACGCCGCCGTGCGTCAAATAAGACGTGTTGCCCTCACGCGCCACCTCGCGCAGCCCCATCACGGTCGTCGCCCAGCCCACCGACTGGTCCAGGTTCGGAACCCGGAGCGCGACATGTCCGATCGCCTTGATCATGACGGCCTCCTTGCCAGCTCCAGATTGAGGATGCGCTCCGCATTGGAGTGGAACACCCTGTCCATCACGTCGTCGTCGTAGCCAAGCTTCGACCAGCCCTCGAAGAGCCTCTTGTGGCTCAGGCTCGGGTAATCGCTGCCAAACATCACCTTGTCCTTCAGCCGGCGAGGGATATCGTGCTTCAACGATGCCGGGAAATACTCGGGACCCCAGCCGGACATCTCCCAGAACACGTTGCCTTTGTGCAGGCAGATCATCAGCACCTCGTCCGTCCACGGCCATCCGGGATGCGCCGCGATGATCTTGAGCTGAGGAAAGTCGGCGGCGAGATCGTCGAGCGCCGGCAACGGCCGCGACCTCTTCAGGCGCCGGCCGAGTCCGCCGGGTGCGCCGGCACCCATGCCCGTGGTGCCGACATCTATAAGGACGGGAACGCCGAGCTCCGTGATCTTCTCGAACAGCGGCCGAAGCTTCGGATCGTCGACCGAGAAATCGCCGCAGACGGGATGGAAGTGAAAGCCGATCAGGCCGAGGTCCTGGATCGCATGCTCAGCCTCCTCGATCGCCTTCGGTCCCTTCCAGGGATCCACCGAGGCCCACGCGTTGAGCACGATGTCCGGATACCTGTCACGAAGGCCGGCTACGTAGTCATTGGTGCAGGGCGGACAGCCGGTCACCGTCTCAGTGTCGAACGCGACCATCAACACCTGGACCTCGGCGTGGCGCAGCTCTTCGATGACCTGCTCTTCGCGCAGGGGAGCCCACGGCCGGTGCCAGTAGGTGCGCAGCGCCTCGACGTAAGGGGTGATCGCGTTGAACCACTCCACCGTATTCGGATGGCAATGGACGTCGATGCGGCGCCTGGTTGTTAACTGCATACACTGTCCGCTGCGATGCCAACGCCACAACGCAGGCGACGCTCCAGCGTTTCGCTTGACGCAATCAAACCGTACCGACGCAACGGCCGCGCGACCGCCGGGTCGCTGCACGAATACCTGCGACGGCTGATCCTCGATGGCGCCATTCCGAATGGAGCCAGCATCTCGCAGGTCGAGCTTGCCGAACGACTGGGCGTCAGCCGGACGCCGCTGCGGGAGGCAATGCGGATGCTCCAGGCGGAGGGCATCGTCCAGGCCGAGCACAACCGGCGCGCGCACGTGACCGCGCTCGACGTCGGCGACATCGACACCGTGTACGGGAGCCGCGTGCTGCTGGAGGCGACCGGCGTTCTGGTAATGGTGCCTTTGCTCGACGCGGTGAAGCTCAGCGAGCTCACCGATGCGGTGCAGGCGATGCGCAAGCACGCCTCCGACCCCAACGCCGAGATGTGGGCGCGGGCGCACCGCAGATTCCACCGCGCGCTGATCCCGGAGTCGGGCCGCGAGTTTGCCCGCACGCTGGCGACGTATTTCGACCGCGCCGAGCGCTTCCGTCGCATGTTCCAAAGCGAAGAGATCCAGGGCGGGGTTCGCCTGCAGGAGGAGCACGAGGCGATCCTCCGGGCGTGCAAGAAGAAGGACGCGAGCAAGGCGGCGGCTCTGGTGGCGCGGCATTCGGCTCGAGCAGCCCTCACGCTGATGGCCCAGATCGCCCCGGACCGTGAGCCGACGCTTGTGCGCACCGCTTTGCAGCTTTTCGAAGCGCTCGAGGAATCCTGAGTCCGATTTTTTTGAATGTTAGGGGCCGCTCGTGACCTTGAGGTGGCGCCAACTACCCTTGGCGCCCTGGCCGTGCACCGACGTACTGCCATGCGGACCGGTCGGCTTCAGGGTGCACACGATGAGGCCCAATGTCACCGAGTGGACCTCGACGGGGATGCCCTCCGTCCGGTAGAAGGCTTGCCCGTCGACCTTCCACTCGGCCGAGCGTGCCTTTGGGTTGAGCGCAATCTCGTAGGACCTGAACTTGCCCGGTTCGTTGATCGCGACGAAAGGCGACTGCACCAGGTAGCTGAACGAGCCGCCTTCAGGCGTCACGCCCGGAATCGGCAGGCGCTCGTACAGGGCGCCGACGCGCGTCCCGCTCAGCATCCAGTCGAAGATCATCCCCGTCGAGAAGTCGCCGACGACCAGGCCGATCCACCCGTCGGTGATGTCGTCGGGGTCGCCGTTGTAGCTCTCGCAGGCCATCTCAGCCGAGATGCGGGCGCCTGAATCCGGCACCGGGATGGTTTGCGGCGTGACGAGCAGGTGCTTGGGGTCGTCGAGCATGTGCACGCTGTCGTGCTTGAGCCGAAATGGATTGACCGTGATGTGAAGCGTTCCGCCGTGCGCCTCAACCTTCGCCTGCGGGTCGCCGTAGGACCACATGCTCCCATCGGGTGTCGGCAGCTGCAGCGGCACCCATTTGCTCGGGTCGACGGCGCCTTCCGTGAACGTGTCGTACTCGAGAACCGTCATCGCTTGGCTTCCTCCTTCTTGTCCCATTGCGGGAGCTCGATGATCTCGAGCCCATGCTCGGCCGCCAGCCGGCGGTACTTCTCTTTGTCGAGCGCCTGGCCCGGCGGCGGGAGCTCGATCCGCGGCGCCGGCTGGCCCATCTTCTTGTGGAAGACCTCGAGGCCCGCCGGGATCGCGATCTGCAGGAGATGGCATTCGGTCTCGAAGCGCAGGCGGTGCGGGACGTCGCGCGGCAGCCAGAGGAACGATCCTGGGCCGGCGGTCACCGTCTCGTCGCCACATGTGCAAGAGATCCTGCCCTCGAGCAGGTACCAGCCCTCGTCCTCTTTATGGTGGACGTGGAGCGGCGTCTGTCCCGCCGGCGTCTTGAAGTCAAGCAGGCCAAGCGCGCCGCCGGTCTTGTCACCGCTCGCCTTGATCGTCATCAGCACCTGGAGATACCAGAGCGGATCGCCGCCTTCGGAATCCAGGGCGAAGAACTCGTTCGACATCAGGCCACCTCCTCCCTATCAGGCACGCGCTGCCTGAACCACTGAGCCGCCAAAGGCCGGGGCAAAGTCCGTCGCGAACTGCCGGAACGAGCGAGCTTCGTGCCCGGTGACGTCCTTGAAGTCGTTTGTAACGAAATCGCCCCATCCCTCGGAATACACGCGGCCGTAGTCCACCACGTTCCCCACGAACCAACGCGGGAGACCGAAGCCGAGCATCGCCTGCTGGGCCGCTTCCGGCGGCAGGGCGACGTAGTTGACCGGCTTGCCCAGGAGGCGGCCCAAGGCCTCGGCCGCCGCGGCCATGTCGATCGACTCCGGACCGGTCGGGGTGTAGGTCTTGCCGGCGTGCCGGTCCGCGTGCTCGATGACTTCCGCCGCGAACACGCCTACGTCGCGGCCGTCGATCGTCCCGACGCGGCCCTGGCCCATGTTCATGTAGAGCGTGCCGTCCGAAGCCACCGAGCCGGCCGAGCTGAGCAGGTTCTGCATGTAGTAATGCGGGCGGAGGATGGTCCATGCAATTCCCGACGCTTTCACCGACTCTTCTACGAGGGCATGCAGGCGTCCGTTCCTGTTCGGAGCGTCATGGGCGGCCTTGATGGCCGAGTTGCGCACGATGTGCTTGACGTTCGCTCGCCTGGCGGCGTGGACCGCGTTCGAGCCCATCGAAGGTTCCAGCGCCGATGCCGGGGTCAGCAGCCACAGGATGTCGACGCCCTCGAAGGCTTCCGGCAGCGTGTCCGGCTCCTCCAGGTCGCCGACGGCGACCTCATAACCGTCCTTCTCGAGGGCCTCGCCCTTCGCGGGATCGTGGACCAACGCCCTGACCTTGATGCCGGGCCTGCCCTTCAACGCTTCCCGTAGAGCCGTCGAAACGGTGCCGGTCGCCCCAGTCACAAGAACGGTGGTGTCAGGCATCCTGTCCCCTCCCGATAGTTAAGAGTTTAACTGTATACAGATAGAAGTCAACGTCACGACTGTCCCGCATGCGCGCGCGGCGCGGGATTGCGCAGCGCCGTCAGCTGCTCGATGTCGTACCGCCGGCGAAGCTCCCCGACCGCAGCAGGATCCGGCCTGCCTTTGGCTTCGCGTAGCACGGCGGCCAGCTCCTCTAGGTAATCCTCGTGGCCCGACGGCGCGGCCTGGAACAGGACTCGCGCCGGTTCGTCAGTCGGGTTGGAAAAAGCGTGCGGGCAGCCGGGCGGGATGAACAGCAGGGAGCCCGGGCCGCCGCGGAGGAATTTCTGACCGCTCGACGAGACCCATTCGTGCCAGTCGCCCTCGGTGCGCGACTGAGGCTCGAAGGCAAGCAGGTCGAGCTCACCCTCGAGCACATAGAAAAGCTCCTGGCCGGCGCGATGCACGTGCGCGCCGACGTCGAACCCCGGCGGCACGACGATCTCGAACGTCGACGCAACGGCGGGGCTGCCCCCTGGCACTTTCAACGTCGCGTGCATTCCGCCGCCGGCGATCACGCGCCCGGCGCCGGGAGGCAGCATCAGGCCATTCCCCTGGGCGGATGACAAATCAGTGCATCTCCCAGCCGCCATCGACGTTGAATGTCGCGCCGGTGATGTTCTTCGCCCGGTCCGAGGCCAGGAACGCCACCATCTCGCCCAGGTCGCGCGGTGTCTGGAAGCGGTGCAGCGGGATCCGGTTGCGGAAGAAGTCCCAGCCCTCCTCGACCGTCTGGCCTTGCATTGCGGAGAATTGCTCGACCACGCGTGAGTGCAGCGCGGTCTCGACGATCCCTGGACAGACATTGTTGGCGGTGATGCCGTAAGGAGCGAGCTCGTGCGCGAGACACTGCGTGACGCCGATGACCGCAAACTTCGACGCGGCGTACGGAACGATCATCGCGAAGCCGGTCTGGCCGACGATGGACGCGATGTTGATGATGCGGCCTGACTGCTGCTTGATCAGATGTGGCACGACGGCGCGCGTGGTGAGGAAGACGCCGCGCAGGTTGATGTCGAGGACACGATCGAACTCTTCCTCGGTGAGGTCCTGAATCGGCGTGGGGTTCGGTCCGACACCGGCGTTGTTGACCAGGGCATCGATGCGGCCGAACTTCTCGAGCGTCTTCTCGACGAGGTTTTGCGCTGATTCCGCCTTGCGCACATCGTGCTTGACCGCCAGGTGTCCGTTGCCGAGCTTCTTGGCGCTTTCCTGCGCCTCGTCGTAGAGGATGTCGGCAAGCACGACGCATGCGCCCTGGTCGGCCACCGCCTCGGCGATGCCAAGTCCGATGCCGCGTGCTGCGCCCGTGATGACGATGACACGGTTCTCGAGATCTCCCATACCCAGCTCCTCCTTTTATCTGTGCTCAGGTGGTGACGCGGTTCCGCTCGAGGCTGGCGCGATGCTCGCGTTGTTCGAGCGGAAGAAGTTGTCCGGGTCGTACTGAGCCTTGACCCGGGCCAGGCGGTCGTACCGCTCCTGGCCGCCGTATGCGTCGACCAGGCGATCGGCTTCGTCGAAGTTCAGCATGTTGGCGTAGATACCGCGTCCGAGCCAGGGCCTCAGCGCGTCGTGTGCGGCTCGGATCTGGGCGATGTTGCTCACGTCCTGTGTTGCTTCGTCCCAGTGGAGCGCGAAGTTGAGCCACCAGTTGTGGTGGCGGTTGGGGAATGCCGTGGCATCGGCCGGCACGCGCGCCATAGCGCCGCCCAACCCGATGATCTCGATCTCCCCGGACATCTTCATCTGGCCCCACCTCGTCACCAGGATCTCCAGCGCTTCTTCGGGCAGGGTGTTGATATGAGCTTCCTTCGTGTAGTAGCGATTGCCGTCGGGAAACTCCGGGTCGAGCAGCTTCTGTATCCGCCCGCCGAAAGGCATCACGGTCATCGCTTTGGCGGCAGGCTTGCCGACGGCGATCAAGCGCTCGACGAGCTCGATGCCGTCGTCTGACGCCGCATCGCCGAGATACATGACGATCATGAGAAGCAGCCGCTTGCCGCGCAGCGGTTCGGGGACAAAGGGCAAACCGGGCATCGACTGCTTCAGGGCGGCGTGCCAGCCGACGTGGTCCGGCAGCTCGGGATAGATCCGGGCGTAGTCCGCAAGAGCGGCCACTGCATCCTCGGGTTGGTGTAGCGCGACACCGATTCGCATCTCCGGCCCGAAGGAATGAGCCTCGAACTCGAACTCGGTGACGGCGCCGAAGTTCCCGCCGCCGCCGTGAAGGGCCCAGAAGAGATCGGGATGGTCAGTCGCGCTCGCCCTGATGATCTCGCCGCCGGCGGTGACGATCTCGAGCGAGCGAAAGTTGTCGCAGGTCAGGCCGTGCTTGCGCGAGAACCAGCCGATGCCTCCGCCGAGCGCAAGGCCACCCACGCCGGTTTCGGAGACGATTCCGGCCGGGACGATGAGGCCGTGCTCGGCGGTCGCGGCGTCGACGTCGCCCAGCAGGCAGCCTCCCTGGGCCCGGACCACGTGCTCGCCGGCATGCACCTCGACCGCGCGCATGCGGGTGAGGTCGATCGTGAGTCCGCCGTCCGTAATCGCCTTGCCCGTCACGCCGTGGCCGCCGCAACGCACGGAGACCTCGAGGCCGTTGCTGCGCGCCAGGTTGACGGACGCTACGACATCCTCGGTCGTGGCGCAGCGAGCAACGACAGCCGGCCTCTTGGCGACCATCGCGTTCCAGATCGTCCGGGCCTCGTCGTATCCGGGTTGACCCGCGATGAGGACCTCGCCTGTAAAGGACCTCCCGAGCTCTTTCGCGATGGCTGATGCCGACCGCTCGTCGATGACCGTTTCCGCCACAGCCGTCACCTCAAACTAGTTAACTGGTGAACTAGTTTGCAGTTTAACTGTATGCAGATAAATGTCAAGCCCGGCCGCCGCGGAGCCCTCCGGGGCGCCTTCGCCTGTGCCATAGTCGGTAAGCGCGCATGTCTGCATCCAGGTCGAGCCAGTCCGGTCGACCAAACGGCACGATGAACGCGGCAGTCCTGTACGCGCCACACGACCTGCGCGTCGAGCAGCGTCCGATTCCGACCCCATTGGATGGCGAAGTCCTGGTTCGGATCCTTTCAGTAGGCGTGTGCGGGTCCGACGTCCACTACTACGAGCACGGACGGATCGGCGACTTCGTGGTCAAGAGCCCGTTGGTCCTCGGTCACGAGTCGTCGGGCGAGATAGTCGAGGTTGGCAACGGAGTTGCCCAGGCGCGCGTCGGCGAACGGGTGGCGATCGAACCGGGCGAGCCATGCGGGCGCTGCGATCAGTGCCTTGCTGGTCGTTACAACCTCTGTCCGAACATCCGGTTCCACGGCACGCCTCCGGTCGACGGCACCCTGTCGGAATTCGTCACGGTGAAGGCCGCGCTCGCGTTCAATGTGCCGGACGAGATCAGTGACAACGCGGCGGCCCTGCTCGAGCCTCTTTCCGTCGGCATCTGGGCCAACCGCAAAGCCGGCACCGCGGCCGGGACTTCGCTTCTGATCGCCGGCGCAGGGCCGATCGGGTTGGTGACGACCATGGTGGCACGCGCTCTCGACGCGAAGAGGATCACCGTCACCGACGTCAACCGCGACCGGCTGTCCGCGGCACTGGCAAGCGGCGCGACGGAGATCGCGGTCCCCGGCACAGACAACATCGACGGCGAGTTCGACGCATTCATCGACTGCTCGGGTTCATCGGCCGCCATCGCTGCAGGCGTCCGTTCGGTTCGGCCCGCCGGCTCTGTAGTTCTCGTCGGGATGGGCGCGGATGAATTGCGATTGCCGCTCGGGGTCATCCAGCAACGCGAGCTCATCATCACCGGGACGTTCCGCTACGCGAACACCTGGCCTACCGCGATCGCTCTCGCTGCGTCGGGCCGGGTGGGTCTCGACGATCTTGTGACGGGCGAGTTCGGTCTTGCCGAAGTCGAACAGGCCCTGACGGCGGGGCGGGACCCGCGCAGCGTAAAAGCGGTCGTTCGACCTTCGCTTGGCTGAATTCCCGTTACCGGAGAGGTCGGCGCGAGCCCCTTACGCGGGCGCCTTTCTCAACGGAGCACCCACCTCGTGCAGGAAGCTCAGGATCTCGCAGTAGGAGCGGTAGATCGAGGTTTCGTAGTACGGGACGCCGACCTCGGCGCAGTAGGCCCGCACGATCCTGTGTGCATGGCGGATGTTGCAGCGCGGCATCGTGGGAAAAAGATGGTGCTCGATCTGATAGTTGAGCGATCCATAGAGGAGGTCGGTCAGCGGACTGGACCTGACGTTGCGTGAGGTCAGGACCTGCGAACGGAGGAAGTCGAGCTCCTGGCCCTTCTCGACCTGAGGCATGCCTTTGTGGTTGGGGGCGAAGACCGAGGCCAGGTAGAACCCTCCGACGCATTTCTGGATGACGATCACCAGCAACGCGCGCCACGGCCCAACCATTACGACAAGGAGCGCGGGGAAGGCGAGCGCGTGCAGGCACAGGGCACCAACCTCGACCCAGCGCAGCCTCTCTTTTGTCCTAACGAGGAACCGGACGCTCGAGACGTGCATCGTCCACGCGAGCCCGAACAGCAGCGGAAAAAACAGGCCGGCCTGATGGCGCACGATCCAGCGCGCGACTCCGGTCTTGGCCAGAGCCTGTTCCTCCGAGTAGGCGATCACTCCAACGTCGATGTCGGGGTCGAGGTCCTGATTGTTGGGGTTGCCGTGGTGCCGGTTGTGCTTGTCCACCCACCAGCCGTGGCTCATGCCCAGCAGTCCGTTCCCGGTCAGGATCCCAATCACTGTGTTGACGCGCCGACTCGGAAACATCTGTCGGTGCCCTGAGTCGTGCAGCTGGAAGCCCAGCTGGCCGGAAACGAATCCAAGGAGCGCAGCCAGGACGATCGTGGCCCAGACGCTGTGCACCAGGGTCAGCAGCCAAAGACTCGTCGCGAAGGCGAGCGTGTTGGTCGCCAGCATGAGGGTGTAGTAGCCCGGACGTTTCTTGAGCAATCCCGCCGCCTCGACGCGCCGCTTGAGCTCCGTATAGGGCTGCGCGATGCGATCGGACACGAATGGAACGGAAATCGCGACCGTGGCCATGGCGCTCCTGCCTCGAACGATGCCGTCGGGCGAAGGGCGCGTTCGAGAGCCACCGGTCACCTGGTCGCTCGGGAGGAAACCGGGCGCCTGGGCATGATACCCCGCTCTGGGCCGGAATTTTGACGGAAACTTAGACAATTCTCGTCTGCCCCGACCCGGCACGGTGACATCCGATTTATTTATCGGCGGCGGCCGATAGTCAGCGACTCTCAGGCACGACCAGTAGATCCCCGATGGTGAAGTGTCCCGGACGGCGGCCGGGAAGAGTCGGCCGCCAACCAGGCTCCAGGCTGCGAAAGGACTGCGGATCTCCGTCCACGATTCCGAGCAGCACCTCGCCGACGATCAACGAACCGATCGGGCCGAGGCGCTCCCCGTCTTCACAGACCTCGGCCTCCTTCATCAGGTAGTACCAGAGCGGAGTCTCGCCGGACCAGCCGTACTCCCTGAGTCCGATCTGGTCGGAGCGAAGAGGCTCCTCACCGACATATAGGGCGATTGATTCTCCGGAAGGAAGGCCTGTGGCCACGCCGCGCTGCAGGTCGCGCACGGCAAGTGACTCGTAGTCCTTATCGTCGAGCCCCCCGGTGATTTCGGCCGGCAGCCTTAGAAGCGCCTCCGGCAGGCACGCGTCGATGGGACGCGCGCGCATCGCGGGTGGCTCTCCAGTCACGTCGAAGAACAAGGTCCAGTCGATGACGCGATTCGATGGCACTGGACGGAAGCCGATCAGGTCGGGAAACAGGTTCAGATCCTCTCCGCCTCGCTGGAGGCGATACATCTGGCGCATCTGGCTGTGGCCGAAGCGATAGGCCGCATCGGCGAACTCGAATGGGATTGCGACGACACCGTCTGGCCGGAAGAAGCGCGGCCCGCTCTCGAGCAGTGTTTGCAAACGTTGCTCGCCGATCGCCATCGGAAGGAACCTGAAGAGCGCCGTCCACTGGAAGTGCCAGGTCAAGGCCCGCCGCGCCTCCAGAAACAAATCGGCTTCCGCAACGCCGTCCTCTCGAAGCCGGTCGACGAGCAGGTTGTGAGCTTTGATCATGGCCACCTGCATCTGCGATACGAGCAGGTGTACGTCCTGACGAGGGTCTCCCACGAGCGCGATACCTTCCTGGTTGCGAGGTAGGTCGTCCGGACGACCCTCGTCGTTGATCCCCAGGAGCATCTTGGCCGGATCCGCGCGGCTGAAGAGAAATGGGTTGCCCACCGGCCCATCGGCGTAGAGGCATTCGAGGTTGAGCTGAGCACTCCGGACGTTCCGGATCAGCGCCTCATCGTCATGATGCGACACAGGCGAGCGGTCGGCGGTGATGTCGTGCGCGATGTACTGTCCGAAAACAGGCCAGCCGGCGGCCACGGTACGTGCTTCCTGACGCGCCGAGTTCGCGCTGTCGCACGCGCCGCCGGCGCGTCCGATCGCGTGCAGCATCGCGGAATCGATCGCCAGGTGCGGAAGGTCGGGAAACATCCGCGTGTACCGGTGACCCGCAGTCGGTGCGTCAATGCTTCGAGCCGGCGCCAGGCAGTGGTCACGCGCGGGCCGCGGCGGGTGGTGCGGCCGGCCGAGTGTGGGGACCACGGTCACGCTATTACACGACATCCGTCGTCAGAGCCAGAACGAGGTGGTACGACCCGATCAGCGGTGTTGTCTGGTTCGAGAGACGGACTCTCGTTCTGTCTCTGACATCACGATCCCCTCAGGCTCCCTGGATCCGCTCGGCGACGGGTGCCTTGGGCTGACGGTGAACAAACGGCAGTCCCCGATCCTCGCGCAACCAGAGGTAGACGAGGGGGACGATCCCGATGATCGAGATGACGACGTACCCGACGATGCCGCCGAAGGAGTCGAACGCGGCGTGCAAGAGGGAGACGCCGGCGTACGTGATCACGATGGCCAATGTGGGTCGAAGACGACCGTTGCGCGCGCCATGGAAGATCACGCCGCCGAGGATCGCCGTCCACAGTCCGTGGCCGAATGGAGCCAGCACCGCGCGAACGAGCTCCTCAATGACGAGTGAGGGCACCGAAAGGAAGAGTTGCGAACCCTGGACGACGAAGAGAGATGCAAGCGCGTAGCCGCTGCTCTCGAATGCCGCGAAGCCAAATCCAATGGTCGCGCCGAGCACCATGCCGTCACGCGTCGTGTATTTGCGGATACCGAGGGCAAAGAGAACGATCAACACGCCTTTGACGAGCTCCTCGATCAGCCCGACCTTCAGGTTCCCGATCGTGCCCGGGCCGTACACCAGCCAGTACTCGAGAACCGAGGCGGCCAGCGCACCCAGGACTCCCGACAGGATGAATGCGGACACGATCCGCCTCGCTGACAATGCCGGGCTTCCATCGTGGTCGAGGTACCAGACGACCCCGGTGACCGGCACCAGGAAGCTGCCCAGCAGCACGACCGTCGGGAGGAGGATCAAGTTACTGGTGTACATGGTGTCGGCGACTGTTGCGATCCAGAGCACCAGGCCGATCGGTAGAACCAGCCACCACCGTGGCGCCCAGGCGCGCCCTATTGCCGCGGTTGTCGATTCATCCACGTCAGGTTTTGTGATCATGTCGCAAGCTTCCCGCGCCGTTGGGTGAGCCGGCGTCACCCGGTGCGGGTGATTTCCTTCATCTCCACCAGGGAGCCGCAGCACTGGCCGCTACGTTTGCCGCAGGTTCCTCCAGATCCCCCACGAGCGTGCCCAGCATCTCGACCCACTCGCGCGTCCACGCGACGGCAATCGCGGCCGCACCGCGTTGCGGCGACTCGCCTTTCCAGGCTGCCAGGCAATCCACAGCGGCCTGTCGCAGCTCTTCGCGATGGAGTGGCACGGTTCGGACAGCGCCGACTCCCTCGATTCGCTCGGCGAGCATGAACCATGACGCGACCAGCGTGGCTGCGCCGTTGTCGAGCTGCTGCGCTCCACTGGCGCAGCCGCTCGCGACGTAGCCCATCTCGACCGCGACCTGGAAGCTGTCCGCCATTGTCACGGCGTCGTCCGCTGCCGCCACCATTGACCCGGCGACGTCAGGCGAAAGTTGTCTGAAGCTCTGTTCTCCCAGCAGCTGGTCGAAACTCTCCCCCGCTTTCTCTCTCGCCTGCCAGACCTGGACGCGCGTTGCGTTGACCGCTTCCACCCGCCCGCTGCCCAGCACAAGGTTGAGCGCCTCGGAGAGGTGCACCGCAACCAGGCGATAAAGGCCCGACAGGGAATGCGCGAAGTCCGAGCGCGCGCCTCTAGGCCACAGAAGCGTCCCCGCCACGACTCCGATCGCAGAGCCGACGGCAACGTCCTCGATCCTCACCAGTCCGACCTTCCATCCGGCCGGGGCCAGCAGGTTGAAGAGGATGAGCAGCAGCACCGTGAATGCGGCCTGACCGGCGACGAACGAAACCGCCGAAGGGGCGTAGGCAGCGAGAAACACGGCCACAGGCGCCGCGACCCACAGCGCGAACGGATTGCTGGCGAACATCAGCGTGAAGAGACCTCCCACGGCGAAGCCGAGCAGGGTTCCCGCCAGAGCCTGAACGGTCGTGCGTCCGGTCGCCAGTGCGTTCGACCTGAGCACCGACATGGTTCCCAGCACAACCCAGAAGGCATGCTCCAGCCCGAAGAGCCGCGCGACCAGAACGCCCAGTGCCAGACCCAGGGCAGCGCGGATGCTGGTGTGGAGGAGGGGCGAGGTCCATGAGAGGTGCGTCGTCAGCGTGCGACTCATGCGCCGCAGCGTCGGTCCCAACCCGGCCTGGACGGGCGCTTCGAAGGGGATGCGGGCGCTTCCCGGCTCGAAGTGTCTCCCGGCGACGATCGCCGCGTTGGCGCCGACAGCGAGAGCGACATAAGAAAGGACGCGGAGCGGGTGGTCGTAGTCGAGGCCTTCGAGCACGGATTCTGCCGAAGCGCCCGCTCGAAGCTGGGCACCGGCCCACGCATCGAGCGCAGTTCGATGGGCGGCCCTGGCCTGCTCGAGGGAATTCAGATCGGGGACGCGACCGCCGTTCAAAACGTCGGCGCTGGCTTCGAATACCGACACGATCGTCGAAGCCAGCATGTTGCCTTGTGCGAGGCGTGGACTCGCCGCCGCCGGCTGGCCGGCCAGCGCGGCCGCAAAGTACCGTGACCGGCCGAGCTCGGTGATGAGCTGGGCTAGCGCTCGATGTCCGAGAGTTGGGCCTCCAGCCCGATAGGCGGTTTGCCGGTAAGCCGCCCTCAAGTCGGCCATTGCCGCGGCGGCGTTCTGATCCTGGTCGCTCCCGACGTGGTTGGCGCCAGTGGTGGCAATGAGGGCGGCCAGGGAGCGCAGCGCGGCAGACGCCTTACCCCGAACGACGTCACGGTCGTAATGGGGCCACAGCAGAAGCGCGGATGCGGTCGCAATGGAACCGCCGACCAGCCAACCGAGGACCTGCTGTGGGATCGCGCTGGCCGGAGCGGGGACCGAGGCCGACAGCACGAGTGCCATCAGCAGGGTGAACTGGGCGCCGACCACGTTGCCGCCGAAAACTCCGGCGAATTCAATAACGAAGACGACGAGCAGGGCGACCAGGGCCGCCGTCAAAGGATTCGGCGAAACGAGGCTCCCGACCGCGACCAACGTCGCCCCCACCAGCGTCGTCACGAGATACGCAACCAATCGGTCGAGCGCACGACCCTGGAACTGGGCGAAGACGAGGAGCCCGAAGACGGCGAACACCATGAAAAGCGTCATCTGGGTGTTGTGCAGAACCAGCAGCCCGAAAGCCAGGACAAGCGGCTGCACCACCGCCGCGCGCGCGGCGACACGCAAGTTCGCCAAGCCAGGATCCGGCGCGAGGGCGCGCGGCACGAGCTGCGCGCGGATCCGGGCTGCGGTCGCCATGGCCTAGTCGAGCGGGAGCATGGGTACGATCGCCGGTCCCACCGTCAATGGCTGACCCTTCGCCGCCATAGGCTGACACCGGTCATGGTCACCGCCAGCGGTGGCACCAGCCCCCATGCGTTGATGCCGTTCACCACCATCAGGCCAGTCGCCGCGAGACCCAGGATCATCACCACCGCGACGGCAAGATCGTCCCCGACGATGTAGTGGTAGAGAAACTTCGCGACCGCAACCACGACGCCGGCCACGGCGCTCATGTCCGAACCGCCTCCAGCGTTTGCTGCCTCGCTCGCCGCTCGAGACCGATGAAGATCATCGCGAACAGGCCGTAGAAGATCAGCAGCACCACGAGGTCGGCGTCGCTCTGTGGCCAGCTCACGCCCAGGCCTTCGAGCGCCCAGAACGTGCCGAACGACGTCAGCATCGTTCCGACCACGAGCTGCAAGAAGCTGCGCGGAATCCGCTCGAGCGGCCGCTGCAGCGCGAACCCGGCAGCTCCGACCACCACGATTGCCGCCGCGCCACCAATGATCGAGGGCCCCAGCTGTCCCGCGCTGGCGCCGAACGAGATGACGATGATCGCGATCTCGAGCCCCTCCAGGGAGACGCCCTTGAAGGCGAGAAAGGCCGCCGTCGAATCGAAGCCGCCCGACTCGGGAGGTCCTTCGTGGGGCTCCGGCCCGTGATAACCGGCAAAGCCGCGCGCCGCGACGCGAACGATGCCCTTGCGGTACCACTGCAGGCCGAACAACAACAGAAGACTTCCGACGACCAGCCTCAGGGGGCCGATAGGGATCGCGGCGAGGGCAACGCCCCCGACCGCGATGACGACCGCCAGCACCACCAGGCCGGCCGCGGCGCCCATGAGGGTGTAGCGGTAACCCCGCGTCGCCCCGACTCCGACGACGATCGTGACCATTTCGATTGCCTCGACCACAGCAGCGAGGAAGGTCGTCAGCAGGACGACGCCGGCGCCTGTCACGGCTTGGGGCTCACCGGTACATCGCTCGTGAGCCCAAGCCGCGCGGCGCTCACATCGAGGCGGCCGTTCCCTTGACCAACCAGGAGTCGCCAGCGGTCCGCGATTGCCAGCGCAACGGGAATCGCCTGGGGCCCTGTGGCATCCGCGGTCAGGTCAATGTCCTTGAGCCCCCACTCCAGGGGAAACTGCGGGCTGTGGTCGGAGTTCTCCATCTTCGCCAGCCTGGCCAGCGCCGTCCCGGACGCCAGTGGCCCGCCACGTACAGCGGCGAGCAGCGAATCGTACGGGACCCCAAGGCGATTCGCCGCCGCGCTTGCCTCGGCAGCAGCTTCGACCTCGAAGGCAAGCCAGGTGTTGAGGACGAGCTTGAGCCGCGTGCCCAACCCGGCCGGCCCGAGCCAGAGCACGCGCTGGCCAAGCGCGTTGAACACCGGTTCGAGCGTCGCACGCGCCCGGTCGGGACCTGAGCCGAGGATGGTGAGCTGGCCGTTGCGCGCCGGGTCGCGGGTGCCTGAAACCGGTGCGTCGACAAACGCAACATCAGGCCGCTGTTCCTCGACAGCGGCCGCCAGGTTTTCAATCGCTTCCACCCCGATGGTGCCCATCTGCGCCCAGATGGCGCCACGCCGCATCGCTGCGACGTTGTTCTGGCGCAGCATCAGGTCGGTCACCGCGTCGCCGGTCGGAAGCATCGTCACGACGACGTCGGCCGTCCGAATCGCATCGGCTGCCTGTCCGTGCGCTGTTGCCCCACGCTCCGCCAGCGTCACCGCCGCCGCCGGCGTGCGATCCCAGACGTCGACCGCGAAGCCCTGGTCGAGCAGGCGCTCGGCCATGCCGGCGCCCATGATCCCCGTCCCGAGCACAGTCACTCGAGGCTTTCCTGTTGAGTCGCCGTTCTGCGTGTTCATTGGTTTTATCTCCTCAGACTGATTCGGGCGTCGGTCCGCCCACAGCGACCTCGGCGGAGACGATCTCGTCGATGCGCCCCATCGTTTGTTGATCGAGCTTCAGGTCCGCCGCGGCGATGGCGTCGTCGATGTGCCTCGGATTGCGAGTGCCCACGATCGCGACCTGGACCGCCGGGTTGGCGAGAGTCCAGGCGATCGCCAGCCGGCTGACGGTGGTACCGAGCTCCACCTCGGCGAAACGGGCAAGAGCGTCCACGATGCGCAGGTTGCGGCGGTACGGCTCGCCTTTGAACACGTCGTTCTTGGCGCGCCAGTCGCCGGGCGCGAACTTCGTCTCCGGAGTCATGGCGCCGCTCAGCAGCCCGTGTGCGAGCGGCCCATAGACCAGCACACCTATATCGTGAGCGCGTGTGTACGGAAGGATCGACGCCTCGATGTCGCGCCGGAAGAGGTGGTAGGGCGGCTGCAGCGTCTCGACCTGCAGGCTGCCGCTGAACTCTTCCATCTGCTCGGCATTGAAGTTGGATACCCCGACGTGGCGGACCTTTCCAGCGGCCACCGCGTCCGCGAGGGCCCCGGCCGTCTCGGCGAACGGCGCCTTCGGATCCGGCCAGTGCATCTGGTAGAGGTCGATGTAGTCGGTGCGGAGAGCTCTCAGGCTCTCGTCCACGCCGCGCCGGACCCAGTCGGGGCTTGCATCGCGTTCGACGCCACCCCCTGGAGCAGGCCGCAAGCCGCCCTTGGTCGCGATGACGACCTGGTCTCGAGGCCGACCTTCGAGCGCCCTGGCGATCAATTCCTCCGAGGCGCCGAAACCGTAGCCCTGAGCCGTGTCGAAGAAGTTGATGCCATGGTCGGCTGCCTGGCGAATGGTCGCGATCGCGGCTGACTCATCGGTCGCGCCCCAGTCGCCGCCAAGCTCCCATGCGCCGAAAGCGATGCGCGAAACCTGAAGGTTGCTGCGTCCGAGCCTTACCTGATTCATGTCTACCTCCAAAGAACTAGCGATTGAGATCGCGCGGCTGCGCCGCCCAGAAGGCCGCGCCGAAGAGCACCGCAAGCAGCAGCAGCGTGGCCAGCCACCCCCCCATCCAGCTCATCTCCACCCCTCCTCGGGATCATCCTCGTCGTCGCCGTACGGCATGAAGGCTCGCTGCAGTCCAAAGAGCACGTCCAGGGCGTCCTGGTTGCAGCGCGGCGGCCGGACCTTTCGGCGGAGCTCCAGCTGGAGCTGCTCGATCAGAGCGACCACCAGCTCGGGAGGCGGCGTGTCGCCGATCCCATCCGGCGCCGCGAGGTTGCGCCGCTCGCACTGGTCGACTGCGGCATCGAGCACGCGCAGCATGTGCCGGCGCCAGTGTTCGGCGACTGTCCGCCGCACCACCTCGTGTCGCTTAGCTGCCATGTGCGCGGTCGCGATCGAATAGCCGCCGGCGCCGAGCGAGTGCGAGGTGTGGTCGAAAATCGCGCTCATCAGTACCTCCGTAGCGTTGCACCCAGCGTCTCCGGCAACCGGGTGAGCGGGCATCGCACGGTCGAGGTGATTTGTGTCATTCGGGCGCGTCATCAGGAATGCGCCGGACTTCGAGCAGCTCGAGCCCGAGCCCTTCGATCTGAGCCAGTACGCCGTGCAGGGCGGACTGGTCAACAACAGCACCCCTCAACACTGTGTCCTGGCCGTTCTTCTCAGCTTGCAGGCCGTCGAACGCCCGCAGCGTTCCGTCCCCCAGGTGGCCGCGAATCCGAATCTCGTAAATCACGTATGAACCTCGTTTGATGATCAGCCTTCCGAAGGTGACTGCACATCACCCGGACAGGGTGAACCTGGCGTGGGAAGATCAGCTTGCCGTGCAATCCACGGTCCGGTCTGATTCGACCGATGGTCCCGTCGCTCCTGCTGTCCGGCGAGGCATCGTCTCCCGCCGAGAGCTCTTCGAACGGCTCGGGGAGGCAGGACGCGTGGTCAACCTCTCTGCGCCCGCTGGAAGCGGGAAGACGATCTTGCTGCGCTCCTGGATCGAGGACTCCGGCCTGGCGGACCGCGCGGCCTGGGTCGCTGTCGGACCTGAGCAGCGCGATCCACAACGGTTCTGGATCTCTGTGGCCGACGCGCTCCGGGTCACGACCACGGGTTCGAAGGTCGTCAAGGCCCTGACGGCGGCGCCCGACCTCGATGGCTGGGCGATCGTCGAGCGTTTGCTGGCCGAGCTGGGGCACCTGGAGGAGCGGACCTGGCTGGTGATTGACGACCTGCATGAGGTGCGCAACGACGAGCTGCTGCGGCAACTCGAGCTCCTGCTGATGCGTGCGCCGGTAACCCTGCGATTCGTGCTCGCCACCCGCCACGACCTTCGGCTTGGGCTGCATCGTCTGCGGCTGGATGGTGAGCTGACCGAGATCCGCGCGGCAGACCTCCGCTTCACCACCCAGGAGTCACGGCTGATGGTCGAAGCAGCCGGGGTCGTGGTGTCGGACACTGCGCTTGGCCTGTTGGTCGAGAAGACCGAGGGCTGGGTGGCTGGATTGAGACTTGCCGCACTATCGCTTGGCCGCCATCACGACCCGGAGCAGTTCGCGGCGGAGTTTTCCGGTACCGAGCGGACCATCGCCGACTACCTGCTCGCCGAAGTCCTCGAGCGCCAGCCGGCAGACGTCAGGCGGCTCTTGCTCCGGACTTCGGTGCTCGACCGCGTGAGTGGCCCGCTCGCAGACGTTCTGACCGGCAAATCCGGCGGTGTGCGGATCCTGCAAGAGCTAGAAGAGGCCAACGCGTTCGTGGTGTCGCTGGATACGGGGCGCTCCTGGTTTCGCTACCACCGCATGTTCGCGGACCTGCTGCAGCTCGAGCTGCGGCGGAGCGAGCCCGGCGAGTTCGGCCCGCTCCACGCCACGGCCGCAAAATGGTTTGCGGAGCGAGGATACGTAGTCGAGGCGATCCGCCATTTTCAGGCGGCGGAACGGTGGGGCGAGGCCGCACGCCTGCTGTTCGACAACAGCCTGCGCCTGCAACTCGACGGACAACGCGCCACCGCGCGGGAGCTTCTCGCCCGATTTCCCGCCGGCGTCACAGCCGGCGACCCAGAGCTCACCGCCCTGAGCGCCTCGGACGCGATATTGCATGGGTCCGCGGAGGATGCGGAATCCAAGCTCGCGCTTGCGGGCCGCGGGATGACGACGGTTGCGCCCGAACGGCGGGCGCGGTTCGAGGTGAGCCTGACGATTCTGCGGCTGATCCTGGCGACTCGAATCGGCAATCTTCCAGCGAGTGTGGAGGAGGCGCAGCGGATCCTCTCACCTACGGAAGGTGCTTACACCTCGCAAATCGAAGCTGAGGATGACTTGCGTGCGGTGGCCCTCACAAGCCTCGGCATCGCCGAGCTCTGGCTGAATCAAGTCGAACAGGCCGAGCGACACCTCGAGCAAGGTGTCGTACTGGCGCACGACTCAAAGCATCCATTTCTCGAGACCAACGCCCTGGCCCATTGGGCGATGGTCGGCAGGGTGCGGTCCCTCGCGCTCGCGATCGACCGCGGTATGCAGGCGGTCGAGCTCGCCCGACGGCACGGCTGGACCGATGACCGAATCGTGTATCCGGCGTACGTGGCGCTGGCCAACTCGTTTGTCGGACAGGGACGGCTCGAGGAGGCGGAGCCATGGCTCCAGCAGGCCGAGAGTCTCCGTCGACCTGGTGGCGAACCGGCGCTTGGGATGACGCTCTATATCGCTCGCGGCCTGCTCGAGGGCGCGCGCGGCCGCAACGACGAGGCGCTCGCCGCCTTTCGTGCGGCGCAGGGGCAGGCTGAGTCCGTCGTCACCACGCATACTCTCAAGACCCACGTCCGAGCTTTGGTCATGCAGACCATGATCCGAATGGGCGAAACCGAGTCGGTCGAGAAGGCCCTCGCCGGCATTGACCAGCAAAAGCGGATGCGGGGAGACAACCAGACCGTCCTTGCGCACCTGCGATTGGCCCAGGGAGACCCGCAGGCGGCGACCGACGCGCTCGCGCGGGTGATCGACGGCTCCGCTGCCGTGACGAACCGTTTCTGGGTCCTGGACGCCCTGGTGCTGGATGCGATCGCGCGGGACGCGAGCGGCGACGAGGATGGAGCGGACCGGTCTCTCGAGCGCGCCCTCGACATGGTCGAGCCCGACGGCGCGGTCATAGGGTTTCTGCTCAACCCGGCGCCAAGCCTGCTCGAGCGCCATTCCCGCCGGCGCACCGCACACGCCGCGCTGGTCGCGGAACTCATGAGCGTCCTCGCGGGCAACCGGCCGTCACGAAAGCGCGGTGAGGTGGATTGGCTGCACGAGCCACTGAGCGATAGCGAGAAGCGCATCTTGCGGTACCTCCCTACCAACCTCTCAGTGCATGAGATCGCGGACCAGACCTACCTATCGGTGAACACGGTCAAGACCCACATGCGCCATCTCTACGGCAAGCTCGCCGCGCACAGCCGTGGCAAGGCGGTCGAGCGGGCTCGCGCTCTCGGCCTGCTTGCGCCTTCCGCTTTGAGAAGCGCCGTCCGCACCTAAATCACCCCATGCGGGTGACGACCGCTCACCTCGACTCGAGGAAGCATTGCCACTATGGCAAATGCACTGCGCGACGCGACGGCGTATGAGCCCGCGTTGGTGGAGGCGGCACAGAGGAATCTGCGACGGCAGCGCGTCATCTTCTTCAGCGTCGCCGCAGCGCTGGGCGGTTTCCTCTTCGGTTACGACACTGCCGTCATCAACGGAGCTGTGGCAGCTGTTCAGAGTCAGTACCAGGCGGGAACTTTGGCGCTGGGGGCAGCGGTTGCATCCGCCTTGATCGGGTCCGCGATCGGCGCCTGGTTCGCCGGTCAGATCGCCGATCGAATTGGAAGAGTTCGCACGATGTTGCTCGCATCGGCCCTGTTTGTCGTCGGCTCGATCGGTACCGGCTTCGCAATCTCGCTGGTCGACTTCAGCGCCTGGCGGATCGTCGGCGGGCTGGCGGTCGGAATGGCCAGCGTGATCGCACCGGCGTACATCGCGGAGATCTCTCCGGCGGAGCTGCGAGGACGACTGGCCTCGCTGCAGCAGCTGGCGATAGTGCTCGGCATCTTCATCTCGCTCCTCGCCGACTTCGCGATTGCGGCGGTCGCCGGTTCCGCCCAAGGCGTCTTCCTTCTGGGCACGCCGGCGTGGCGCGTGATGTTCTTGGCCGAGGTCATACCGGCCGCTCTGTACGGGCTGCTTGCCCTCCAGATCGTCGAATCACCGCGTTACCTGGTCCAACGCGGCCGTGACGCCGAGGCGGCGGTCATCTTGCGCGACCTCCAGGGCGGCAATGTCTCGGCCAAGATCGACGAGATCCGGCTGACCGTCAAAACCGAGGCCCATCCTCGCCTTAAGGATCTGCTGGATCGGCGTTTCGGGATCTTGCCAGTCGTGTGGATCGGCATCGCCCTTTCCGTCTTCCAGCAGCTGGTCGGAATCAACGTCATCTTCTATTACTCGAGCGTTCTGTGGTCCAGCGTCGGCTTCTCCGCGCAGAGCTCGCTACTGATCACCGTCATCACCAGCGTGACCAACATCGCGACCACGTTCATCGCGATTGCGTTGGTGGACCGCATCGGGCGCAAGCCGCTTTTGCTCGCCGGATCGGCGGGCATGGCGGTAACGCTCGGCGTGCTCACTTTCCTTTTCGGCACCGCTCCGCTGGTCGCCGGACAGCCTCACCTCGGCGCCATCGCCGGGCCGATCGCGCTGATCGCGGCGAATCTCTACGTCGTCGCCTTTGGTTTCTCGTGGGGTCCGGTGGTGTGGGTGCTGCTCGGTGAGATGTTCCCGAATCGGATCAGGGCGATCGCCGTTTCGGTAGCGGCCGCGGCGCAATGGCTGGCGAACTTTGCCGTGTCGACGTCATTTCCGCCCCTTCAGCACCTCGGACTCGGTTTCGCCTATGGGTTCTACACAGCAGCGGCAATCGTCTCAATCGCGCTCGTTTGGTTCTTCGTGCGCGAGACCAAAGGCAAAGAACTGGAGAGAATGTGAAGTGAAGGGACTCAACCCGATCCTGTGGGGGCTGGTCGGAGTCCCGAACACGTCCGTGGTGGACGCGGCCGGAGTTGTCTGGCAGAGGACCAGCATCGCCGAGGGAACGGCCACAGTGACCATCTACACGATGCTGTTCGCGACCGTGCTGGCGGCTGTGAAGTTGCTGCAACCGGCGCCTCTCGCGAGTGTGGAACCAGGGAGTCCAGTGGCCGCGAAGCCCGTTGGGGCGGTTGAAGTGACCACGGCTGCGAGTTACACGGGCTGATGACCTGATCTGATTCCGCCGGTCAGCGCGGACGGCCGTCCAGATCCCGTTCGGGAACCTGCCTGAGCCTTAATGTCAATCGCATGGCTGAGGCGTCGAGCTCGGTCTCAACCTGGTCCCCGCTGCGCATCGGCGTGTTCCGCGCGTTGTGGATCGCGGTCCTGGTCGCCAACGTCGGAACGTGGATGCAGACCGTCGGCGCGCAGTGGCTGCTTGTTAATCTGCCCCACGCGGCAATCCTGGTCGCGCTGGTGCAGACCGCCGATTTTCTGCCCGACGTGCTGTTCGGGCTCGTCGGCGGCGCGCTCGCGGATGTCTTCGATCGACGCCGGCTCCTGATCGCCGTCCAGGTGAGCATGGCGTGTATAGGCGGTGCGCTGACCATCCTGACTTTTGCGGGCCAGATGCCGCCCGCGTTGCTCCTGATATTCACGTTCGCGCTTGGCTGCTCATCGGTGTTCACCAACCCGGCGTATCAATCGCTTGTCCCCGAACTGGTTCCCCGGCATCAGCTCAGGGCAGCGTCCGCACTCGGATCGATCAGCATCAACCTCGCGCGGCTCATCGGTCCGGCGCTGGCGGGCATTCTCATCGCGAGGATCGGGGTGACCGCGGTCTTCGGACTGAACGCCCTGTCCTATGTGTTCTTTGCTGCCGTGCTCGTCGCCTGGCGCGCACCCGCCGGCACCGCGCCCGAGCTCCCCGAACGGTTTCTTTCCGCAATGCGAGCAGGCAGCCGGTACGTCCTCAACGCGCCCGTCGTGCGCAGGATCCTCCTCCGGGCAACCCTCTTCCTGATCCCGGCGAGCGTGGTCTGGACACTCTTGCCCCTGGTCGCCACCCAACGATTTGGGCTTGGCGCCGAAGGATATGGACTCTTGCTGGGAGCGCTGGGAGCCGGGGCCGTGGCGGGCGCCGTGGTCCTGCCGCGATTCAGGTCGCGGTTCTCACTGGGTTACCTGATAGGGGCGGCCACCGTGGTCTACGCGCTGGCGTCGGCGCTCATCGTGCTCGTGCCGAGCACCGTCCTTGCGGTGATCGCGCTGCTGCCGGCGGGAGCGGCATGGATCGCCGTGCTGTCGGACATCAACGCCGAGCTCCAGCTTTTCCTCCCGGCGTGGGTTCGCGCCCGCGGGCTGGCCGTGTTTCAGATGTTCCTGTTCGGCGCTCAGGGCCTCGGCGCGGTGGTTTGGGGGGCGATCGCCGAACCGCTGGGCGTGAGGGGTGCATTCCTCATCGCCGCCGCGGCGATGTTGGCCGGGCTGGCAACCATGCGATGGTGGCCGTTCCTCGAAACCGTGGGCATGGAGCGCCGCACGAAGGCCTACTGGCCGGAGCCGCAGCTGGTCTTCGACGTCGAGCTCGACAGCGGACCTGTCGTGGTCCAGAACGCCTATACGATCGCAGTCGATAAAGAGCCATCCTTCCTCGAGGCGATGGCTCGCCTTCGGCAGTCGCGGCTCCGCACGGGCGCCACGCAGTGGGGGCTTTTCCGAGACGGCGAGGTCGCGCAACGATTCGTCGAGCTTTATGTGATGCCGTCCTGGGACGAGCATCTGCGCCAGCACCGCTACCGAATCACCGGCACAGACCACGAATATGAAGAAAGGGCCGACGTGCTCTCGGATCCGCCGCCCGAGGTATCCCATCTGATCGCGGTGGACGATCTCCCCTGATCACGTTCAAGGCCAACTGGCCGGTTGGATAATCTGATCGCCGATGACTGATAAGTCGCGGTTGAGCGAACCCGAGGTCTTCGTGCTCGCCGACCATGCCCTGAACGATGTGGTCTCACAGATTCGCGACGACCAGTGGGCGATGGAGATGCCGCCCAACTTTGCCACCCGCCGGACCGACAAGCGGCCGACCCTGCGCGAGATCATCAGCTACCACGCCTACGACGACGCGTGGGTGCCCGACATGCTGGCCGGCAAGACGATGGCGGAGGCAGGGGCGGACAACTTCAAGGGTGATCTTCTCGGCGACCGGCCCAAGCTGAGGTTCGCCGAGATCGTTGCCAAGGCCTGCGCGGCGGTGACGGAGCTGGATGACCTCGACCGCACCGTCCACTGCTCGTTTGGCGACTTTCCGGCGCGTGGTTACCTATGGCAAACCAACATGTTCCGGGGCCTGCGTGCGCACGATATAGCCAAGGTGATCGGCATCGATTTCGATCTACCCGAGGCTTTGGTGAAAGGTATCTGGGACGAGGTCAACCCTCACGCGGAGGAGTGGCGCGCGATTGGCGTCTTTCCGGCTGCGGTGCCAGTGCCTGACGACGCCCCGCTTCTCGACCGCCTGCTTGGGCTCACCGGACGCGATCCCAAGGCGTTGTAGCCGCCGGGTCGAAACCCGCCATAGGCTCCGCGGCGCACTCCGCGGCTCGTCTCTGCAGCAGCTCGCGCTCGCGCATGTTCTCCGTAAGCGAGGCGCCACGCTCGAACTCGGCGCGTGCCTCATCGGACCGCCCGAGCTTCCTCAGGAGGTCGCCGCGCACCGCTGGCAGCAAGTGATACGAGTTCAGCGTGGGCTCGTTGACGAGGGCGTCGACGAGTTCGAGGCCGGCAGCCGGACCGAAAGCCATTCCCACGGCGACCGCCCGGTTCAGCTCGACGACGGGCGACGGCGCGAGCTGCGCGACCGCGTCGTAGAGAGCCACGATGCGAGGCCAATCCGTGTCGGCCGCGATCGTCGCTCGGGCGTGGCACGCGCCGATCGCCGCCTGGAGCGCGTAGGGACCGAGTGCTCCTTTTAGGCTGCCGGCTCGCTCGAGCGCCGCCAAGCCGCGCCGGATGAGCAGGCGATCCCAGCGCGTTCGGTCCTGATCGAGCAACAGGACGGGCTCGCCGGATGGTCCAACGCGCGCGCGCAGACGGGAGGCCTGGATCTCCATGAGCGCCACGAGGCCGTGAACCTCAGGCTCGGCGGGGGCGAGCTCGGCCAGGATGCGACCCAGACGAAGCGCCTCCTCGCACAGCGCCGGTCGGACCCAGTCCGCGCCCGCTGTCGCGGAATAGCCCTCGTTGAAGATCAGATAGATCACCTCCAAGACGGAGGCGAGGCGGGCAACGCGCTCGGCGCCGCTCGGGATCTCGAACCTGACGTGCGCCTCGGCAAGCGTCCGCTTCGCGCGGACGATCCGCTGGCCGATGGTCGATACCGGCACGAGGAACCCGCGCGCGATCTCCTCGGTCGTCAGACCGCCGAGGACGCGCAGGGTGAGCGCGACTCGTGCGTCCTTGGAGAGGACCGGGTGGCAGGCCGTGAACATGAGGCCGAGTAGATCGTCGCCGACCTCCTCGCCGATCGCCTCGTCAAAGTCCGAGCCTTCCTGGGCAAGCTGAACATCGCGTCCGATCTCTTGGTGCTTGCGGTCGAGCGCCTGGCGGCGCCGGACCAGATCGATCGCCCGGTGCTTCGCGGTCCCCATAAGCCATGCGCCCGGCCGCTCCGGGACGCCTTCGGCGGGCCACTGCTCGAGGGCGGCGACGAGCGTGTCCTGCGCGAGCTCTTCGGCCGTCGCGAGATCGCCGACCATGCGAGCCAGCCGGGCGATGAGTCGGGCCGAATCGATGCGCCAGATCGCTTCGATCGCCCGATTCGCTTCGGCGGCTCCGGTCGCTGCGCTACCAGAGCGCTCGGGCGTACTTCCGTTTCGCACTGTTATGGCGAGAGGCCCTTCACATGCCCTCGTACTCGAAGACCTCACGGACCTCGAAGGTACCGCCGTCGTAGGGCGCCCGCTTCAGCCACTCGAGTGCCTCATCGATCGAGCGCACCTGCCACAGCCAGTATCCGGCCACGAGCTCCTTCGTCTCGGCAAACGGCCCGTCGATGACGGTCCGCTTCTTGCCGTCGAACTTCACGCGCTTGCCCTGTGAGCTCGAGTGCAGCCGGCCAGACTCGAGTACCACCCCGGCCTTGACCAGCTCTTCGTTGAACTTCTGGTACTCCGCCATGGCTTCCGCAGTTGGTGGAGTCGCTGTCTCGCTCTGCTCGCCTTCCTTGGCCATGATCAGCACTCGCATCTGTGTCTCCTCCGGTTTGAACTCGCGTCCTGATGGGTTCGGGCTTTTGATGCCTCACCCATTCATCGAGTGACAGGCAGCGTTTTCGACATCAATGCGGAATCTGCTCCGGCCTCATTATTGGCTGTGCGCCGCCGGCCCACCATGGACCAGCGGCGGCACATCATTTTCCGGCCAGCTCGCGGCGAGCAGCAGCCACGATATCGGCGCCCGTGTTGGCGTGTCGTTGATGCCCCAGCCCCCTCGGGCGACTCGGCGATCAAGACCCACGTGCGCTCCTTCAACGCCGGATCACCGGCTGCCGCGGCGACGATGTCCGTCAGCTCACGGACCACCCCAAGCTGCTTGTCTCGATCCAGAACCCCGATCGGAGTGAGTACCTGCACCCGGACATAGT
>WNGO01001629.1_pt1 | contig 33906 bp, 33 predicted proteins | sample 5400511 | NCBI WGS metagenome assembly WNGO01 (sample SAMN13153380, study PRJNA577476) | soil metagenome | isolation source: 20 cm soil or saprolite under Garry oak tree replicate 2 | place: USA:California | collected 2016-06-15 | reverse complement strand
GGCGTCCAGGAGATCATCCACGTCTCGCGGCCATACAAGCAGGTGAGCCGCGAGTGGAAGAGCGAGAACACGCTCGTCCGTCTGCCCGGGGGCGTGACGGTCGGAGGCACGGAAGTGGTGGCGATCGCCGGGCCGTGCTCGGTGGAGTCGGAGCGTCAGATCCTCGAGGCGGCGCGTCAGGTGCGCGAGGCGGGAGCCGTGATCCTGCGCGGCGGCGCGTGGAAGCCGCGCACCTCGCCCTATGCGTTCCAGGGGCTCGGCCTGCCTGGTCTCAAGCTGCTCGCCAAGGCCCGCGAAGAAACGGGGTTGTTGATCTGCACCGAGGCCATGGACCCTGAGGGCGTGGGCTACGTCGCCGAGGTGGCCGACATCATTCAGATCGGCGCCCGGAACATGCAGAACTTTTCGTTGCTCAAGGCGGCGGGCCGGGCCAAGAAGCCGGTGCTCCTCAAGCGCGGGATGTCGGCCACGATCGAAGAGCTGCTCCTGTCGGCGGAATACCTCCTCGCCGAAGGCAATCACGCCGTGATCCTGTGCGAGCGGGGCATCCGCGGCTTCGACACGGCGACCCGCAACGTCTTCGACCTGACGGCCATTCCCGTGGTGCACAACTTGTCGCACCTCCCGATCGTCGCCGACCCGTCGCACGGCACGGGGCTGCGAGACAAGGTGATCCCGATGGCGCGGGCCGCGGTCGCGGCCGGGGCGGACGGCATCATCGTCGAGGTCCATCCCCATCCCGACCAGGCGCTGTCGGACGGCGCCCAGTCGCTGTTCCCCGATCAGTTCGCGCAGCTGATGCGCGAGGTCCGCGTCATCGCAGAGGTGATCGGGCGGCGGGTCGCGGAGCCGGCGTCGGTGGGCGCATGACCGTCCGACAGTCCGACGATCCCTGGCCCGTCCTCGACCACGCAAGCCAGACCTACCAGACGATCAGCACCCTCACCGCCGACTTTGTCCAGATCATCCTCAACCCGATGATCGGCAGTCCCGACACGACCCGCGGCAGGCTGTACCAGATGCGGCCCAGCCGCTTCGCGATGCACTTCACCAGCCCCAAGGGCGATCGCATCGTGGCGGACGGCCGCTACCTGTGGCTTTATACGCCGAGCACCACGCCGGGCCAGGTGATCCGGTCACGCATCCCCGACGTGGGCACGACCGGGCCGAACCTGATCGGCCAGTTCGTGGAGCATCCGCACGAGCGCTACGACGCGCGCTATGTCCGGGTGGACTCGCTCGGCGGCAGGACGGCGGACCTGATCGCGCTCACGCCCAAGGAGCGCGATCAACCGTACCGCGCAGCGGTGATCTGGGTCGACCGCGAGGACGGACTGGTACGGCGCATCGAGATCACGGAAACGGGGGGGCAGCAGCGGACGGTGCTGCTCGACAAGCTCCAGGTGAATCGCGGCGCCCCGGGCCGGGAGTTCACGTTTTCGCCCCCGGCCGGAGTACGAGTGGTAGATCAGTAGCGAGGGCGTCGGCGACGCGCGCCGCCGTCGCCTCGGCCATGCCCCGTTTCTCGGCGAGCTCGAGCGCGACCCTCCCCAGCGCCCGGTACAACAGGGCGTCGTCCTTGGTGAGCGATTCGAGGTGGCGCCGGATCGTGGCATCGTCGCCGCGCACCACCGGACCCGTCAGCGCGTCCGTGGGCTGCTGGTGCAGCAGATTCTCCAGCGTGCCCTCGACCAGCGGCCGCAGCGCCTGCCATGCCTCGGCGTCGCTCAGACCCGCGTGCCGCAGCAACCGCTGGGCGACCGCCTCCACCACCACGAAGTAGTTGGACGCGAACACGGCGCCCGCGTGGTAGATCGCCTTGGCCTTCCCGGTGAGGCGGAACGGGCGCATGCCCAGCGCACGGGCGATGCGCTCGGCCGCGTCGAGCGCCCGCGGCATGCCCTCCACGGCGGCCCAGGCGCCCTTGAGGCGCTCGGGCGCGCGCTCCGGATCGGAGATCGTCTGCAACGGGTGGAGCGACCCCAGCGCGGCGCGGGACGGGACAAGGGGAGCCAGCGCCTCCTGGCCCTGCGCGCCGGACAGGTGGAGGACCACGTGCTCCGGCCGGACGCCGCCGCGCGCGAGCGCCTCCGCCAGCGGCCGGATCGCGTCGTCGCGCACCGCAAGAATGACGACGCCCGCCTGGGCGAGCCAGGCGGGCGGCGGAGCAGCGTCGGCGGCGCCGACGGTGAGCTCGAGCGGATCCGGGATCGCCCGTTTGCGCCGGCCGTACAAGCGGACGAGGTACCCGGCGCGCGCCAGCGCCAGCGCGAGGCCGACGCCGGCCCGTCCCGGCCCGATGATCCCGACCGCGGAATCGGTGGTGATCGGCCGCCCGCCCACCTAGTTCCGCGGGTTCGCGGGAATCTTGGCGGGTGCGAGGGTGAGCAGGTCCTGCGGCGACCGGGCGCGGCGCGCCAGGGCGAGCGCCGCCTGCACCTGGTGGTCCTCCGCCAAGCGGCGGCGCACCTCGGCCGGGCGACCGAACACGTAGCGCGCCGCTTCGTTGCCGAGCTCGTGGGCGATCAGCGTGCGCGCCCCGGCGGCGACGCTGTCGGGAACGCCCGCGCCGCGGGCACGGAGCCGACGCAGCACCTCCGCCACCATGTCGTCCCCCACGGTGAACGCGGGATCAGTCACCCGGCCCGACCCCTTGAGCTCGAGCGAGTACGTGGACAGGACGTCCCGGAACACCGGAATCTTGTCGCCCACTGCCTTCATGTAATTCCGCTCCACGGTCGTGAAGGTGTCCGGGCCGACGAACAGATCGGGCCGAATCCCGCCGCCGCCCACCACGGCGCGGCCCCGGTCCGTGTGGAACACCGGCGCGGAATCGACCTTGGTCGTATCGCGGCCCAGCTCCGCCGCGACGACCTGCGCCTCCTGATCGGCTTCGTTCTTGCTCTTTCGCTGGATCGTGCGGCCGCTCGGCGTGTACCAGCGCGCCGTCGTCAGCTTGAGGGCCGTCTCCGGCGTGAGCTGCCAGAGCGACTGCACCAGTCCCTTCCCGAACGTCGGCGTCCCCACCACGAGCGCGCGATCGTGGTCCTGGAGCGCGCCCGTGATGATCTCGGCGGCGCTCGCCGTGCTCCCGTTCACGAGCACGACGATCGGCAGGGCGGCCCAGGGCTGGGGCTTGGTGTCCTTGAACGAGCGCGTGATGTTGGGCGCCCGGCCCCGCGTCGAGACGACCTCCTGACCGGGATCGAGGAACAGCTCGCTGACGGCCACCCCTTGATCGAGCAGCCCGCCCGGGTTGTACCGCAGATCCAGGATGAGCGACTTCATGCCCTTCTGCACCAGACTGTCCACGGCGTGGGTCAGCTCCGCCGCCGAGGTCTCGCTCACGGGGCTCAACTGGACGAACCCGACCTTGTCATCGAGCAGCATCGCGACCTGGACGGAGCGGATGTGGATCGTGGCGCGGGTCAACTTGAAGACGATGGGCTGCTCCACCCCGACGCGGCGCACCCGCAGCTCGACCTTCGTGCTCGGCTCACCGCGCAGCTCCTTGACCGCCTGGTCGTTCTTCCAGCCCTCGGTGGACCGCCCGTCGAGCGCGATGATCCGGTCGCCCGGCTCGACGCCGGCCCGCCACGCGGGCGTGTCGGGGAGCGGCGCGATCACCGTGATCCAGCCGTCGCGCACGTCGATCTGGATGCCGAGCCCGCCGTAGTTGCCGGTGGTCGCTTCGGACAGGGCGCGGAAGTCGTCCCGTTTCAGGAACACCGAATACGGATCGTGCAGCTGGTCGAGCATGCCGTCGATCGCCATCTGGTAGAGCTGGCGCTCGTCGAGCGAGTCGACGTAGTAATCGGCCACGTGCGCGAGCACGTCCTCGAACAGCCGGGCCTGCTGGTACACGGACCCTTCCGGCGCCGCCTCGCGCTGCAGCAGCCAGCCACTCGTCGCGAGCGCGACGCCGGAGACGACGGCGACTACCAGGATCTTTCGGAGCTTCATGAGACGCCTCGCGTTGAGAGTGCGGTCACCGTCATGACTTCGCGCCACGCGGCATCCTGCACGACTTTCTTGGACTGGGCGGCATCGATGTGGACCACCCCCGGACCTCGGGCGGTGCGGTACGCCTCGAGCACACGCCGGTGGAACGCATCATCCTGTCGCTCGATCCGGTCCTGCACCTTGCGTGCCGCCCGCTGCCGCTCGCGGCCGACGGCCACAGGGACGTCGAGCACCAGCGTCAGATCCGGAACGAGACCGCCGGTGGCCAAGTGGTTGGCCCGCACTACTTCATCGTATGGTAACCCGCCGCCGGCCACCTGGTAGGCCATGGTGGACAACTCGAACCGATCCGCGAGCACCACCTGACCGGCCTCGAGTGCCGGGCGGATCACGGTACGCACGACGTGGGCCCGCGCCGCCAGGAACAGGAACAACTCCTCGGCGGGCGCCAGTTCCTGCGGGAAATGCAGCACCACTTTGCGCGCCGCTTCCGCCACGGGCGTGCCGCCCGGTTCTCGTACGGTCACGACCGGCCGGCCCTCGCCCTGAAAGCGCGTCGCGAGCCAGCGCGCCAGCGTCGACTTCCCCGCCCCCTCAGGCCCTTCCACGACGATGAACGTCATCCCAGCGTGATGATCGGGCTCGCGGCCCCCTGCTTCATGCCTTCGTAGATGCGCGCGTTCACCTTGGCCATGAGCTTTTCGAAGTTCGCCTGCGCGGCCACGACCTGCTGATACACCGCATTTGACTGGACGCTCTGGAGCGCGCGATCGTACTGCTCGACCTGCTCGCGCGCGGGCTCCCGGCTCTCTTGCGCCGCGCGTTCGATGTCCTGGGCGATCCGCTCGACCTCGGCCAGGAGCTTTTTGCAGGTCGCGTCCTCGCGCATCCGGTCGCTCGCCCGGACCAGCGTCTTGTACTCCTCGCTCTGCCCCAGCAGCCGGCCGAGCTCCTGCGCCTTCTGGTCGATCACGCCTCCTCCTTGGCAAAGGCCAGCAAGAACCGCGGCCGCCCGAACAGGTCTTCGTGGACGGCGACGCGATCCCAGCCGTAGCCGAGCGCCAGCGCCCGCACCGGCTCGGCGCGCCGTTCGTCGATCTCGACGGCCAGCAGCCCCTGCGGCACCAGGCAGGCGGCCGCACCCGCGAGCAACGCCCGGGTGGCGTCGAGCCCATCGACCCCGCTCACGAGCGCCTCGCGCGGCTCGAAGTCGCGCACGGCCGGATCGAGCGCGGCGTACTCGGCCGCGGTGAGGTACGGCGGGTTCGCCACGATCGCCTGGCAGCGCCCGCCGGCGAGCGGGGCCAGGAGGTCCCCCTCCCGGACGTCGACCGGCACAGGGGGGCGAACGAGGGCGACGTTCTCCCGTGCCAACGCGGCGGCTGTGGCCGACCGCTCGACCGCGATCACTCGCTCGAAGGCACCTTCGACGGCCAGCGCCAGCGCGATGCATCCGCATCCCGTGCCCACATCCGCCACCACGCCGCGGGCCTCGGGCCTCGGGGCTCGGGGTTCGGGTTTGCCGTTCCGAGTCCCGAGTCCCGAGCCCCGAGCCCCGTGCGTCCATGCCAGCACAAGTTCCACCAGTCCTTCGGTTTCCGGTCTGGGGATCAGCGCCCGGGGGTCGAGCTTCAGGTCGAGCGTGCGGAAGCCCACACGTCCCACCGCGTACGCGAACGGGACGCCGCGCGCGCGGCGGGCGACGGCCTCCCCAAACCGCGCGACCAGCTCCGGCGGGGGCGACTCCTCGCGCGAGAGCCACACGTCGCCCGGCTTTTTCCCGGCGATGGCCGCCCACAGCGCGGTCGTTTCGCGGCGCGGGTTCGGCAGCCCGGCATCGGCCAGCCACTGGCCCGCCTGGGCGAGCGCCGCCGCGATGGACGGGCTTGGCGCCACGCGCTCAGGCACTGAGGCGCTCCTTTTCTCCGGCCAACCGGAGCGCGTTGATCAGGTCATCGAGGTCGCCGTCCAGCACCTCGGTCAAGTTGTGAACGCTGTAATGGATGCGGTGATCGGTGACGCGGTTCTGGGGGAAGTTGTACGTGCGGATCTTTTGCGATCGGTCGCCCGTGCCGACCTGAGCGCGACGCTCCCGGGCGCGCGCGGCTTCTTGTTCGGCCAACATGCGGTCGAGCAGCCGCGCCCGCAGTACCTCCAGCGCCTTGACCTTGTTCTGCAACTGGCTCTTCTGGTCCTGGCACTGCACGACAAGATTGGTCGGCAGGTGCGTGACGCGCACCGCACTGTCGGTGGTGTTGACGCTCTGACCACCCGGGCCGCCCGAGCGGAACACGTCGATGCGCAGGTCCTTCTCCTCGATCTTCACGTCCACCTCTTCCGCTTCGGGGAGCACCGCCACCGTAGCCGCCGACGTGTGGATGCGCCCCTGCGCCTCGGTCACCGGGACGCGCTGCACGCGGTGCACGCCGGACTCGTAGCGCAGCCTCCCGTACGCCCCCGGGCCGCGGGCCGCGAAGATGGCCTCCTTCAGACCGCCCAGGTTGCCCTCGGAGAGTGACACCACTTCGATCTTCCAGCCGCGCCGCTCGCCGAAGCGCGTGTACATCCGGAACAAGGCGGCGGCGAACAACGCGGCCTCGTCCCCGCCCGTGCCGGCGCGGATCTCGACGATGGCGTCGCGGTCGGCCATGGGATCGACGGGGGTGAGCTGCTCGGCAAGCTGGCGCTCCAGCCGTTCCACCTCGGGGCGCAACCGCTCGGCGTCGGCCCGGGCGAGCTGCGCCAGCTCCTGGTCCCGGTCATGCGCCATCTCGCGCGCCTCGCCCAGCTCGCGCTCGAGCCGGGTGAGCCGCTCGTGGGTCTGGCGAATGGCGTCCAGCCGCGCGTGTTCGCGACCGAGCTCTCGCAGCTTGGCCGGATTCCGCGCGGTCTCGGGGTCGGCCAGGGCTCGGGCGACCTCCTCCGCCCGCGCGAGCGCCTGGCGGAGTCGGGCCTCCATGCGTTAGCCCGGAGTCTTGTCCGTGGCGTATCTCTGGCGGAACCGCTCCACACGCCCGGCCGTATCCACGAGCTTCTGCTTGCCGGTATAGTACGGGTGGCACTTGGCGCAGATCTCGACGTGGATCACGGGGACCGTGGACCGCGTCACGAAGCTGTTGCCGCAGGCGCACTGGACTTGGGCACGCCGGTAGGCGGGGTGAATCCCGGGTTTCACTGCACTGTATCCTTGCTCGATGTTTTCGGACGACACGCAGTCTGGAAATATAACTGGCATCATAAGTTGGCGGCAAGACGCCACATTGACACCGGGCACCTCACCACGTAAGCTTGCCCCACCATCAGCCCTCCAGCCCCAGGGGACGCCCGCGTGTCGGTAACGGCCATCCTCCAGAAGGTGCCGCTGTTCGGCCAACTCTCCCCTGCCGAGCTCGATCGGGTGGCCGAGATCACCCGCGAGCGTAGCTACCCGCGCAACTCCGTGATTCTGTTCGAGGACGACCCCGGTGATGCGCTGTACGTGGTGGCCAAGGGGCAGGTCAAGGTGGTGCTCATCGGGGAGGACGGGCGCGAGGTGATCCTCTCCGTGCTGAGCGAGGGGGACTTCTTCGGCGAGATGTCCCTCATCGACGAAGAGCCGCGCTCGGCACACGTGATCGCGATGGAGGACGCCAACCTCCTCGTGATCCGCCGCGAGGACTTCCAGAGCATCCTGCAGCAGTCGCCCGGGATCGCGATGGGGTTGTTGCGGGAACTGTCGCGCCGGCTGCGCCGTGTGGACGAGAAGGTGGGGAGCCTCGTGCTCCTCGACGTCAACGGCCGGGTGGCCCAGCTGCTCCTCGACCTCGCCGACGAAGCCGGCTCGACCCGCATCACTCGCCGCCTCACCCACCACACGATCGCCCAGATGATCGGCTCGAGCCGCGAGACGGTGAGTCGCACCATGCGCGAGCTGGTCGAGAAGGGCTACATCGAGATCAGCCGCCGCGAGATCCTGATCCGCGATCGCGCTGCGTTGGAGGCCTCGGCCGGGCGGTCCTGAGACCGCCGCCCTCGGGTGAGTTGGGTCACGGGGTCCGGGTGAGCCGGCGGCTTGTTCTACGTGCTGGATTTTCCATAACTTAGCCCTAGGTGCGGCGTGCCGGGAGCGATGGCCTACACGGTGACGTTTTGGGGAACGCGCGGGTCGATCCCCACCCCGGGGGCCCACACCGCACGCTATGGCGGCAACACGCCGTGCGTAGCCGTGGAGGGCGCCGGGGGTCAGCTCGTGATCCTCGACGCCGGTACGGGCATCCGTCCGCTGGGGCTCAAGCTCGCCGAGCGTGACAACGGCGCCGTGCAGGCCGAGATCCTGCTCTCGCACGCGCATTGGGATCACATCCAGGGGCTGCCGCACTTCAAGCCGTTCTTCTCGCCGGGCAACGCCGTGCGGATCTGGGGCTCGCGCCAGGGGACCACGTCACTCGAGGCGATCCTGCGGCAGCAAATGGATCCGGCGGTGTTCCCCGTCCCCCTCGATGCCCTGTCGGCCAAGCTCACGGTACGACAGGTCGAGCCGGGTGGTGGGGAGTTCACGGTGGGCGCGTTCCGCGTGCGCGCCATGCGGCTGCGGCACCCCGGCACGACGCTGGGGTATCGCCTGACGCCGGCCGGGGGGGGCGCGAGCATGGCGTACGTGACCGATAACGAGCTGGGCTCGGGGGGGCATTACGACACGCCGGCGTCGTGGCGCAACGACTTCATCGCCTTCCTCGCGAACACGGAGCTCCTGATTCACGACGCGATGTACACGCCCCAGGAGCTCGAGCAGCACCGCGGCTGGGGCCATTCGACCTTCGAGGAGGCGGTGACACTCGCGGCGGACGCCCGGGTGCCACGCCTCGTGCTGTTCCACCACGAGCCGGAGCACGGCGATGCCGAGGTGGACGGCATGCTCGCCGCGGCCCGCCGGGCCGCCACGGGACGCGACACGCCGGCGGAGGTGCTCGCGGCACAAGAAGGAACGAGCCTGACCCTCTGATTCGAGGAGTACGCCATGCTGGCACGTTCGATCGTTGCGCTCGGGGCCGCCGTGCTGCTGTGGCCCGCCGTCGCGGGCCCGGGAGGCCAGGCCTACGGACAGGACACCCGTCCGGGGATCGCCGTCTTTCCGTTCGACAACGGCGGCTCCTACGGGCAGGAGAAGGACAATTTCGACGCGCTCCAGAAGGGGATCGCGGGATTGATGATCTCCGATCTCGCCGCCAACGCCGCCGTGCGGGTGGTCGAGCGGGACCAGCTGCAGAAGCTGCTCGACGAGCAGAACCTGGGCGCGGCGGGGGCGGGGGGCCCGGGGCGGGTGGATCCCCAGACCGCGGCGAAGATCGGCAAGCTGGTCGGGGCGCGGTACGTCGTCACGGGCGTCTTCGTCGATTTTTACGGGGATTTCCGGCTCGACGCCCGGCTCATCAACGTCGAGACGAGCGAGATCGTCAAAGTCGAGTCGGACCGGATGCAGCGCGATCACCTGTTCGACCTGATTCGCGCGGTGGCCGCGAAGCTGATGCGGGATGCCAACCTGCCGGCGCTGCCGAAGCGAGCGTCGGAGCAACCGATGAACCGGCAGGTCCCGACCGAGGCGCTCACGTACTACTCGCGCGCCCTGTTGTACCACGACCGCGGGCAGAAGGCCAAGGCGGTCGAGATGTACGAGAAGGCCCTCCAGGTATTCCCCGACTTCGCCGAAGCCTCGGACGGGTTGAAGCGCGAAAAGACCTCGTGACCGCGGTGCGCGATTAGGTACGTCCTGCTCCACACGCCGACGTGGCGGCCGGCGAGCGCGGCGCCGGCACTGGAAGGGCCGCAGATCGACGTGCGCGAGGTGCGTCTGCCGCGCGACCTCGCGGTGGACGAGCGCCCCACAGTGCTGGTGCTCGATTCCGAGAGCCGGTCGACCCTGCCCCTCGACGTGCTGCGCGATTTCGTGGACGCGGGCGGGGCGATCGTCGCGTTGGGGCGCGACGGCGAGCCTGATCTCCCCGGGGAAATGCCGGCCGAGCTGTTCTCGGGTTTCGTGCGCCACCCGGCCGGGCCGCGCGAGCTACTCGTCGCCGTGCGGGCGGGGTATCGGGAGGCGGCCGCCCGCGCCGAGACCGCCCGAGCCCGGGCCGAAGCGGCGAGCCGCGGCCGCGAGATCGCGGAGCTCACGCACATCGGCGTGGCGCTCGGCACCGAGCGCGACCTCGACACCCTGCTCGATCTCATCCTCACCCAATCGCGCCGCATCACCTCGTCGGACGCGGGCAGCCTGTACCTGATCGAAGGCGAGCCGGGGGAGAAACGGCTGCGGTTCCGCCTGGCACAGACGTACTCGAAGCCGGAAGCTCCGTTCGTCGAGTTCACGATGCCGATGGATCGGACGAGCCTCGCCGGCTATGCCGCCGTGACGGGGGAACCGCTCGTCATCGACGACGCGTACTTCCTGCCGCCCGATGTCGAGTACACGATCAACCGCTCCTTCGACGAGCGCTACGGCTACCGCACCAAGTCGATGCTGGTGATCCCGATGAAGGATCACAAGGAGCAGGTGATCGGCGTCCTGCAGCTCATCAACCGCAAGCGCCGCTTCGAGGCGGTGCTGGCGACGCCGGAGGACGTGGACCAGGAGGTGGTCCCCTTCTCGAAGCGGACGGTCGAGCTCGTCACGGCGCTCGCCGGTCAGGCGGCCGTGGCGATCGAGAACGGCCAGCTGTATCGGGAGATCGAGCGGCTGTTCGAAGGGTTCGTGCAGGCCGCCGTGCGCGCCATCGAGCAGCGCGACCCGACCACGTTCGGCCATTCGGGACGGGTGGCGAACATGACCGTACGCCTGGCGGCGGTCGTGGACCGCGCCGAAGACGGGCCCTATCGCGCGGTCAGGTTCAGCCGTGAGCAGCTGCGCGAGATCCGCTATGCCGGCCTGTTGCACGACTTCGGCAAGGTCGGGGTGCGGGAGGAAGTGCTGGTGAAGGCGAAGAAGCTTTATCCCCTGCAGCTGGAGCTGATCCGCCAGCGGCACGACTTCGTGCTGCGCAGCGCGGAGCGGGAGTTCTGGCGCAAACGCGCCGAGTTCCTCGAGACGCACGGGCGCCAGGGGTACGAGCAGTTCCTGAAGACGCTCGAACACGAGCACGCCGCCGAACTGGCCGAGCTCGAGCGCTTCATGGCGACGGTGTTACGGGCGAACGAGCCGACGGTGCTCCCGGCCACGCACTTCGAAGAGCTGCTCGGGTTGGCGGGCCGGACCTACCAGAACTTGTCCGGCGACCCCCGCCCCTACCTGACCGATCAGGAAGTCCGCTATCTGACGATTCCCAAAGGGAGTCTGGACGAGGTTGAGCGGCTCGAGATCGAGAGCCACGTGAGCCACACGTACAACTTCCTGAAGGAAATCCCCTGGACGCGCGAGCTGCACGACATCCCGCTCATCGCGTACGGGCATCACGAAAAGCTCGATGGTCACGGGTACCCCCGGGGCGTGACCGGGGACGCCATCCCGCTCCAGACCCGGATGATGACGATCAGCGACATCTACGACGCGCTCACGGCCGCGGATCGCCCCTACAAGCCGGCGGTCGCGTCCGCGCGGGCGCTCGACATCATGGACGAGGAAGTGCGGGCCGGCCAGCTCGACGAGCAGCTGTTCCGGGTATTCATCGATGCGAAGGTGTTCGAGCCGAACGCTTAGCTGAACAGCAGCCGCGCCGACACCAGCAGGAGAAACACCCCGAACGCCCGTCGCAGCGCCAGGTCCCCCATCGCCCCCGCCAGCTTGGCGCCCACGAACGCTCCGAGGAACAGGCCGACCGCGATGATCGCCGCGTACGGGATGTTCACCTCACCGCGCTTGTAGTACTGAAGCGCGCCGAGGAACCCGACGGGGAGCAGCAGCGCCGCGAGCGATGTGCCCTGCGCCGAGTGTTGGGACAGCCCGGCGAGCAGCACGAGGCCGGGAATGATGAGGATGGCGCCCCCAACCCCGAACAGCCCGGACACCACGCCGGCCGTGAGGCCGATCAGACCCACCCACACCCAGTTCATGGCGCGTCTCCTTATTCCGGTTTTCCCCACGCACCGCCGCCCGGCGTCTCAATGCGCAGCACGTCGCCCGGCGCGAGCAGGGTGCTCACTTTGGACGCGACCGGTGCGCCGTTCAAGATAGTCCGCCCCGCCGCGCCGTGCCCGCCGTCCGCCGCGCCCGCCGGCGCATGACGGCGCCGCTCGGCGAGCACGCTCAGCTCCATCGGTGCCAGGGCCTCGAACTCGCGCACCACGCCGTCCCCACCGGCCCACCGCCCCACACCACCACTCCCCCGTCGTAAGCCGTAAGTCTTAAGCCGCAAGGGATACTCCATTTCCAGGACCTCGATGGGCGTGTTGCGCGTGTTGGACATGCCGACATGGACGCCCGAGGGCCCGTTTGCACCACGGCTCGCACCTTGTCCACCGCCGATCGTTTCGTAATAGGTCCACCCTTCCCCCTTCCCCCTTCCCCGGCTCTCCCCCCCGAAGGTCACGTTATTCATGGTTCCCTGGCCCTGCGCGGGCACGGGAATGCCGCCGCGCGCCAGCGCAAGAAATAGCGTGTCGACGATGCGCTGCGACGTCTCGACATTGCCCGCGGCGACGGCGCTCGGGTGACGTGCGTTCACGAGACATCCCTCGGGCGCCGTGACGCGCACCGCTCGCTCCACACCGCCGTTCGTCGGGACGTCCTCCGGCAGGAGCGTGCGTACCACGAACAGCACCGCGGACCGGGCGACCGCCAGCGGGCAGTTGACATTCCCCCGCACGGCCGGCGCGGTGCCTGTGAAGTCGGCGTGCAACACACCGTCCCGGATATCGATCCGCACCGTGATGGGAATATCGGCGTCGGCGATCCCGTCTCCCTCAAGCCAGTCGGTGGCGGTGAGGCCGGCGACCGGGATGCGCCCCAGCGCCTCACGGGCGCGGCGCTCGGCATAATCCATCAGATCGCGGGCCGCCTCCCCGACGGCGGGCCAGCCGTAGCGCGCGGCAAGGGCCCGCAGGCCGTCCGCCCCCCGCTCCACTGCCGCCCGCTGCGCCGCCAGGTCGCCGCGCCGCGTCTCCGGCGTGCGCACGTTGGCGAGGAGCATCCGCTCCACCTCCGGCGTGAACAACAGCGGCGGCACGATCACGCCTTCGGCGAAGATCTCTCGGGCGCCCGCCGGCATGCTGCCCGCCTGCACGCCTCCGACGTCCGAATGGTGCGCGCGGACCACGCTGTACCCGCCGACCGCGCCGTCGACGTCGACCACGCCGATCAGCGTGATGTCCGGGAGGTGCGATCCGCCGGTGTAGGGATCATTGAGGATAAAGACGTCCCCGGGCCGGGGAGGGGACGCGAGCCCGCGCACGGCGGCGACAGACTCCGCCATGGCGCCGAGATGGACCGGAATGTGGGCCGCCTGGGCGGTCATCGCGCCGTCGGCGTCGAACAGCGCCGCCGAACAGTCGCGGCGCTCCCGGATGTTGGGCGACGGGGCAGCGTGAATCAGGACGAGCCCCATCTCCTCCGCGATGGCAGCGAAGGCGTGCCCCATCACCTCGAGCGCGACGGCGTCGAGCGTCATACCCGCTCCACCAGGATGGCCCCCGACTCGTGGACCGTGCCCCGCCACCCGGATTCGATGAGCGCCGTGGCATCGCGGCCCGCGAGGATCGCCGGGCCGTCGAGCGTCACGCCCGCCGCGAGATCGTCGAGGGGCCAGAGTGCCGCCGTCACGCGCTTGCGCCCCCGTCCCAGGACGACGGCACGCCGGCCGCGCGACTTCCCCGTGGTGCGCTTCGTGCCCGCATGGCCCGCAAGCTCGGGCAGCGGCGCCTCACGGACCGCGACGACCCGCAGGTTGACCAGCTCGACCGGCTGGCCGACCCCCTCGTGTCCGAGCCGTTCTTTGTGCGCCGCGAGGAACGCGTCGCGAATCTGCCGAGGATGGTTGGTGGCGACCGGGATCGTCAGCTCGTAGCCTTGCCCGACGAACCGGCAGTCGACATATCGCCAGAGGGCCGCGCCGGGGAGCTGCTCGCTGCCGTCCCGCAGTAACGGGCTGAACGCGCGTCCGATGTCGGTCGCCTGTAGCCCGTCGAGCTCGCGGTGATAGGACGCGAGCAGGTCCACGCGCTCTGCGGCGGCCGCGAGTCCCAGGGCGGAGAGCACGCCCGGGTGCGGTGGCACTACGATCGTGCGCATGCCGAGCGCGTCGGCGAGCGCACAGCCGAACAGCGGGCCCGCCCCGCCGAACGGCACCAGGGCCATGCGCCGCGGGTCGAGCCCGCGCGCCACGCTCACGCGCCGCAGGGCTCGAGCCATCACGGCGCTCGCGACAGCGACGATGCCGGCGGCGATCCTGGTCGGATCACTCCCGGCGGCCGTGCCCAGCGCCGCCACGGCGCGCGCCGCAGCGTCCGGGTCGAGCCGCAGCTCGTCGGCGAGCGGGGTGGCGGCATCGAGCCACCCGAGGACGAGACAGGCGTCCGTGACCGTCGGCCGGGTGCCGCCCCGGCGGTAGCACGCGGGCCCCGGAACCGCCCCGGCCGAGTCCGGGCCCACCTTCTGGCCCCGGCCGAGTCCGGGCCCACCTTGAGGGCGCCGCCCTCATCGACGCGCGCGATGCTGCCTCCGCCGGCGCTCACCGTCTCGATCAGAATCGCGGGCAGCGCCAGCGGGACGCCCGCGACCGCGCCACCGCCGTCGTGCACCGCACTCCCTGCCGTGACGAGACTCGCGTCGGCGCTCGTGCCGCCCATATCGAGGGTGAGGAGCTCCGGCAGCCCGACGGCGGCACCGACGAGCTGCGCCCCCACGACACCGCCCGCCGGGCCCGACAGCGCGAGCGCGGCCGCGCGGCACGCCGCGGCGGACGGGGCCAGCGTGCCGCCCGCCGACGTCATGATGCGCAGCGTCCCGATGCGGGACCGCCCCTCGCGATCGAGTCGCGCCAGGTAGGAGGAGACCTTGGGCCGCAGGTAGGCCTCGACCGTCGTGGTGCTGAAGCGCTCGAATTCGCGGAACACGGGAAGCACTTCGTGGCTGGCGGCCACCGGCACGTCCGCGAGCGCCCCCCGCAGCGCGGCCGCGATGCGCCGCTCGTGCTCGGGGTGTCGAAACGCGAACACCAGCGCGACCGCCACCGATTCCGGAGCGAGCGTCTGCACCGCCGCGACGACCCGCGCGACCTCGGGGTCGCTGAGCGGCTCCTGCACCCCTGCCGGTCCCATGCGCTCGGCCACGCCCACGACGTCGCTCCGGGCGACGAGCGGCGGCGCGTGATCGCGCGCCAGATCGTACAGCGCGGCGCGATCCTGCCGCCTGAGCCAGAGCAGGTCCTCGAAGCCGCGCGTGGTCACGAGCACCACCCGCGCCCCGCGCCGCTCGAGGAGCGCGTTGGTCGCGATCGTGGTACCGTGCACCAGCAGCTCCACGGGGGCCGACAGCGCCTCGATCGCCCGGAACAGCGCCACCGCCGGGTCCTCGGGCGTCGTCGCCACCTTGTGGACGACGATCGCGCCGTCGGCTGCGACGGCGACCAAGTCGGTGAAGGTACCGCCGACGTCGACCCCGACCCTCACGGCACCACCGCCCCAACGCGGAACGTGGAACGCGGAACGCGGAACAGCCGCAACGGGCACGCCCTACTGTTCCGCGTTCCGCCTTCCGCGTTCCGCGTTCTCACGACAGGCGCCCCGCTTTCCATCGTTGCACCACCAGCGCGGCCGCGAACCCCAGGGTCGCAATCACCGCGAGCGTCCCTACCCAGTCGCCCAGGCGGACGTAGAGCGTGCGCACGTCGCTCGTGACCAGCCTGCTCGCTTCGGCCGTCCGGACCTCGAGACCGGTCGCATCGTGCACGTGTCCCAACGGATCCAGCGTGGCCGAGATGCCGGAGTTCGCCGCGCGGGCGATTCCCGCGCGCGTCTCGATGGCCCGCAGCACCAGGTGACTCAGATGCTGATAGGGGCCGGCCGTGCGGCCATACCACGCGTCGTTGGTGACGTTCACGAGAAATTCCGCGCCCTGCCGCCGGTAGTCGCGCGCCAGGTCCGCGAAGATCGACTCATAGCAAATCAGCACCCCGAACCGGCCGACCGCGGTCGGGTAGAGCGGCAGGCCGCGCCCCTTTCCGAACCCGCCGAACCCGAACCACTTCAAGTGGAACCAGCGGGGTGGGACGAACGGCACGCGCTCGACGATCGGGACGAGATAGTGCTTGCGGTAGACCGGATAGGCGGTCCGGTCACCGGTGGAGTCGTAGAAGAAGGCGGCGTTGTAGGAATCGTACGACTGGTCGGGATATATCACGGCGTCGAGACCGCCGGCGAGGAGCGGCGTACTGGTCGCGCGCACGCGCTGCGCGATCGCCGGATCCCACTCGGGGCGATTCACGAAGTAGTCCGGGACGGCGGCCTCGGGCCAGATCAGCAGATCGAGGCGCGTGCTGTCCCGGAGCTGGCGCGACAGCGCGAACAAATTCTGCATGATGCTGTCCCCGCGCGCCTTGTTCCACTTCTCACGGAACCCCTCATTGGGCTGCACCAGCCCCACGACTCCGACCGTGCGCACGGGCAGCGTGCGCTCGCGCCACGCCCCGTACCCCCACGCCACGGCGACCGTGCCGAGCACTGCGACGAGCGGTCGCCACCGAATCGAACCGCTCCCCGTCCCCTGCGCCCGCCGCACGAGCAGCGCGTCGACCAGCATCACGTTGCACCACGCGACCCATAACGTCACGCCCCGCGCGCCCGCGAGATCGGCCCACTGCACCAGGATCGGCGCGTCGGCGAGCGAGGTCCCGAGCCCGAGCCAGGGAAACCGGATGTCACCCTGGTGGCCGATCGCCCAGTCCACGGCGGTCCAGACGATGGGGAACAGCGCCCAGAGGGGGGCGCCGGGGAAACGGGTGCGCAGGCGGACGAGGAGCCAGAAGAGCCCCCCCGTCCAGAGTCCGTAAATCGCGATCGTCGCGAGATACCCCAGGGCCGACAGCGGCGTGAAGTGCCACAGGGCGACCACGAGCCAGTACAACACGAGCCCCTGCGACACCAGGCCGTACCAGAAGCCGAGGCGCAGCGCCCGGCGCAAGTCCGCCGCCGCTTCGAGCTCCCGTACCAGCACGACGGCCGGGGCGACGGCGACGAAGCTCAGGGGCGGAAACCGGAACGGGGGATAGCTCAGCGCCAGGAGCGTCGCGCCGAGCGCGATCAGCACGGCCGCCCGGCGAGACGAGCCGGTCACAGCAGCACGTCGCGCCCTTCGTCGGCCGAGCGGTATACGGCGTCGAGCACCCGGTGGAGGGCCAGCTGGTCACGCGGCGGCGGTGCGTTGACGTCCCCCTTGATGACGGCGAGGAAGTAGGTCCACTCGGCGCGGTAGGACTGCGCGAACGGGGTCTCGCGCCCGCTGGCACCGGTAGGCGTGGCGTCGACGACCGTCCCGTGCGCCTCTTTAAACACGCGCAGCGGCTGCACGGTCGCCGAGCCCTTCGTGCCGACGAGATCGAACCAGAACCGCTCGGCCGCGCCGAGATGGCGCCAGCTCACGTCCATGGAGATGGACACGCCGTTCTCGCACACCACCAGCGCGGTCGCCATGTCCTCGACCGAGTCTTTCGCCTGCCCCACCATGTGGGCGGCGACGCGCTTGGGCGCCGGCCAGCCCGCGAGCCAGAGACCCAGGTCCAGGAGCTGCAGCCCGAGGTCCAGAAACGCGCCGCCGCCCGCCTCCGGACGCCGCAGCCGCCAGCCGAGCTGCTGGCGGCTGGGCTGAAACGTGTACCACCCGCTGCGGATCGCCTGCAGCCCCCCGAGATCGCCGCCCGCGAGAAACCCCCGCACCGCCTGGACATCCGAGCGAAAGCGGTGGTTCATGCCCACCATCACGCGCTTGCCGTACTTCTCGCTCGCCTGCAGCACGCGCTCCACGCCCGCGAGGGTGAGCGCGAGGGGACGCTCGCACAGCACGTGACACCCGGCCGCCAGCGCCGCGACGGCGTGGATTTCGTGCAGGTGGTTGGGCGTGCAGATCGCGACGGCATCCGCGTGACTGTGACGCAGCACTTCTTCGATGTCATCGAAGGTGTCCTTCACTTCGAAGCGCGTGGCGAGGGCCTGGGCCTTGCTGACGTCGTTGTCGCAGATCGCGGCGACCTCCACGCCCGGCAGCTTGCGCAGGACGGGAAGGTGCGCCACCTGCGCGATCGCGCCCGCACCGACGACGGCAACGCGGACCGGCGCGCTCACCGGGCGCCGGGACTCCGACCACCGATCCCCGCCCAGCGGTACATCGCCCCCATGCGGAGGCTGACCGTGGACAGGCCGCTGGACAGAACGCCGCGCGCGTCCAGGGTGACGCGCCACCGCTTGGCGCCGATTTCTGTGCCGAGCGTGGCGTTCAAGCCCGCCGTGATCTCGTTCAGTGCATCCTGCACGAACGTGCCGTTGATCGCGGAGCCACCCCCGTGGCGAATGTGGACGCCGACCCCCACTCCCAGGTAGGTCGTCACCGCATGTCCCTGAGGCAGCACGTACTGCAGGTCCAGGTCCCCGGTCACGTCGCTCCACGTCATCCGACCGAGACTGATCGTATCATCCCCGCTCGGGTCGGTCACGACGCTCCTGATGCGCTGCTCGAAGCGCTGGCGTGCGGCCGAGCTGAAGTCGGCCCTGAAATACGAGGCACCGAGGAGCACTCGCACCCGCGGCGCGATGAAACCGTAGTCGAGCCGCATGCCGCCTGTGAGAGTTCCCCGTACGTTGTTCCCGCCGAGTGGGCCGAGGTCCAGCTGGATAGCGCTGGGCTTCAAGTTCTCGTAGGAAAACTGGTTGAAGACTCCTTGGGCGGACAGGCGGACCGTGGAACTGACCGACAGTACCATCGCCGCAAGGAGTACCCACGGTCCGACCGTCCGACCGTCCGACCGTCCGACCCGTCTAGTAGAGTCGCTCAATGGTCGTTCCCGGGAAATAAGTGGTGAGGATCTTGCGATACTCCTGTCCCGCGCGCGCCCGCCCGACCGCGCCCCATTGGCACAATCCCAGGCCGTGTCCGGAGCCAGCGCCCGTCGCGACGAGCCGCACCACCTGGCCGTCTTGACGCGTCGCGGACAGTTGAAATGCCGTGCTCTGCAACAGGCGATCGGACTCGGGCCGCAGCACGGCCCGGACGTCGGGGCCCGGCACTCGGACGTCGCCGTGTTCGAACACGATGCGCAGCTCGCCCACGCGCCCGGAAGGGCCGGTGTGGCTCACCACGACGTCGGTGATGCGCTGCAGACCATCTCCGCCGACGTGCATCACCACCGGCAGCGTCCGCGACAATATAGCGCGCAGCTTGGTGCCGTCCCATTCCTCGCGCCAGCGGAACCGCGGCGAGAGGTCGCAGTAGGCGCGCCCCCGGCCGCTCGCGTCGGAGACGGGCCGCAGGTAGGGTCGGTCCTGTGCCGTCTTGAACGCCTCCTCGACCGCCGCCGTCGAGCCGCCGCACGTAGAGTGAAAGTAGGCCTCGATGATCGCGCCGTCGTACTCGAGCACCTGGCCGCCGGTGCGGCGCACGGCGCCCCACACTTCGGGCGTTTCCCCCGCGACGCCGCTGTACACCTGGTCACGGACGTCCGCCCACGCGTCGAACCCGAACGCCTCCCAGCGTCCGCGGTTCTTCAGGGCGAAGCTGCGCGATACGACCGCCTGGGCGAGCAGCGCCTGCTCCTCGTCATTGCGCCGGATGCCGATTTCGCCAGCCAGCACGCCCGCCAGGTAGCTCTCCACGGGCACGCGGTTCAGCAGCGTCAGCCCGGAGGGGTCGCGCACCACGTTCACGCGGCCGCGGTAGCGCCGGCCGGCCGCCATCGCGAAGCGCTGCTCGGTGACGTTGACCGCGGAGATGCCGACATGGCGGGGACTACGGGACCCATCCGGCCGGACGACGCGCAGCCCGCCCGTATCGGGCACGATGGTCCAGGAGGCGCCGGCGGGGACGGAGCCGACCGGCTCGCCGTTGCCGTCGTCGGTGACGAACAGCTCGCCGTCCCCTCCCAGCGTGACGCTCGCGGCGCCGACCGCGAGACCGATGCGCAGCTCCGGCTCGACGCCGGGTGTAAGGAGCGCCGGGGCTGCCTGCGGCCGCGGGCAGGCCGCGGCTCCCAGCGCGAGGACGCTAGCGAGGACGTGCCTCGCCCAGGGCCGCGTCGAGTTGTGCGATGGTGAAATCGATATCCGCATCCGTGTGCGCGCTGGAGACGAAGCCTGCCTCGAAGGCCGAGGGCGCGAGGAACACACCCCGGGCGAGCGCCGCGCGGTGCCAGCGCGCGAACAGGCCCGTGTCCGCGCCCTTCGCCTGGGCGAACGTGCGCACCGGCCCCGCGGTGAAATAGACGCCCCACATCGAGCCGGCGTGCCCCCCGGTCGCTGCGACTCCTCGCCGGCGCGCGGCGTCCCCTATACCCGCCACCAGCCGGGCGGTTCGCCGCTCCAGCACATCATAGAAGCCCGGGCGCTCGGTCTCGCGCAGCGTCGCCAGGCCGGCCGCCATCGCCACCGGGTTCCCCGACAGCGTCCCGGCCTGGTATACCGGTCCTTCGGGCGCGACGAGCCGCATCAGATCCGCGCGCCCGCCGTACGCCCCCACGGGCAGCCCACCTCCGATGATTTTGCCGAGGGTCGTCAGGTCCGCCCGCACGCCGAGCCGCTGCTGCGCGCCGCCCGGCGCGACGCGGAACCCGGTCATCACCTCGTCGAAAATCAGCAGCGCCCCGTGGCGGTCGCACAGCGCGCGCAGCGTCTCGTGAAAGCCCGGCTCGGGTGCGATGAACCCGGCGTTGCCGACATAAGGCTCGACGATGACCGCCGCGATGTCGTTGCCGCGGCGCGTGAACACCTCCTGCACCGCTCGAGCGTCGTTGAACGGCACCGTGAGCGTCAGTTCGGCGAGCGCCCCCGGAACGCCGGGGCTGTCCGGAAGTCCGAGCGTCGCCACGCCGCTCCCCGCCTTCACCAGGAAGCTGTCGCCGTGCCCGTGATAGCAGCCTTCGAACTTGAGGATGCGGTCACGCCGCGTGGCGGCCCGGGCCACCCGCACCGCCGCCATCGTCGCCTCGGTGCCCGAGTTCACGAAGCGCACCATCTCGATGCCGGGCATGCGACGCCGGACCAGCTCCGCGAGCTCGACCTCGGCGGCGCAAGGAGTGCCGTAGGTCCAACCCCGCTCCGCCGCGCCGCGAATGGCGTCGAGCACCGCCGGGTGGGCGTGGCCCAGAATCAGCGGGCCCCAGGAGCACACGTAATCGAGGTAGGTCTTGCCGTCGACGTCGGTGAGGCACGCCCCGCGCGCCCGCTCGACGAAGAACGGCGTCCCGCCCACGGCGCGGAACGCCCGGACCGGCGAATCGACGCCCCCGGGCAGCACGGCCTTCGCCCGGTCGAACAGCTCCTCCGACCGGCTCACGTCAGGGCGATCGCCCGAAAGTCGTAGTCCTCGCTGGCGACGAGGCGCACCCGCACGAAGCGCCCGGCCTCGACCCAGCCGCCCCGTTCCACGTAGGTGACCCCGTCCACGTCGTCGGCCTGCCACGCCACACGCCCCACATGGGTCGCGCCGGTTTCGTCCGGATTCGCGACGCGATCGACCAGCACGTCCGCCTCCCGACCCACGAAGCGGGTGAGCCGCTCCCCCGAAATGGCCCGCTGCACCTCGAGCAACTTGGCGCGGGTGCCCTCCTGCGGCGAGTAGGCGAAGGCGCCGAGCCGGTCGAACTGTGCTTCCTCGAGGAAGCCGAGCAGCTCGCGAAACTCCGCGTCGGTCTCGCCGGGAAAGCCCACGAGACAGGTGGTGCGAACCGCGAGTTCCGGGATCGCCGACCGGAGCCAGCCGAGCTTGGCCCGCAGCGACTGCTGTCGCTCGGGACGCCGCATGCGCTCGAGCATGCGATCGCTCGCGTGCTGGATCGGCATGTCGAGGTACGGCACGATGCGGGACTCCCGTGCCATGAGCGCTACCAGCCGCTCGCTCAAGCCCGCCGAGTAGACGTACAGCAGGCGGTACCACGGCACCGCGGTCTCGCGCAGCAACGCCTCCAGCAAGTCGGGAAGCTTGGCGCCACCCGGCCCCAGGTCCCGGCCGTAGTGCCCCAGGTCCTGGGCCACCAGGTTGATCTCCTGCGCGCCCTGCGCTTCGAGCGTCTGGGCCTCGCGCACCAGCCGCTCGAGCGGCTCGGAGCGATGCTTCCCCCGCATCAACGGGATCGCGCAGAAGGCGCACGTGTGATCGCAGCCTTCGGAGATCTTGAGATAGCGGACGTGGGGTGAGTCACCGAGGAACTGCCGGACGCCGGGATGGCTCGCGACGGGGTCGGTGATCAACCCGCGCTCGGCGAGCGCCGGCACGAGGTGGTGCAGGTCGGAGAATCCGAGAAACAGATCGACTTCCGGGATCTCCTGCTGCAGCTCCTCCTTGTATCGCTGCACGAGACAACCGACCGCCACGACCGCCTTGACCGCCGCCGTTTGCTTCAGTTTGGCGGCTGACAACAGCGCGTCGATCGATTCTTGCTTGGCCGCGTCGATGAACCCGCAGGTGTTGACGAGGATCACGTCGGCGCGCGGCAGGTCGGGCGTCAGGACGGCTCCGTGACCCACCAGCTCGCCCACCAGCCGCTCGGAGTCGACGGTCGCCTTGTCACAGCCGAGTGAGACGACCCCCAGCTTCATCCGCGGTAGTTCCCGAACCTGAGCTCGATGCCCCAATCCTGCGAGCGCAGAAACGCGATGACTTCCTGCAGCTCGTCCTTGGACGGTGCCTGCACGCGGATCTCCTCCCCCTGGATCGAGGCCTGCGCCTTCTTGAACTTCCGGTCCTTGATCGCCTTGACGATGGCCTTCGCCTTCTCTTGCGGGATTCCTTGCGTGAGCTTGATCTCGCGGCGCACCGTATCGTTCGCCGCCGGGGTGACGGGACCCAGGTCGAGGTTCTTCACGGGCACGGCGCGCTTGACGAGCTTCGCCTGCAGCACGTCCAGCAGGGCTTTCATTTTGAAGTCGTTGTCGGCGACGAGGGTGAGGGTCGCCGTGGCGCGGTCGAATGCGATCGACGCCTTGGAGCCCTTGAAGTCGTAGCGCTGGGCGACCTCTTTGGTCGCCTGGTTGACGGCGTTATCGACCTCCTGGAGGTCGGCGCCGGTGGAGACGTCGAACGAGGCTAAGCCGGTCATAGGGCGGTAAATCTACCCGCCCTGGACCTAGAACAGGAAGCTTTCCAGCGCGCGGGCGCGCGACACGTGCCGCAGCCGCGCCAGCGCCTTTTCCTTGATCTGCCGCACCCGCTCCCGCGTGATGCCGAGCAGGGACCCGATCTCCTCGAGGGTCATCGGCTCCTGACCCTCGAGGCCGAAATAGAGACGCAGGATCTTGGCCTCCCGCTCCTTCAGGGTCGCGAGCACTTCCTCGATCGACTCGGTCAGGGCGTGCTCGAAGATCTCGTCGTCGGGACCGGGGTTCTGCGTGTCGGGGAGGTAGTCGAGGAGCTTGTTGTCCTCGCCCGGGGTGAGCGGCGCGTCGAGCGAGAGGTGCGCCTGGGAGATCGAGAGGGTCTTCGCGACCTCTTCTTCGGAGATGTCCATCCCTTCGGCGATCTCCTCGACGGTCGGCTCCCGGCCCAGCTCCTGCAGCAGCGATGCCGATCGTTTGCCGATCCGGTGCAGCGTTCCGGCCCGGTTCAGGGGCACGCGCACGATGCGTGATTGCTCGGCGAGGGCCTGGAGGATCGCCTGGCGGATCCACCACACGGCATACGAGATGAACTTGATGCCCTTCGTTTCGTCGAACTTGTGGGCGGCGCGGATCAGGCCGAGGTTGCCCTCGTTGATCAGATCCGAGAGCGAGACGCCCTGGTTCTGATACTTCTTCGCCACCGACACCACGAACCGGAGGTTGGAGCGCACCAGCTTGTCGAGCGCCTCCGGGTCGCTCTGCTTGATTCGCTGAGCGAGCGTCACTTCCTCCTCACGGGTGATCAGCGGGTACTGGCTGATCTCGCGGAGGTACTGGTCGAGCGATCCCTCGTCGAAGGAGGCCCGTTTGGCCGTGTTCAGTTGCATGGCGGTTTCACCCCTCCGGGCATGCACGACGCCGCACCATACGGCCGGCCCGCCGCACCGACGGCGCGGAGCGTGGCGGGGGTTCCCCTTGTCACCGGCTGGCTCAGTGAATCACCGAGCCAAGCCGGCGCCAGCGAATATCGGTCAGCCAGGGCAGTGCGTCGTGCGCTTCGCGATCGTAGCTGAAGTACACGACGAGCGGCCGACCCTTCACCGCGTTGGCGTCCACGAACCCCCAGTAGCGGGAGTCGGCGGAGTTGTCGCGGTTGTCCCCCAGCACAAAAAACTTGCCCGGCGGCACCAACAGCGGCCCCCACGTATCGCGCGTGGGATGGTACGCCCGCTGCGCCCCTGCGCCGCCCAACAGATAATCCCGCTGCCAGTTGAATTCCGGGTCGGACACGTCGTGCCCGGGATCGACGCGCTGAACGTACGGCTCGCTCAGCGACGTGCCGTTCACCTGAACCTCGCCCCCGCGCATCTCGACCCGATCACCGGGCGCGCCGATGACGCGTTTGACGTAATTCAGTTCGGGATTCTTCGGGTAGGCGAACACGATGATGTCGCCGCGGCGCGGCGACTCGAACCCGGGGAGCCGGGCGTTCGTGCCGGGGATTTGCGCCCCGTACACCGCTTTGTTCACGAACAGGAAGTCTCCGGCGAGCAACGTCCGCTCCATGCTGCCCGACGGGATCTGAAAAGCTTCGATGAGAAAGGTGCGGATGATGAGGAACAGCACGAGCGCCATGCCCAGCGAGCGCATCCAGTTGTCGAACCAGCGGGCCAACGTGGACCGGCGCTTCTCAGGGGGGGCGAACGGTCCGGGCGCCGGTAGCGCGCCTGAACCTGGCCTGAGGGCCCCCAACTCATGCATGCCATTTACTTTAGCCAAGCGGGCGGCCAGAAGCAACAGTCACGGCCCACCCCCGGGCCGCCCCCAGCCGCCGAACCCGGTCCCGGAAGGCGTCCGGCGGGTCGCCGTGGCGCACCCGTGCCGCGAGACACGCCGCGCGTCCCTCGCACTCGACCCGCACCCACACGACCGCCGCGTCCGCGAGCGCGCCGAGCGATCCGCCGTCGAGCGGCGAGCCACCGGCTGAGAGGATGATCACCAAGGATTCGTGATCCACCGGCGCGCAGCGTAACACCTCCGCGCGTGACCAGCATCACCAGATTGTTGCCGGCAGGAGCGATTGGATGCGTCGCGCGGGCGACGCTCAGGCCTCGGTGTCGATCTGCGCGCGCTGCAGCTTCCCGGAAAAGTCGACGTACACGACTTTGGTCTCGGAATAGAAGTCGTACACCTCCCAGCCGCCCTCGCGGTGGCCATTGCCTGTCTGCTTCACGCCGCCGAACGGCAGGTGCGCTTCCGCGCCGATCGTGGGCGCGTTCACGTACGTGATCCCGTTGTCCAGCTCGGTCATCGCTCGGAACGCCGCGTTCACGTCGCGCGTGTACAAAGAGCTCGAGAGGCCGTACCGGACGTCGTTATTGACGCGGATCGCCTCGGCGAGCGAGTCGACCTCGATCACGGCGAGCACCGGGCCGAAGATCTCCTCTTGCTCGACGCGCATCCCCGGGCGGACCCCCGCCAGCACCGTGGGCCGGTAGAACCAGCCACGCTCCAGCCGCTTGTCGGCGGGCCGGGCGCCGCCGATCAGGCGCCGCGCCCCTGCTTCCTCCCCCACGCCCACGTAGTATTCCACCTTCTTGCGGGCGTCCTCGTTGATGAGGGGCCCGACCTCGGTCGTTTCGTCGAGGCCCGGTCCCAGTCGCAGCTTGTCCGCCCGGTCGCACAGCCGCTGCACGAACGTATCGTGCACCTTTTCGTGGACGATCAGGCGACTCGTGGCGGTGCAGCGTTGCCCCGTGGTCCCGAACGCGCCCCACAACACGCCCTCGAGCGCCAGGTCCAGATCGGCGTCGTCCATCACGATCATCGCGTTCTTGCCGCCCATTTCGAGCGACAAACGCTTGTGCATTCGGCCGCAGGTGGCGCCGATGATCGATCCCGTCTCGGTCGATCCGGTGAACGAGATCACGGCGATTTCGGGGTGCTCCACCATGGCGCGTCCGACCACGGATCCTTCGCCGTGCACCAGCTGCACGACCTCCGGGGGGAGGCCCGCCTCGAGCAACACCTCCACGAGCAGGTGCGCGGTGAGCGGCACGTCTTCGGCCGGCTTGAAGATCACGGCGTCGCCGCACAGCAAGGCCGGAAACATCTTCCACGTCGGGATGGCGAGCGGGAAGTTGAACGGCGTGATGAGTCCCGCGATCCCGATCGGCCGCCGGTAGCTCATTGCCCACTTGTCGCGGAGCTCGGAGGGCACCGTGCGCCCGAACAGGCGCCGGCCTTCGGTGTGGGCATAGTAGGCCGTGTCGATCCCCTCCTGGACGTCCCCCCGGGTCTCGGCCAGCACTTTCCCCATCTCGCGAGTCATGGCGCGGGCGATCTCGTCCTTGCGCTGGACGAGCAGGTCCCCCACCCGGTGCAGCACGTCGCCGCGGATCGGCGCGGGCGTCTTCGACCACCGGGCGAAGCCGCGCTGCGCCGCCGCGACCGCGCGTGCCACGTCGTCGGGGCCGGAGCGGGGAAAGCAGCCGATCACTTCGTTCCAATCGGCGGGATTGCGGTTCTCGAAGTACGCTCCCGTGGTCGGAGCGACCCATTCGCCGGCGATGAAGTTCTTGAAGTTGTCAGCCATCAGCCGTCAGCCTTCAGCGAGGAAGTTGGACGTCCGGGCACAGCCAGAGCGCTCCGGCGTTGGGGCCGACGCGCGGCAGCACTTCACGGGTCAGCAACAGGACGCCCCAAATGATCAGGATCTGCGACACGACGTGCGCGAACCCCATGCGCCGCCGCCAGGACGCGACGCTCGCCCACAGACCGGTGGCGATGACGGTGGCGACGCCGACCAGATAGAAGATCAGCCGCAGGCCGCAGCCGTGGGAGTACGGCCACACGCCCGGAGCCGTCCCCACGGCGACCAGCACGCCGAGAGCGACCTTCACCCACGTCGCGAGCCAGCCACCGCCGCTCGAGCGCAGCGTCGCCCCGGGCGCGGAGACGGAGCCACCGGCGACGGCCGGCCGCCGGACCGTCGGCTCACCGCCGCGCCCGAGCGTGGGATCGGCGTTCGGCAGCTTGTTGAGCAGCCGGTCGACCTCCGCCATCTCCTTGTCCCAGTTCCGATCCTTCTCGATCCCCGCCACTACGCCTCCCGGGTCAACCCGTAGCGCTCGATTTTCTTGTAGAGATTGCTGCGCGGCATCTCCAATGTGCGCGCAGTTTCGGAGACATTCCAGTCGTTCTCCTGCAGCTTGGCGAGCAGGTAGGCCCGCTCGGCGGCCTGCTTGAACTGCTCGAACGTGGCCGCGCGCGTCCACGGCGCCCCGGCGAGATCGGCGCTCCCGGTTCCCCGCCCCGGCCCGCCATCCGCCGCCATGCCGGCCAGGCGCTCGACCTCCTCCACGCCGACCACGGGTCCGGCGGTGAGGATCAGGAGTCGCTCGACCGCGTTGCGCAGCTCGCGGATGTTCCCCGGCCAGTCGTGCGACGCGAGCCGCTTCACGGCCTCCTGGTCGAGCTCCTTGCGCGGGAACCCGCCGCGGGAACCCGCCGCGCCGGGTCAGCTGCTCCATGAAATGCTCGACCAGCTGTGCGACGTCGCCGCGCCGCGCGCGCAGCGGCGGCACCTCGATGGGCACGACGTTGAGGCGGTAGAGCAGGTCGTCGCGAAACCGGCCGGCCGCGATTTCGGCCTTGAGATCCTTGTTGGTGGCCGCGATCACGCGCACGTCCACCGCGAGCGTCTTGCCCGACCCGACACGCGAGATCACACCCTCCTCCAGCGCGCGCAGCACCTTCGCCTGGGCGGGGAGGCTCATGTCCCCGATTTCGTCCAGGAACAGGGTGCCGCCATCGGCCAGCTCGAACTTCCCCGCCCGATCAGCGAACGCACCCGTGAACGAGCCCTTCATGTGTCCGAACAGCTCGCTCTCGATCAGCTCGGACGGGATCGCCGCGCAGTTCACCTCGACGAACGGCCCGCGGGCGCGCGGACTCAGCGCGTGGATCGCCCGCGCCACGAGCTCCTTGCCGGTGCCGTTCTCGCCCGTGATCAGCACGCGCGCCGCGGTCGGGGCCACCTTCTCGATCCGTTCGATCACCTGTTTGATCGCCTTGCTCGAGCCGACGATCTCGTACTGGGCATGCACCTCCGCCTTGAGGCGCACGTTCTCGCTCTCCAGATCGAGGTGCTGCAGGGCGTTGCGCAGGGTGAGCAAGATGCGGTCGGTATCGAGCGGCTTCTCGAGAAAATCGTACGCGCCAAGCTGGGTCGCTTCCACGGCAGTCTGGATGGTGCCGTGACCGGAGATCATGACCACCTGGGCTTGGGCATCGAGCTCGCGCAGCTTGCGCAGCGTTTCGAGCCCGTCCATCCCCTGCATCTTCACATCCAGAAAGACGAGGTGCGGCCGGAACTCGGCGTACAGTCGCAGGGCCTCCCCGCCGGACGGACACGTCTGCACTTCGATCGCTTCGTACTCGAGCACCTGCTGCAGCGCCTCGCGGATGCCCTTCTCGTCGTCGACCACGAGGACGCGCCGGCTCACGACTTGCTCCGCTTCACGCGGTACAGAATGATCCCCGTGGGATGGATGGCCACGTCCGTGAAGGAAGGCGAGACCCGCACCGGCACGGCGCCCGCGGCATCGGCGCCCGCGACCCGCTGCGCGAGCCGCGTCACCATCGGACCGGGAAACGCCATGCCGCGCAGGCTCAGCTCCCGCACCGTGAACCGCGCGATCCCGGGACGCTCGATACTGAGCGGCCCCGCGAAGCGCAACGGCTCCATCGGATTGAGGAACCCCGCCAGCGGACCGAGCGCGTCGGGCGGAATCAGGCGCGTGTCCAGCCGGCAATACACGGCGACCGACCCTTCCAGCAGCTCCACCCGTAGCGAGTCAAAGCTCTTCCGTACGCTCCAGTCGATGCCGCTGCCGATCATCGCGGCGACTTCATTGGCGGAGAGCACGACCGAATCCGGCGCACTCGGCTGCTTGAGCCGATCCATTTTCGTCTGACTGCTGGAGAGCGCTTTCGGCGTCGGGGCGCCGACCGCCGTGTCGGCGACAGGAGGGAGCCGGGTCGAGCGGGGACCGAACCAGCGCGCCGCCGTGTGCAGGATCGGCTCGCGGAACCACCAGGCCGCGAGCGCCCCCACCAGAACGACGGCGAGGCAGCCGAGCCGCACGATGCCCTTAAGACAGCCGTTCACTGTGTCTCACCTGATACACCGCACCGCCGGATTGGAGCGTGCTCTGCATCAGTTCGACCGACTCGACCACGACCGCCGCCTCGAACCGCAGGGCGCCGAGCGCCGCTTCCAGACCGGCGAAATCGCGCGGGCGGGCCTCTCGACCCGCCCGACCGAGCGTCACATGCGGACGAAACGGGCGCCCCTCGGTGGGGAAGCCGAGCGGGGCGAATTCCTGCTCGACGCGATGCTGCAGGATTTCGAGCCCTGAGTCCGCGGTGATGCCCGCCCAGACCACGCGGGGCCGCTGGAAGTCGGGAAACACCCCGAACTCGGCGAACGCGAGCGGCAGGGGGCGCGCCCCTCGGGCGGCGCGGCCGAGCGCGGCGTGCACGTCCGCGTCCTGCTCCTCCACCATGTCCCCGAGAAACTTGAGCGTCAGATGGATGCCGTCCGGGCGGACCCATTTCACGGGCAGGCCACGGTCCCGCACCGGTGCCACCGTCTGCCACAGAGCCTGTCGAACCGGCGCGGGGAGGTTTAGCGCGATGAAGAGCCTCAAACGCGCGGCCGCAGCGCCTGCAGCAGACTGCCGCGGCGATAGCCGCCCGGGTCGACCTCCACGACGCCGAACCCGAGGGCGCCGAGCCGCCGCGTCACCGTGGCGAGGCGCGCCTCGAGCCAGGGAATCCAGGGCGGCTCGACTTCGATGCGGGCGCGTTCCCCGTGATGGCGGACCCGAAGATCGCCGGTCACGCCCAGGTCTCGCAGGTAGGCTTCCGCCTGCTCCACCTGGCCGAGCCGCCGGGGCGTAATGGCGAGACCGTAGGCGACGCGGCTCGAGAGACATGGCGCCGCGGGCGCGTCCCAAGTCTCGAGGCCGAGCTCACGCGACGCGGCGCGAATCTCGGCCTTGGTCATCCCGACCTCGGCGAGCGGCGAGCGGATTCCCGCGTCCTCCCCGGCCGCGTAGCCGGGCCGGTGCTCGCCGCTCCCCAAGTCGTCGGCGTTGGTGCCGTCGCACACGACCGCAAGCCCCCGCGTCCGGGCCTCCGGCAGGAGCCGGCTCCACAGCTCCGTCTTACAGAAGAAGCAGCGGTTCGTGGGATTGGCGAGGTAGTTGGGATCCTCGAGCTCGCGGGTGGCGACCTCGACCAGGGGGACGTCGAATCGTTCCGCCACGGCGCGGGCCGCGGCCCATTGGGCTTGCGGGTACGACGCGCTGCGCCCGATGGCGGCGACCATGCGGTCCGGCCCCAACTCCTGTCGCAACACCACCGCCAGGTAGGCCGAATCCACCCCGCCCGAGTACCCGAGGAGGGCCGACGGAAAGGTGCGGACCAGCTCGCGCAGCGCGGTGCCAGTGTCCGACATGTCGGAACACTAACGACTTACGCTGTCCCAATCAAAGGACAATTCGACGCCCAGAAACGGATAGATCGTAGGACGGGAACTACGTATCCTTATGATGCGTTGAAAAAACACGTCACGGAATTACGTATAGTAGGCAATCGTCAACTACGGACTCCGAAATGACAGGCCGAAGCGAGCTGGACGCCGTTGACCGCAAGATTCTGCGCATCCTCGGCACCGACGGGCGGGCGAGCTACCAGGCGATCGCCGATGAAGTCGGCCTGTCGCGCCCCGCCGTGATGGAGCGCGTCAAGCGGCTGGAGGAGTCGGGTCATATCGCCGGTTACCACGCCCGCGTGGATCGCGCGCGCGCCGGTTTCCCGGTCACGGCCTTCGTCGCCGTGCGCTACACGAACTCCGATTACGTCGGCGACGAGCCACGCATGCTTGAGCTGGAGAAGCACCCGGGCGTGCTCGAGTGTCATCACGTCGCGGGCGAGGACTGCTACATCCTCAAGGTCGCGGCACCCGATCTCGAAAGCCTCCAGGGGATCCTGCGGGACCTGCGCGGGCCTTCCGCGAAAACGCAACTGAGCACGCGCACCACGATCGTGCTCGGCACGGTGTTCGAAAAGCCGGGGTTCGTTCCGGTGGAGCTCGACTGACATGGCGGCCCTCCGCGGCAAAGCGCTCGTCGCGTATCTGGTCGTCTGCGTGTTCTGGGGATCGACCTACCTCGCCATCAAGGTGGGAGTGGGCGAGCTGCCGCCGTTCCTGTTCGCGGGGCTGCGCTTTCTCGTCGCCGGGCTGCTGTTGCTCGCCGTCGCGCTCGCGCTGGGCGACAAGCTGCCGCGGCAACGTTCCGACTGGCGCACCCAGGCGATCGTGGGTGTGCTGCTGCTCGCCGGCGGCAACGCCTTCGTGGTATGGGCGGAGCAGTACACGTCGTCGGGCACGGCCAGCATCTTCGTGGTGACGGTGGCACTGTGGATGGCGTTCTTCGACGCCGTGATCCCGGGAGGCTCGGGCGAGCTCGGGTGGCGGGTCGTCGCCGGTCTCGTCCTGGGCTTTCTCGGTACCGGCCTCCTCGTCGGGGCGAACCCCGCCGAGATCCTGCGCGCCGACTTGCGCGGCCCGGTCGCGCTGACGTGCGCCAGCGCGTCCTGGTCGCTCGGCTCCGTCTACGGCAAGCGGCACAAGACCGCCACCAGCCCGTACGTCGGCGCGGCGTTGCAGATGCTGGCGGGTGGCGGGGCGGTGGCCCTGCTCGGCACGGCGTTGGGGGAGTGGAGCCGTTGGCATTTGACCGCGAAGGGCGCGGGCGCGGTAGCCTACCTCGTCGTGTTCGGCTCGATTCTGGGCTACAGCGCCTACACCTACGCGCTGCGCCACGCGTCACCCACGATCGTCGGAACGTACGCCTACGTAAACCCGGTGATCGCGGTGCTGCTCGGCTGGCTCATCTTGCGCGAGCCGGTGACCGCGCGGACGGTCGTCGCCATGGCGTTGATCGTGGGAGCCGTCGTGTGGATCCAGTTCTCGCACCGACTCGGTCGGACGGTGGGACCGTCGGACCGTCGGACGGAAGCGCCGCGCACGGTCCGGCCCTCAGAGAGTCCGAAGCGCGCCTTGTTCCCATCCTGAAGGATGGGCTCGGCACTGCACAGTGCTGAAGCACACGCTTCAGCGTGGGAATTCACGAGACCGGCCAATCTGAATCGGAGGCACCCGATGCAGAGTGTGAACCTCGCGCAAAAGTTCGCCCTATTCGACGACTACTGGAGCCCCAAGATCGCCGGCGAGCTGAACGACGCATACGTCAAGCTCGTGAAGCTGAAAGGGGAATTCGTGTGGCATCATCACGACGCGGAAGACGAGCTGTTCCTCGTGATAAAGGGTCGCTTGCTGCTCCGGTTGCGCGACCGCGAGGTGTGGGTGAACGAAGGTGAGTTCGCGATCGTGCCGAAGGGTGTGGACCACCTCCCGGTCGCCCGCGACGAGGTGCACGTACTGCTGATCGAGCCCAAGTCCACTCTCAACACCGGGAACGTCCGCAACGAGCGAACGGTCCAGCAGCTCGACCGCATCTGAGCGTCCGCGCGCGACGCGCGGTCACTCGTCCACGCGCTCCAGGGCGCCCGGCAGCGACGGTGCCCGCAGCGACGGTTTCCCCTCGTCCGTGTTCTTGAACCCTCGCACCGTGTGGTACGCCAGATCGATGTCCGGACACGCGGCGAACTCGGTGAGAACCTCCTCCCAGATCGCGTGCTCCGTACCGCGCCGCTTGCGGGGCTCGATCAGGTAGCGGATCGTCAGCTGCACGCCGCTGTCTACCACTTTGGTGTACACGATCGGCGTCAGCTTGCGGTAGTTAATGAGGTACTGCTGAGAGGCCTCGAGGAGGTCGTGCTCCGCCTCCGCGGTGAGGTGCTCGGCGTGCTTGACCGCGATCTTCGTGAGGATCTGCTTCGCCTTCCGCCAGTCGCTCTCGAAGCTCACCAGCACCGGTACTTCGTTCCAGATGTACTTGAAGCCCTTGTTGTAGTTGGCGACGGGATCGGTGAAGATCTTGCCGTTGGGGACGTGGATGATGCGCCCGCTCGACTGGTCCGCCTGCACCCAGGCGCCGATCTCGTTGAGCGTGAACTGGAACAGGCCGAGGTCGATGACGTCCCCCGCGTGCGGGCCGATCTGGACGCGGTCCCCCACCTCGAACGGACGGCGCCAGAGAATGAACGCCCAGCCGGCGAGGTTGGAGACCGGGTCCTTCAGCGCGATGGCGAGCCCCGCCGAGAGGAAACCGAGGATCGTTGTAAGCGACTCTATCCCGGGAAACCACATCCGGCCCACGATGACGATGCCGACTGCGTACAGCAGGTAGGTCAGCGTCTTGCGCCAGCTGTAGCGGCTCCGCGGGTCGCGCACGCGCCGGTACACCAGCGCCAGGGCGATGCGGTGCACCAGCCAGAGCCCGACCATCGTCGCCAGGGTGGCGAGCAGCCGCAACTGGAGCACGGAACTGATGCCGAGTCGGCTCTGCAACCAGTCCGTCATGAAAGGCCAAGCTAGGGACCCGCGCGGCGGCGCGCCAGCGTCGCGCGCCGCGCGATCTATCTCGTGCCCCCCCCGACGCCTCCCGGCATCAGCCGGCCTCCGTGGATGCCTCCCGCAAACGCCTGCCACGCCACGAGCGAGCTGCCCAGCAGCGCGGCGCCGAGCAGTACGCTGCGCCCCACGGAGAG
>WNGO01000238.1_pt1 | contig 33923 bp, 29 predicted proteins | sample 5400511 | NCBI WGS metagenome assembly WNGO01 (sample SAMN13153380, study PRJNA577476) | soil metagenome | isolation source: 20 cm soil or saprolite under Garry oak tree replicate 2 | place: USA:California | collected 2016-06-15 | reverse complement strand
AACTCGGTGCCGATCACTTTGACCGTATCGACGTGAACCGAATCCGCCGATCCTTGGTCAGGCGGCTGGAACGCCTGGGCCACAAGGTGACCTTGGAGCCGCTTGCCCAGACCGCCTGAAGGTATTTTCGTAGGAGTAAGTCCAGGGCGGCGGAACAATCCTTTGGGAGGGTGAGCGATGAGAGTGGTGCATCTTTTCATAGTCGTAGTTTTCTTCACACTGATTCCCGGCGCTCCCGCGCGGGCACAAAATGCTCCACTCGTGGAAAGATGGTTGGGCATTGGCGCGCACCAAAAACCAGCGCCCCCGCTCGCCCCGCTCCAGGGCCTTCAGGACCACGCCTCCAACGGGAAGCTCGTGCTCTCCCTTGACGACACCATCCGCCTGGCCCTTGCCAACAACACGGACATCCGGCTCGACCATTCGCAGATCGACTTGGCACAAAACAATCTTGGGCGCACGCATTCGCCTTTCGATCCGGTGGCGACTTCCAGCTTTGCGGATACTCGGGCGAAATCCCTGACAACCTCAACGCTTCAGGGGGCTTCGATTCTGAGCGCTTTAACGCAAACCACGCAATTGGGCTACAAGCAAACCTTCTTGACCGGCACGAATTTTCAAACGGTCTTTAATGCCAACAAATTTTCTACTAACAGTTCTTTCAACACCGTGAATCCAGCCCTCGCTACCGTTGTGCAGTTCGCAGCTAGCCAACCCTTGCTTCGCAATTTTGGGCTCTTTCCGAATCGCGCCCCGATTCTCATCGCGCAACGCAACCTGAAGCAGGCGCGTGCCAATTTCACGTCCCAAGTAAACAACATCATTCTCGGAATCATCGGGGATTACTGGAGTGTTGTTCTGGCAAGGGAAAATCTCTCGGTACAACAGAAGTCTTTAGACGAGGCTCAAAAGAGCTATGATCACGACAAAAAAGCTCTCAGTTTGGGGGCTCTTCCTCCGCTGGACATTTACCGCTCCGAGTCTCAGGTCGCCTCCCGCCGAGTTGGTTTAATCCAAGCGGAATATTCCCTCAAACAAGCCGCTGATCAATTTCGCCGCGACATCGGCGCCGACCTCGATCCCGCCATTCGCGTGCTCGACCTGGAACTAACCGACCAGCCAGCGCCTCTCGGAGACTTGCCGGCCATGGATGTCGCCGCAGCTCTCTCACGCGCACTCACCAACCGGCCTGAGTTCGAGGCCGTTCGCCAACAGCTTGCCGGCGATGAGCTGAGTGTTCGTTTGGCGCAGAATAATCTGAAGCCGGACCTGCAACTCTCCGGGTTCTATTCCGGAAATGGTCTCAATAATTCACCGGCGGGGCTTGACATAGGATTGAGCGGCAGTCTGGATCAAACCTTCCATTTCACTTACCCGACCTACGGAGCTTCACTCTCGCTGAACCTGCCAGTGCGGAGGCACTCTGCGCAAGCGAATCTCGCTGATGCTTTGGTCGGCCGCCGCCAGGATCAGTACCAGGAACGCCGCACGACGCAAAGCATCACATTGGAAGTCACGAATGCCGTGCACTCTCTGGAAGAAGCCAAACTCACCATGGAGGCGGCCAGAGTGGCCGTGGACCTCGCGCGAGAAAGCCTCCATGCCGATGAACGCAAATACGAACTGGGTGCCGAGCCGGTCTTTTTTGTTCTCGACGCGCAAACGCAGCTCGCCCAGGCAGAGCTAAATCTCATTCAGGCACAGATCAATTATCAGATTGCCGTTGCCCAAGTGGATCACGCGACAGGCGACTTGCTAGAGCACCATCACGTGGAAATTGTAGAGCCCCAAAGATAGTTGGCTCTGTCCGGGGAAAGAATGCCAGTCATCCTGGCCATTCAGCCAGGGTTCCACCCTATTTTGTTAGAAGAGTATTCAAGGAAATCCGGCTGGCACTTGCTTGAGTGAACCGGCACGGCAGAGTATCTCCCTTGGTATTGAGTCGGTTACTTTGACGGTGCTGTCGCTTTGGCCACCAGTACGCCGGTACACTTGCTTCCTGAAAATGCCGTAATCCATAATCAAGTACTTTGTTTTGTGTAAGGGCGCGACCTTACTGCGTCGCTGCACGATTGTCCTCGCGTGCGCGTGCTAGAGTTGCAGGTACTCTACGACGCGCTAGGGGCTTTCATGCCTTCGTGACTTGCGTAAGATCGTCCGCGATGCGCACGGAGAATCGGATGTATTCCTGATGCATCAGAGTTTCATATCCCTGGCGCTGTTGATCGCCACCATTTTGGTGGCGGGCTTCTTTGCGTATATTCACAGCATCAAGCGCCAGGTGTATCTGTTGCTATGGACTGCCGGGTGGGCCGTATTCGCGCTTCGTTATGTGGGGCCAACGCTGGCTCCAAATTCAGCTTCGAACCCGCTGCAGAGCGCTCTGAATCATTGGCTCTTTGCACTCTCCGGTGTGCTCTTTTTTCTGGGAGCGCAGCTCTACTCTCAGCGGAAGGCCTGGAAGTTTCCCGCATTGATTGTGTGCATAGTCTTCGGATTCTGGGCCGCATCCAATGCCACCAGCGCGGTCTCTGTTTCCGTGCTCATTCCTGCTTCTTTGCTATACATCGGGGTCGCCGTCGTGTTCTGGCAGGAGAGTCGGCGGCAGGAAACGCTGGCCGACCGGCTGCTTGGTGTGTCCTTCGCTTCCTGGGGTGTTCTGTGGATCGCTCTGCACATCATGAATGCCACTCCGGAACTCCAGGGCCCGGGGATGAACGTGGTTGCCGCTGCGCCGTGCGCGTTTGTCGCCATGCTCATGGTCATGGCGCTCTACGAAGAAGAGAAACGCCGCATCGAACGCAACATGCTGGCCCTCTCGAATCTGAATCTGGCGACTTCCAGCTTTGTGGGCGGCGAGATTCAGCGCATGTTGTCGCAAGCTCTGGACCGCGTTCTGGGAGTTGTGCGTTTGCCGGCGGGTGCGCTCTTCCTGCATCACGGTGATCCGCAGGGGCCGACTTCCGTGGTGGCCGTGGGGCTGAGTGATGACTTTTGCCGTGCCGCACAGAGCGAAGGTCTGGATGATTATCTCGTCGGCCTGGTGGCGCGCCTTGGAGGCTTGCTCGGATTTCGCGATCTTCGTGACGACTCCCTCTCGGCCCTCGAAAAAGAGAAGTCCATCCGCCGCTTCCGCGAGCTGGCGCTCGCGCAGGGTCTTCGCAGTGTGGTAGCCATTAGCCTGCAGGCCAAGGAGCAGGCATTCGGCGTGCTCCTTCTCGGGACACCGGACAACCGGCGCTTTACGCCCGCGGAACTCCGGCTTCTCCTCGCGCTCGGACACCAGATTGGCATGGCGGTCGAGAACAGCTATTTGATTCAGCAGACTTCGCGGCGGTCGGAAGAGCTTCACGTGTTGAATGAAATCGGGCGCGCACTCAGCTCGACGCTCAACAAAGAAGACCTCACCAGGAAAGTGTGGGAGGAGCTGCGCCGCCTCTTCGACGTGGAAAACTTTTACATCGCGGAGCTCGATCCGCTGCGCGATGAAATCCAGTTCGATCTCGAGGTCGTGAATGGCGAGCGATTGCCAAAGCGCGCTCGCCCAGCTGGCAATCACCTCACCGAGTACATCATTCGGACACGGCAGCCTGTGCTCATTCGTGACAATTACATGGGCGAGGCCAAGAAGCTGGGCGTCGAGCCTCTGCGCACAACCGGGTGCTTCTGCGGCGTGCCTCTGGTTGCTTACGATCACGCGATCGGCGCCATGGCCGTATACTCCGACCACGAACGCGTGTTTGACGAAGGCCATCTTGAGCTTCTTCGCGTCCTGGCCAGCGAAGCCAGTATTGCGATTGAAAATGCCCGCCTGTTTAACGAAGAGCGCACCAAGGCCCGACACCTGTCGCTGCTCAACACCATTTCACGGAACGCCATCGCCACGCTGAATCCGGACGAGATGCTCGCCAAAATCACCGAACAGCTGGAAGCCGGCCTGAGCTACGATCACATCGGCATCGGCGTGCTGGACTATGCGACGCGCGAAGTGGTGGTTCAGGCTGAAGCAGGAAAACGCCGTGGGACCCTCGGCCAGCGCATACCCCTCGGCGTAGGCTTAATTGGCCAGGTGGCCCGCAATGGCCAAATGGCGGCGTACCGCGCTGCGGCTCCGGCGGACGGAGCACTGAAGCCTCTCTTGCCGGATTCCGTGGCGGCCGTCGCATTGCCGGTTTTTTATGCCGAACAGCTCCACGGCATTTTGTATATCGAGTCGTCCGTGCCGGTGGATTTCTCCGAAGAAGAAGTTCTCTTGCTGCGTACGCTGGCGGACCTCATTGCCGGCGCGCTTCACAACGCTCTTTCTTTCCAAAGAGCGCAGGAACAGGCGATCACCGACGGCCTTACCGGCGTTAAGACGCATCGCTTTTTCATGGAAGCGTTGTCGGCGGAATGGAAACGGTCCACCCGCGCCGGCCGCGCTTTTGCGCTGGTGCTCATGGACCTCGACCGCTTCAAATTCGTGAACGACTTTTACGGGCACCTCGAAGGCGACCTCGTTCTGCAACGCGTCGGGCAGATTCTGGAGACCAATTGCCGGCGCTCCGATGTGGTGGCCCGTTACGGTGGAGATGAGTTTGTCATTCTGATGCCGGAAACCAATATGGAGCACGCGCGGCAATTGGCCAGCAAGCTCCGCGGCTGGGTCTCCTCCGATCCGCTGTTGCGCGAAAAAAACATCAGCGCCAGCTTCGGCATCGCGTGTTATCCGCTTCATGGCTCATCGCCGCAAGAGCTGATCCAGGTAGCTGACGCTTCGATGTATCTTTCGAAGCATCAAGGCGGCAACGCCGTCTCAACCGCCGATCACTTCGATCCCAACGAAGCGAAAAAATGGAAGCGCGATGTCCTCGAAGCGTACCTTGGCGTGACGCTCAAGCGTCTTTTCTCGACGGGGCCAGAGGCATTTGAGGAAATCTACCAGCGCTTGCGCCAATTCACCGAATCGCTTGCAGTCACCGAACCGAACAGCGGCAAACCGGTTGCCGCTTCGTCGCAGGGCCCGCAAGCTTTGCCGCAAGCCGTGCTGGATACCGTCACGTCGCTGGCGTTTGCAATCGACGCCAAGGATCACTACACACAGGGCCATTCGCAGAAAGTCTCCGCATATGCTGCGTTGATCGCGGAGGCCATGGGCATGAAAGACACCGAAGTGGAAGAGATTCGTCTGGGCGCCCTGCTCCATGACATCGGCAAGGTGGGCATCCCCGAAAGCATTTTGAACAAAAACGGGCCGCTCAATCCCGATGAGTGGGAGACGATGAAGTCTCACGTCAAGTTTGGCGCTAAGATCCTCGATCCCCTGACGCCTCTCGCGCGCATCCGCGACATGGTGCTCCACCACCACGAATTCTTCGACGGCTCCGGCTACCCGGAAGCATTAAATGGGGAGAACATTCCTCTGGGGGCCCGCATCATCGCGATCGCCGATGCCTACGACACAATTACCAGTGACCGCACCTACAAAAAGGCCCGGAATGCCCCAGACGCACTCGCTGAACTGGAGCGCTGCGCGAATGCCCAGTTTGACGGAGCTATCGTGAAAGTTTTCGTCCGTGCCATGCGAGCGCTGCCGAACCCGATCCTTGAGGCTGCCGCCACCACCAGCCCGATGCGCGGCAGCTGAGTCTGCCCCTCTAAAGTAATCAGCGCGCCTCCAGATCCACGTCCTTAATCGGCAAGTCCCAGTGCGCTTCCAGAATTTCAAACCGGCGCTGTTCTTCTTTCTTGTAGCTCTCCTGGTCGGGAAAAAGCTGTTTGACCAAGGCGGGGCTGTCAAAGTTGTCGTTGGCGATCGCTGCGCTCTTGAAGGCAATGGTAACCCGATAGTCCCAACGGCCGTCTTCCGTGGTGTGATAGCGCGGAACGGTCATGCTCACCTTTAGCATCCGCCCCAGTTCGATCTCTTTTTTCAAAACCGGATAATGGTTCTTTTTGAAGAGCGCCAGGAATTCCTCAGCATGTCCCCACTTCGCCTTGTAGTAGTACTCGATCACGTACGGTTGCTCTTTTGCTTCCGCCGCCACTGCGCTCAGTTGCGTTCCTGCTCCGATTCTCGACACGCAAGAGAACGTTGCCAGCCCGAGGACGACTACCGCAAGGTCGCGCTTTACCTTTGAGAATGGCATTTGCATAAGTTCTCTCCTCCCGATCGCTACTGAGACTAACGGCCCAGGCGCTCAAATCAAAGTAAAAACGAATCAAAAGCAAATTGGAGTCCCCGGCTCGTTTCAAGTTTCCTGTCCTGCTATGCTTTCCCGGGAGAGGCCACATGCAGACTGGATCCGTGAAGTGGATTGGGGAACAACAATTCGTCGCTACAAGCCCCTCTGGACACGCGATGACCATCGATTCCGACCGCGCCTCAAACAAAGCACCCGGACCGATGGAACTCGTGTTGTTGGCGCTGGGCGCTTGCACCGCGACCGACGTGGTCATAATTTTGGAGAAGAAGCGTCAGAAACTCGAATCGCTCGAAGTGATTTGCTCCGGCGAACGCGCGGCCGACCCGCCCACAGTCTGGACCAAGTTGGAAATACTGTATCGTCTCCGTGGCCAGCTAGACGACGCGGCCGTAAAGCATGCCATCCAGCTCAGCGAGGACAAGTACTGTTCCGTAGCGGCCATGCTCAAGAAGACGGCGGCGCTTTCGTGGCGCTATGAGATTCTTCCTCCAAACTAGTGGTGCCAAATCGAAGCTGGTTCTGAAGAAATCCGGACTGCGCCTTGTACCCCGGAAGGCTATCGCATAAAATTCATCGTCTTCGTCCAGGTTGCAATTCGCAAGGAGCATCATGCCCCACCGCCTCGCGGCAAAAATTACGGGTGTAGCCGGCTACGTTCCGCCCAAGGTGATGACCAACGAGGATTTGGAGAAAATCGTCGAAACCAACGACGAATGGATCCGCACGCGTACCGGCATCCGGGAACGCCACGTCGCGGAGAATGGCACGGCCACCTCGCACATGGCCACGGAAGCCGCCAAAGCGTTGCTGGCACAAACCAGGACGGATCCCTCGGAAATCGACTTGATTGTGCTCGCCAGCGTTACGCCGGACATGTTTTTCCCCGCCACCGCCTGCCTGGTGCAGGAACGCCTGGGCGCAAAGAAGGCCTGGGGCTTTGACCTGTCCGCGGCGTGCTCCGGTTTCGCCTATGCCTTGACCGTCGGCGCACAGTTCGTCGGTGCGGGCACCCACAAAAAAGTATTGGTCATCGGAAGCGATACGATGACCTCTGTGCTCGACTACAAGGATCGCTCCACGTGTGTATTGTTCGGCGATGGCGCGGGTGCCGTGCTGCTGGAGGCAGCCGGCCCGAACGAAGGCATCATTGATTTTGTCCACGACGTGGATGGCGCCGGTGGAGCATTCCTCTACATGCCGGGCGGCGGGTCGCTCCATCCCGCCAGCCAGGAGACCGTCGCGAAACGCATGCACTACGTCCACCAGGAAGGGTCGCAGGTGTTCAAATACGCGGTGCGGCGCATGTCAGAAATGGCCGCGCATCTCCTCGAGAAGAACGGCTTCAAGAACGAAGATCTGAAACTCCTGGTGCCCCACCAAGCCAATCTCCGCATTATTCGAGCCACGCAAGAGCGGCTGGGCGTCGACGATTCCAAGGTGATGGTGAACATCGACCGGTACGGAAATACGACCGGCGGCACTATCCCGCTCGGTCTCCGCGACGCCGTGGACCAAGGCCGCCTGCACAAGGGCGACTTGGTGCTAATCGTTACCGTTGGCGCCGGCTACACCACTGGCGGCGTGCTGCTGCGCTGGGCGTACTAATTATTAGGAACGATCAGCGGTTGAACTAGCAGGACCGCAGTGAAGCTGCGAGATCGAGATTGGCCTGGAGGCGGCGGTCGACCTGAACAGCGGCGTAGCGCGCACAGATTACGCGTTCGCGCTCGCTCCAGACGGTGAAAGAGGGAATCCTCTTGCCGAGGAAAGCATCGAGGCCTTCGATAAACCGGTAATAAACGCGAACCGGGCCCAATCCGCTGCGATTTGGACACAGATCGGGAGTCAAATCATGCAGACCGGCCAACGTCTGGAAATGCTGCGGCGTAAGGCGCCCATTCTCTACCTGAGCCGCAACCAGCACGCGGTCAGAGACGGGTTGGGCCGCAACGCCCGCCAGGACGGCCCGCCAATAATAAAGGGCGAACTGGGATAGGGCGATAATCGAGATGGCCAGTAGCATAAGGCTAAACATCCCTCTGCCTCTAAAGGGATTGTGACAGTCAGGAAAATAGATACCAATAGACCTGAAGTACCAGTGCAATGGAACTAGCATAACCGTTTGGGAACATTGTAAACCGCGTCGTTTTGGGAAAGAGGCTTGCATTGTTGGCTGCCATCCAGTAACCTATTATAAATCAATAGCTTACGGAGGGGCGTAGGTGGACGTGCGAAAATCTCTTCAATTTCTGCTAATCGCAGGCTCTTTTCTAGGCTTGTGTGCGTTGCTGGCGGAGGGACGGCCGTCGCCACAGGGCGCTGGCGAGCACGGAGCGGATCGCGAAGCCATTGGCGCAGTCCTCAGGGCTCAGCAATCGGCCTGGAATCAGGCTGACGTTGACACCTTCCTGCAGGGCTACTGGCATTCTCCGGAACTGACTTTTTCCGGGAGCAACGGCGTCGCCCGCGGCTGGGATGGCGTGCTGGCGCGGTACAAGAAAAACTATCCGGACCACGCCGCGATGGGTCAGCTCAATTTTTCAGACTTGGAGTTTCGCTTCTTAGGGCGCGACGCTGCGCTGGTCCTGGGAAAATGGCACTTGCAACGCGAGAAAGATGAACTCGGCGGAGTATTTACGCTGCTCTGGCAACGTTTTCCGGAAGGATGGAAAATCATCCACGATCACACCAGCACGGTAGCGGAGAAACCGCACTGAGGTTGACACAAGTGTGCGGTTTCCAGAGCCAAATGAACGCTACAGAATCTCCAGAATTTCTTCGTAGCGTTTGAAGGGCGGAATCAAGTATGCGCCGGCAAATTCTGTGCGGGACCAGGCGAGCATGTCGCGGGCGACTTTAAATCCGCAGTCGCGCGCGGACGCTCCTGCGGTTTCCATAGACTTCAGCAACCGCTCGGGAATGACTATTCCCGGAACTTCGTTGTTCAAGCGCAGCGCTTGCTTGTAACTGCTAAGCGGCCAGATGCCGATGCACACGGGAACGGACGGCTTACCGCCGAGTTTCTTCAAGAAAGCGTGCCAATGCTGGGGATCGAAGAGCGGCTGAGTCATCGCGAAATGCGCACCGGCTTCGATCTTGGCATGGAATCGCTCGATTTCGTTGTCAAGATCGTCGGCGACGGGATTGAGCGCCACTCCGATCGTGAAATTCGTCGCGCCTCCGAGAGTTTTCCCAGCCCAATCCGTGCCCTGATTCAGCCTATGCAGAACTTTGACCAGGCCGACGGAATCGACTTCGTAGACGCCGCTGGTTTCCGGGTAATCGCCAACCGATGGCGGGTCGCCCGTGATGGCGAGAATGTTGCGGACGCCGCCGACCGTCCATGCACCTAGAAGCGCAGCCTGCAGGCCAATGATGTTCTGATCGCGCGTGGTGAGATGCGGAACGGTTTCGACGCCTCGGGCTTCCAGTGCACCGGCCACAATCAGGGCGTCCATGCCAACGCGCGCCATCGCGCCACTGTTGATGTCGATGGCGTCGACTTTCTGCGACGCCATCACTTTGTCCACTTCCTCGAAGATGCGCTCGAGCGAAAGGCCTTTCGGTGGATCGATCTCAACGCAGAGGGCGAACTGCTTTGCCTGGAGTTTTTTCCAGAATTTGCTTTCTGGTTCTCGCTCGGCAATGGGAGCAGGTTTCGCCATCGTTGCAACAGAATGCGTAGCAGCATGTGTTTTTGCGGGACGAAGCAATTTCACAGCTTCAGCCATGGCGCGAATGTGCGCGGGCGTCGTGCCGCAGCAGCCGCCGAGAATGCGCACGCCGAGCGCGGCGGCTTCGCGCGCAAAAAGTGCGAAGTATTCCGGCGATGACTTTGGATAAACGATGCGGTCGCCTTCGCGCTTGGGAAAGCCCGCGTTGGGCATGCCGCTGACGCGCAGGCCGTCAACGGCGGCAAGTTCCTGCAAGATCGGCAGGAGCGCTTGCGGGCCAAGGGTGCAATTCGCACCGATTACCTGCACGTTTTTGTTCTTCAATTGCGCAGCAGCATCGGAGGGACGGAGGTCACCGTAGATCGTGCCTTCTTCTGCATACGTGAGCTGCGCGACGATGGGCAAGCCGGAGAACGAGCGAATCGCGTCAATCGCGAGGAGCAACTCTTCGATATAAGAAAAAGTTTCGAGGATGTAAAGATCCACGCCGCGCTCTTCGAGCGCTAACGCCTGTTCGTGGAAAATATCCAGGATTTCGTCATCCGCCGGATGGCGAGACTGCACACCAAGTCCAAGAGGACCAATCGAGCCGGCGATCAAGACTTCCCGCGCTGCCGATTCGCGCGCTTCGCGGGCGATTTTCACGCCGCGGCTGTTGAGCCGCTGTACTTCTTCGGCGAGGCCGAGAGGCGCGAGCTTGAAGCGGTTCGCACCAAACGTATTGGTCTCGATGATTTGCGCACCTGCTTCGATGTACGCCTGGTGGACACGGAAGACGGCCTCCGGCTCGGTGGAGTTCAACTCATCGAAGCAACGCTGCGTGCCCACCGATTCGTGCAGCATCGAACCCATCGCACCATCCGCGATGAGAATGGAATCTTTCAGCCGCCCGTTAAAATCAAGAATTTTCATTTGGGAAAAGATAATCCTTCAACAGATCCAAAATCCACCTGGAACAACAAAAGCTGCGAGTAGGCCGACGGCGTCGAGCACGAACGACCAAATAACACCGAGACCTGCATACTTTATATCCCTGTTGCGGTCGACCAGCCCCTTGTCGAAGAAAAGATGGATCAGCAGGCACCATTCGGCAATTCGTACAGGTATAAGGAGTGCAAAAAACAGCGAAGTAGCCAAATCGCCGGTCGATTGCCTCTGAATATGCGTAACTAACAAAATCGAGGTACCGCCGAAAAGAGCCCCCGCGACAAGTCCGATGCCCGTACGAACTAAGCCCACTTTAAATATGCTGGTATCAGGCGACTTGAATGCCTTTTTTAAGGCCAACGCCGCAAGCGTATAGCCAACAAATTTCACGCCCGCAAAAGCAACAAATCCTACAGGCCCGGGGCCTGCCGGCATGCCTCCTCCTTGTTAGCGTTTTTGTTCCATGAGGCTGGCGACGGTGCTCATCAGGTCGTACTTGGTGAGGATCTCGAAACGAGAGTCGCCCATTTCGACAAACACCGCGGGATTCTCGCGGCTGAGGATTTGCGTGACGCGCTCGACGGGCGCGGTCCTCGAGACCTGTGGCAGAGGCTTGCTCATCACTTCGCGAACGACGAGCTTGCGGAGATCCTTGCCTTGCAAGGCGAGGTTGAGAATCTGGTCCTCGTAAATCGTGCCGATGGGGAGGTTCTCCTCGAAGACCGGAATCTGCGAAATGTCCTGCTCCTGCATGGTTTTCAACGCGTGGAAAACCGTCTGGTAGGGCCGCGCGATGATGAGCTCGCGCACTTTGCCGGTGGCATGTTTGGCGTTGACGACTTCCGCTGCAGTGATGGCCGTGGCCGCGTCCACGTAGCCGCGCTCGTGCATCCACAAGTCGTTATATACCTTGCTAAGATAGCGAGTGCCGGTATCCGGCAGCAACGCGACCACGAAATCATTCCGTCCCAAATCCTTGCCAAGGCGCAGCGTCCCGGAAATGCAGCCGCCGCCCGAGCCGCCGGTGAAGAGGCCCTCCAGCTTTGCCAGCCGCCGCGCGACGACAAAACATTCCTCATCGTTTACTTGAATGATGTCGTCCAGAATTTTCAAATTCATGGTCGTTGGGAAGAAGTCTTCGCCGATGCCTTCCACAACGTACGTCTTGGCTTTGATGGTTTGCCCGGTTTTGACGAAATCGTAGTAGAGCGAGCCGTAGGGATCGACTCCGACAATTTTGACATTGGGATTTTTTTCTTTCAGGAATTTTCCCACACCGCTAATGGTGCCGCCCGTGCCCACGCCGCAAACGAAATGGGTGATCTGGCCTTCGCTGTCTTCCCAGATTTCCGGGCCCGTGGTGCGGTAGTGCGCCTCGGGATTCATGGCGTTGTCATACTGGTTCGGATAGTAAGAATTGGGAATTTCGCGCGCGAGCTTTTTCGCCACGGAATAATAGCTGCGCGGGTCTTCCGGCTCGACGGCGGTGGGGCAAACGATGACTTCGGCGCCGAGGGCTTTCAACAGATCGACTTTTTCCTTGGATTGCTTGTCGGTAGTCGTAAAAACGCATTTGTAACCGCGCACCGCCGCGACCAGTGCCAATCCCATGCCGGTGTTGCCGGAAGTGCCTTCAATGATTGTGCCGCCCGGCTTCAGCAGGCCCTTTTTTTCGGCATCATCGATCATAGCGATGCCGATGCGATCCTTCACGGAGCCGCCCGGATTGGTGAATTCCGCTTTGACGTAAATTTGCGGTTTCAGGCCCTGATTGATGCGGTTGAGGCGCACCAGAGGAGTGCGGCCAACGGCTTCGAGGATGTTATTGCACTTCATCAGTGATCTCAGCTTCTCCGCCGAATTGCATTCAGTTTAGCATTATCCCAACGAGTTCCCCTACTGAGCCTGACCGGCGAATTTCCTACGTCCGAACAGGAAGAGATTAGATTATTCTTTCTATGGTTTCATTGCATGGGAGATCAGGATGATGCGGCAGAATATTTCGAGCGGTACGCAGTGGGAGCCGATTGTGGGCTACTCGCGCGCGGTGAGGGTCGGCAACGTGATTACGGTCTCGGGAACCACGGCGACCGGGGCGGACGGAAAGATTGTGGGCGTGGGCGATTTGCGCGCGCAAACGGTGCAAACCATCCGGAACATCGAGGCCGCGCTCGCCAAGGCCGGCGCGACCCTGAAGGACGTCGTGCGGACACGCATCTTTGTGACCAATATCGCGGAATGGGAAAAGGCGGGACGAGCCCACGGAGAATTTTTCGGCGAGATCCGGCCCGCCACGAGCATGGTGGAAGTGAGCAAGCTGATTGCGCCGGAAATGCTGGTGGAGATCGAGGCCGACGCCATAGTGGAATAATCGCGATCCTTGGCCCGCAACCGCGTCTCCAACTCCTGTAAGAAAGCAGATTTGGAGTAGAACGGTCAATGAGTGACTCTCTCTACGATTCTTTCATTGCGGATTATTACGACGAATCGCCGATTGTTAAAGGGCGGTTGCAGGATGTGGCGTTCTATCGCAACGCCGTGCGCGACTTTGGCGATCCCGTCCTGGAGCTGGGTTGCGGAACGGGGCGCATCACCATGGCGCTGGCGGAAGCGGGAAAGCGGATAACCGGTCTTGATCTTTCCGGGCGCATGCTGGAGCGCGCGGTGAAAAAACGCGCGGCGCTCCACGTAGAAGCGCGCGAACGCGTTCACTTTGTGCAAGGGGACATGGCGCGGTTCGACCTGGGCGAAAAATTCCGCCTGGTCATCATTCCTTTCCGGCCATTTCAACACCTGCTGGAAGTGCGGCAGCAGATGGATTGCCTGGAGTGCGTGCGCAAGCATCTGGCGCCCGGCGGACGTTTGGTTCTGGACGTGTTCCAAACGGATGCCGAGCGCATGCACGATCCCGTGCACATGCGGGAAGTGCCGCTGACTGAATATGAAACCGCGGACGGACGGCGCGTGCGCATCGCCGAGCGTGTGGCCGCGTTCCATCGCGCCGAACAGCGGAATGACGTGGAGATGATTTTTTCCATCAAGCACCGGGACGGACGTCAGGAGAGGCTGGTGTTCGCTTGGCCACTGCGGTATTTCTTCCGGTACGAAGTGGAGCACTTGCTCGCTCGCTGCGGATTCAAGGTTATGGCGCTGTACGGGGACTTCGACCGGTCGCCGATCCGGGACGACTCGCCGGAGATGATTCTTGTGGCGGAAGCTAAATAATGAGCATCAATGAGTTGACCCTCACCCCCTACTCCCCCATTACATGCATGGTCCTCAAAACAAAGGGCTTACGAAATGGATTCCACCTAAATGACTGATTCTAAAGGGTATGTTTTTGGCTGATGGCGCTTCATCATCGGGCCTCCCCTAGTCTAGTCCGTCTTATACCACAGGCGTTGACTTGGGCCAGCCAAGCTACCTTGGAAAGCTTTCGAGTTACCATTTCGCGCGGATGCGGTATTTCAGGACCGCAGTACCGTCCTTGGCGACGGGCACGATGAATTGCGCCGCGAAGGCTGCGGTTTTCGTGTACTTGTACGTGGCAGCGAGCATCTCCCAGTCGCCGCCGATGGGTTCATTCACTTGCACGGTAACGGGCGTATCCTTGTGGTTGCGCAGCGTGATTTCAAATTCCATTTCCCAGGTGTGCGTGTCAATGCGCTTGTAGTCGGTCTGCTTGTGTTCGGCGACGACATCGAAAGCGTTGCCGATGTGGATGATCACAAATTCATCTTTGGGGGTGTGATCGATGCGGTCTTCGCCGGCAAAAAGAATGCCCCCCTTGGAGTCCTTCTGATACACGCGAACGTTGCCGGCGGGGAGAGGAATTCCCATCCCGGCTTTTTCTTCATTTTTGAATTTGTAGTAGACCATGACGGGATCTTTCAGCGGGGCGCCAGGATTCTGCTGGTTGCGGTAATAGTAGCTCTGGCCATTGACCATGAATATTTTTTCGACAGGAACGCCGGAGCCCTGGAGAAGACTGATTTGCTTGGTCTCTTTGTCCTCGACGGAAGTTTTGCGGCCGAGGGAGTAGAGATGGTATTCGCTGAAGGCTTCCTGCTGGAACTGCGGGGCCGCCGCTTTAGCCGACAAGGCGCGCGCTTCGTCCATGGCGCGAATGCGGCTCTCACTAGGCACGCGATTCAGTTCGCCGGCTACGAGCTGGAGACGCGCGTTATGAAAGGCGGTGCCGCTGTTGTTGACAACGGTAACCCAGCCATCGAGATCGGCGTTCTTGTCGTCGCGCGCGACGGTAAGAACGTAGTCGGCATTCCAGGATAAATGGTTCGCGAGATAGGACGCTTCGACCTGCTGCTTTCTTGTGCCGGAATTTTCAAGTGACATCAGCAGCGTTGGGCGCTCGTAAAGATTCGGGGGAACTTCAGGAAAGCGATAACTCTCGGCATACCCACCGGTGACGATGTCGTTGCCGATTTTCCATACCGTGCCATTGTTATCGGAGAGCAGCGTGGCTTTGATTTCTTCGCGCTTGGTCGTGCCGTTCTCCTGGTACGAGCGTACCAGCGTGACTTCCTTGCCGACGTACTTGTGGAGGAGCTTCGCGGGTTCGAGCAGATCGTACTCGTAATTCTGCTCGATGACGCCGAGCTTATCCGGCTCATTCAGCGAACGGAAATGAACCGTCGCGGGATTCACGGTGGCGGCGATGTCCATGAATTTCAGGCGAAATGTGCCGCTGGGAAGCGCGAGATTGCGGACGTCGCGAATCAAGGCAATGTTTGAGTTGTAGACCGTAACGTTCAGGTCGGTCTGATCGTTGAGGCTGGTGGTCTGATCGCCCGCGGTTTGGCGCGCGGCTTCCTTCTCCTGCGAAGCATAGACTCTGTTGCCGCGGGCCGCCGGATACCGGATGGCGACGGCGGCGAGAAGGGCCACCATCGAAATCAGCCCGACCCATCGAAACTTTGCGGAATGCCCGGGGATTTTCATCACTTTCTCCTGGACCAAATTTGCGTTCTCTCTTAGAACGATGGGGGCGGAATTTCTTGCACGGCGCGGAGTCGAGGGCGGAGGCGCTCAAGGACTCGGAATGGGGAGCCACGTCAGTCCGCCATCGTTGGTTTGAAAGCTCTTCGTCGATCGAGCGTTCCAAATCATGGCGTGGAGCGCATCGGAGACGCGGACTCCGCCGAGGTCTTCCGCGAGCGGCGACTGCACCACTTTCCAATGCGCGCCGCCATCTGTAGTAAGAAGAATGGCGCCGGCGCGGCCAACGATCCAGCACACTTGATCGGAGGGGGCCGAGCCGGTGAGCAAATCGACGAGGACTCCGCTGGTCTGGCGCGACCAGGTGGAACCTCCATTCTTGGAGAATTCGATCAAGCCGGAGCGGCCCGCGCGCCAAACGACCTTCGAGCCGGGCGGCGAGATCAAACGCGGATTGGCAATTGCGCGCGCGACTTCCAGAGAAGCGGAATCGTTATAGCCGGAAGCAATTCCGCCGGCCACTCCCGACTGCGGAGAAAGAGCTGCAGGAGCGTCGGATACAGCCTTCATTTTCTTCGATTCCATCTGGCCGAGTGGAGCGGGGCCAGGCGTCTTCGAAGCGTTGGCGTTGGATTGGTTTTGCAATTGAGCGTTCGAGGTTTGTGCTTGTAACTGGACTTCGGCGTTTTCCTGTCTTACCTTGTCCGCTGTTTTGGCGTCGCGGTCCAATTCTTCCTGAGCTCGAAGCAAATCAACGGAGGTTTTGCCATCCTTTTGCAATGCGCGCTCTTTATCGACGAGTGGTTCAGAAGGCGAAGCCTGCGCCAAATATTCCTGCTTACTATCCTTTTTCTCCGCGCCCGAAGCGCTTCTTGCCCGCTCGTTGGCAAATTCATCGGCTGCGGATGGCGGCTTTGCTCTGCCAGCGTTTGGCGGCGATGTTTCTCGTACCGCTTTTGCATCGGACGGCCGGGGCGCAGGGGGCGCCTGTTTCGTGGCGACCTGGACGGCCTTCAGATTTGGCGGAGCCAGCGGCTGCTTCTCATGGAGCGCTATCCAGACAAGCAGACTGGCGGCGAGAGCTCCCGCGGGAGCGAGCCATTGCCATCGCGCACCCCGCAAGAGGCGTGCGCGGCGGGATTGCTTGGGAAGAATTACAGGAACTGCGGGCTGGCGTTGGCTGAAAGCAGTCACCTGTTGCGCGGATTCTTCCTGCGCCAGGACTTTATCTTCTACCGCGGCTTCGAAGGGAATCTCGTCCGTCGCTTCCAAGTAAGAGAGAACGGTCTGGCAATTGGAGCAGCCGACGATGTGCTCCTTCCAGGAATTCATTTCCTCCGGAAGCAAAGAACGTTCGTGATAGGCCGCGAGGGTTTCCGGACCGGGACATTCGCCGGCGCGTCCAAAATCGCGGGAAGGCGAATTTGCAGAGTCCTGCGAAGAACTTTCGCCACGCAGAAGGCGCGCGAGCGCTTTGTCAAAACTCCGATCGCGTTCGTCAGGCGCCATAGGCTTCTCCATGGTTAGAACGGCACATTGCCGCTTTCTTGCATTGGCAGGTCACGGCGTCCGCTTTCCGGCTGCGGGCCCCGGGGATCTTGCGCGCGGCAGCAATTTGTCCAAATCGATGGGGGTTTCCTCCGCGCTGTATTCGAAACAGAGAGCGATTTCGGCATCGCTCAGCCCGGGTTGAATCGCGGAGCCATTCGCTGCCCCAATGCCCTGGCGAAGAATGTCTTCGACGGCCCGACGCAAATCGCGCCGGACGCGGTCCAGGTGCCGCGACACGCTGGATTCGTGTTCTCCCAGCAGCCGTCCAATCTCCGCGAGCGTTTTTTCTTCGGCGTAATAAAGGCGGAGCCTTTGCTTCTCTTGGGGTTCGAGGCGATCGAGCGCCGATTGCAAGGCGCGGGTGAACGAGGAGATGTAACGATCGCGATGTGGATCGACCGGCTGCAGCTGCGTTCCGAGCGGAGTCTTCGTCTGTGTGTCGCCGGATTCATCCTCGCTAAGATCCTCGAAGCGACGGCCGGCGCGGATGGAATCAATGTGCCGCTGGGCAAGAACGGCGCGGAGCCAGGTCTTCAGCGTGCTGCGCCCATGGAAATAGCGAAAGAGCGAACGCTCCGGCCCCTTGCTATCCGCCAAACCGTACAACACTGAAAAAAGCGAATCCGCGAGGTCGCAGGCTTCGGCGGAACCCGCGCTGCAGCGAAGAATCGCGGCTGCGGCAGCGCGCAGATAAGCACGGTAGGTGGCGAAAAAATGTTCCCAGGCGGCCTCGCTCCCATCGGCGCAGGCGGTGGCCAGCGCAAGATCTTCGAGATGCAAAGCGCTCAGATATTCCTGGAGCTTTTGCGGCGTTACCGTTCCAGGGGCCAACGCCTTCTTTGCGCTACGCTCCAGCGCGGAGGCAAATCGTTGCTGTGAAATCTGCCAGCGACCGGCCTGCGACTGAGCGTACAACCAGTCCAGGAGAGGTGCCAGGCCGTCGAATGGGCGAGAAAGATCCACGCACCGGCTCTCACTGCCGCGCTTTGGGAGATCTTCAATCATTTACCTGCCAGGCTAAAGGGGTAAAGCCCGGATAGACCCGCACTTGCAGCGGGGCTACCTTGGCATCCTAGAGCATAAGCCCGGCGGTGGGAAGTGCGGTACAAAACCGAAACAACCCAGGCGCGAATTGCGGTATCCTATCAAGTGTTGCGTCCCCAGGCTCGCAACTGAAAGTGCCTCGCCGGGTTGAAAAATAAGGTGCGCAACGGTGCGCTCGCGGGAGCATTAGCGAATTCGCGACGCTAGTACGAAAGTCCTATCGGACTCCCTCAGCCTCGTCAGTACCGTTGTACTGGTAAAGCGCATTCTCTACTCTGCAAGCGGACTTGGGATCGCTTGAAAACCCCAAGAACATCTCCGCTCTGCAGACCGGAAATTTCACGAGGCGGCACGCGAATGACAACCATGCTTGCAGATCCACCACGTAAGACGACGATGGGGGTCGGTTTTGAAGCCAACCGCGGCCGTTCCGGCGATCCCCAGGCGTGGAAAAAGGCCATCGGGACAAAACCAGTTGCGGCGCGCCTTGCGTTACTCCCTGATTCGAAACCGCGCTGGGGCCGCATCGGCCTGAGCGCCGCCGGACAGCTTGCGATCGTGGGATTCCTGCTCATGCTTCCCCTGCTCTTCCCGGACCACATGAGAACGGTATTGAATCTGCGCCCCACGGAATTGATGCAGCCGGTCACCTTAGTCCCGGTCGCTCCGGAGCCACCTCCGCCACCAAAGGTGAAGGCCAAGGTTCCGGAACCAAAGCCGGCGCCGGAACCGGTGAAGCTAAACCCAAAGCAGACGCACGTTTTTCTGACGCCAAAAGCGGAGCCACCCAAGGTAAGAACTCTGGAAGCGAAGCCCGTGGAACTCAATCCTGTTTTCGAGCAGGTGAAAATCGAAGGGCCGAAGAACCAGCCGAAGCGTCCGAAAGATGAAGTGAAAGTCGGCAATCTTGGATCGGGGAGCGCGGCACCGGCGACAGTCGTGGCTCCGTTGAATAAAGTACAGACGGGCGGCTTCGGGGATCCCAACGGGATCCCCGGCAAAGGCGATCCGAACAAAGCCACGAACGTCAATCGTCTTGGCTCGCCGGCGTTGCCCGGCGGACCCGGATACGGAAACGGCACTGGCGGCGATAAAGGAATCCGCGGCACCGTGGCGAGCACGGGCTTCGGAAACGGCATTGCCAATCCTCCTCCTAGCAGCCCCAAGCGCGGCGCACTGCAAACCACCGGGTTAGCGGACCAGACGGTGGCAACCGAAGCGCCCAAGAAGAGAGCAGCAAACAGCGAAAGCCCAACGACGCCTGTTGACATCCTGGACAAACCGCGTCCGGTGTACACCGCGGAAGGGCGTAGTCTAAGGATTGAAGGCGACGTCGTTCTCGAGATGACATTCCTGGCAAACGGCAGTATTCAAGTGGACCGGGTGGTGAGCGGTTTGGGCCATGGTCTCGATGAAGCGGCAACTCGCGCGGCGCAGCAGATCAAATTCAAACCTGCCAAACGTGAAGGTCAGCCAGTGGATTTCCCGGCGCGCGTGCGAATAGAATTCCGCCTGGCATACTGAGGGGAGAGAGAAGATGCGCAAGGCAGCGATATTTTTTTCCGTTGTGATGTTGAGCGGCTTGGGTGCGGTGGCCGCAACGGCGGCACCCAAGCCGGCCGATCAGCCGCGGACCATGGACGAAGTCATCGACCGCGTGATCACCAACGAAAACCGGGGTAACCAACAGATCAAACAGTATTCGCCGCTCGTGGAGACGTACATCCAGAACTTGAAGCCCGATAAAGAACTTGGCTACGCGCCCGCCGGTGACAAGTATTTCCTGGGGCGAGCCGACTTCTCGAAGGGCGTTGCGCTAGTTTCCTTAACGGATGCCAACGGCAAGGGGAAGAAAATTTTCGGCTCCATCGGCAACTTCTTTTCTTTCGCGATGCAATTCCTGCCGGACGGGTTCCTGCAGATGATCTTCATCGACACGAACGGCTTCGACAAGCAGCACTACAAGTTCGATTACGTGCGCCGGGAATTTCTCGGCGAGGTGCGCTGCCTAGTGTTTGACGTCACGCCCGTGGATAAGTCCGGCAAGGGCCGGTTCCTCGGCCGCATCTGGGTGGAAGATCAGGATTTTAACGTTGTGCGCTTTAACGGAGCCTACGGCGGCGGCGGGCATTCCAGCTGGTATTTCCACTTCGACAGCTGGCGGACCAACGTGCAGCCCGGGATCTGGATGCCGTCGTTCGTGTATAGCGAAGAGAAGGATTTGCACTATGCGCTGGCAAAGAAATTAGACTTCAAAGCGCAAACGCGGTTGTGGGGCTACAACCTGGGCCACGCCAGCCAGGAGCAGGAATTAAGCAAAATCCTGGTTGAAACGCCGGTGCAAGACGAAACCAAGACGGCGAATGACCTTTCTCCCATTCAGGCGCAACGCTCGTGGGACCGCCAGGCGGAAGATAACGTGATTGACCGGCTGGAGCGCATCGGGCTGATCTCGCCAAAGGGGGAAGTTGATAAAGCGCTCGAGACGGTAGTGAACAATCTCGAGGTCACCAACAACATCGACATAGAACCCGATGTGCGCTGCCGCGTGATGACGACCACGACGCTGGAATCCTACACCGTCGGACATACTATCGTGCTGAGCCGCGGGTTGATCGACGTGCTTCCCGACGAAGCCAGCCTGGCCACCATCATTGCGCACGAGCTTAGCCACGCGATTCTCGGCCATCGCCTCGATTCCAGCCTGGCTTTCTTCGATCAATTGCTGATCGAAGACAAGGAAACCTTCCGCCATTTCGGCTTTCAGCGCACGCCCGAGGAAGAAGCCTCGGCCAACAAGAAGGCCGCAGAGCTATTGGCAAATGCACTTAAGAACCCGGAATTGGCGAAAAGCTGGCAAATGGCGAATGCTTCTCTGTTCTTCCAGGCGCTGCAGACGCGGCAGAAGGAAATCCCGAACCTGATCAGCGCGCACCTGGGCGATCGCGTGCCCGTGATCGGTGACCTCCGGACCTCGATCCCGGGCAGCGATCAGAACAAAAACCAGCAGATGGTCGCGGCGCTTCCCATCGGCGGACGCGTGAAGCTGGATCCTTGGAATGACAAGCTGGATCTCATCAAGAGCAAGCCAATCGGGACGGTGGCGGAGCGCGAGAAGATGCCGTTCGAAGTTACTCCGTTCATGCCTTACCTGACGCGGTACACGACGGACGCCGGGAAACCGATTGCGGCCAGCGCGGCTGCGCCCACCGATCCGAAAACCGGAGAATCGGCGCCCGGCAAGCCATAGCTGGATTTTTCAGCTGTTGAGAATTTACGGTCCGGAGAGCGTGATTCTCTGGACCGTTTTGTTTTGTCCGACACGCTTTAATATTGGAACGAATCGTTCATTTCGGCGAAGAGAGCTCTTTCATGAGCTTGTAGTTGAAATTCACGCCATCGTAAAAGTCCTGGACGCCAACGCGCTCGTCTTTTCCGTGTTCGCGATTGTCGTTCTTATCAAAAAACATGCAGGAAATTCCATAGGTGGGAATGCCGGCAATGCGCGTGTATTTTCCATCGGTGGCTCCGGTGGACATAGTCGCGACGAGGGGGACACCCGTCCAGACAGCGCTGAGAACCTTCTCCATGGCTTGCGTCACTTCCGGGAGCAGTGGCGACGGCGGCACCGGCACGATGGGCACGACTTTTCCGTCCGGAGTGAGTTGCGCGACGACGCTGACCTTAACTTTGGGATCGTTCACCATGCGCTCGAGCGCTCTGTGAACTTCTTCCGGCTCCTCGCCGGGAAAAATGCGGCAATTGACGTTGGCGCGAGCGGTTTGCGGGAGCGCGTTTGGGGCATGCCCGCCGGAAAGCATGGTGGCAACGCACGTGGTGTGCAAGAGCGAATTGTAATAAGGCACGGCTGAGAGCCTCTGAACGGCAGCAGGATCGGGCGGCTGCTTGCCAACGGCTTTCATGTCCGCGGCGAGCTGCCCGGTCTCCATCGCGGCGTTCCGTTCGAAATAACTGCGGGTGATCTCATTGATTTCCAATGGCAACGAAAAGGATTGCAGGCGAGCCAACGCGCCGGCCAAGTGATAGATGGCATTGTCCGGGCTAGGGACCGAGCTGTGTCCGCCGGGATTCAGCGATTCAAATTGGAAATCGACATAGACTTTTTCGCTGGCCTGGATTCCCGCGAGCAGACGTTTGTCCTTGTCCTTTTCAAATTCGCCGCCGTCCAGATTGATGCAGTATTCCGCGTCAATCCAGTCGCGATGCTCGCGAAGCAGCCAATCCACACCGTTCGAAGAGCCGCCCTCTTCGTCGGCGGTCAGCGCGAGAATCAGATCGCGGTCCGGTAGATACCCTTCCTTTTTCAAGCGGATAAGATTAGTGACCAGAATTGCATCGCCCTCCTTCATGTCCTCCGTGCCGCGGCCGTAGAAGTAGCCGTCCTTCTCGATGAATTCGAAGGGATCGGTGGTCCAGTCCGAGCGGAGCGCTTCGACAACATCCAGGTGCCCGATGAAGAGGATGGGTTTACGCTTTCCGGTTCCGCGAAAACGCGCGACGAGATTTTTCTTGCGTTCGTTGGGACCAGCTATTTTGACGTCACCTTCGGCGAAGCCTCCGTCGCGCAGACGTTTGGCCATCGCTTCAGCAGCCGTCGTCACGTTGCCAACGGAATCCGTGGTATTGATTTCGATGAGCTGCTTGAAAATGGCGCGCGCCAATTGCTTCGTTTGGTCCGGAACCTGGGTTCGTCCGCGGGTCGTGCAAATTACGATCAGACAAAAAGACAAGATCCAGCGCGTAGCTCTTTGCATTTATTCTCCTCAAAGCGAATGTTCACGAAAAAGGCAGCGATCCTGCGGACGATGCCGGCCGCGCCGCCAGCGCAAAGCGAAGAGCGCGCGACAGATGGGAGGCGGCCCAAAACAGCAGAATCATGCCAACCCCGCGGTCCAGCAAAAGAAAAACAACAAAGGCCATAAGCATAGCCCACCCTGTTCGATCGGGTTTCATCAACGGCGATTCCAGACGGCTGTTCACAAATCGCTCCAATTCCCGTGGCCACTTGAAAACCCAGTACAAACCGTAGATGGGGATCAGATGAAACCACGCCGCCCGCAGCGGTTTAATGGGATACGCGCCGGCCGTCATCCGCGCGAGAACGACATGATACTCATAGACGCAAACAAGCCAATAGACCAGGCTGATGAAATTGGCGAGAAACAGATACAAAGGAGGGATGAGGAGAGGTTCCTTAGCCAGTTCCGGATGCACAATGACTGCAATCACCTCGGCGATCAGCGTCGCGAGACCCAAAAGATATCCAACCCAGATGCGTGGAAACGGAGGTAACCCCCCAGGTTCCGCCTGCTGCTGTTGTGATTCCGCGCTTGACCAATCCATTCCGCCCTCGATGAATCTCGCCTTGGGAGCGTAACGGCCTTGGCGCTCTTCCGTCAAACCATTTGGGCGATCGATCGCGCTCGTTTGGTGCGCGATTTGCTTCGTCTTGGTTACCTTACATAAACTGGCAGGGTTGGATTCTATGGAGGAAGAGATGAGATTGGTAACAAGACGCGCCACACAAATTGTCTCGGGCGCGGTGATATTCGCTGCGGGAATCGCAGCGGGGACGCTGCATGCGCACAGTGGGCCAGTGCAGAACCATTTCGGGCAGCCGAAAACGGTGCTGCACGTGGTGGTATACAAATTCAGAGACAATGTATCGAATTACGATCGCGAAAAAGCGATTAACGGCATCAAGGATATGGCTGGAAAAATCCCGGGCATCAAGAATGTGTGGCTGAAAACCTCGCGCAACCAGATCAAGGACTTCAGCGGCGTCTACGCCATCGAATTCACGAACGCCGAGGCTGCCGCCGATTACGCCGAAAGCCCGGTGCACGAGGCGTGGTCCAAGACGTGGCAGGAGCAGCGGGAGAACAGCCTCTCCTTCCAGATTTCGAATCCCTGAGCGCTCGGGCGGCTAGCGTTCGCGCGTGATTCCATATCTCCGGCGGATCATGCGATCGGCCGCGCTGTCGGTAAGCAACCATTTGGCGCATTTCGCGAAAGTCGCGAGCGGGGTTACGCCGTATCGAGCTCTTGGATGCGGCGCCTCAATGGCTTTCAGCATGATGCGCGCGCAATCTTCCGGCGTGGTTTTGGACTGTGCCCGAGTGTTCGTTGCGTTTCCCAAATAAGAAGCATAAATCTTGGCATAAGGTCCGCTCTTGAATTTTTCCTAGTATGGCTGCGCCAGGTCCATGGCCGTACTTTGAATGCTGGTCATGATGTAGCCGGGCTGGATGAGAATGGTGTGGATGCCGAAAGCATAGAGTTCGTAACGCAAGGCGTTGCTTAGCGCTTCGATGGCATATTTCGAGGCGCTATAGGCACCTTGCGTCGGCGGCGTCACGAAGCCGGAGACCGAGCTCATCATCAAGATGCGGCCTTTCCGGCGCTCCCGCATTCGGGGAAGAACGGCCTGGGTTACGCGAATTACGCCGAAGAAGTTCGTTTCGAATTGCCGCCGCCAGTCCTCCAGGCGCAGATCCTCGACAGCACCGACCTGGACAAATCCCGCATTGTTGATCAGCACGTCGATCGCGCCCGCCTTTTGATAAACGGAAGCGATGGCCGTTTGCACCGAGCGATCGTCGCACACGTCCATTTCCAGAGTTTCGAGTGGTAATTTCTTTTCTTTCGCCAAGGCGTCCAGTTGCGCGCGCTTGGCCGTCGAGCGTCCGGCCGCAAAGACGCGGTAGCCGCGCTCGGCGAGCAAGAGCGCCGCGGCCTTTCCCAATCCATCGGTGGCTCCGGTAATCAAAACCGTTTGAGTTCCACGCTCTGCACTCATTCCGCCCCCTTATGGCGCTGCTATCGTATCGCGAATTGGAACAGGCGGCGTTCGGCGTGTGAACGTCCCATTTTCGGCACAGGCGGCGGCGCCGCGGCTCTCCTGACGGACCAGGATTGCTAGACTAATGGTATTTCCTGCGTTCTAATCGCAACGCTTGGTGAGCGTGCATGGCGGCCGACGAAAACCCTTTCAAGCCTGTGCCAGAAAAAAAGTGGCGGCTCGGCTTCTGGAGCCTGATCGCCACGCAGTTCCAAGGCGCTTTCAATGACAACGGCCTGAAATTCTTTGTCATCTTCCTGATCCTGGGGACGAATCCGACCGCTCCGGAAAAAGACTGGCTCGTTTTTGTTATCGGGAACTTATTCGCTCTACCATTCCTCTTGTTTTCGATGGCCGGGGGATTCCTGGCCGACCGCTACAGCAAACGTAGCGTGGCCATCTCCACAAAGATATTCGAAGTCTGCGCGATGCTTTTCGCCATGTACGCGTTCACACGGGGTAACACGCGCATGGCTTATGCGGTGATTTTCCTGGCGAGCACGCAAGCCGCTTTCTTCGGTCCGTCGAAATACGGTTTGCTTCCCGAACTCCTTCCCGAAAGATTGCTGTCTTGGGGCAACGGCATCCTTGAACTCACAACCTTTCTCGCCATCATTGCGGGCGCAGTGATCGGTCCGTTGCTGGCTCAGAGATTTCATAGCCGGGAAGTGATCGCCGGCCTGATTTTCGGCGCTTGTTCTTTGTGCGGACTGACGACGAGCTTCGGGATTTCCCGCGTGCCCCCGGCTGACCCCTCCAGGAAATTCCGCTTCAATATTTTTGATGATCTGAAAAAGCAAATCCAGCTCGTGCGACCGGACCGGGTGCTGCACCTTGCCATTGCCGGAAATACTTACTTCTGGTTTCTGGGCGCGCTGCTGCAATTTGTGATTGTTTTTTACGGGCGCGAGGTCTTGCATCTTGATGAAACGCGCGGCGGCTATTTGCAAGCCGCTCTTGCCATCGGCATTGGTGTCGGGAGCTATGCCGCCGGCCTCCTTTCTGCTGGAAAAATCGAGTACGGCCTTATTCCTCTTGGGGCCATCGGCATGTCGGCATTTGCGTTCGCCATCTCGATGCACGGATTGACTTTTCTTCAAGTGCTGCTTCTTCTGGGGGCGCTGGGGTTTGCAGGCGGATTTTTCGTCGTTCCGATCAACGCGCTGATGCAACACCGCCCCGAGGAGAGCCACAAAGGCAGCATCATCGCGTTCGCCAACTTTCTTTCCTTCGTCGGTGTGATTGCCGCTTCAGCCATCTACTCCGGTGCGACTCACTATCTGCACACGGGGCTGGCGTCTTTTTTCATTTGGACCGCAGTCATGTCGCTCGCTGCCACGGCGTACGTAATCAATCTGCTTCCCGATTCCCTGTTGCGTTTGCTGTTGTGGTTCGCTACGCACACGCTGTACCGGCTGGACGTCGAGGGGCGCGAAAACGTGCCAGCACGTGGCGGAGCTTTGTTGACGCCTAATCACGTTTCCATGGCTGACGCCGTGCTGCTTATCGCGTCAATCGATCGTCCTATCCGGTTCTTGATGTTCAGAGGCTCTTACGAACACCCGCTCGTAAGACCATTCGCAAAGATCATGGGCGTGATACCCATTGCGTCGGACCAGGGTCCGCGCGAAATGATTCATTCCTTGCGGCTGGCCACCGACGCGCTGAAGAACGGCGAAATCGTTTGCATCTTCCCGGAAGGCCAGATGACACGGATCGGGCAGATGCTGCCTTTCCGCCGCGGCATGGAACGCATCATTAAAGGCGTAGACGTGCCCATCATTCCCGTGAATCTGGACGGCGTGTGGGGTTCGATCTTCAGTTTTGCCGGGGGCAAATTTCTCTGGAAACTCCCGCGGCAAATTCCTTATCCCGTGCGAGTCACCCTTGGAAAGCCGCTGCCCCCGACGGCCACGGCGCAGGAAGTCCGTCGCGCGGTGCAGGATCTGGGCGCAGAAGCGTTCGCGCGCCGCAAGAAGCGCATGCACACGCTGCCCGAGTCGTTCGTCTACTCGGCGCGCAGGCATCCATTCCGTTTCGCGATGGCCGACGGGCAAAGGCCGAAACTGAGCTGGTTTGCGGCGCTGGTGGGAGCTATGGTGCTTGCTCGGCGATTGCGAAAGCACTGGCAGGGACAGGAAATGGTCGGGATCCTGCTGCCGCCATCGGTTCCTGGGGCGCTTGTGAATTTCGCCGCCATGTTGATGGGCAAAGTGCCGGTAAATCTAAACTACACGGTTTCGCATGAAACGCTGGCCTCCTGCGCGCAACAGTGCAACTTGCAAACGGTTGTCACCGCGCGGGTTTTTTTGGAAAAGGTCAAGATTCAGCCTCCTGGTGAAATAATTTTCATCGAGGACGTCGCCAAAGACGCCGGCTTCGGAGAACGCGCCGCGGCCGCCTTGGCAGCCAGCCTGCTGCCGGCAAAAACTCTGGCGAGATTTGCGGGTTGCGATCGCCCAGCGACGCTGGATGACATCGCAACGATTATCTTTTCCAGCGGCTCGACGGGTGATCCCAAGGGCGTCATCCTAACCCACTACAACATTGCTTCGAACGTCGCGCAACTCAACCAGGTATTCATGCTGCATGCAGAAGACCGCATCATGGGAATTCTTCCGTTCTTTCACTCGTTCGGATTTACGGGCACGCTTTGCCTGCCCGCGGCAACCGGTATCGGCGCCGTCTTTCACCCCAATCCGCTGGATTCGCGCGTTATCGGGGCGCTTGTCAACAAATACGCGGTCACCATGCTGCTTGCGACGCCGACGTTCCTGAATGCCTACACGCGCCGGTGCACCCCGGAGGACTTCGGAAGCTTGCGGTTCGTCATGGCCGGTGCGGAAAAACTGCCTGACCGCATTTCGCAAGCCTTCGAGGATCATTTTGGAATCCGTCCGCACGAAGGCTACGGCTGCACGGAATGTTCGCCGGCCGTCACCGTGAACACCATTGATTTTCGCGCGGCATCGTTCCGGCAAGTCGGGGCGAAGCGTGGAAGCATCGGCCATCCGCTGCCGGGGATCACCGTGAAAATCGTGGACGCGGAGACTTTGCAGCCCGTGGGCGTGGATGAGCCGGGCCTGCTGCTGGTGCGGGGCCCGAACATCATGCGTGGTTACCTCAACAAGCCGGAGAAAACCGCCGAGGTTCTCCAGGGCGGCTGGTACAACACCGGAGACGTCGCGCGGATGGATGAAGACGGCTTTCTGCGCATTACGGACCGCTTGAGCCGCTTCAGCAAAATTGGCGGCGAGATGGTGCCGCACATCAAGGTCGAGGACCTTCTGCAGGAACTTGCGGGTGCTACGGAACAGACTTTTGTGGTTACGGCCGTCCCCGATGAGAAGAAGGGCGAGCGCCTGGTGGTGCTCCACACGCTGGATGAGCCCAAGCTGGAAGAATGCTTCGAGAAACTGGGGAAGAGCGACTTGCCCGCGCTATGGCGGCCGCGGAAGGACCAGTTCGTGCGTGTGGAAAATCTTCCTTATCTCGGCACCGGGAAACTGGATCTGCGCAAAGCGCGCGGCCTGGCGCTGGAGATGATGCAACGCACGCTCCACGAATAGCGGAACTTTGCGTGGCGAAAAAGAGCGCGCTATGACGCAGGCCGAAAACACCAACCACCGGCGCAGGTTGCTCTCGCGCTTGTTGGTCACCGGAATTGTCCTGGCGCTGTGGTTTTGGACGCAGTCACTCATCGGCGCGAGGACGGCTCCGGCATCGGGAATCGGCGACGCGCTGCACAACCTGACCGCGGGACTCAATTCGTATTTTTCCAAGAATTCCAGGGCCGCTGACGTGCTGCTGATCGTAAGCTCCGGTTTGATCGACGGGCTGGGACTTTTTCTGCTGGGACGCTGGCTCTTTGGAGGGAGCGTTCGTCCGTTCCTTGGATTATTCCTGCTGATGACTCTGCGCCAATTGATGCAGGCGGTCTGCGCGTTGCCTCCGCCACCGAACATGATCTGGCACTATCCGGGTTTCCCCTCGCTCCTGGTGACTTACCATGTCGCGAACGATTTTTTCTTCTCCGGGCATACGGCTATCGCGGTTTTCGGGGCGCTAGAGCTGTCGCGGCTGCGCAGCAATTGGATTACCGCCGCGGCGGTCCTGCTTGTCTTGTTCGAGGTAGCCACTGTCTTGATCCTGCGCGCGCATTACACCATGGATGTTTTCGCGGGAGTCGTCGCGGCCTTCTGGGTGGCCGATCTCAGCTCGCGAATTTCTCCGCGTCTCGACCAGTTAATCACTTCCAAGCCGTGATCACTGGACAGCAGGCCACTGTGCCCTGCGCCTTTCTTTGGCCTTGACCTCGTCTCTTCACTATAAGACACTCGCGGCAACGAGTGGTCCACAGCTAGACGGCAGGGACCAGGTTCAGCCGCAAACTGTTTGGAACGGCCCTGCGCGCAAATGGGGAATATTGTGCCCACTCGCCGGCGCATTCCGATGTCACCGTTCACATTCCTCATTCTGCTTGTGTTGTTTCCTGCCCAGGGCAGCAAAGCGGCCCCAAGAGCGGCTGCACAGGCACAGTCCGCGGGAGGACAATCTGCCGTTACCCGGCTGATCGTAACTGTTCGCGACGAAGGCGGGGCAACCTTCAGCGGCCTTGCGACCGTGACTCTGCAGCATCTGGACAGTCCGGTCTTCTCTACGGGGACGACAATGGGCGGCCAGACGATCTTTGACGGGCTGGGTCCTGGGGAGTACACGATCGTCGTTTCCGCTCCGGGATATTTGACGGCCACCGAGCGAGTGAACCTGACCCACGGGAGTGAGAGCGAGCATGCGTACGTCAAGCTGAAACGAGATTCGAGCTCATCTACAGTCTCCGCGCCACCAGGCCCTCCGGCACTCTCGCCGAAGTTGCAGAAGGAACTCGGCAAAGCCGTCGGGGCGCTGCAAGCGAACCGGCTAGAGGAAGCCCAGAGACATGTTGACGAGGCGTACCGTCTGGCGCCGGGAAATCCTGAGGTGAATTACATCCGGGGTTTGCTGGCCGACCGCCAGGGGAAGCTGGCCGCCGCACAATCGAGTTGGGAAAAGACTTTATCGCTTGATCCTAAGCACGGACTGACCCTGCAGGCGCTTGCTACGATTATGGCGCGCAAAGGGGATTACGCCGCGGCCAAAGGTTACCTGGAGCGCGCCCTGCAAGTTGATGCGAATTCATGGCGCGCTCATGAGTTGATGGCCGTTGTTTGTTTTCGCCAGTCCCGTATTACGGAAGCGGTGAGCCACGCGGAACGCAGCCTTGAACTAGGCAAGAATCTTGCGAATGGCGCACGGCTGCCACTGGCAGAATCGCTGATTCAGCAAAACCAAACTGCGTCTGCGATAGAGGTCTTGCGCGCATATCTGGATGGGCGGCCGCCCAAGGAGCAGGCGGCCATCGCGAACCAGCTGCTTCAAAAGTTGAGCGTCGCGCCGCCGCCTTCAGCCGTCACGCCGGGGAGTGATTCAACCGTTGTGACGGAAACAACGGAGCTTCCGGAACTACCGCTGTTGAAGCCGGAACTACCCAAGTGGATTCCCGCGAACGTCGATGAATTCCTGCCGGCAGTGGAACCCGGCATTGCCTGCCCGTTGCGGGAGATTCTCGACGGCGCTGCAGATCACGTTCGCGAGTTTATGAAGAGCGTTGACCGTATCACGGCTACGGAACATCTCAATCACCAGGTCGTGAATGAGTGGGGACTCGCAACGCGAGAGGAAAAGCGCTCCTTCAACTACGTGGTTTCCATTTCGGAAGTAAGCCCGGGTTATCTCAGCGTCGAGGAGTATAGGAACGGGACCACAGACTTAAGCGTGTTTCCAGACGCGATCGCTACCACGGGTCTTCCCGCGGCGGTGCTGGTTTTTCATCCTTACTACCGCGATGACTATGACATACGTTGCGAAGGGTTGGGACAATGGAAGGACAGCCGGGCCTGGCAAATTCATTTTTCTCAAAAGCCCAAAAAGCCAAGCCGTCTTAGGGGCTACCGGGCGGGGGTCGATGCTCCTTTGACCCCCATTGCATTCAAGGGCCGGGCGTGGATCCAGGAGAATACGCACCAAGTCGTACGTATGGAGACCGATTTGCAGTCTGCCATGCCGGAGATCAAGCTTCTCGCGGAGCACATGGATATCGAATTCGGCCCGGTCACTTTCCACAGCCAGAAGGAAAACATGTGGCTGCCAGCCAGCGCGGACATCTACTTTGACTTGCGGGGACGGCGCATACGGCGGAAGAACACTTTTACCAACTATCTGCTTTTCACCGTGAACGAAAGGCAGAGTATATCTGCGCCGAAGGAATCCAAGTCTGAGGACGACCGCAGCACATCTGCCCCAGGATCCGTCAGACCTCTGGGAAATTGAAAAAATTGAGCGGCAGACAAAGGATGGCTGTTTTTTCGGTCTGAAGAACAGCCCGGGATCGCGGACCATTTCTCCCACGAGCATTTGGACTTTAAACGAAACTAAAATCACGCCCCCGTACGATGGGCGAACGATAGGACTAAGTGTAACTGTTTGCCTTCCGCCGGCAGCAATACGGTTGTGCGCGGAGCACAACGGTGCTACTTTTCCTTCAATATCGGCGGAGGTCTTCCGATGTCAACTCTTCATCAGGTAAGCCGAGTGTGTGCAGTGCTTGTGCTGGCGCTCGCCTTCCCCGGCTTTTTTCTGAATGGGCAGCAAAAAGTTCAACCCTCGAACCCTGTGAAGATTGGTTTCCTGATGGACTCGTTGAAAGTCGAACGCTGGCAGACCGATCTCGACAGATTCCAGAAACGCGCCGCGGAATTAGGCGCGAATGTAGTCGTGGAAACGGCCGAAGGCGACGATGAGTTACAGTTGCGGCAGGCCCAGAAACTGCTGGATTCCGGCGTGAAAGCGCTGGTTCTCGTGCCGCACGATGCGGACAAGGCCGTGCGCATCGTCACCGCCGCGAAGGCCAAGCAAGTGCCGCTGCTTTGTTATGAACGCCTGGTACGCAACGCCGACGTCACCTTCTTTATTGGAGTTGATGCTTCGGCAGTCGGCTACTTGCAAGCCTATTTTCTCTCTCAACGGGCGCCAAAAGGAAACTATGTCCTGATCGGCGGATCTCCTTCGGATATCAACGCCAAGATCTTGCACGATGCGCAAATGGGAGTTCTGAAGCCGATGGTGGATCGAGGCGACGTCAAGATTGTCTCGGACACGTGGACCAGGGACTGGGACCCATCGGAGGCTTACGCGCACATGTCCGCAGCCATTGCTTCAACCAAAGGGAACATCGTTGCCGTGGTCGCGTCGAATGACGGGACAGCGGGAGGCGCGATCCAGGCGCTCGAAGACCACAAACTGGCTGGAAAAGTCCTCGTGTCGGGTCAGGACGCGGACCTGGCGGCTATTATTCGCATACTCGATGGCACCCAGACCATGACGGTGTACAAACCGCTTGGTTCACAAGCAAAGCAAGCCGCCGAGGCGGCGGTGGCTTGGGCCAAGGGAGATAGCGTCAAAACTACCATTGACATATCAATCGGGAACAAAACGATCCCCGCAATACTCTTGAGCCCTGTCGCGGTGACGAAGGAGAACGTCAAACAGACCGTAATTAAAGACGGCTTCCAGAATCTTGAAACGATTCAGAAGAGTCTGCCGAAGGAGAAGTGGCCTAACTAGATTCGCGCCAGATCGGCGCTCAGAGCTATTTCAGACCCCAGAACGAAGCATCCGGCTTCACCAATTCGAATCCAGCGTCCCAAGCTTCATGGCTGCGCCAGACAACCTCGGCGTCAGCCTTGCGGCCAGTTCCTGGATGAATCAGGCGCACACGCTTGTGCAGCGGCAAATCCGCTCCCACCACGGCCATACAGCCGGAGTGGCTCACGTCCACGGTGACGGCGTTGGCGCGTTCAGGCGCTCCGCCTTGTTCCCATTCCACAAGTAACTTCACTCGGGAGATGGTTCGTTTATGGCTTCGAAGCCTTTCCCATCGTTCTTGTAAAGCGCTCGCTGCGGGGTTAGTGGCGATACTGGTAGACATTGGGAACCTCACCGTGGGTGATTTACCGGGCCCGGGGCGTAGGAGACAACCATAATCCTCGGGATGGCGGAGGTCAATAGTACTCTTTCGACTGTGCTCTACTGGCCATTAGGCCTAGAAAAGGGCGGTTCGCCCGCACGGAAATGCCGGACAAACAAGAAGGCCGATCCCCTTAAACCGGGACCGGCCTTTTCAATTTAATCCCGGCGGTGACCTACGTTCCCACACAGTTGCCCGTGCAGTATCATCGGCCCGGCGAGGCTTAACTTCCGTGTTCGGGATGGGAACGGGTGTGACCCTCGCGGTATAACCACCGGAAACTTGAACCTCGCGAACGGATTCCTGAGCTCATCCCGGGCACAGGATCGCGAGTGCGACAACAGAATTTGGCTGGCATTACAAGTTCGACAGCAGGTCGAACAATACTGTGCGGAAAAGGCGATAACGCATTTTCTGCGCTTTCTCACGAGAACCCTCACGGGGTTCCCTCAAAGACGGTTTGAGAAAGTTTTATGATTAAGCCGAACGGGCGATTAGTACTGGTCAGCTTCACGCATTGCTGCGCTTCTACCTCCAGCCTATCAAAGTCGTAGTCTTCGACTGCCCTTCTTATCCGCCGAAGCGGATTGGGAGAACTTATCTTAGGGCGAGCTTCATGCTTAGATGCATTCAGCATTTATCTCTTCCAGACTTCGCTA
>WNGO01001836.1_pt1 | contig 33929 bp, 34 predicted proteins | sample 5400511 | NCBI WGS metagenome assembly WNGO01 (sample SAMN13153380, study PRJNA577476) | soil metagenome | isolation source: 20 cm soil or saprolite under Garry oak tree replicate 2 | place: USA:California | collected 2016-06-15 | reverse complement strand
CGCGGCGAGGCTATCTTTGCTTGAGATCTTATGGTCACCCTTGAAGGTCACGTAGTTATCAGTCGAGGGCTGTAAGCCTGCAGTGTTGACGAATCCTGTGTCGCCGTTCCCTTTGGGCGTAAGGCCGGCGTTGGGAAGGTCGTAGAGCGCGAGATATGGCACGACCTTCGAGTCAACGGTTATGGTGTTTGGCACGCAGGTTCCTGTGGTGGGAACTGAGCAAAGGTTTCCGGCGCGGGCCGCCGCCGTGGGAACGTTGCTGTGGAAACTCAGGCTCTTGGTCTGCCGAATCCCTTCGAAATTGCCAAAGACGAAGGTCCTGTCTTTCTTAATCGGGCCTCCGGCGGATCCTCCGAATTGGTTGCGATGAAAGGGCGGTATTTGCTCGGAATCGAAGAAATTTCGCGCATCCAATCCCTCATCACGCAGGAACCAATAGGCATTTCCATGGAACGAGTTGGTCCCCGATTTCGTGACGGCGTTGATGACCCCGCCCGAGCCCCGTCCATACTCTGCCGAATAGTTGGTGGTCAAAACGGAAAACTCTTGAATTCCGTCCACGCCCAATTGGCCGCCCAGCACGCTGCCCGGCGACGCGTTCGAATAGTCGTTGATGCTGATCCCATTGACGCGGTAATTATTCTCGTTGGGGCGGTGACCACTATTCGACAACTGGTCCCCGAAGCCACGAGTGCCCTTGTTTATCGTACCGGAGCTCGCCATCTGAGTCCGGACGGCGAGGATTCCTACCTGGAGAGTTGCCAGTTGAGTCCAATCGCGTGCGTTCAGAGGGAGTTCGCGAACTGTTGTAGCATTGACCTCGGCGCTGATGCTTGACGAGGTCAGCTCGACTGTGGGGGCTTCCGTGGTGACCTCAACCGTTTGACTCACCTGCCCAACCTGCATCGTGAAGTCAAGAACCTGCTGAGCCCCTACCGTCAGCGTGATGCCCTTCTGCACCTGCGTGCTAAAACCCGTCGCCGTAACATGGATCTCATAAGTCCCCGGCAACAGGTTGGGGGCTGTGTAAAGTCCCGAGCTACCGGGTGAAACGGTACGGGTAACGCCGGTGGCCACGTCTGTGATGGCGACTTGAGCGTTTGGAATGACCGCACCGGAAGAATCCTTCACTGTGCCGGTGAGCGTTGCTCCCGCTACCTGCGCATAGATTGGAATGGCGGGAGGAAAGCTGGAGAGCAGCGTCACTATGGTTGCAAAAATGTAGATGACTTTCTTCGAATGGCTGCTAGCCATGGGCCACCTCCTAAGGTCGGCTTATTACGGGGTCCACCAAGGAAAAGCATGTCGGATTATCCCTGCGCAGCAGTTCATGCAAACTACGCGAACGCCAGCAACCGATCGTCGCGGTAAGCTTATGGGCAGGTTCTTGAAGGTTACGACTCTATCGATCGCAGGCCACACTAGAGCGTCAGTACGGTGAGACAACTCCCCGTCGAGGTCTACGTAGTCAGGTAAGCACTCTCGCATTACGCTCACCTTCCTAATGATTTCGCTGTCCCTTGGTTGTTGTCGCGATTAGATGACCGTCTCTGCCCGGTGTCAAGAGAATTTTCGGGGTAACCCATGCCCTCGACTGTCAGTGTCGTTGGTCGGCTTGGTTAAAGCGCAAGAGACCACCGGGAAAAGGGCAAATATGCCAAATCAAGGTCAGCGAGACCAGCGCAAAAATACCAGTCAAGGGCGAGCACATATTTTTCTACGACGTGAAATCCAGCACGGTCCCCGCGTCGTTCCAAATCTTCACAGTATTTTTTCCGCCGCACATCCGATAATCCGATCGTGTTATCAATTCATCTCACTGGCTGTTGTTTATCTGCTAGGATAAAAATGATGTACAGCGGGCCAATGCGTCCGTCCACGTAACGGATACGGCAAGGAGGATCTCCATAGGATCCACTGGTCTCACGCGCGACGTAACATCGAGCTTTAAGCCTAGACGGAGGGTCGGACGATGCGAGGGCTGTTCGAGCGTGGCAAGATTATTCGCATCGTAGCAACCCCACCAGCGATAGAAGGTCCTGCGTCTGTGTTCGCTATCTGTTTATCGCACCACTTAAGGCAAGTATTCAAAGACCATGAGATGGGCTGGTTCGGTTATTAGGTTAGATAGAATCGGCGCCACCATGCCTTGTTTGAGATTCAATTCCTTACGCAGGTCGGCCGTTATGTCCTTTGACCCGTGGGGTGCAGTGAGAACGAAGTGCTGCGGGACGGCCGAGTAGAACCGCTTCAGTTCAGGCACCCAGAGCCCGGTCTTCGATACTGCCCCGGTCGGAACTTTTCCGAGAAGCTGGAAGTGGTCCGGGTCCATCTCCTGAAATACGGCAACCGTGCCAGTTGTTCCTGGGAAGTAGATGCGTCCGGTTGCCGCGTCATAATAAACGGTGTCGTCGGCGCCGCCCACGCTGTCCAGCGCTTGCACCACTTTTCCCGTCTCCGTATCCATCACCACCAACTTCCCCGGTTCATACTGGTGTCCACCTCCGATTTCGCCAGTGTTTGGTTTGATCCGGCTACCGACAAACAGGCGATGATGCGCCGCGTCTAGACCCGCGGTATGAGGCACTGGACCTCCCGTGATCGGCCACTCGGCAACCACGGCGCGCTTTTCGAGATCAACGACCGCAACGTGGCTGTCACCTCCTATAATATCCCCCATAGTGACGTACAATCTTTTTCCCGATGGCTCGATGGCAACTCCTGCGGGATCACCACCTGGCATCTTGATGCTGCCCACCAATTCGGCCGTCTTTGTGTCAACTATCTCGATAGAACCACCAGTAGTTACGTGGTTGTCCGCGCCACCATAGGCTACGTCTTTTGTTCCCCTGAAGGCTTCCAGGGCGCTATCCTTAAAGGCTTCGACGGCGGCATAAAACAGATGGGTGGCAGGGTCGTAAGCCCCGTTATCTCCTCCCCTGTTCGGATCACCATGTCCAGACATTGGGACTGTCTTAGTTACCTCGTACGTAGTCCCGCTAATGGCTACCAGAGTGCTATCGGTCATGTTCACCCAGACTTCGTTGGTGTCGGGGAGATAGACCGGCTTTTTTGGACTCGCCGCGAGCACGGTCTCGTGGATCACCTTGCCTGCCTGGAGGTCCACAACGATAAGAGTCTTGTTGTGCTCCCCACAAATAAATAGGCGCTGGCCTTTGACATCTACCGTTAGGCGGTCCATGTAGCCTTCGGTCGGCAATGGGATGCTCTGGACCGGCCTCAGAAGCCCCGACGTGGTCTGCGCGGGCGGGGTCTGGCCTTGGGCGCTCGAAACGAAGGTCATACACAAAGTCAGAAGCATCGCAAGGTAGGTTTTCATTTCCCCCTCCTCAATCTGAAATTTTCGGATTCCCATTGGCTCGCGGTATGGCTCTATCCCACGCCGGGCACCGTATCACCGCCGTGATGCCATATCGATGCTCTAGGCGCGTAGATTGTTTGAGGATTTTATACCTGTTTTGGGGAAATCACTACATCCCTTCCTAGCAGTTGTGGGGGGCATTCCGACATTCCGATAGGCTTACTTCGTAGGCCCAATCCGAAGTTGGAGTGCCGGGCCATCCGGATAACTTCCGGTTGGCCGACCATCCGTCCGGAATCTCGTCTGTCACTTCGCAGATGCCTGTTTCCAGAAATCCTGTTGCTTGGCTTCCTTCTGTCAGGGAGTGACGAAAGGATCGCGCCCCCAACTCGCTATGTCCAACTGAGGTCGTGATTTTTGAGAGGCAATGAACGAATTCTCTTGCCGGTTGCAGCGAAGATCGCATTGCACACCGCTGGGGCTACCCATCCAACCACTTCCTCACCAATGCCAGCAATCGGGTCATCTGTCGCGCGGACCCAATGGACACCTATCTCCGGAATTTCCGTTGCTCGCAGTAAGGGGTAGTCATCAAAGTTGCTCTGAACGACGCGCCCTTTCTCGATTGTGATTTCCTGACGAAGCGTCGCAGCCAATCCCATCGTAACCTGCATCTCAACCTGCCGTTCGGCGGCCAAAGGGTTAACCAGGAATGGGCCAGTGTCCATTGCAACGTCAAACCGTTCTACCCGGACCTCGCCTTTCTTGCTGACCGAGACGGTGGCCACCGCGGCGCAAATGGTGTATTCCTTTCGACTCAGCCGGCGACTATCGCCAATCGCAATACCCATTCCAGTCCCTGCGGGCAGTTGCCTGCCCCAGTCAGTTTTGGCCGTGACAGCGCTGAGCACCTGGACCCAAGCCTTTGAAAACCGCAAATCTGGATTGCCTTCCAGTAAGGTGCGCCGGTACTGAAAGGGATCTTTTCCCGCCGCATGCGCCAGCTCGTCGACAAAGGTTTCCAGAAAGAATTCGTTTTGTGACCTTCCCACGGACGTCCACGGGCCGGTCGGCACATGCGTCTTCCGCAGATGATAGTCGAACAGTTGATTCGGCACTTGGTAGGGAAGTTGATGCAAGCCTCGGATGGTCTGCTCATCACCCGGATAGTCTTCATCAATACCGATGACGCGAGTAGTCCATGCGAGCGGCTTTCCGTCCGGTCCGAGGGCAGCGCGGAACCGCGACACACGCATCGGACGATAGTATCCGTGCCGCATCGTTTCCTCGCGGCTCCAGATCACCTTAACCGGGCGTCCATCCAGCTGCTTGGCAATCGAGACGGCTTGGCGCACGTCGTCCTGGTTTCCGCGCCGTCCGAAGCCGCCGCCCAGAAAACAATTGTGGAGATAAATATGCTCCACGGGAACTCCCGTTATTTTCGACGCGTCCATCGTCGCCACTTCTGGATCCTGGGACCCTACCCATATCTCCACTCGATCCGGAGTGACCTGGGCAGTGCAGTTGAATGGCTCCATCACGGTGTGGTCGAGGTAAGGAACTTCATAGATCGCCTCCACTATCTGGGAGGAGCTCTTGAGCACCGCTTCGGGCTCGCCCAGCTGTGTCACGACTTTGGCGCCGGGTTCCTCCAGCACTGCGCGCGACATTTTGAAGAAGCCTTCGGAATTGTCACTGCCGTGCGAGCCTTCATCCCACTCAATCGGGAGCAGGTCCAAAGCGGTCTTAGCCCGCCAGTAAGCGTCCGCGACGACAGCAACTCCTGCTTCTATCTGCGGACCGCTGAATTCCACAACTGCGTGCACGCCTGGCCGACTTTTTACCGCATCGGCGCTATATTTCTTCACCTTCCCCAGGAAAACCGGCGATGCCTTCGCAGCGGCGTACAACATGCCTGGCAAGCGCACGTCAATTCCGTAAACCGCGCTGCCGTCAACTTTCAGAGGCGCGTCCAGGAGTTTTGTGGGTTTTTTCATCAACGTGAATTGATCCGGTGTCTTAATGTTAGGCTCTGCGGATAGCTTGATTGCAGCGGCGTTCTGTGCCACTTGCCCGTAGCGAAGTGTGCGGCCCGTTGGCTTGTGAGTGATCACACTATCTTTCACCGTCAGTTCCGACCTCGGCACGCCCCACGTCTGCGCGGCCGCAGCCATCAAGCGCTCCCGCGCGCTGGCGCCGGCTTGCTGCAAATATGGACGGCCGAGCCGAACGGAGCTGCTGGAAGTAGTGAGTAATCGTTTGTAAACTTTATTTTCGCGGAAGTGGCGATTGACGGATACGTATTCCGCGCGCACTTTCGACCAATCGCATTCCAGCTCCTCGGCGAGCATCTTCGCGCAGGACGTGATCACTCCTTGACCCATTTCGGATTGCCCTATGCGAAGCGTTACAGTGTCATCGGGTGCGATCACGACCCAAGGATCGACCTCGATATCGCCTTTGCCCGCTAATGATTCCCAGGGCCGCGCGGAGATTTTGGCGGCATCGAGGGCCAGTCCGGCACTGCTCATGGGAAAGGTGAGTCCCAGCGCCAATCCTCCACCCACTGCAGCAGTGGTCACGATGAATTCTCTCCGGTTTATTTCGCGGTTCGTAGACATGCTACCTCCAAAGAGACGTCTAGGCCCCCGCAGCGATTTGAGCGGCGCGGTGAATTGCCTGGCGGATGCGCAGATAAGTTCCACAGCGGCAAAGATTGGTGATTTCCCGCTCGATGTCAGCGTCGGTTGGGTTCGGCTTGTTCGCAAGCAAAGCGGCCGCTGCCATGATCTGTCCGGACTGGCAATAGCCGCACTCAGGCACATCCGCTTCGCGCCAAGCAATCTGGGCGGGATGCTGGGCATTCGGCGACAGGCCCTCGATGGTGGTGATTTCTTGACCCACCACCTGACTTGCCGGTACGACGCAAGACCGGACTGGTTTCCCGTTCACATGCACGGTGCACGCCCCGCAAAGGGCCTTACCGCAACTGAACTTCGTTCCTGTAAGACCGATTGAGTCACGGATAACCCACAAGAGAGGAGTCTCGGGTTCCACATCGACGCTATAGGTCTTTCGATTGACTTTCAAGGATAACATCGTGAGGACCTCCAAATTCTATGCAGAATCTCCCGCGATCGAAACACCGCCAGCTACCGGAGACTCATTCAGCCGGATCCCGATTCCGGAATCCACCATTGCTGATGAATGTACACCAAACGCTTCGTTTTGGATTAGCTGAGATTTCCATTTTGGTATCCGGGCTGACCGGCGACATACGCCCGACCGCCTCAGAATGCGATGCTCCGACCCAGTTTCAATGCATCGTTCTCCTAGGGGGCGTAGCAGGGATCATTTCTGCCCCCACTGAGAATCTCAAAGGCCGAAACCGCCGCTTTTGTAACCCGTGCGTGAGACATTCTTCCTGAGCTGCCTCTCAAGACTTCCGAGTATCTCGAATCTTCGCCAAGATACTATGCGTCCACAAAGCGGTTTCCAAGACTGGTTGTTGGAAGTTGGAACCTCCATTTGCACTTGCCGCCGATTGCGGGCGGATCACGGCGCACTCCGAAGCAACACTCTGTAGACAGCGCTCACCCCCAACTGCGGCCGGCGTATCAAATTCGCTCGCCTTCAACAGCCGTATAACATCCACAATCCTTACGCATCGAACACGACTCCCGTTCAAACCACTTCAGCCCCAGAACAACGACAACGCTCGCGCAATCACGCACACCGCCGCTCACCATCACCGCGCGAACAAGCGACTTCAGACCACAAACTCCTGGGCACAAACTCCATAGAGACGATAATAGTAAACCAATAAGCCCAGCCTCCTCAGTCACTTAAATGGCCACGGGCAATGGCAATGTGGATTCAATATTGAGTCAAAGTAAGGGCAATGGAAGGGCAAACGAGGCGCTTACGCTGAATTTACTGCCCCCTCGACACGTGTGGCGGGGTCATTGAGAGTTTCTCGAAATCGGAAGCAGCGGGTCGCTGAGTTACAAGAAACCGGCATGTCCAGAAGCTGGCTGTGCCAGTCTTTCGCGAGACCGAAGAACACACGACACTTGGTATTCCTGAAAAAACCGGAAACAAACTGCAGCAAATCATAATTGCAGGTCAGGTAGAGCACGTGGTTCACATGCGCCTCTCGACTCAGCGAAGCCGCAACATCTCTGTAATACTTGATTGTTTTGGGGCTGCGTTCGTATTCGAGTGCGAAGCGTTGCTCACCCGCCTCGGTGCGAACCGTCACAACGGCATCATAGTCCTTTGCGAAACCAAACCCGGTCAGCTCATTCTGCGAGCGGACCTCCATCGATCCGATCCAGCGGACCAGTACGCCCGCCCGAAGCACGCGCAGATGAATCTCGTTGAGCCCGGTCGCATGTAGAACACTCCGTTCAGCTTCCTTCCCGTTGAACCGGTCACGACCAACCAAGCAGTACTCACCTACTCCCTGTAGCAGGAGAGCGGCGCTGCTCGCGATGGAATACACGAACTCACCAGCACACCCTCGCATTGTCTGCCGGCGTACAAGTTCGCGGTCCACCAATCTTCGGAGCCTCCAGTCGAACGAGTTCCGACTCCGCTCATGGTGGTTCAGGCGCATGAACTCCAATAGCTGCGAGTGGGACACGAATTCGGACCGCAAGATTTGACGCAACAGCGGGAGGTCTCGCGACTCGTTCAGTTGAATGGAGCCTTTCGGATATCGCATTGGTTCACCGCACTACTAAGACTCCAGTTGAAGGCGCGCACTCCAAGGCCAAGTGACGAACGGTCGGACGACGAACCTGCCGACGTCAGTCCGCAGCCAACTGCTAGTCGGCATCAACAGCATCGCCTCCTGTTCATTGCAACACTCACTGAAAGAAATCAAGAGCGTGCCTTCCGATCTCCATGCCTGTGACCCCACGTCCACGCGTCCGATCTCAGAGGCTCTAACGACCACTAGGAAGTAGTCAGGCTGCTGCGGAGCTGGCAGCATGCGCTTGAAGAGAACCTTGTTCTGTCCCTGCCAAATGCAAGGCTCCGCGCACTCAAAGACGCTGTTGATCATTGCCAACGGATGATTCGGATCGAAGCCGCCGACACCGTTGAACCGCACATGGCCGACAATTCTCGGCCGCGTCCGGATCTTCCCTTTGACGGGAACGCCGGTTGTGTTGAAGTACGTCGCGCGCGCAAACCGCCTTGGATCGCTCTGGTTCTTACCAAAGCGCTGTCGCCAAACACTTCCAAAGCCTGTAATCGTGACCAGCATTTCTGTCATGCACCCTTCAAACGCTTGTTCTTCTGCCGTTCGGCATACAAATCTTCCTGCAGCCGGTTGATGTGACCGACAAGCCTGACGCCGTCCCCGTTTACGTCGGCGGATACGGTTTCCCCATTGCTGGCCCCCGAGCTTCGCGGTCCGTTTACCTTCTTTGACAAAGCATCGAGCCGTATGGAAAGGTCGGCAACGACAAGTGATTTCTGTTGGAGTTCTTCCTGAAGCTTGTTCCGATCCTGGGTCGTCGCTTCGAGTTGACCCGCGATGCGCTGAAGCTCCGCTCTCAGACTGTCTACCTGCGTATCGCCCCAGCCGGGTCGGACGTCTCCTGCTTCCGAAGCCTCGATCGCGCGGTTACACTGCTCGATGTGCCGGTTGTATTTCTCAATGGCTTCGGTTGCCGCCTGACGGGCAAGGAGATCGTGACTGTAAAGGTCCGCCATCATCTCCGCGGTGACTCGCATGCTGCGGCGGTGGTCCAGATACAGCTTGGTGTAGGCAACCAGGATGAGCAACATCCCCGCCGTTACAGACACGCTGTACCAGAAGTGCGGTTCCTTCACGGTTGCTTGGAGGAAAACCTCACGCCGTCTCTCAAACCAGGCTCCATAGTCGAAATCGCTTCGGTTGAATTGCTTCAGCAGAAATTCGTACCATGTGTCCCGGTCAACGTGCCGCTGCGGGGCTTGCGCTTGGACACTTGGAGCAACAAAGAAAAGGACAATCATCAGCAAACCGCTACAGATTGCTCGCTTCATAGTTCTCAACGCATGCGCCTCGCGGATCGCGTCGTCGTGAATTCGGCGCTCTTAAAGCGCAGATGGGCGCCCACCGAGGTTGCGCGCGATTGTTTTAGCCGGGGATAAAGCGCGGGCTCGAAGTGAGGCACTTGGACGTCCGCTGGAGGGCGCACATGCAAGTGCGCATGGAGAGTGCCGCGCGTATCGTCCGTCATCAGAATTTCCATCTGACCTTTCGGCAAGTTCTTTATGTGCTCGTCGAGCGCACGCGTTTCGGTGGCCTGCACATCGACCGCGCGGCCTGTCTCCTCATATCGTTCGTATCCGAAGAACTTCCACCGCTCCATGGACAGGCTGCGCCGCGTGACGCGATGCTCCGCCGAGGCCCGCAGAAAATAGCTCGCCGTTTCCTCATCGCGAGTTCGCAGAGTCACAGTTGTGTTCGGTGCGGAGGCCACATCCTCTTTGAACCCGCGGCCGACGTGCATGAGCTGAGGGAGGCTCTGCATCGAGAATAGGAACGCTGTGTGGGTCCCTCGCGCTGTTTGCAGGATTTGTGGAAAGTTCCGGTATCCAAAGGGCGCGAATTCGTCCAGTAGCTGTTCCTCGCTTTCGTACCTCTTGCCGACTTCGAGTTGCAAATTTTGAAGCAGCATTTTGCCCAACGCGCGGACTGGCTCGGTGTTCTTGTTCACGTTCAGTGTCACGAACAGGATGAGTTCCTGCTCGATCACCTCATCCAGAGAAAGCAGGTCTTCGTACGGGCCGGTAATGACGCTCAATTCGTCGTCGAGAAACGTCATGCACTCGTTCAGCAATCCCTGAATCTTCGGAACCCTTTCCCGGTCCTGGAACGATTGATATAAATTCTTCACAGACATCTCGAAATTGAGTTTTCGCTGCGTGGTTATCCCTGTGTCCCGCTCCAGATGTCGAGATGCTTTCGTCACTTGTTCCCGCAATACCTGTTCGTCAATCGCCATGACGAGCACATCGTAGAAGTTGAACTTCAGGCCCGTGTACACGAGCACCCGCACAATATCCGCGAGGTAATTCAACTGGTGCTTGCCGAAAAACTCGTCGTGCAGGTTGAAAGAACCGAACACCATGTTTACCACCGGCATGTAGTCCTCATCGCTACAGTGGAATGGGTTGTACCGCACCGATACGTCCGGCCGGGCGGGGTTCAGAACACGCAACTGGTTCAGGCGGCCGGCATGGTGTATGTGTGGGAGAAGACTGTCAAAGAATTCCATGTCACCCTTGCCGTCAAAGATCACCATCGGTATGTGATGGCGGTCTTCGGGAGGTCCGACAACTCGGCACAAATCCTGCGTAATGATGTTGCGCAGCAGGGTCGTCTTTCCCGATCCGGTCATCCCCAACACAATTCCTTGCATCACCCGGACACGATCGGGCCACAGCCATGGCTTGCCATGTACGTCGTAGCCCAGTACAACGGCATCTTGCGTCCAGGCTTCTTGTGTTGCGCTCTCGTCTCTGTTGGGACGCACAGCTAGCGGTGGATGGGGCCACCCCCTCTCTCGTCGTAACCGTGCTATCAGAAGCAGATATCCAGCGGTATAGAGCGCGGTCATTGCGATGAAGAGGTAGCAAGCCAGCTCGGCGACTTGTCGGCCTGTGAAGTGGTATCGCTCGCGCGCGATGTACCAAGCAAGCCAGCCACCGGCCAGCAGGAGTGCCGCGACGACCACCTCGTAGGTCTCTGCGAGTGGAGGTTGTTCACGTGGTGCTGAATACGCTGAGTGCATGACTCAGAACACGCCTCCGTGTTCGACAGATTGCGCCTTCGGCTTCCCAGGCGCCGATTCACGCCCGGACCGGTTGGATTTTGATTTTGACCGTGACGTGGTCGTTATTCTCGATCGCGCTGGAGTTAGCACAACACTCACGATGTTGACAGCGACGGTACCCAAATATGCGAGGGTGAGAGAGACCCTAAGAGCCGAGTCCACGTCTGCGGTTCCGGTCAGACCGAGCGCCTTCGCGATGCAGTAAAGGCTGAAGAACCCAGGAGCGACCAACCCCAGTGTGAGAACCTCTGGGACGACAATCGCAATCGCCTCCAGTAGTTGGACGAAGAATTTCATCGAGCCACGACCATTAGCGCGCGAAGTTGAAATAGCAAAAACAGATCACGGCAGCCATGCATAGGGTCGCGCCAAGCACGAATCCAGCTTTGGGTTTGTGCCGGGCTCTCGGGTCGAAGGGGCTGGGGGGCTCGAACAGCGTGTTGACGATTGCTTTCCTTAGACCGAGGTCCGACCGTTGTCCCAAAGACTCCTTGATCCAGGCGTGCACCTCATGCGGCGAAACTTGCGTGGTCATCTCAAAGCACCAACGTTGCGACAATCGGTCCATTAGGACCGGCAAGGAATACCAATCGAAGCACGGTTGGTCCCTTGTGTCCGTGAGGCAGCGGTAGCGCCACGATTCCCGTCGTTTCCTGTCCTGGCTCAATTCTTGAGGAGCGTATCTCGCCTTTCGCGACCTCAATGGGGGTCTCCCCGCCGCTCTTCAATCGTGCTGCCTCGTCGGGGCTGAGCTGATAGCTTGCAAGCGGATAGAGCGACTGACGGTAACGCGGCGTATCGAGTGCCACTACCTGCGGGGCTCCGGTCACATACGCTTTCTGGGTCTGGTTCCGGATGATGTACCGGATGAAGACCTGCCCGTCGCGCTCGAGCAAATCCGTCAAGTACACTGCAATTCGGTTTCTTTCAGTGATCGTCCCATATATACGGACAGGCTTGGCTTCGATGAGTACGTCCGCCGGCGATGGGTCAACCGGCGGGACAGCATGATTCGCAGAAACATTGACCGGGGGATCTGGTATCGGCTGATCAATCGCGAAGTCCATTTGTGGGACAGCTCCTGCCGGGTCGAGCTCGTAATTGAAGCGGCCAGACGCGGTCCACACAAACAGATTGGTCGCCACGCTTGCTTCCGTCGGTTCGATGAAGACTTTGTTCTCGCGCCACTCCACTTTGAACACAGGGCTCCCCACCGCAACCGCGCTGACTGGCTCGCTCATTTCGAGAACCGTCAAGTGGTTCAAGGCCGTCTCGACATGGAGGATTTGTCCCCGAACTGGTTTCTGCACCTCCACCTTTTGTCCCCAGGCAGGCAAGGAAAGGGCCGCAACTGCTAGGAAAGAATTCCAAAACCTCTGCACGTTTCCGCCTCCTCGCATCCTTATATATGGGCTGTCCAGGAGGCCCAGACCTCGGGCCTCCTGGACAGGATTTGGTTCACGATGGAGTTTCTCCTTGTGCAGGGGCCGTGCTCGCATCACTCGAAGAAGGCTTTTCGCCGCGAGTGTCGTCACACGGCTGGCGCAAGGTCGTCGTTGCGCGTTTTACGGTGGTGTGCTGGCGGATATCGTTGAACACCAACTTGCCATCGCGGATCGTGCCTGACCCGTATCGCATTGGGAATGGCTGCACGCGATCGACGGCTTTCCCGTCCACGAGCACTTCGCCCTTCTTTGATATCTGCAGGAGGAAGATCTTGCGCTCGTGCGTGCTTCCGTCGCCGTTGGGGAATTGTTCAACGAGAAAGACGCGGCCTTCCTCGTCAAACTCGATTTCACCATCCACGAGATCGGGAACGAAGACCTCGACGGGTCTGCTGCCGGTCTCCTCCGCGACCTTGTCGATGATTTCCTGTGGGAAGGCGTGAAACAGCAACGAGCCGTTTCCTTTCCCCGCACAGATAATCGCGTGCAGGGACTGACACCAGCCTCGCCGGTTCTGCTTCTTTCCGTCTCCCCAAGCTCGAACGATCGACCGTAAGGCTTGGAACTCCTCACGGGACCGCTCCTGGTTGGCGTGGACTGCACTGCGGGCCGCATTGCGCCCAGTGCGGGCTTCATTCCTGGTTGCCTGGTCGTTTCGTCTGGCCTGATACTCGGCCTCAGCTTTCGCCAGAGCCTCGTCCAAGACCTGTTTTTCCTTGATGAGTTTCCCGACTTCCTCGGCGTAGATCCGGTTGACCAAGCGGCACTCCTGGGACATTTCCCGCGTGAAATGCTCGCCCGTGATTAGCCCGTGAAAGTCGGCGATTGGTAACTTCGCGGAAAAGAAGTCTTCGACTTCCTTCCTCGCGAGGTTGTACAGGTACCCGATCTTGTCGGTGGCCAGAACTTCAAGATGCACCGGCATATCGCTGACCCGCTCTTTATCTTTCAACTGGAGCCACGGCGCCGCTGGCACCTTTTGGCGGATCTCGCCGACGAGCTGCTGGTTTACCTCAGTGCCCCACTTCAGGCTGTCCAAGGCATGCTGCAGTTCATCCACGAGTTGGTAGGCTTCTCCTGTGAAACCGGCGGCGTAACAGGAGGTCTTCAGATCGGTGATCGAGCCAATCTGATTTCCTTTGGCCTGATTCGCCACCAGAGCGAGGTTCCACCAAGGGCTCTGCTTCTTGGTGCGTTTGGATTTCCCTTTTTCATGAGTACCCTGATGCACGAACCGGCTGTCTACAAAACGGTGGAAACGGTCTCCTTCAACCACGGCTACCAGATCGAAATCGAAGTCTCCACCGTTCTTGGCCGCTGTTTCGCTGTGTAGGGTGAACGTTCCCTCGAGTTTGATCTGCTTCTCCACCAAATCCACGACTGCCCCGCTGTCCATCGAGCAGTCATTTTGCTCTTCGATGACTTGCGTCACGAGGGCGACCGCCTCTTCGGTGGACACCCGCGTGTAAGGAAGCAAGTCTTCGAACATGCGGATTGGGTAGCGCACGACGAGCCCTTTCCGGCACGGCACTGAACTGATCGCCCGGTCCTGAGGCAGCCAGTCCGATCCGGTAACCACTTGACCTTGATACAGGCCGAGGAAACCGTCGTCGGCAAGGGCAAACCCTGGGATCTTGAAGCCGCCGGCCGTGCAGAGCTTGAAGGTCCACTTGGCAAGTAGGCGGTTCAATGCGTTATTGATGTAGGGGTGTTTGATGAGGTAGCCGCTCGAATCCACCTTGAGCACAGCTTCAACGATCGTGTGTTCGAGGGAGGTGTACTCCGACCCGATGGCCTCTTCCCCTGGGGGTTGTGCGTGGGACGCGCCTAGAAGTTCAATGACCTCGTCATAGTTCGCGTCCTCGCACGCTTGACGCAGCTTGCGCGCCTGCTCCATGGCAAACGGCACGATTTCGAGCTGGATGGACTCCCACGGTGCGTGCTCGATCAGCGTGTAGCTGCTTTGGAGTTGGAGCGATTGAGAAACCTCCCGGATGCCGAATACCACCGGCCCCCGGTAGGGGCGAACCTCGATTTTCGGCCGTCGCCAATGGAGGAAGTCCAAGAAGCGTGTGGATTGTTTGTATTCGGGTTTGACACACGATTCAGGCAAGAGGATGTCGGCCCCGAGCTTCTGAGCGACATCGTCCGGCATGACCTTGCATGCACCTTTCGCCTGCGTGTTTTCAAATGCCAGGCGGAATTGATAGAGCCGGTGCCCGGGCAGGTGAAACCGCTCGAACACCGACTGCGAGATCCAGCCGCGGCAATCATTTGTTCCCAACGTGTGATCCTTTACGACCATCACCCTGGCGTCGGGCAACTGGATTCGCTGTTTGCACGGCGATACCAGGATGCCGAAATACGTGATGGCTGCTTCCGGCCATTTACGGAAACGCTCTGCGATCGCCGGCTCGTAGCGTTCGTCCACGGCGTAGAACTTGCCGCTCTTCGCCGAGGCGCTCGCGCCTATGAGTCGAAAGCGCACACCATCCAGATCGAAAGACCTCATCGATCTTTGCACTTCGTTTTCCTGGTGATCTTCGAGTCGCCCAGGTGGGACATTGAGTCGCGCGACGCGAATGCCGGGATATAGGCCCTGGAGGAGTGTATTTGCGAGCTGCTCTTCCTGGGTCAATCTTGGCAACATCCGCTTCATTTGCCCCATCTCGTTGATATGGATCGTAATCACAGGCATCCCACTGCTGATTTCACTTGGCATTTCCTCCTCCTTATTTTTGTCCGGCCAGGGACAGAGAAGGAGGCCGTTGCCGCCGGTCTCTTCGCTGTCCTAGGCCGAAAACGAGGTACGGTTTCCGGTCAGGTTCGCGAAGAACCGGACCAGGCTCACGTGTTTATGGGCAGTTCAACGCTTTGCACCTCTTCGTTGCTGCGCCTCTTTCTTCCTTGTTTGCTCGGTCACCACAAACAAGGAGTCTGCTGACGCGCCCGTGTGCGTCCGACTGGACACACCTCGAGCGTGCCAAGCACTCATCCACAATTAATGGAGCTTGTGGACGGCTCTCGACAGACCAACTTCAGTCTGTGAAGAAACTTTTACAATCCCGTCTTGGGCCCCCCGCGAACGGCTTCTCGTCCGAGTTGCGGCTTCTTGCCCGAGAAATCGGCAACGCCTCGCCACTCCGAAATCACGAAGTAGCTCAAGCCCGTTTTGAGTGATTCAACCATCGCCTCTGGCTCGCGCGGAAACTCCTTGCTGAATTCAGGAACGCCGTTACATCCTCCTGGTTTGGCAAGAAAGAAGCGTTGCCCCTCCACTCCATTCGCCTGTCCCATTCGCAATTTGCGAGTTCCACGCAAGGAACGGCTCGTTTGCAAATCTTTCCCTTCTCCAACTGCTTCTGTCACACCTGCCGCCATGATCGAGACCTCCTTTCTTCTGCTCCACCGCCTTCGAGTGCATGCTTCTTAAAGGCAAATCCTTCAAGGCCTGTCCTTGTCGAGCGCGCTCTTTTGCAGCAGCCCCGCGTCTCGGTCACCGACCATCTGCTGTTCGCCGTATTCCGCTACCAGGAGTCCGCTCGGATTCACTTCCGAGCGCGACGTTTCGACCAGCCGCACGTTGTACCGCCCGACGATTTGGTCCGTCGCCTCCGTCGCGTTCTTCACACGGTGCACTTCCTTCACGCCAAAGACGGTGTACGTCCACGGTGTTCCCTTGACGTGTTCCATCGAGCGGATCTCAAATTCTGAAATCACGTGATCGTTTTTGATCTTTCCCACGGTATCGTCGTCGCGAAGTTTGTTCATGGAATACGCGCGCAGGTTTGCCGTCATCAAGTTCAAAGCCTCGGCAAGGTTTCTGTCCACCGAGTCCGGCGTATATGCGAGATACCGGCTGAGAAACTGATGCACTACCGCCCTGCCTTCGAGATCTGTAGGCGCAACGCTCGCGGAGTTATCTGCAGAGGAGGCATTCGCGGACAGGCTGAACGTCGCCGCACTGACCGGGTGAGGTCCTCCGACTACCGAAGCATTGCCATCATTGTCCACGTGGATCACGGTCGGAGGTTGCAAGCGAACGTATATGGCAAACCCCAGAGCGGCCATTGCCAGCACACCAAAAATCATTGCCAGCACCATGGCGCGATTCGCGTAAGCGCGGATCATTCCGTCGTGCTCGTAATACTTGGTATATCGAGTGACCTCTGGAAGCTCTCCGATTCGGCTAACCTTTCTCATCTGCTATTCCTTTCCTTTCAATCCTCTGTAGGCTGACCCGAGCGAGTAGCCAACGTACCAAGCCGCTGCATGCGGAGCATTGAATCCACGATATTGGCCGGGGCGACTCGAGGAGCGCCACGGCGACGCAGAAGGTGCCGGGGCCGATGCAGGTGTTGTCGTAGAGGACGGTGTAACACTGGTTCCGCTGGTAGGTGTGGGAGTACTCCCGTCATCCATCTTGATGGCAGACGGAGGTGTTGGAGACGTAGACGTGGAGACAACTGCACCAGCCGCCCCACCGCTACTTGAAGACGAGCCCGCGGGAAGTGGCGCAGATGACGCTCCTGACATCGCGCCTCCTGGCCCACCCGGTGGCGGGGGTGGGGGCGGAGATGATCCTCCACCCACCGCATGAGAGGCGGCTGCACCTTCTCCGACACCAATGAATGATGCAGCGCCCAAACTAGCCACGGCACCAGCAGTGGCAGTCATGGTCCTGACCATCGTCATCATCGTGCTGCCCACATCACCCCGCACAATCCGACTCGCAATGAAGGGGATCAGTACAATCGAAATGGAGAACAGAACACTCGCGAGCGCCAGGAGCATCATTTGGCTTGACCCGATGAAACTATTGAGAACGCCATTCGCATTTAGTACCGCGTTCATGCTGCCAAGATTTACGGCAGACATAAGCACCTGAAGAACTGCATAGATCAGCCCCCACGCTTGAAAGATCATGAGGTTCACCAGGTATGTCCGCGCCAATTGACCCATGCTCCGAGAAGGAAAGAGCGACAACACAAATGGACCAGTGACATAAAGGACTGAGCCGTACATCGCGTAAAACAACGAGAACAATGCGTACGAGATCGGGAAAAGGATGAGACCACTCAGAATAATGAATGTGGTGAGAAAACCTGAGATGCCTCCGCTAACTAGGCCCCAGAGAGACGAGAATCCATTCTGGCCAACATAGCTTGAAAGCTGATTGAGCCACGTTTGGAATACATCTCCAACCCCAGACGCGTTGTAGACGAAATCTGCAACCGAGTTGAACATCCCGTTGACACTGCGGAAAATCGCTGAATAATTTGCAAACACCAGTCCGAGTACCAAGTATTCAATCCCGGCAACAGCGAGTCGTCGGACGTCGCCCCCCGCAGCAAAAGCTTGATAGGCACCGTAGAGAAAACTAAGGACAAGGAGTGAGCCGGCCACTTCAAGAACCGTGGTCAGGATGCTCGTTCCGTCAATGCCCTGCAGGGCGGTCTGGAACAACTGCTCGAAGTAAAACACGTTTCACCTGTGGTTCAGCAGATTATTGAGCTGCTGGAACAGAACCGTTGTATTAGTGGCTCCTGACTTCACGTTGGCGCTTGCATCCGCCAGATCAACAGCACGTACCCGCATCAAGTCCGCGGTGGCTGCCTGCGTGTATGCATTGGCGCGAACCAGCCAGGCATCTGCCTGTGCTTCAATGATCGGTGCGCTACCGGGAGCGGCCGTCTGAACGCTCTGGTTGATCTGATCTGCCGCCTGAAGTTCGAGATCTGCCAGAGCATCGATTTCGATTGCCCTTTTCATTGCTGCTTGTGCCGCGGCATCCGTCATGTCAACCATATCCCGTGCTTGTGGGGATGCCGCAGTCGCATCCGGTACCGCACCGTACACAGCGGTATATTGCGCGCTGGTTTGGGCGATCTGATTCGGATCGCGAGAAAGCAGGTTCTGTTCAAACTGCTGGGTAGCTGGAAGAGTTGCGCTGTTCACTGGAACACGCATCACTCCTTCGATCTGGCTGAAGATGCCTTGGACGCTTCCGACTAGCGAACGGGCTTGATTGATCAAGTTCTGTGGCCAGACGACCGTTTGCTCGAAGTTCGAGATCCCTTGCTCGATCGAGAGAATGCCATTGAGGCCTCCACCAATAACGCTGCTCAACGTGCTGCTGATCGTGCTTAGACCAGCGGCCATAATCGCGCAGCACGGATCAAGGAATTGACTTCGTACGGGTCTTGGGGCCGCCAGAGTAAGGACCAGTAACAGAACAACTGTACGGACCTTGTGTCCCCAGGCCCACCGCAAACCTCGCTTCACAGTCTGGATAGACGTCTTCATCGGCAGTCTCCTTTCTTAGCGCCGTTGCAGCAGATTCAGAATTTGCGTATTCACATCTCGCGTCATTGTCGCTCCGCGTTTGCGAAGGGCATTGTCGTGAGCCAATCGAGCCGCCTCCTGGCGCAACCCAGCCGCGAGCATCTTCTGCGTCAGGGCCTGGCTCTGAATGCTCGCCACTACTGCCGTTGCTGTTAGGAAGGGCGCCGATCCGGGAGCTGCCTGGACGGCAGCGCTCTCAATGTTATTGGCTGCCTGCAGGGTCAGATCTTCGGCAGTGTCGCTTTCTTTCAGTGTTTTCAGGTTATCGACCGCCAATGCGTCGTCCATGTCCATCATCGTGCGGTCTGCGGGGCTGGCCGCTGTCACATTTGGAACGCTCCCATACGTGTTGCCGTAGGCAGACGTGAGACTTCCGAAATCATTGGTTTGGTGATTTCGCATTACGCTCTCGAGTGCGACCGGATTGGGCAACGTGGCGCTCTTTAGGTTGATGTTGTAAATGCTCTGCATAAGACTTCTGTACTGGCCGATCATTTGCGTCACCGTCACCTTCGCCTGGTTGATCAGGGCAACCGGCCAGGTCACCTGCTGGTAGAAATTGCTGATCGCCGTGCGGACCGAATTGATCGAGTTCATTGCCCTCTTGATTAAACCGTTGATCACATTCAGCACGGATTGAATTGCTCCAAGAAGGCTGCCTTGCGCCTGCGCGGCCGGTGGACTGACGACCGCCACGACTAGGACGCCCGCCAAGGTGAGAGCAAGCACTTGTCGCCTGGTTCTTGCGACGACCATCCAGCAGGAAAAGAGAACGAACAACAATCCGAACAGCACGTTTGTCAGCAACACCATAAGGGCTCCTCTCATGGCCTGCTCGAATGCGGAAACAACCTAATTGAGTCCACGACTCACCGGACCGAACAGGAACGGCAAGCTCGCCAAGAGCAAGACGATGAGCACTCCCCAAGCAACGGAGCGGAGCAGCGTCTGACATCGAGAAGAGATATTGCCAGTGAGTCGTTTCATGGCTGCGTTTCTCCCGTCACCGCGCCCGAGATCTCTTCCGGCAATGGCGAGACATCGGCGAGTCCACGAGGGAACTTTTGCGCCAATTCCAGGTAGGTCTGGAGCAGTGGCCGATCCGCGAATTTCTTCAAGAGCCAGGCCCTGTACCTTCTCTCTCGAGGAAACGTCGTGCACACCCAGTAGTCCACGGCCGTCGGTGCGATGCGAATCGTTTGGGTCGTCTCGGCCTTTTCTCCGAGGACCAGGAGCGCATCGGCACTCTCCCCTTTGTGGGGCGCGCTAAAGCGCTTTACTTCATTTAACGCAACTGGGTTCAAGAACAGGTGATTGACCAGAGGACTTACGTCCCCCGGCTGCTGTCCGATCCCCGGACCATGTTCGCGTGGCTGGAATTCGGTTCCCACAAAGTCTTCCACTGTCTGACTGATTCCCCAGACGCTCGAATTTCTTTTGCGCGCCGTCCGGAAGAGTTGGACCACTTCGGGCGCGAGGGTCGGGGAGTCCAACAGGAACCAGCATTCGTCGAGAACGGTAATGCTCGGCTGGCCCGTCTTCCCGCAGGCGCGGGATGCCACCGCATTCGCAATCAACATGCTCATGGCAGTTTCGAGCTTCGGATCGGAGCTCAATCCTTCGACATTGAAGAAAAGCCAATTGCTATTGAGCCGCATCGTTGTGTGCGTGTCGAAGAGCTTGGCGTAGATCCCTCGTTCTCCCGTCCATCCGCGGAGTTTGATCGCAGCCAGGCGGGCTTCGTCGATCGTTCGCTGCATGCGCTCTTCGTCGCGCCATTGGGCCAACTCCTCGCGAAGATCGTTGAATGTGGGAATCGGGTTCGAGTAACGAATGGCGCACCGTTTGTAGGTCCGCGTAATCGCATCGCTTAATAGGTTGTCGACCAGCGAATTGTCCGAGCCCGGACTGTCGCCAATCATGTGACGGGTGAGATTCTTGAGAAACGCGATCTTCTCCTTGCTTGGCGTTGTTTCTCCCGCTGGCAAGTCCCAAGGATTGAGCGTCTCAGTCCCATCCAGTTTGACGGTGATGACGCGCCCGCCCATCAAGTCCACAAGTGGCTGGTAGGAATCGCCGCGTTCGATCACCGAGATTTGAGGGTTGGCACGCGCCATCATGAGCAGGAAGAGTTGCGCCATGAAGGTCTTACCGCCACCGCTCTTCGCCATGATGAGCATGTTGGCGTCGCCGAGGCTTGCGTCGAAGGGCGAGAAAGGCACCACTTGCCGGTAGGGAGTCTCAAGAAGCATGAGAGGTGAATGCCGGGTCCCTCGCCACGGCATCTCGACGGGCAATAGATCAGCAGCATTGAGAGTGAGCAGATCAAGCTCTCGCCGGTTTTCTCCTCCCATTGCGGGAAGGCCGGTGAAGAAGAGACGCTTCTGCGCAAGGGTCTCCGGAATGCCACGGCCGCCATTCATCCGCGCGATCGCATGCAATACGCGCTGGCGCCGGTCGGCCAGGAGGCGTTCGGCCTCTTCCCGCTCCATGCGATTCCGGCACGGCTTAGAAGTCCTCACGGTTACGATCAGACTCATCTGGCAAGACTTCAGAGAACTCGAAATCAAGTCCTGCAAGACCTTGACGAGTTGGTGCTCCGCCACCTGAGCGTCGACGTTGATGCGAAAGCCTCCGTGAAAATCCTTCTGTGCGGCGAGCATCTTCCGCAGACGACTCTTGTACTGTTTGATTGATTTGCTCTGGTCGGGGAGGATCACTTCCGCATTGATCACGAGAGGGAAATCCATGACAACGAGCTCGCGTAGAATCCCGGGGAAAGTGGCGTCCGGGAGGTCTTTCAAGCTGATCCACGAATAGAGCACACCGCCGATCTTGAGGTAGTCATCTTGTTCATCTTCGACGTTCACGTTCGCCATCTGGCTTCGGGCGCTCTCATACCAGAGTGACTCGTCCGGCGGGCGGTAAGGCAGAGTGTCATTGCCAAGGGGTTGGAGTGCCCGCTTGATCTCGAGGAAGATGTTCTGCTGGGTCATCCGGCGAATCGACATACCTGTCGCCCCGAGCGTCGCCTCCACCCCAGCCAACAGACTGTTAAATTCGGCGAGAAGCTCCTCGTGTTCCTGCCGCGATCGTTCGATGCATTTCGCAGCGGAGACACTCAAGCGTCCGCCCGATTTCATTGTTCGTTTCCACTCGAAGTCCGGTGACTGATGATGGATGCGGGGGTTCCAGATGAAATACAAGTGGAGGAAGTGCTCCAGATAAAAGCCGGCGGATTCCTGGCTCCGCCACAACTCGATGTGGAGACGATCGAGTTCACGGAGCACCTCGCTTTCGTTCCGGCGCTCCCGAACATAACGCGATATCAAATCGCCAATGCCCTCCGAAATCTCAAATCGCACCTGCATCCGCATGGAGCGCTCGGGCAGTGATCTCACCAGAGATTCGAGCAGATCCTTGAGTCTGTTTCTTGCCTCATCACTTGCGTAATACGATTGAATGCCTCCAACCTCGAACCCCGCCACCATGGAGCCATCGATTTGCACCGCTACGTTGTCCAGCAGATCCCGGATACGGAGTTGCTCGCACAACGGGGGCGCACCCATGGATTGTTCGTACCGTTCAACCGTCATTGGCATGCCTAATCTCCAAACCGCAAGTATTCCCGTGTGAGTTCCCGGTCCCGTTCCAATGCAGAGTAAACGTGTGGCTTTGCATGAAACATCACCCAGTCCTGGAGGTAACCGCGCTGCTTGCCGTACTTGAACAGCATGAGCGCGGGAATGCTCAGCGCGGGCACGACGTACTGCAGGACCATGTTCATCGGCAATCCAAACATCTCTCGATGAAGAAACCTTCCGAGAATGTTCGCGACGACCGCCAGCGCGAGGATTGCAAACAGGTCTTCGGCTTCAAGTCCGAGAAATGTGACTCGCGTCCGGAGATTGCGGTACGCAGGTGTAACTTCAAGCGCCATCTTTTCATCTCCTACGGGATTCCTCCCGTTCCACGCGCGACGAAAAATTCCGCAAGCCGTAGCAGTCCCGAAAGAAGCAGACAGAGGCCGGCTGCCACAAAGTGCCTCATCCATCCTTCCGTGGGATGGACTCGCGTGATGATTCCCATGCGCAGGGCCCCTGCCGCCACTTGTAAACCTGCGTATACGGGCATCAGCACGTTGCAAATCCAGTCGACCAGGCTCACCAAAGAGATCCAATAAACGTCAGGGTCATTCCAGGCCCTTTGGGAGGCGAACGTTTCCATCACTCGCGACAATCCAGAAGCCATAAGGCAAAGAAATCCTCCATACATCGCAGCCGCAGAGGGCTCTGACCGGGTGAATTTCAGAACCGCGATCGCAAAGAAGAGACCCGCCAGCGTGGGCAGAATCACGTTTCCCGCCCAATTCGTCAGGTTCAGAATTCCGTTAGTGAACGACATCGCCGTTCCTACGCCTCCATGGAAAGCACTAATTTCCAGATTCCCGAAATACACAACATAGCTAGGGCGACAGCAACTAAACGCATGGCCGGACGGCGCGCGGCAAAATTGATAATGGCTCCTATGATCGCGAGGCCTGCGGCGATCGGCATGATGGTCCCGGCCAAGTAATTCCACAGACTGTCCAGGACGTCAGCGGTGGCGAACTGCGTTCCTGTGTTGTAGCTCTGAATCAAGGAGTACGTCGTTTGCGTACCGAGCAGAAACATCGCTGCAACGATGGACGGCAAAGGGTGCCCGCCCGAGGCGGAGTCAAGAATGGATCGCAGGACGAAATACGCCGCGAGCGTGGTGACCATCCGGCCAGCGACAAAAGTCGTGACGAAGTTGGACACGTCTGATTCGAACGAACCGAGCCATGAGTTCCCAATCCCACCAGCTGGCAACGGTGTAGCGACGCCGAACGAGGTGAACCATCCCAGCAGAGGTCCGATTGTTACGAACACGATCGCCCAAAACATCCACTTGGTGAAGCTGCCTCCGATGAGGAACGTCGTTCCGCCCTCCCGGCTCAAGCTGATTCCCGCGAGAACCATTGCGACCAAAGAGGCAGCGGGCGCAAGTTGCAGGAGAACTTGGATGATGTCGTTCAAAAGTTGTGGGACAGCCATTGCTCCCTGTTTCCTTTCTCTTCTACAAAGCGGTTCGAAGTGAAACCTGAGCGAAGATTGGCAGGCAGCTTGATTCATTTCACTCCCTCCCAACTACCTGCCAAGTCCGCTGGTAGACGCGTGCCGCCTCGATTTACGGCACGCCTGCGGTTCCATTGGTGATCCAGAATTCGATCAACCGAGTTACCCCAGAAACTGCCAGTAATCCCGCGGCTGCTGCGAGCCACCGGCCAACACCTCGTCCATGGAGCCAAGAAACAACTGCGCCAACCACTGCGCCACCGGCTCCCACGGGGGCGATGACGTTGCCAATCCAGTTGATGAAGTTCAGGAAGGCTCCTTCCGGCTGAGCGGCGGTCTGCCCCTGGACGGCCACGTTTGTTTGCGGCTGGGTTCCCAGGTTTTGCGCCCAGAGGTACTGGCCTGCAAGGATGAGACTGATAGCGGACGCAGCTAGTGCCCGCCGCAATGCGTCGTCCACCTTTACCTTCATAGAGTGTGGTCCCCTTTCTGCTTCGCCGCCTCTTTTCGGGTGAATACCAGGCGGGAAAGCAACTCAAGCGCGGGGAAACCTACGCCCAGTTCTCGCGTTTGTCAAAAAAGTGAGGGGGTGCTACAACCCAGACGTCGATGCGGTGAGACATCTCGCTGATAATAAGCACCTGCGAACCTCCTTTCAGAGAGTGGTTGCGTGAACTAGTAAGCCGGTCGAGCACGACAAACGGTCCCGAGTTCTTACGACAGGGGCTCAAAGGTTGACATGGCGAGAATGTGGCGAGAATATGGTAGGATGATGGCGAGATTAGGACCGAGAAGATGGCGAGAGAATACATCCACGAACTTCTTGATTGGCCCGGTTTTATCTGGGATTCAAGGGCTCTTGCCCCTTTGCTATCTGAAGTCCGGCTGCATCAAGGATTGCTGGTTGGGAAGATGCGAGGGTATGGCCTTGCTTCCCGATGGACCGCGATGCTAAAAGTTCTTACCGAAGAAACGATCAAATCCAGCGCAATCGAAGGCGTGGTCCTCGATCCAGAAAGTGTTCGTTCTTCGCTCGCTCGTGGGCTGGGCCTGGAGGTCGGTGGACTCAAAGCGCACAAAGATCGGTATGTCGATGGCGTTGTTGAAATGATGTTGGATGCGACGCAGAATTTCAGCAAGCCGCTAACAAAGGAACGATTATTTGACTGGCACGCCCAGCTCTTTCCCAGAGTTCGCACGACCAGCGATAAATTTCGAGTCGGCACGTGGCGTGATGACAGCCAGGGTTCGATGCAAGTGGTGTCAGGACCAGTCGGTCGCCACAAAGTTCATTACGAAGCACCTGCGGCTGATCGCGTCGAAAGCGAGATGGGGCAGTTTCTTGCGTGGTTCAACGCCAACGAACAAGAAGATCCGCTCTTAAAGTCGGCAATCGCGCATTTGTGGTTCGTTACGATCCATCCCTTCGAGGATGGCAATGGGAGGATTGGAAGAACAATCGCTGAAATGTGTTTGGCCAGGTCGGATGGAAGTGCTCAGCGTTTCTACAGCATGTCGTCGCAAATTCTTGAAGAGCGAAAGGACTATTACGAAGTTCTTGAGAAAACACAGTCTGGTTCGCTGGACATCACGAAATGGCTAATGTGGTTTCTGGGGTGCCTGGATAGAGCCATCGAACAATCGAATCAGATCACAAGCAGCGCTCTGGAGAAGGAACTGTTCTGGAAGAGCTTAAAGCAAAGGAAGGTCTCGCTGAATGATCGCCAGACAAAAGTGCTAAACAAACTATTCAGTGGATTCGAAGGGAAGCTGACGAGAGACAAATGGATGAAAATGACGAAGGCTTCTTCGCGCACTGCCCTTCGAGACATTGAAGAGCTGATCGTTATGGGGGTCATCGAACAAGAAGAGGCCGGAGGAAGGAGCACTTCCTACAGGCTAAAGAAGATCGTCGAACAGAAGACCAGAACCCCAGAAGGCGACTAACTGAAATCTACCCCCTCGGGTGAAGGGTGTAGTAGCACAAGTGACTGGCCATCTGTATACGGAGACAGTGTCATCGGCTGGGAATGACTTGGCGTCTTTGGCCGCAAAGTTGAATGCCATCACTACAGCGTGTTCTGTGGATGCAGGCTCCAACGAGTTGACATACGTTAATGTCCGCTGCACCTGGAGCGAATCAAAGGATACTGGAGGCGTTGTGGAATTGGTGGAGTGGCTCGGCGACCGAATAAAGGTGGGACTCGACCAGGGGAGTCTTTGTCCGTCACGATGACCGCAGAGACTATTCGTGGGTTTCTGGGCCCCTACGAACATGGACGTCTTTTTTTGCGCCCCGATCCATCCGTCGGCCAGATTTAGAGAGTATCAGTTTATCGACTGGTCTTGTGGATCGATCTCAATTCGTTCATGCGCAATACCGGCCTTTTGCAAAGCCTCTTTCTTTTGCTCGATATACGTTTCATCGTAAACGCTTTCCAAGGTCTCTCCGAGTTCGGCAAGAGCTGCTTCGATCTCGTGGATTTCGACACTAAAGTTGGCTTCCTCGAAACGCCATTGTTTTCGGCAGACGTAACACTGCCCCTGATCGTCCAGATTCAGATACATCCGTGCAATGCCATGCTTGTAGAGATTGATGCCGTTCACGCGGCCCATGAACATGAATCCGGCGCACCGCTTCGTTCCGAGCTTCTGTTCAAGAGGCGTCCAATTCTGTTCCATTCGTTCTCGATCTCCTTCATTGCTGGGGGACTTGTTGTGCCGTGCTTTGCACGCCCGACTGCTGATACATTTCACTCAGTTCTCGCCTCAGTTGCATCAACTGGCGGAGCTCCTCCGCGGTCGGGAGCGGTGCATTGTTCACCTGCTGTGTCGTGGCTGGCCGCGTTTCTTCCTCGTGCACCGTCGTGCCCTTTTCAACGACGATATAGAATCTGGTGTTTCCTGGAACACTGACCACAACGTTTTGGTTGAATGTCAGGTTGTTCAACTCCTGGTCACCGGCGGCACCGATGTTGGTCGCGATCCGATCCCGCAAGAAAGCACTTCCCGATAGTGGTCCATTGATCCCATTGGACCCCACCAGATATGTCGCTGCCCGCCCGAGACCTGTAAAGATTCGCACCAGGAAGTTCGTTCCAGACTGTTTCCCGCTCACAACACCTTTCAAAGGGCCGAAGGACAGGCTCATGGCCGTGGCGTCGATCTTTTCGGTAGATCCGTCCGGCATTTGGATTGTGTCGAACCGAATCGCTACGTACCCAGACCGGTCTGCCTGCTGGAGGCTGCCGAGTACTAAGGCTCCTGCCGGTACAACAATTTCTCCATTCTTTTCGTAGTTGTATTCGATCGCTGCCACAACGGGTGGCTTGATTGCGCTGTTCACAACCGATTGCAGGCGAGCAACTAGCCGCGTCCCCGCCGACAGGTTCAATCTGATCGGGGTTTGTTCCACCGCTGCCAAACCTGGTTTTGTGCTAGAACTTGCTCCATTGCTTTGGACACTTCGTACGAACACTAACGAAGGTTTCCGAAGATCATCCGACGCTGAGTGCGCTGATGAGCCCGCAACGCGAGGAACTCGCTCGTTCGGTGCAACATCTGAAAAGTCAATTTTCCCCAAGGCGTAGGGCCCCGCATTTCTCGGGACCGAGGGGGCGATTGCAGGCTTTGGCTGCGCTGCAAGAAGCGACTGAGTCGGTCGCGCCGTTCTGCCGACTTCCTCAGGGGTGACGCCCTGGCCGCCCGGGGCCTGTGGTTGCTCGGCCACTGCATTCAGTAGAGGCGTGACCGATCCCGTTTGCCCAGTCGCTTGCTGGCCTGGATTCACCTTACGTCCCAAGTCCGGCGTTCCCGGCCGCCTCCCAACCGTGGATTTTCTCGTGGTGTTCGAGGAGGAAAACACACCGAGAAATAACAGAAGCACGGCAATCGCTGCTCCTGCAAGAAGAAACAGAGAACGACTCCGGTCTCGCCCTAACTCGCGCCGGTTCGTAGGCTGCTGTTCTCGTCGCGCCTTGTCGAAGGCTTGACGAAGAATGTCACGCCATCCTGGACGAGAGGAAACCTCCGCTTCATAGGTCGCCGTCTCTTCTGGATGGTCAGTTTCTGTCGGACTAGTTTTTCTTTCATTTTCCTCTGCCATTTTGGTCCTCCCGCGCAGTATTTATCCCGAACCCAATTGGGGCCAAAGCAGGACGATCCACGGCCCCCGACTCCGCTACTTGCAAGAGAAGCGTCTCATTCGATTGCTTGTAGGGCGGACGGTCAAATAGCACGACCCCGTCAGCGCGATCGCCAGGACCAAGGCGGCGCTTGCTGAGCCGAAAATCCGCCACCGGCAATTGATCTGCCGTTGACCACTTTGTGTGTCGTATGAGTTTTCCTGAAGTGGTCTTTCCCCCGAGTTGTACCTGAGGCGGCATCAACAAGATCGCGCGCTTCGTGGGGTTCACGACCGAGAACAGGACAACCACCTGTTGGCCTCCGTCGATCACACGGCTGACGCCTGCTCGCACCCTGTCTCCGCTGATGGATTCTTCGCTGACGTGCTCCCCATACAGCTCCGGTAACGGAGCGTTTTCTTGCTGTTCGAGAAGCTTGTCCAGACCATCACTCTGGACATCACCGCGCGGAGCGTCACCGTGACTTGCCGAGGGCTCTCTCCCGGTCCCCAGGTTTGCACTTACCGCGACTTTTGAAGGCCTTCGCGTCGCGCCGGCTGAAACCTGTTCGGCTTGTATCAAGGGAACAGTTTCTCCAACCAGTGCGAAGGGAAAACCTGAGGGTGCAATGAAAAATCCGCCCGCCGGTTCATACTTCAACAGGAAGTCCACGCGATCTCGGTCCAGCGAGGCACTCTCTCCCCGATTGATCAACAATAAACTGACTTGGCGTCCGCCCGTCGTCGAAATCAGCAGATTCGTCTCGGCTGGCTTCGTCGAGATTGCTTTGACAAAAACGAGCCTTGGCTCCCGATCCGAGTGCTCAACCTGGAACTCGGAGGGGTCCCCGACAACGACAGAGTTGACGGCCTCAGGCAAACGGACTGCAGTGACAAACCGCGGCGCCACCTCGACCACCGCTACTTTTCCCTCGAGGTCTGTCGCGGTAAGAATTTGTGGCTCGACCTGAGCGACCTGTGCAAACGCCCCATGGGTCCCAAGAAAGAAGCACAAGCACCAAAGTCCACAGCATGTTTTCATCGTCCACCTCGAGGTCCCGTTATGGACCTGCATGTGTTGGGAGCCTCCGCACAGTCTCTCGCCGCATGGCCCGGTACACCTGCGCCACACGACTTACGTACTCAAAAACCTCTTGAGAAGAGTATGCTAGGCCCCGCGAAAGGATCTGAGACTCACCTACTTGATAGGCAGCAACGGCCAGCCGCAGGTCCCCCTTGAACAATCGGATCAACCAAGCCAGGTAGGCAACACCCCCCCGAATGTTCTCTTCGATGTCGAATCGGTCGTGCACTCCAAACCGGATTGCCGTTGCGGGCATCAGCTGCATGAGGCCCGCTGCCCCCTTCATCGAAACCGCATACGGGTTCCAGCCTGACTCCACCTGGATGACTGCATCGACGAGTTCCACCGGGACCTCGAATGCCGATGCGTATAGTGCCGCACATTGCGCGGAGAATTCCTGCACCTGTGTCGTCTGCGTAGCCCACACCGCAGATGCATGAAGCGAAGCCAGGAGAACCAGTGCCTTAGCGAACTTCATGATCGATTCAACCTTCAAGCCAACACGCCTGTAACCGGGTTGAGTTGATGGAGTTTGTCTCTGTACATTTTCGAATCCACGATGAGACCCTCGAAGCCCTCGCGCAGCAGTAGCCTTCCTCGGTCTCCTTCCGTCTTCGCCAATAGTGACAGCAGAACATCTCTCTGTTGCGGCATGATTTCTTTAACTCCGAGTATTTGCAGTGCTTGTGACAGGTCGAGCATTTCGGCGATAGAGGGCGGTTTTTCCATATTCCAGCCGCGCAGCGCGTGCGCCAAGCCCGCCATCTGACCGAGAAGCGACGCTTCTTGATTTCGGCTGCGCGCCGCAAGGATCTCGACTTCTCGCTCGACCGTGGGATACTCGAACCGCAAATAAAGGCATCTCCTACGCAACGGGTCACCCAGGCGCCGTTCCTCATTCGAACTCAGTACGACAAAAGGAACCGCTTCCGTTTCTGCCTTGACGGTCCCCAGTTTCGGCACTGTGATCTGCCAGGCACTCAAGATTTCGAGAAGCAACGCTTCGAAGGCGTGGCCCACCTTGTCGAGTTCGTCGATCAACAACACGCAGGGATTACACTTGCGCCGGAGCGCACGCAACAAGGGGCCCTCTGCGAATAGATCGATCGAGTGCAGTCGATTCCGGATGCCATCCCAGTCCTGTCCCAACAGTTCCTTCTGCGTCTCTAAGAAGAGCTTCTGTAAGGACTCGTCGAATTTTCCGATGGCCTTCTCTTCGGTGATTCCTTCGTAGCATTGCAGGCGCTCAACCGTGGTATTTGCCGCAGCCGCCACCGCATAAGCCAGTTCTGTCTTTCCGCACCCAGGTGGGCCCTCCACCAACAGGGGCTTTTGCATTTTCGCCGCGAGATAGACGACCTCGAGAGTTACGGAATCAACGATGTACTGCGCATCGCGCAGTCCTGCCGCAAGTTTTTCGATCGATGCGAACACAGATTCCGCCTCCGCAATGCGGGCGGAACATACCGCAGAAACTTCCGTCGCGCACACGGTTGATATGATTCAACCGGGTCGGCGGTCACGAGATTGAAGGTCGGTGCAATGTGGGACTGAGAGCTTATCTGGAGGATCGATTAGGTTGGCCCGGCTGCACAAAGATGTTGGACCAAAAGGTGATAGGGCGAATTAAGCCAAGCCTCTGCAAGACTCTTCCGATTGAAGGCTCTCAAAACTTCCGACTTTTTCGACCAATCGCATCCTTCATGGCTAACTTTCGAGACTGCATATCGAGCGATGTGCAAATGCATTACTCTTGCGATGGTGCCTCCCTGTTGATCTCGGACGCTCTCCGACCATCCTGTGGGAATCAAAAAAGTTCGCCAATCGAAGCTTTCATGACTAACTCGGACCACTGTTTCCATCCATTGGTTTGGGAGAGGGTCAAACAGACTGTCTCCTCCCACCCGATCCTCCGGGGTAGTTGTCGCGGAAAGAGAAACACCAATTTCACTAATCGCTGATTTTATAGCTAACATTGGCGTGGAACTTCGGTTCCTGGACCAACCATCGTGAGATATGAAATGCCGTACCTGAAGTTCACCTCGATCACCCTCGCGTCGCTAACAATTTGTCTGCCAGTTTACTATTTCATGACTATTTCTCAACCCGAATTGCTGCTTGAACCGTCCGTTGATTCTCGGTAGTCTCACCTCGTGTAGCACTCCTCACGCATCGCTTTCTGGAGCAGCCAGTGTCCCTTGCGAAACACCGGGTGAAGGAACCGCGCTTTTCAAACGCTGCACTGAAAGTCCGAGCCATCGCGAGTCGCCGAGCAAATGAGCAACTATTGCGTGTCCAATGGCAGCGCTTTCGTAGGGCTTACGAGGAGTATCCCCGTTGGCAAGCCTTTGCGCTCTGGGGCCGGGCCGTCATTGCAACGGAAGGCCACGCTCCTTCATGGTTTTTGGCGACTCTCCGAGAGCACTGTCCGCGTTTCATCGAGGATGCGGCATCCTCACAGCAGCCAGAACTCCTGGCCTTCCACCTTCTCGATTGGGTTCACCACCAAAGATTCGGCGACGCCAAGCGGCAGGGCTGGCTCGATGCGCTGACCTATTATGGAGCTAGGCATCCTCGCTCCCGGGGAGCTTGGGCATACTGGGAGCATTGCGAAAACGAATGGAACACAAAGAGGCTGACCTCACTTCCCTCTTTCGACAAATGGTGGCGCACGGCCATGCGATGGGATCTTTGCGACAGGACTAGTTGTTTGGCAGTTGCCAGGGCGGTTGAAAGGTACCTCGATTGGGAGGCCCTGGTGCTTTGGGTTCGTCCGTTGGTCGATACGAGTCTCAAACTGCCCCCGCATGTGATATACGAGCTAGAGCGCAGGTGTCCAGGCATTTCCAAGTTCCATGGTGCAGGCGCCTGTGAGAACCGTCCAGCAAGATCAAGCATATGGCACCGCCTTATGAAGCGGGGTAAGGATCAATGCCTCTTGAGGGCAACAGAGGAAGGTTGGCTCGACACTCTTCTCGAGCAGGCGCGTTCGCACCCATGGCACGTGCGAATGAGGGCCTACGCCACGCATTTGACCAAGGAGTGGTCCCGGAGTCGTGCGCTTCCTTATCCTTCTTTCCATCACTGGGAACAGGCTGCCGAAAGATACGTTAAGGCAGACTCCGACCTGACACCTCGGAAGCCTTTCATGCGATAAGTCACCGAGCAGAATTGCTAATGCTCTGCTGCTGGATGCTCGCAGGCCTTCCCTGATCACACCTTTTGATATGTCTGAAGAACGCGTTCCCGCGAATCTCGCGACCACATTTTGTGCACTGTCTGACGACTCGCGCGTGCTGTCGTAGAGGCGTCAGGCGGCGAGATGCAGATTCACCCGCCGTCCGAACCAAATCCATCGAGCCCAAAAGCCATTCTCGTGTCTCTCGATTCAGAAAGTCATAGTTGATTAGCGATCCATACCGCCGGCAAAGATTTCTGAGCGATTGTTCCGTGATCGTCGGGTCGTACAACTTCAAAACACCGCGACCAACAAATGTCTGTACCGTTTCCAGGGCTACCCCTAGCGACCTGGCAACTTCCGCCCACACTCTCATGGCCCGCGAAGATTTACCTCGTGGAGCGGACCAACCGCCGGAGTCCCGAGCCGATGGGTCACTGACCGCCGAAATACTCTCTTCGCCCTCTGAATCTGATATAAACCGGTCCAATTTCTGCGCGCAATTCAGTCGCATCGTGTCGAGACGGCCAGACTTGCATACATTGTCGAGCGATTCTCGAGTGATGCGCGGATCCCGGACCTCGAGCAACCCCTCTGCGATCAACCGTTGGATCGTGCTGCTGGCGAGGTGCAGGTCTTGTGCAAGTGCATGCCGCGCGAATCCTTCCAAGTGAACGCGGCTACTGCTTCCCAAGACCATGAGGCGGTAACGCACGGCAGCTTCGGACCGGTGCAGAATCTTGGCGAGGACTCGCGACGTCTTGTACCCGGCCAGATTGAGGAGGATCCGATCGTCATCCTCGGACCATGCGAGACGAGACCGCTCCTGGCCACGTTTGGGTGTTTTTCGAGTCAGGTGGAGCTTTACCGCGCGTCTCCAGATCAGGTGGGGCCGCCAGTCAGGATGGCGCTTCAATATCTCGCGAATTGCCTCTTGCTTTCCTGACCAACCTTTTTCATATCCGCGAGTGAGGATCTGATCGTCGTCGGGGCTCCACACGATGCGGCCGTAACGTGTCCCGCACGAGGGGTATTTGAGCTGGCGTATTCGTTGCCAGAGTTCCGCTCGTTGGACTTCCGGCTCCAGCTTGAGAATTCTTTCGATTGCGGCATGAGAGCCCGTCCGTCCACGTTTCGCACCATCGCACAAGATCTTATCGACTTGTTCCGGACGGAAAAACCGGTAAGAATTCTCGTCTGCTGTGCTAGCCCAACGACCCCGCATGGAATCAATACTCGCGGTGGCTGCGTCCTAGTGACGATCGTCCTTCCCGGAAAATTCCGCTGTGCTTACACAGTGGTCTTTAGCAAAGGCGCGTTGCCGGGGACGGCCGAGCACTCTGCGCAGTCGCAAACGAGATGTCATAGGAGCGAGCCAGCCCTTCAGAAGGTCAGTCACCGCGTGTCTATCTGTAGCTCGTTTGCCACACAATGGATTTCCATGCTGCGCAATTTATTCTCCGCCCCCTCCTCTCAATCGCGACCTGCCCCTGTTCCGGAC